>Ga0193751_1002683_pt1 | contig 10721 bp, 12 predicted proteins | sample L1c2metaG_FD_143050 | JGI IMG/M metagenome (GOLD analysis project Ga0193751, IMG submission 143050) | Soil microbial communities from a riparian zone of the East river system, Colorado, United States - L1c2 | ecosystem: Environmental > Terrestrial > Soil > Riparian zone | place: USA: East River...
GACGGAAATACGTGTTTTTATGCGTCCGAATGAGCGGGAATGGAAAAACGCGCTAGAGGCCGTTTTCCCTCGTATAGAGGGGTGGGTCGGCCGGGACTCGAACCCGGAACCAACGCCTTAAAAGGGCTTTTTTAACTGATTCTAATCGTTTGTCACCTTCTATCGTGCACCTATCGACACCTAAGTCGGCTATTTTTCTGTTGAAAGTGTTACAGCGGGTGTGTGACAATCGATTTCCATGAACCGTCGAAAACGACCGAAACTGCCTCGCGGCATCTATCTTCGCGGCCGTCTCTACTGGCTCGCGATTCAAAGGAACGGCAAACGACACTTTATTACGCTCGAAACGCCCGACCTCGCCGAAGCTGTGCGACGAAGTGAGACAATGCGCGAAAACCTTGACCTTGAACATGGTGCTCCGCTGAACGACGAGATCGATCGATTCATCGCTCACAAAATCCGGCAGCAAGAATACACGCGTTCCAGCGCTGTCACGAAACGGAACAAATTGCTCCTGTTTGCTGCCTCGTTGCCGCCTGGTGCGACTGCCGCGACCGTGACGACAAGGCAGGTTCAACGTTTCTATGACGAAGCGCTCGAACGCACGGCGGACACGACCGCGCTTGGATATGTCATGGCTGTGCGTGCCTTTTTCCGCTGGGCGGTCGAAATCGCCCGAACCGCCCGTCGTAATCCGGTCAAAGACGTGAAACTCGCGAAAACGATTGGGCGAGCTCGCAAGGATTTTTGCCCTTTTGAGCTTCGCGACCGACTCGTTCGAGAAGCGCCGACCGACGAACTCAAATTCATTTTGTTTTCCGGCTTCCATGCTGGCTTGCGATTTCAGGAAATCGTCGAAGCACGTCCATTCTGGTTCGACCTCGATGCCGGGAGACTTAACCTTCGGAAAACAACCACGATCAATTTTAAGGACCGCGAAGAACGTTCGATTCCTCTCACAATCGAGTTTCAGATGTTTCTTAAATCTTACGGCCCTCGCGATCCGTTCATGCTCCGGCCCGACGTGCCCCACGGAAAATGTCTTTATCGATATGATTTCCGAGCGGGCTTTATGCAATACATGCGCGCGCAGGGATGCGGCTGGGTTACGCCGCATACAATGCGCCACACGTTTGCCAGTCTTTTGGTTTCGGCTGGAGAAAGCATCTATAAGGTTGCCGTCTGGCTCGGCGATGAAGTTGCAACAGTTCAGAAGCATTACGGCCATCTCACTCCCGACAATCACGGCATCGAAAAAGCTTTTTCTGAGCGCGCTCTGGCTTTCTCGACTTCTGGAAACTCTCCCGCGTCCAGCCGCGAACAGCACGCGTCGAGATCCGCCCGTCGATAAAGCGTCATTTTCTTTCTGCGAACAACCGGCGTGAGCCACCCAGCCTCAACAAAACGTTTCAGCATTCCCTCACCGCCGACATAGTCCGCCGCGTCGTTGGGCCGGAGCAACCTCGGCTGGATTAGTGCTGAAAAACGAGCCATTTGCCCGAATTAGAGCACATTACTGCTTGATTGGGAAGTATTATTTTGACTTCCGCTTTCGCTTCTTTGGCTCAGGCGTAACCACATCAATTGCCGCGTTCACCGTGTCGTAATTGCGAATGACTCTCGCCGCCGCCCGGATTCTTTGCCCAATCGAGCGCGGCGGCCGTCCCGCTTTTACGTCTGCTTCACGCCTGTCCAAAACCTCGCGGACCGAAACATATGTTCTCCCCAGGAAATCATATCGAGTAAATTTTCCCAGCTCTACGAGTTCGGCCACTCGTCGTGCGCTGACTTCCAACACAGCCGCGGCTTGAGGATGATTTAACAGACCGTGTTGTTCCTCGCTGACACGGCTCATTTGCCGAAGTTCCGCCAGCAACTTTTTAACACGCGATTCTTTCGCTGCGATTGAACCATGACTCTCAACGACCGATGAAGGTGTCACACGTTCATCCTTCACGTACGAGAAGTATTTGTCAACACCGTTATTCGTGACATTGCTTCCCGCAACCGCTCATTGCCGCGGGGCTAGAGGGGAACAGTTGCTTCGCCTTCCGAGCATCCGCTCGGTTTCGCTGCCGCGAGCCTAACGAGACAGAGATAAGCCAACGCAGGGTGTCGGGGCAATATCGATTGCGAACATTTGTTCGGGGGCCGTTGGCTTCATCGATTGGTTAGACCCGCATGACTAATCGCGCTTCGAACCAGGCTCCTCCTTACCCGGCATGATGATGGTCAGCCGCGAAACTACCTGCCAAGTCCCACCGACGTGCCGCCACATATCGACGCAGTAACCATGCTCCTCAAAAGGCTTCTTCTCATCGCGCCCGCGCTTTCCGCGCCAATACCATTTGGAAGTTATCGCAGCAACGTCGCCATAGACATGCGGGACGATGTCGGAGTGATGGTATTCCGCGATATCGTAACTTTGAAAAGTGTTTTCAAGCCATTGAGATCTTTCCACCTGCCAGCTGCCGTCCCATCCCTGCAGTGTGAACTCCGGGGACATGAGTGCCTCTAGTTTCGCACGATTTTTCGCAAGGATCGCTGCAGTCCATTCATTCGTGAGCGACAAAAGTTTTGCCTCGGGGCTTCCCGGGGCGGGCGTCGGCACCGCGGCCGGGGGGCTAGCCGATTGTGTCGCGATAGTTGTGGCGGCCAGTATTACGCAAAACGATGTTAAGAGTTTCATATGAGATATCAGGGTTAAGGGTCTAACGAGAAAGAGATAAGCCACGGCAGGGTGTTGTGGCAAACACACTGAGCTTATTCCGTAATGGGGCCAGCCTGCTCGCGAAAGCTCCCCGCTCGCGAAAACCTTCGGAGTTCGGAGTTGGCTTCATCGATTGGTTAGGCGAAAATTCCGCTCGTGGCGCGTTGGTATTCCCGCGCGCGCGTGTGAAACGGGTCGCTCAGTCTGAAAAAGAAATGTTGACGAAGAACGGAAGGCGGGCTCGATAGACCATATGAAAACGAAAACGACTGGATTAGCCCTGGCGCTTTGCTTTTTCGGAGCCGCTGTGTGTTTCGCCGACCCACAGATGGGCACTTGGAAGCTGAACGAAGCCAAATCGAAGTTCGCCGCTGGGGTGCCGAAGAATGAGATGGTTGTCTATGAGGCTGCGGGAGAGAATGTGAAGATTACCGTAGATGGCAAAGATAAGGACGGTAACGCGGCGCACAACGAGTGGACGGGTAAGTTCGACGGCAAAGACTACCCCGTCACCGGCGACCCAAATCAAGACGCGCGATCGTACAAGAAGGTTAATGACCGCACGTTGGAAATGACGGCCAAAAAAGATGGAAAGGTTACGGTCAGCGGTCGGATTGTGGTGTCGGCCGATGGCAAGACGCGCACTGTCACCGTGGGCGGAACCGATGCGGACGGCAAAAAGTTCCAAAGCAAGGTGGTGTACGACAAGCAGTAACAGGACGATCATGGGCGCTGAGCCGCCTGCTTGAATCGAGCACGCGTGAGCCCCACCTGGTCGCCAACAATTAGTAAAGCCGCCGAGCCTAACGAGAAAGAGATAAGCCACGGCAGGGTGTCGCGGCAAACTCGCCGAAGTTATCTTGGAATGGGGCCGTTGGCTTCATCGGCTGGTTAGGCTGTGTAGGGGACCGTCCTATGGACTCCCGGCAATTATGATTGACCCAACGGCTGTTTTTTGGTGCCTTCCAAATCAGGAGGATATTAATAATGAAAACGCTGATTCTGATTCTTGGGATTTCGGTCTTGGTCATGGTCGTCGCAAGAGCGCAAGACCCCGCGAAAGTCGACCCTCAGCATTACAAAGTGCTGTTGGATAACGAATACGTGCGCATCATAGACGTCCGCCAGCAGCCGGGCGACAAAAGTCCGATGCACTCGCATCCCCACCATGCTGTTTATTGGCTGACGGGTAGCACGCTCAAGTTCACGTCCTCAGATGGAAAAACGAAAACGGTTACGACAAAACCGGGTCAAGTGGTCTGGCGCAATCCCGAAACGCACACGGTAGAAATTGTCGGTAAAACTGCAAGCCACGCGCTCGATATTGAGTTGAAGAAGTAGGCAGAACGCTGGAGCCCAAAACATCACTCGGCGCGACTCGCGGCGTTCTTTAGGCCTAACGAGAACAAGATCAGCTACGCCTTCCGACTGCGAGGCTGACTTGGAATGATGATAATCTAATCATGATAAAATGTGAACGCGGTACGGGAAGGCGTTAGCTGCATCGCATGGTTAGGCGTTGCGGTCATTGGAGTCAAAGGTCTAGAAGCTCGGTTCGGTATCGTGAAGCGAGTGCTTCAGCTTTTGCTTTGAGCGCCTTCTGCGTGGCCTCGTCGAGCTTTGGTGGTGGAGCGGTGCGGCTTGCGACGGGGGAGCCGACGGCCATGAAAAACTCTTCCTGCCCGGCGGGCGAACACACGCAGAGGAGCCGTGCCGAGCGCTCAGAGGAGTTGCGGAACTGGTGAGGCGCGTTAGCTGGAATGTTGGCCGTCTCGCCCGCTCGCACGACTGACCTAGCGCCACGGAAGGTGACCTCGATCTCTCCCTCGAGAATGGTAAACATCTCCTCGAAATCGTGGCGATGAGGAGGAGGGCCGCCGCCGGGCGGAACAAGCATGTCGATGAGGCAGTAGCGACCGGCGGTGTCCTCGCCCGTCAGAAGGATCGTATAGGTGTCTCCCGCCAAACCAATGTGAGGTAAGTTCTGATCTTCGTTCGGTCGTGCAAGCGCCAGCCTTCGCTGAAGGTCATCGGACGGAATGGTCGAGGATTCGGTTGTCATAGTAGTTGAGGAAGAAACGATTAAGGTGAATTGGAAAATGCGCGAGCTACGCCTAACGAAATAAAGCTCAGCCACCGCTGGCGGGAGCGAGCTTTGCTACGTAATTTAATGTTGAAGTCATTTGAAAGCTAGACATCGGAACGGCCAGCGGTTGGCTGCAGCGATTGGTTAGGCATATTCGTGGTGCGCCGGGAGCGCTCTCAGGCTGGCTTTGTGCCCTTGCATTCCTGCCAAAGACGCTCAACCAGTTCGCCTGCCGGTGGGAGATCCTTAACGAATTCGACGCTGAGCCCAGAGTACATCGCACAGTCTGTCACCGCTCCTTCCATTCCTCGATACGGCGAGCGGTAAGCGTAACGAAGAATCTTGGTCCCATCCGGACTGGTCGCCACAAATTCGCCTTCTCCCGGTCGGTTTCCAGGGGACGGGCACCCTGCGGCATCCCATAAGACAAAGGTACGATTTCGCAAGACACGATGGGTGGCGGGCCAGCCATCCTGAAAACAAACGGTTAACGCGGTGTCTTGAGCATGAGCGGCGAGGATCGCCTGTTTGTGAGCTGGGTGGCCATTGCTCTCGAGCGTTGCCACGAAACGAGTGCCTAGCATCGCTGCCGATGCACCCGCCAAAAGCGCCTTGCGGATGCCTGCGCCATTACCGATTCCACCAGAAGCGATCACGGGCGTCTGCTTGGCCTCGGCCAAGACCCTCGGAAGCGCCTCGTATAATTCTCGTGTCGCCTGCACATGCCCACCGGCTTCGGTCCCTTGGCAGACGAGGTAGTCGGCGCCGATGTCCAGCGCGGCCTTCGCACTCTCGCTATCCGTAACCTGCATCCCCAATTTGGCGCCAGCACCACGAATTACCGAAACTCCTTGCTTAGGCGGAAGACCCCACGAGAACTGCACGACAGGCGCTCCAGCATCGAGCGCAGCGCGGAGCGATGCTGCACCAGTCTGGAAAGGGAACGCCAAAATGTAGTTTATGAAGAAAGCCGCTTTTGTTGCCGAGCGTACTTTTGAAACAGCGTCACGTGCGCTGTCCGGCGTGTGCTTCGTAAGCGCTAGCGCGCCCATAGCGCCAGCCTTTGACACAGCAATCGCGAGCTCGGGACTGGTATTCCTCGGCCCATGAGGCGCTTCAAACTTTAGGCCGAATAGCTTCATCAGCCCCTTTGACTGTTCGGTCGGGATTGGAACCTCAGCTGGCTTGGGCGTGGCGCCCGAACCGGGTGCGGAACTAAGCGTCAGCGCTGTGCCAGCAGCGGCAATAGTCCCGATGAATTCACGTCTCGTATGTTCGCTCACAATTATCCGTGATCCGAATAGTATATACCAACAACGCAATTCCCGCAGACGCAGAAGAGGGAGATGATGCGCATGGCAAAAAGGCCTAACGAGAAAGAGATAAGCCACGGCAGGGTGTCGTGGCAAACACGCTAAAGTTATTTTGGCGAGGGGCCGTTGGCTTCATCGTCTGGTTAGGTCTCGCTTTTCTGTGTGCGCTCGGTGTAGCGCTCGTAAAGTGTCGGCTTTCTTCTTTCGGCAATGATATCGTCGACGAGGGTACGAAATTTTGAGGTGTGCCAGTGCTTGCGCGTCGCCCACCAAGCCTGCGCACCGGGGTAGGCGATCAAGTCGGCCGTCGTTTGCTCAAAAGTCTTCCACAGGTCTGAAGCAAGGGATCCATCTAAGTAGAAGAGATAGAGTCCCTCACTGAGAACGAAGATACGACCTAAGGCCGATCCAAATCTCAGTTTCTCGACTGGATTAAGATCTTCAAAGGATTGAAGGCCGCGAAGGTGAATTGCCGCGAGATCGGCATTGTCCGAGATCGACTTCCGAAAATCGGTCCAGTGTGCAATTAGCATGTTTGCGGCGACACGCTGGCTCTCTTTGTTTTGATTCCTGATCTGGATCGCCAGATAAATGAGCGAAGGAATGCCAATCAGCACCGCCGCCAACTGGCCGATAGCTGAAAGCATTTCCCAGTTCATGCGGACTCCGGAGGCCTAACTAGAATTAGATTGCAACTCGCCGTCTATTTCTGACCTCTCCCTCGTGATGCCCCGAAATAGGCTGCAAGCAGCCTTTTGATAAATCGGCCGGTTCACACAGTGAGCCTATACAATTTTAGAGCTTCGACTACGACTAGTTTCAATTAAGCCAGGCAGTTTCTTGGACCAAAAATCTGCATCCAAGAACACGTTCATCGACCGTAGATTTCGAAGCCGTAATTTCTGAGGCATTCGACGACCAGTTCCGCGTAGATGTTTAGCCCAATTAACATCGCGATGACCAAACCAACCCATGGATACCAGGTCCGAAGGTCTCAAACGCATCTGTCTCGCGACGCATTTCATTCGCTGCTGTCGATTCACCGCCGCTATGAACCGCCGACAGGCTCGCAGAACGGTCTTTGATTGCCGTTCATCAAGTTCAACTATTTCCACCGGACCCCACGGGATATTTTGTTTCCCGACCACTCCCCAATATCGCCCGACCTTTTTGCCAACCAGCGTTTGATCGGTCTTCGATGCGTAACCGCTGACATATCGAATCGCAGCCGTCGCACTTCGCATTTTCTCAACGCGCGTACCAGCAATGAAATGTTTTTCGTCTCCTGATCCGACAACCTGGAACCACGCCTCGCTGATAAAATCAATTATCGCCCGCAGCCCTTCAGATTCCGGTATGCCCCAAACGAAAGGGTGAAAATGAGGAGCGCCGCGCTGTTGAAATTCCAATTTCCAAATAAAACCGGCAGTCGGAAAGCGGCGAATGAATCGTTGCGAGAAGATTTTCAATTGACGCTTCCAAAGTTCAGCGTCCCACGTCCATTCAGCTGGATAAGTTAATGTTAAAAAGTACGGAAGCTGACTCCGGCAAACAGATGCAATCTTGCACCTCAATCGCTGACGCGATCGCGACGAGAACTCAGTGATCTCACCCCGTTTCGGTTGCTCACCGTTTCTACTTGGCTGCTCGAACGCACTGCGAGTTTCGACTTTTGCTAAACTCGCGCCGCGGTAGAGGGTAATTGTTCCGAACGGTCTGTTATGGCTCTTTGACAAGCCCAGGACCGGCGCCGGCGCTCGCGCGCCGGCATCCGGCCCGAGCGTGTAAGATCGCGAAGGCTGGCCGGTCAATTCCAACCTCCTGACTTGCGAAAGTGTGACAGCGACGGTGTGACACCGGCTGCAATCCACCAATCAGTTACAGAGGGTGGGTCGGCCGGGACTCGAACCCGGAACCAACGCCTTAAAAGGGCGCTGCTCTACCGATTGAGCTACCGACCCGTTTTGTTGATCCCCTTATTATGTCGCGCTTCCCTGCGGCAACCAACCCCGAAAGCTTTCGGGGCTGCTCTACCGATTGAGCTACGAACCCGTGGGAGAGGAGTTTTTAATCCAGTTCACACTGTCCCTCCAAATCACAGCATCGACAACAACTCGCTGAGCGAATTTTTCTTTCGATCTAATTCAAAGATCGACAATCCCGCGGCGGTTGCGGTTTTCCAATCGCGCTCGGGATCGTCGCCGACGTGCAGAACTTGGTTCGGCTCGAGGTGGCTCAAGTTTAACGCGCGCCGAAAGACTTCGGGATCGGGTTTGTCTGCGCCGAGCTCGCTTGAGAGAAAAACGTGTTTGAAAAATTTTGAGATACCGAGCTGTTCCAAAATCATCCGCAATCGTCCATCAAAATTAGAAATGACCGCGAGTTGAAATCGGGGAGATAAATTTTCCAGGACCTCGAGAACTTCGGGGTACAGCTCCCAGACGCCGGCCTCGGCGAAATGTTCGTAGGCGATCTCGAAAAAATTGTCGCGGTCGAGCTCGTTGAGTGACGGCGCGACTTCGCTCAACACCAGATCGACAAGCTGGCGCCACCAATCTTTGTCGTCGTTCTCGCGCGGACCATCGATTGACTCCCGCCGCGGCATTGCATTCCAGGCATTGTGGAATGCGCGATCGAGTTGCCGGGAATCCAGCTTCAATCCGATCTCCTCGCCAACGAGCGCGTAATGGTATCCAACTCCACGGGGCAGATGAAACAGCGTCCCGGCGGCATCGAAAAAGATCGCTTTTAGCTGCGTCTCTTTGTTGTTTGTAGACATGAACGGGCTCAGTCGATGGAAGATTGTTTTCCTGGTCCTTGCAACTTTTGTTGCCGGTGCGGTGACGGGCGCATTTTTCGTAATGGGATCCGCTAAAGACGAAATGCGACGGACCCGTGATCCGCGGCGTTGGTTTTCCAACACTCCTGACCGATGGCGTTCGGAAATGAAACTAACGGCCGATCAGGAACAGAAGATCCGGCCGATTTTACAGCAGATCGATGACGAGCTGAGTAATTTGCGCGCAATGGATCTGCGCGAGACGGAAGGAATTCTTTCGCGAGGAGAAGATCGAATCGACGCGATTCTGAAGCCGGAACAACGGCCGCGACTCCATCAAACCTTCGAGCAGCGCCGCCAACGGGTGCGCGATTGGCTGGGCGTGAACGATCAGGAAAAGAAATTAGAGTGATCGCTTTCGGAGCGAGTTGGACAAGTTCCCTTTGATATTCGATTAATTCGCATGCTGCCGGTCGAGCACGACGATCCGATCAACACCAAGATCCTCGCCATTTCCGAGGACAAAATCGAGGGATTCGTTCGCGAACCATTTGAAGAAATCGCGCGCCGCTCGGGCGTGGATGTCGATGTCGTGATGGCGCGGATCGCGGCGATGGTGCGAGCCGGAACGATTCGCCGGGTCCGGCAAACATTGCTCGCGACCAACCTCGCCGACGGCGCGCTCGTCGCGTGGAAAGTTTCGAAAGAAAAGGTCGACCGCGCGTTTGATTGGATGTTTCAGCGCGATCCATTTTCGGGTCACGTCGTCATTCGTTCGACCGATACGATCAGCGCCGGCTCCGAATACAAACTTTGGACGACGCTGAAAGTCCCCCGCGGGTTTTCCCTGCAAAAACATTGCGAATTGCTCACCCAAAAAGTCGGCGCCGAGAAATTCCGGATCATGCCGGCGAAAGGAATTTTCACACTCGGCGTCGGACATGTTCGTCGAAAAACGATCGAGCCCAGAGAGAAAGCAGACGAGCCGGCGAAGATGATTCGGGTGGAGGTGGTCGATCTTGACGAACACCAGTGGAACGTCTTGCTCGCACTCAAACGCGAATTCGCGCCAGAGGAAATTCGTCGGAATCCTTGGTTGTCCCGCGCAGAAGAAGCCGAAGTCACTTTGGAAGAATTTTATCGGGTGGGCGAAGATTTGAGCGCACGCAAAATCATCGGCCGCTTTTCCACGTTCCTCGAACACGTGAAACCTTCGCACACCGGCGTTCGAGTTACGCGATTCAACGCCTTGTTTCACTGGGCGGTGCCCGCCGGCCGCGAAATCGAGACCGGCGGCGAAGTTGGCCGGCACCACATCCTCACTCATTGTTACTGGCGCGAAGCGGGCCCCGAATTTAAGAACGTCAACATTATGGCGGTAGCGCACGGCACCGACAAACAACGGCTTCTCGATCACAAAGCGGCAATAGATCGACATCTCGAGTCGTGCGGAATTCCGATTTCTTATACCAATGTTTTCTGGGGCGGGCGCAGCGAAATCAAACCGTCCGAAATTTCGCCGAAAATTTACCGAGAATGGCTCTCAGATTCGCTAGCGACATGAAGTTGCGCTTCGTCTTGCTTTGAAATCGCTCACCGAAAAACTTCGTAACGGTCGCGATCTGAACGGGGCTGACATCGATACTGCTGTCGCGATTCTCCTTTCGCCGGACGTCGGCGATGAGGTGAAAGCGGACTTCCTGACAGCGTTGCACCGAAAAGGAGAGACCACTGAAGAGATTGCCGCTTTTGTCCAGTCGTTGATGAAACGCGCAGTTGATCCGATGATTGATCGGGCTCAGATGCCCGGCCCGATGGTGGACGTTTGCGGCA
>Ga0193751_1002684_pt1 | contig 10721 bp, 9 predicted proteins | sample L1c2metaG_FD_143050 | JGI IMG/M metagenome (GOLD analysis project Ga0193751, IMG submission 143050) | Soil microbial communities from a riparian zone of the East river system, Colorado, United States - L1c2 | ecosystem: Environmental > Terrestrial > Soil > Riparian zone | place: USA: East River...
GAGCGAATCGGCCCTCACCTCGACGAGGTCTTCGACCCGTGGGCGGGTCTCGAGCACACCGACCTCGCCTATGACCGTTTGGGTTTGGGAGTCAAGACGAGTTGATCGCCGGGCCGGCGGTCACCGAGACCGACCTTCCGCTGAAGCTCTTCTCGCGGGGCAAGGTTCGCGACACGTATGAGCTGGGAGCGGACCGGCTGCTCATGGTGGCGACGGACCGCATCTCCGCTTTCGACCACGTCCTGCCGAACGGCATCCCGGACCGAGGCAAGGTCCTGACGCAGCTTTCCATCTACTGGTTTTCCCAGACGCATTCGTTTCAGGAGAACCACCTCGTGTCGGGGATGGTGCCCGACCTGCCGGCGGCGCTTCAGGACAGGCGCAGCGACCTCGCCGGCCGGTTCATGATTGTGCGCAAGGCGAAGCGCATCGACTTCGAGTGTGTCGTGCGCGGCTACCTGGCCGGCAGCGCGTGGAAGGAATACCAGGACTCGCACACTCTGGCCGGCGAGGAGATGCCGCCCGGTCTTCGCGAAAGCGAGAGGCTTGCATACCCGACCTTCTCGCCCGCGACGAAAGCGGAGAGCGGCCATGACGAAAACATCACGTTCGACCAGCTCAAGAAAGAGGTCGGCGACGAGCTCGCGAAAAAGCTTCGCGATGCAAGCCTGGAGCTGTACAAGTTCGCATCCACGCTGGCGGAGCGGCGCGGGCTGATCCTCGCCGACACGAAGTTCGAGTTCGGCCTCATCGACGATGACCTCGTGCTCATCGACGAAGCACTGACACCGGACAGCTCGCGGTACTGGGAGGTGGCGACCTATGAGGTCGGCACGTCGCCGCAGTCGTACGACAAGCAGTTCGTGCGCGACTGGCTCACGCGGTCGGGTTGGGACAAGGAGTCGGATCCGCCGCGTCTGCCGGACGACATAGTTGCGCAAACGCGCGAGCGCTACCTCACCGCCTACCATCGACTCGTCGGCAAGCCCCTCTTCCCACCCAAGGCGCGCAACGAGTAGTGAGGGCCACCGCTCGGGTCATCGTCACGCCCAAGCCCGTTGTCAACGATCCGCAGGGACTCACCGTCAAGCAGGGATTGATGACGCTCGGGTTCCGCGAAGTCGAAGACGTGCGCATCGGCAAGTACATCGAGGTGAGTCTCGAGGCGGAAACGATGGACGAGGCGCATGAGCGAGTCGAAGCGATGTGCCGGCAGCTGCTCGCCAACCACGTGATCGAGGACTTCCACTTCGAGCTGGACCACGAAAGGCGCACACGGTTATGAAATTTGGCGTGGTCGTGTTCCCCGGCACGTGGTCCGACCGCGACTGCGGTTGGGTCATCGACCAGGTCGTCGGCGCGAAGCTCCAGTACCTGTGGCACAAGGACGCCGACCTCAAGGGCTGCGACTGTGTCATCCTGCCCGGCGGTTTTGCTTACGGCGACTACCTGCGCACCGGAGCGATCGCACGCTTTGCCCCGGTCATGGCGCAGATCGGAGAGTTCGCGGATCGCGGCGGGCTCGTGTGGGGCATCTGCAACGGCTTTCAGATTCTTTGCGAGGCTGGGCTCCTTCCTGGGGCGCTGATTCGCAATGCTTCGCTCGAGTACCGCTGCGAATGGACCAACCTCGTGGTCGAGCGAACTGACATCCCCTTCACCTCCAAATGCGCGGAACGCGAGGTCATTCGCGTGCCGATCGGACACGGTGAGGGGAGCTACTTCGCCGAGCCGGCCGTGCTGTCGCGACTCGAGCAGAACGGCCAGGTGGTTTTTCGTTACTGCGATGCGGGTGGACGCGTCGTGCCCAGCGCCAATCCAAACGGCTCGTTGCACAACATCGCCGGCATCATCAACAAGCGCGGCAACGTGCTCGGCATGATGCCGCACCCGGAGCGATGCGCGGAAGCGGAGCTTGGCGGCGCTGATGGACTCAAGCTGTTCCGCTCCGTCGCGGGCAATGCGTTGAAGGTCCTGGTCTCTTGAGCCTCGATACGGTTGACAGCCGCCGACTGAGGGAGGTGGCCCTCACGCCCGAGGAATACCGAGTCATCGTCGAGAAGCTGAGGCGGCCGCCCAATGCCGTCGAGCTCGGCATGCTCGGAGTGCTGTGGTCGGAGCACTGCTCGTACAAGTCGTCGAAAGCGTTGCTGCGGCGGCTGCCCTCGACAGGAGACGCGGTGCTGCAGGGCCCCGGCGAGAACGCAGGCGCCGTCGAGATCGGCGAAGGCTGGGCCGCGGTGTTCAAGATCGAGTCTCACAACCATCCCTCCGCCATCGAGCCTTACCAGGGAGCAGCGACCGGCGTGGGCGGCATCATCCGCGACGTGATCGCGATGGGTGCGCGGCCGATCGCGCTGCTCGACTCGTTGCGCTTCGGCCCGCTGCCGGGATCGCGGCATCACTTCGACGGGGTCGTGGCCGGCATCGGCGGTTATGGCAACTGCATCGGCATCCCGACCGTCGGCGGCGAGGTGTATTTCGACGATTGCTACGCGCAGAATCCGCTCGTCAACGCCATGTGCGTCGGGCTCGTGCGCGTCGACCGGCTGATGCGGGCGCGGGCGGAGGGTACAGGCAACAGCATCATGCTCGTCGGAGCGGACACCGGGCGTGATGGCATTCACGGCGCCTCATTCGCATCGGTTGAGCTCGACGAGTCCAGCTCCGAGCGGCGACCAGCAGTGCAGGTCGGCAACCCATTCCTGGAGAAATGCCTGCTCGAAGCATGCATGGACCTCGCCCACACGGACGCGGTCGTCGCGGTGCAGGATCTTGGCGCGGCCGGTCTGACGTCGTCAGTGGCGGAGTGCGCGGGCCGCGTGCCCGGAGCAGGCGCGCGCATCGACATCTCGCTCGTCCCGCGGCGGGAGCGAGGAATGACGCCTTACGACGTGATGCTTTCGGAGTCTCAGGAGCGGATGCTCGTCGTTGTCGAGCGTGGCCGTGAGGCCGAGGTCGAACGCATCTTTCAGACTTGGGATCTCACCTCCGCCGTCATCGGCGACGTGACCGATGACGGACATCTGACCGTTTTCGACCAGACCGAGGTGGTGGCGCGGCTGCCCATCGACCTGCTCACCGACGGAGCTCCGCTGCGCCGTCTCGCGAGCATGTCGCCGGAGCCACCGCCCTCACTGCATCTCGACTCCCTAGCACCTCTTGTCCACGCGGGCCAGTCACTCCTCCGACTGCTGGCGAGTCCCAACCTCTGCAGCCGGCGGCCGATTTTCCGCCGCTACGACCACATGGTCGGCGACTCCACAGTGGTCCCACCGGGCGGCGACGCGGCGCTGCTGCGCATCAAGGGCACGCGCCTTGGGCTCGCGATGACCACGGACTGTAACGCTCGCTACTGCCACCTCGACCCCAACCTCGGCGCTCAACATGCTGTTGCCGAGGCGGCCCGCAACATCGTCGCGACCGGGGCGCGCCCGCTGGCGGTCACCGATTGCCTCAATCTCGCCAACCCCGACCGGCCCGAGGTTTACTGGGAGCTCGAGGAGACGATCGCTGGTCTCGCGCACGCTTGTCGGGCGCTGGAGGTGCCGATCGTCAGCGGCAACGTGAGCCTCTATAACGACTCGGAGGGCAGCTCTCCAATTCACCCGACTCCAGTGGTCGGCATGATCGGCGTCATCGACGATTACAGGCGCCGGCTGGACGCGGGTCTGAAGAACGAGGGCGACTTCGTGCTGCTGGTCGGATCGAGCCACAACGACCTCGGCGGAAGCGAGTACCTGAAGGTCGAGCATGGGACCGTTGCCGGGCGCCCGCCGGCGATCGACTTCGCTCGCGAAAGCGCTGTCAACCGCTTGATCCTGGCGGCGGCGCGATCGGGCCTATTGCGCTCTGCGCACGATTGCGCAGATGGCGGGATGCTCGTCGCGCTTGCAGAGTGCTGCCTGCTGGGAGGCATGGGCGTGCGGTGCCCGGCGTTGCGACCAGAGGCTCCGCTGCGTCTCGACGCGGCGTTCTTCGGCGAGACACCAGGGCGCTTCATCGTGAGCGCGCCGTCGCGCGCGACGCCAGAGCTGCAGACGTTGGCGCGGCGTCACCACGTCGAGATATCGCTCCTCGGCATGGCGGGTGGCCAGACCATCGAGTTCGAGGGCCAGTTCCGACTTCCGCTGGCGGACATCCGTCAGGCCTGGGAAGGCGGGTTGGCCTAAATGTGCGGCGTCTTCGGCATCTGCGCAGCTCGCGGAGTGGACGTCGCGAACATCACCTATTTCGGGATGTTCGCCCTGCAGCACCGCGGCCAGGAGTCGGCTGGCATCGCAGTGTCCGACGGAACGTCGGTGCGCGTGCATCGCGACATGGGCTTGGTGGCACAGGTGTTCACGCCGGCGATCGTGAGGGACATGGGCGAAGGCTCCATCCTCGCGCTAGGTCACACGCGCTACTCGACCACCGGCTCGAGCCGCGCCGAGAACGCACACCCGCTGCCTTTCCATCATCCGCAGCTCGGCCCCGGTGCCATCGCCCACAACGGCAACCTGCTGAACGCTGACTCGCTGCGCAAGCAGCTAGAGGAGCAGGGCGCGACTTTCGACTCGGCGCTCGACACCGAGGTCATGGCGCGGCTCATCGAACACACGCACGGCCGTACGTGGGAAGAGGTGATCCGCAGATCGTTCGCCCGGGTGGTCGGCGCCTACTCGTGCGGGATCATCACGCCGACCCAGCTCATCGCGCTGCGCGACCCGTACGGTTTCCGGCCGCTGTGCATCGGCTTCATACCGCTGGCGGGCCAGCCGGCGCATGTCGTGGCGTCGGAAACGTGCGCGCTCGACACCGTCAACGCCACCTTCGTTCGCGAGGTGCAGCCGGGCGAGATGGTGGTCATGGACGAGCACGGCGTCCACAACCTCACATTCCAGACCTCGAACAAGCACGCGATGTGCGTGTTCGAGTTCATCTACTTCGCCCGCCCTGACTCCATCCTCAAGAACTGCGAGCTCGAGGAGGCGCGCATCCGGATGGGCAACGAGCTCGCCAAGGAAGCGCCCGTCGAAGCAGACATGGTGATCGCCTTCCCGGACTCGGGAACGCCCGCCGCAATCGGCTACGCCGAGGCTTCCGGGATCCCGTTTCGCGAGGCGCTTATGAAGAGCCGGTACATCAACCGCACGTTCATCCAGCCTGACCAGTCCCTGCGCGAAGCTGGAGTGATGTTGAAGCTCAACGCGCTGCCGCGGTCGATCAAAGGCAAGCGCGTGATCGCCGTCGACGATTCCATCGTTCGCGGCACGACCTCGCGCCGGATCATCGAGCGCTTGCGCACGGCGGGCGCGAGTGAGATCCACATGCGCATCTCCAGCCCGCCCATGCGCTTCCCGTGCTTTATGGGCGTCGACATCGGCTCGACCAAGGAGCTGATCGCGGCGGGGCGCACCGTGGAGGAGGTCCGGACCCACATCGGCGCCGACAGCCTTGCCTACCTCTCCATTCCAGGCTTGATGCGAGCCATCGGCCGCGGCACAGCAGAGCAGTTCTGCCGCGCCTGCTTCGACGGCTCATATCCGGTGCCGGTGCCGCAGCAGCTCGAGATGGACAAAATGCAATTCGAGCCGCAACTGATTCCCGACCCCGTCCTGCTCGACACGAAGTCCTGATGGCCGGCGAAGGGCTGGCGTACGCCGCCGCCGGAGTCGACATCGAGGCGTACGAGCGAGTCCTGGAACGGGTCAAGCCGCTGATTGCGGCCACCCACGGCGAGGAGGTGGCTCGCGGCGTGGGTTCCTTCGCAGGGCTTTACAAGCTACCTGGCGGTGGGCATCTCGCGGCCAGTGCTGATGGCGTCGGCACCAAGATCAAAGTGGCGATCGCGGCGAACTCTCATCGCGGTATCGGTGTCGACATCGTCAACCACTGTGTGAACGACATCGCCACTGCCGGCGCGAGCCCGATGTTCTTCCTCGACTATTTCGCCACCGGCAAGCTAGACCCGGATGTTTTCACGCAGGTGATCGAAGGCATCACCACCGCATGCCGCGAGGCCGCTTGTGCTCTCCTCGGTGGCGAGACTGCAGAGATGCCGGGCGTGTACGCGCTGGGGGACTATGACCTTGCGGGCTTCATCGTCGGCACGGTTCCGCCCGGACTAGTGCGAGACCCCAACGAGATTCACACCGGAGACCTTTTGATCGGCTTGCCCTCCAGCGGCCTCCATACGAACGGCTTCTCGCTTGTGCGCAAGGTGTTCGAGGGCGTGCCATTGGGCAGGGTCTTCCCGGAGATCGGCAGGCCACTCGGCGAAGAGCTGCTCGAGCCGCATCGCTCGTATCTGCAGGAGCTCGGTTCGATAGCGTGGAAGGGTGCGGCGCACATCACAGGTGGCGGAGTGCTCGGCAACCTGCCGCGCTGCTTGCCCGAAGGCCTCGGCGCCCGACTGGGTCGCCGCTCATGGGAGATCTGTCCGATCTTCGAGCTCATCCGCACCCGCGGCCATATCGCCGACGACGAGATGTTTGGGACGTTCAACATGGGCCTCGGCATGATCCTCGTAGTCGACCCCGACGAAGTCCCCCGCAGCGCCCAGGTGGTCGGCGAGGTGGTCGAGCACAAGGGCGGCGAACGCGTGGTGATCACCTGAGACTCGGAGTCGTCGTCTCCGGAAAAGGCTCGAACCTCGGTTACCTCGTGGACCACGGGTTCGAAGTCGTCGCCGTCGCCACCAACCGTCCGTCATGCGGCGGAGCCGCAATCGCCCGCGAGAGCAACATCCCGCTGGGCGAGCTCTCGCTCAAACAGTTCGCGTCGGAGGAGGAGCGGGACAGGGCGATGCGAGACTTCTTCAGGTCGCACAACGTGGAGCTCGTCGTCGACGCTGGTTACGACAGGATTCACACCAGACCGTTCCTCGAGGCGTTTGAGGGCCGAATCGTCAACGTGCATCCATCACTGTTGCCAGAGTTCCGCGGCGGCATGGACGCGGTCGAGCAGGCGCTGCGGAGCGGCGTGACGCAAACCGGCGCCACAGTTCACCTCGTGACCGAGGACCTCGACGCTGGCCCGATCCTGGCCCAGGAGTCCGTGCCCGTGTTGAAGGACGATACCGTGGAGACTCTTCGCCGCCGGATCCACGAGGCGGAGTACAGGATTCTTCCCGCGGCCATCCGATTGTTGGAGGCGAGACTTGCCGAGAGCCCTGCTATCGGTCAGTGACAAGTCCGGGCTAACCGGGTTCGCGCGCGGTCTTCAGCGCCTCGGCTTCGACCTCTACGCGACCGGCAACACCCTGAAGGCCATCACTGATGGCGCGATCGATGCGCGTCCGGTCGCCGAGCTGACAGGCTTTCCGGAGCTGATGGACGGCCGAGTCAAAACGCTTCATCCGGCCGTCCACGCTGCCTTGCTGGCGCGGCGCGACAAGCCCGAGCACATGGAAGCGCTGGAAGGACTCGGGATCGTACCGATCGACCTGGTGTGCAGCAACCTCTACCCATTCGTGGAAACCGTGAGCCGGTCCTCGGTCACGTTCGAAGAGGCGGTCGAGCAGATCGATATCGGCGGTCCGGCGATGATTCGAGGCGCAGCCAAGAACTACGAATCGGTCATCGTCGTGGTGAGGCCGGAACGATACACGGACGTGTTGGGCGCGCTTCAAACAGGCGGGCCCGACCTCGCGATGCGGCGCCGGCTGGCGGCCGAGGCCTTCGCCCACACGGCGGCCTACGACTCCTGGATCGCCGCTTACATGCGCGCCATGGGCGGCCACGGCTTCCCGTCCGAGCTGTCCATCGCCGGACAGCTCGCGCAGCCGCTGAAGTACGGCGAAAACGAGCACCAGCAGGCGGCCTTCTACCGCTTCGGCCCGGATTCGGGCGGGCTCGGCGGCGCCAAGCAGGTGCAGGGCAAGGAGCTTGGCTTCAACAACATCCAGGACGCTGCCGCCGCGCTCGCGCTGGTCAGCGATTTCGATCGGCCCGCGGCGGCAATCATCAAGCACATGAATCCTTGTGGCCTGGCCGTCGCTGAGGACATCACGATCGCGTATCGAATGGCGTACGAGTGCGACAAAGTCTCGGCTTTCGGTGGCGTGGTTGCCGTCAACAGGCCGCTGGATCGTTCGACCGCAGAGCTGATCGTCCAGATCGTCACGCATGTCGTCATCGCACCCGGGGTCCTTGACGAGGCCATCGAGGTGCTCGCTCGCCGCAAGGGAATGGTCGTTCTCACCGCGCACCAGGGCCAGCGCGGGCTGTTCGATTACGACGTCCGAACGGTCGCGGGCGGGTTCCTCGTACAGGAGTGGGACCGCGCGGGCTTCGATCGCGCATCGTCCACCGTCGTCACGAAGAGGCAGCCGACCGAGCACGAATGGGAGCAGCTGGGGCTGGCCTGGACTGCGGTGAAGCATGTGAAGTCCAACGCCATCGTCCTCTTCAAGGATTGCGCGGCGATCGGCGTAGGCGCTGGGCAGATGTCGCGCGTGGAGGCGGTGCAGATCGCGGTCCGTCGCGCGGGTGAGCGAGCTCGCGGCGCGGTCATGGCGTCGGACGCATTCTTTCCGTTTGCAGATGGACTCGAAGAGGGCATTCGGGCCGGAGTCACCGCCGCGATCCAGCCGGGCGGCTCGATGAAAGACGATGAGGTGATCGCAGCGGCCGACGCGGCGGGGATCGCGATGGTTGTCACCGGTCGCCGCCACTTTCGCCACTGATGAGCAGGCAGTTCGGCGAGGAAGGACGCAGACTCTCGTACGGCTCCTACTTGAGGCTGCTCGAGCTGCTTCAGCTGCAGACGGGCCTCAGCGAGGAGCACGACGAGCTCCTGTTCATCGTCGCCCACCAGGCGTACGAGCTGTGGTTCAAGGTGGTGCTGCACGAGCTCGTCGGCGCCCGCTCTCGCATCGACGCCGACGACATCTTCTACGCCCGCCACCTTCTACGCCGCGTATGCGTGATCGAGAAGCTGCTCGTCGAGCAGATCGATGTACTGGAGACGATGTCGCCGCAAGACTTTCTCGCGTTCCGCTCCCAGCTCGCACCCGCGAGCGGTTTCCAGTCGGTTCAGTTCCGCGAGATCGAATTTCTCTCGGGATTGAAGGAGCCGGCGTACCTTGCTCGCCTCGAGGCGACTCCGGACGAGTTGAACCGCTTACGCAGGCGCCTCGAAGAACCGTCGCTGGCCGACGCGTTCCGGATGCTCGTCAGACGCCGCGGCTCGCCGCCGTTGCGGGACATTTACACGGATCGCGAACGCTTCCCGGACCTCTTCGACCTGTGCGAGGCGCTGCTCGACCACGATGAAACGTTTGCGCTCTGGCGCGCGAGACACGTGCTCATGGTCGAGCGGCAGATCGGCGGCAAGCCGGGTACCGGTGGCAGCAGCGGAGCCGACTACTTGAGGTCGACGCTGGGCAAACGCTTCTTCCCAGAGCTGTGGGACGTACGCACGACGCTGTGAAGGCCGGCTTCTCAGGCGAGCGCCCCGAACATCACATGAAGAAGACGCCGGTCGAGCACCCCCGGGTGACATGTGGCACGTGCCGAATGTTCGACGGCTTGGCGTGGTGCCGGCACTGGAACTTCCATACCACGGCGGAATCTCCGCCCTGCAAGTTCTACAAGCAGAAAAAATGAAGAGCGCCGCGTAAATCGCGGCGCCCTCAGCTGCACAGGGGTTTTCTAAGCCGCTTCGGATTCGTCCTCGTTCGCCGGCTCGGAGTCGGTGATTGGTTGTTGCGCCCGGACCCGGTCAGGTGACCGGAGCACCACGACGACCAGCAGCAGCGCGGTCGCCACGCAAACCGCCGCGATCGCAAACCCCAGCTGGTAGCCGCCGGTGAGCGCGCTCACGACGGATGCGCCTTGCGCTACCAGCGACCGGCTGTGGTCGGCCGAGATGGTGCCGAGAGCGGCAAGGCCGAGCGCGGCGCCAACCTGCATCGTGACGTTGGCCACGCCAGAGGCAACGCCGGCGTCGGCCATCGGGACCTCGGCCATCATGATCGTCATCAGGGGCATGAACGACATGCCGGCTCCGATCCCGAACAGCAGATAGCTTCCGAAGATCCCAGGGAAGTAGCCGGCGTGGGGATCCGCCGTTGCCATCAAGGCCAGCGAGACGGTGATGGTCGCAAGGCCTGGGATGAGCAACGCGCGTGGACCGAAGGTGCGCATCAAGCGGGCGGTTATCCCGGTCGAGAGCACTCCCAACGTGACCGTCGACGGCAAGAACGCCAGACCGGTCCCGAGCGCGGTGTAACCCTTGACGTGCTGCAGGTATAGCGCGCCGAGGAAGAAGGTGGTGAACATTCCGGTGGCCAGCATCGCGCGCACTGCGCTGGCGCCCGTGAGGCTCCGCAGCCGCAGGATGCGCAGGGGCAGGATCGGGTTCTCGAGCCGCGACTCGAACACGAGGAACGCGGCCAGCAGGCCGGCCGCCGCGCCCCCAAAGCCGAGGGTGTGAGGTGACGTCCAGCCGAATGTGGCGGCGGTGACGATCGCATAGACGCCGAGCACCATCGCCGCGGTGACCAGGATGGAGCCGGTCACGTCGACTCCCCGGCCGATGCCGAGGCCGTCTGTCTCGTCGATCAACCGGACGCCTGCAATGAACGTCGCCAAGCCGATAGGAAGATTGATGAAGAAGATCCAGTGCCAGTTGATCGACTCTGTCAGCAGCCCGCCGGCGAGCAGGCCCAAGGAACCGCCCCCGGCGATGACAAAGGTGAAGATGCTCATGGCCTGCGCGCGCTCGACCGGCTTGGG
>Ga0193751_1002685_pt1 | contig 10719 bp, 9 predicted proteins | sample L1c2metaG_FD_143050 | JGI IMG/M metagenome (GOLD analysis project Ga0193751, IMG submission 143050) | Soil microbial communities from a riparian zone of the East river system, Colorado, United States - L1c2 | ecosystem: Environmental > Terrestrial > Soil > Riparian zone | place: USA: East River...
CGTGGGGCCGCTCACGCCCCCCCCCCTCCCCCTCGCGGAACGCCGATCTGTACCTCGCGATGATCGCGACGATCGAAGGCGACCGGGAGCGCGCTCTCCGGTACAGCGCCGAAGAGCTCGTGCTCATCCCCCAGTTCGCCGTCGCGGCAGCCACGAGCAAGGCCCGTCTCGCACGCGAGCTCTGCTACCTCGCACGCTTCGACGAGGCCGAGCAGCTCCTCGAAGAGGCTCGCGCCGTCCCCTCACCCGGTTCCGGCGTCCGCGTGATGGCCGCAGCCGCCGAGGCCCTCCTGCTCGCCCACCGAGGCGAGCTCGAGCAGGCGGAGACGCTGGCGCGCACGGCAGTCACCACTGCTGAGACAAGAACGGACAACGTCTGGTGGCAGGCATACACGCACCAGGACCTCGCCACCGTGCTCGACCGCGCAGGACGGATCGACGAGGCGCGCGATGAGCTCGAGCGCGCGCTCACGATCTGGGAGCGGAAGGGCTGCCTTCCCTGCGCGGACCGGATCCGTGCGCAGATCGACGCCGTGGGGCGTACCGCGGTCTAACGATGGGAGAAGGTGGTGTCCTTGTCCCGTAGAGACTGGGACACCACTGGCTGGCAACGACTCGACGGAGGCGACTCTCGCCTGGGCCAGCGTCCTCCCGCCCGGCGTGAAGGCACCTGATTTGTCTCGCGCGGCGTCGCGGCGGACGGGACACCTGCGCGACCAGCCGCTGACGCTGACGTTGCAGTCTCCCCTCCAGACCGCGCGTGACGTGGCGGCAGTCCTCGAGCGCCCACAACCGGCGCCGGCCAACCCGCTTCGACCAGGACAGCAGCTCGGCGGCATCGCTCGTCTCCAAGCCGTCGAGCTGGCGGCCCACCTCGTCGACAGCGACAGCAGAGAAGGAGTGCTTGTGCACGTCCACCCCGATCACGATCATGGTGATCGCCTCCTACCGTTGGGGGCGCGACCGGCGAGCGGACAGACCTCAATCGAGGCAAGCTGCCAAGCTCCTATCAGGTCACGCTCGACGGTCTCGGGAAGGCGACGGCGACACTACGCTGGCAAGTCAGCCCACGGGCGACGTTCGGGAATCGGGTCAGCCGCCGCCTTCCCGAGTCTCAGCCCACAACCCGACAACACCGGCTGAGAATGACATTGAGTTCTGGAATGACCCCTGACGCTGTCCCGGAACGACACGGACAGGCGGCGTCGTCCCTGTCCGGCCGAAGAGGACGGGCGGGCGGCTCTTCACGAACCGCCCGCCCGCGGGATCGCCTCTTTCGATTCGCTATCCGGTGACTGGGTGCGTGCCCCAGTCGACCCTGTCCACGCCGGGGGTATGCGTGACCTGGAACAAGCCCGTACCGTCGAGGTTCACGGTGTAGGCCTCTCCGTCGGTGTCGTTGTTGAATGACCTGACGAACGCGATCTTCGTCCCGTCGGGCGACCACACTGGATGGTTGCAGCCTTGGGCGTTGGGATCGGCGTCCGCGCCCCCGCAGGCCGACGCTGGTTGGACGTTGATCTCGTGTAGGCCTGTGCCGTTTGCGTGCACGACCCAGATTGAGCTATGCACGTCAGGCGTCACATGGGCGGAGAAGACGATCTCGTTTCCTTGCGGCGACCAGCTGCCGAACGCACTCAGATCGGCGAAGTCCGGGGGAGTGATCTGCTTTAGCCCCGTGCCGTTGGTGTTGACGACAAACAAGCCCTCGGAGTTTCCGTTCGGGTCGAACCGCTGGAAGACGATCCGCTTCCCATTCGGCGACCAGTCGCCGGGTATGTCGTCGCCGCCAGGGTTGGAGGTGATCTGCGCGAGTCCCCCGCCATCGGACGAGCGGATCGTGTGGATGCCGTTTTGGCTTCCGTCGTTGCTGAACGTCTCGCAGAGAAGGAGCGTCCCGTCGGGCGACGGGTTTCCGCAGGGGTTGAACAGATTCGGGTCCTGCCCCCCCACGTCGCGCCAGGTTCCGTCGTCCGTGTTGATAATCCGCGAGCCGCCGCCCGGCAGATCGGACCCGCCGGTCGCGACATGGATCCCATCCGGGAACCACATCGGGCTCTCGCCGATGTCGTTCGGCCCTTGGACGAGCCTGGCACCTCCCACGCCGTCGGGGTTGACGACGTACACCTGCTGGTCCAAGAGCAGCAGGTTGAACCGCCCGAAGGCGATCTGGCCGTTCACTCCGCGTGGCCTTGCGCTCGCCGGAAGCGCGAACACCGCGGCGAGCGCGCCGGTCGCGATTAGCGCAACGACGACGGCTTTCTTGAAGGGTTTCATCTCTTCCTCTCCACGTCATTGAGATTCGTGTCCTAGAACGACAGGACATTGGGAAGCTGCATCTCGCGTTGTCTCCTCTCGCTTCATCCGGTGAGATGACCGCTGCTTTCCACTCGCCGAGCCCGAATGGCCTGCCCGCAGACTGCGTCTTTCGTGGCCCTAACTTCGGCGATCACCGCGGCGCGGCAGTGCCCGCTGCTCATGCCGGGAACTGCAGCCGCCCATTTGGTTCTTCGACTCAATTGCGATTTGCTGGGGCGATGCGCCAGCCGCCGGTATCGAGCTGTGAGATCAGCAGCCGTGCGGACAGACCGTCAGGGTCAAGTCGTTCGAAACGCCGAAATCTGCAAATTGCAGCTCGGATGCGTCGAACGTCTGCCCTCCGATCGTCGCCGTTGCGCTCGCCTGGCGGAAGGTGCCGCTTCCGCGATCGACGTAGGTGAAGCCGCCAGGTTGGACCACCCAATCAACGAACTCGTTGCCCCGCGAGATCGGGCCTTGCCCCGTCCAGGTCGCGCTGACGGCCATCGTGTCGTTGGTGCAGCCGGTCGGGTTGCCCGCTGCGTCGAACGTGCAGCGGGTCACCGGCACCGTTCCACTGGCCGAAGCGGTGGTCAGGTTGATCTTGTCGGGCGTGAAGGACGCGCCCGCGTTGAGCTCCCCAGTTACGTCGAGGCTGCCGGTCACGTTGCCACTCGTGTCGAGGTAGGTCGAGTGCAGGTCGAAGATGGAGAGGTGCGTCGTGCCGTCCTGCTCCTGGCTCGCAAGGATGGCCGCGTCCGTGATGGACGTCGGCGTCGACGCCTCCCAACCCGCCTCCGCGAACGGGCCGTGGAAGCGGTCCTGGGTCACCTGAGCGCCGGATCCCGCCGTGGCGCCACCTACGGAGCCGAGCGCGACGATCACGACAACGACCGCGGTCAGTGTGGCTCTGCGAAACATTCGTAGTGCCTCCTTTCGATGCGTCTGAATGCCACCAGAGCGACGTTAGGAGGCGAGCGCTCGGGCCGAAACGGGCCTGGCCACAATCTTCGATCCGTGGGAGCACGGAACTTCTGCCACCGGGATTGGAGGTAGCCGTCGACGACCACAAGCCGTTTCGGGAATCCGCTTCTGCGCTGCTGGGAGCGGAGGGGTTCCACGTCGTCGGCGGCGTCGGCGACGGCGCTGCGGCGCTCGCCGCCGTCGAGCGACTGCGGCCTGAGGTGGTTCTCCTCGATGTCCAGCTACCCGACGTCGATGGATTCACGGTCGCCGAGCAGCTAGCGGCGTCGCCGAACCCGCCGCGGGTGGTGTTGATTTCGAGTCGCGACGCCGCAGCGTATGGCCCGCGCGTCCGGGCGGCGGCTGCACGCGGCTTCCTCGCGAAGCGGGAGCTTTCGGGTGCTTCGCTCGCTGCACTCGTCTCCTGACCGCCTCTCTCGCCGGGCGCCGCTGCTCCTCTGGCCGGCGGGCGCGGCCTTAGGGATCAGCGCGGAGTGGGCGCTTTTCGGTTGGACCGATCCCCGTCATTGGATACCCGATCTTCTTGTCGGCTGGTGCCTGATCGGGTGTGGTCTGGCTGCTTGGTCGCTGCAGCCGCGCAGCCGGTCCGGTGCATTGATGGCTGCGGCCGGGTTCGCTTGGTTCGCGCCCAACTTCATCGGTTCGAGCGTTGGCGCGATCAGTTGGCTGAGCGAGCACTCCCTCTACCTCTATCGCGGGCCGCTCGTCCAGCTCGTCCTCACCTACCCGAGTGGCCGCAGTTCCAGACGAATGGTACGCGCCGGGGTCATCGGGGGGTATGTCGCGGCCGTCGTGACACCAGCCTGGCGCAGCGCGATAGTCACGATCGTCCTCGCGGCGCTGCTCGTGGCTCTTGCCGCGGCCAACTACACGGGCGCGGTCGGACGCGACCGTCGGGCTCGCTTCTATGGGCTAGGGGCGACGTTGTTCCTGGCCGCAGTCTTCGCCGCGACCGCCGCGGTGCGGCTCGCGGCGCCGACGGTCGCCTTCCGGGCCGCGACGCTTCTCGCTTATCAGATGGCACTTTGCGTGCTTGCCGTCGCGTTGCTGGCCGCGCTGTTACGCGCGCCGTGGGAGCGGGCAGCCGTGACCGATCTCGTTCTCGAACTCGGCGAGGAGAGGTCGGGAACGCTGCGGGATGCGCTCGCGCGCGCACTCGGCGATCCGAGCCTCGAGGTCGCCTACCGGCTCCCGAGTGGCCTCTATGTGGACGCTTCCGGGCAGTCGGTCCACCTGCCGGACCGCGATCCGGCCCGGAGTGTCACTCGTGTGGAGCGGGACGGGCAGGAGGTGGTAGCCCTCGTCCACGACCCGGAGGTGCTCGACGATCCCACGCTGCTTGATGCGGTCGCGGCGGCTGCGCGGCTGGCGGCAGCGAACGCGCGGCTGCAGGCGGAGGTGCGTGCTCAAGTCGCCGAGGTCGAGCGTTCACGGCGCCGCCTCCTCCGAGCTGGCGACGAGGAGCGACGCCGGCTGCAGCAGCGCCTGGATCAGGGTGCGGCGCGGAGGCTACGTTCGCTCGAGCAGATTCTCGTACGGGGACACGCTCGCGCGCGGCCGAGCACGCTCGCTGGAATCGAACGGGCCGAGGCGCAGCTTGCGCTCACCCTCGACGAGCTCAGCGAGCTGGCGGCGGGTCTGCACCCGCCCGAGCTCGCCAAGAACGGGCTGAGTCCAGCGCTTGGGTCGTTGGCAGCCCGGATCCCACTGCCAGTCGAGGTCGTGGTTTCGGAGGAGCGTCTGTCAGCGGAGGTCGAAGCCGCGGTCTACTTCGTCTGCTCCGAGGGACTCGCGAACGTCGCGAAGTACGCGTCCGCCTCTCGGGCGACGGCCACGGTGTCAGTGGGCGACGGAGTCGTTCGGGTCGAAGTCGCCGATGACGGGGTCGGCGGCGCCGACATGACGTGCGGCACAGGTCTCCGCGGCCTGGCTGACCGGGTCGAGGCGCTCGGCGGTCGGCTCCGCGTCGAGAGTCCACGCGGGGCGGGCACGCGCATGGTCGCGCAGATTCCACTTCGCTGACCGGTTACCCGATCGGGCGCGGCGGCCCGACGCGCTGCCATGGTTCGCCCGCGTCTACCCATTGGTCGCCGCGGTCCATCGGTAGCACCGGCTTGAGGTGCAGCGTGCCGTTGCGGTCGAGCGAGAACACGAACGTCAGACCGGGTGGCCCGGAATCGGCGCTGATCAAGGTGATGCGATCGCCCCTGATCGTGTACGTGCCGTGAGGCCCTGAGGGCTCTCCGACCGCGAATTGCCAGCGGCCGTTCCACAGGATGCGCGTCTCGACTCCGGCATGGAGGTTCTCCGGGTTGGATGCGGGCGGGCCGAATCTCTGTTCGTCGCGGATCGTGGTGCGGACGTGGTAGGTGCCGTTGAGGATGCTCGGCGAGCGCGGCTTTCCTGAAGCCGAGGCCGGAAGCTGTACGCGGCTGCAGCCGGGAGGGACAACGAGCGGTGAAGGCGTGGGCGTTGCCGCTCGGAGGAGGCGAATCCGGGCGATGAACGATCTCGTCTCGGAGCTCCGCTCGAGCTCCGCGTACACCGGCTGTGCGGTGCGTACGAGCGCAGCCAGCTGGTGTTTGCTCGCGAGGACGATCCGCGCTCCGCTCTGCCGGCAGAAGCCGGCGGCGAGTGCGCTCTCTGTCGGGGCGGTGGCAATCACATGCCGGAGCGTCTGCTTTGCTGCCTCCCCGAGCACGTCGCGTTGCTGCCCGGTGAGACGCTCGTACGACTGTCGTCCGGCGAACAACGTGAGCGCCTTGCCGTACAAGGTCACGTTCGCGGTGACGGTGCTCGGCGCCGGCGCAATCCCAAACGAAAGCTCCTCCCCGTCGATCCGACCGTGCCCGATCGCACTCGCCACCTTTGCGTTGCTGACCTCCACCGGAATCGCCCCCCAAGCTCTCATCAGCGATCTCGTGACTCTTGAGGGCACGACACGAACGCGGGCACCGGAGAAATCGGCGAGGGAGACGAGCGGATGCGCGAGCCCGACCGGGTGGCGAAGCTCGTTCGGGATCAGCGCGAGCCCGACCACATCTTGGCTTCCGAGCTCCGCGAGCATCTCCTTTGCTATTGGGCTCGCGGCGACCCGGTCGAGGAGAGCGTAGTTCGTTATCAGAAACGGAGCCTGGAGCGCTTGGAAGCTCGTCAGGCCCAGCTCGTCCCACGCTCGCGCACCGATGAAGCCAAGGTCGAACTTGCCCGCGCGCACGATGCGCGCCGTGCGCGGCTCGACCGCGGCGATTTTGTCGCCCGCTGCCTGAAACTTGACGGCGATCCGGAGCTGGCCGCCCGAGAGTTTCGCCACGCGTGTAGCGAAGAAGCGCGCAGCCGGTGCAGTCGACTGATCGGCGTTGTCGCTGACTGCCAGGCTCAGCACGGTGGGTGCATTCGAGCCTCCCGCCTTGTCAGCGCCGTTCGACGCGTGGCGCGAACTACAGCCAGCGGCGGTCGTAGTCGCAAGAGCCGCCGCGAGTAACCCCGCGACGTACCTGGCCGTCATGGGTCCATGATCGCACTGGTAGCTCACGGCCGAAACGGGGCCAGCAACAGTCTCTCGCTAGGGCTAACCCCAATTCGGGCTAGAGAAGTTCCTGCCAGAATCGGCGCATGGCGGCTGCAGCCTCCGCTCTGCGGCCACGGCTGGCCCGTCAGGCCGCACCGCTCCTATTCGCCTCGCTGGCGTTTGCGTACGCAGTGGCGGCGATCGTTGCGATCAACGAGATGACCAGGGCGGAGGCGACGACTACGTACGCCACGGTTTCCCGTTTCGCGCATGCAGCGGATCTCGGAGCAGGGTTGGCATTGCTGGCTGCCGGCGTCGTCGCCTGTGTGAACGAGGGCGAAAGGCGGCTCGGGGCGCTCGCGATGGTGCTGGGCGTCGTCTGGTTCGCACCGGACTGGGAGGGCTGGGTGGGTCATCCGCTCGTCCGGAGCGTCGGCTCGGTGACGACCCCCTTCCTCCTCGTCGTCATCTTCCACCTCGTCCTAGCCGCTCCGCGCGGCCGGCTCCGCTCGCGCGCGGCGGTCATCGCAGTCGTGGCTGCATACGCCGTCACCACATTCCTCACTGCCGGACGAGCGCTGCTTCGAGACCCGTTTCTCGATCCGTACTGCTGGCGCAACTGCGCCGACAACGTATTCCTCGTCCATGCCGACGAGACAGTCGCGCACGACCTCGATGAGCTCTTGCTAAGCATCGCCGTCGCACTCGGCGGGCTCGTGCTCATCGTCAGCGGAGCACGGCTAATTCGGGCGAGCATTGCGGCTCAACGAGCGCTTGCGCCGATCCTCGTGCCCGCGGCGTTTGTTGGCGCCGCCGAAGCGGTTTACGCGGGGGCGCTGCTTCGCACTCCGCTCGAGGACCCGCGTGCGTCCCAGTTCCTAACCCTTTTCCTCGCACGCTCGTTCGCCGCTGCCGGCTTGGCCGTCGGCATCGCTTGGACCGTGACGTCAGCCCGTCGTTCTCGAGCCGCCGTGTCGCACCTGGCAGCAGGGCTAGGCGAGTCACCGTCGCCGGGGAAGCTGCAGGATGTCCTAGCAGGCGCGGTAGGTGACCCCACTCTTCGAGTTGCCTACTGGCTGGAGACCTCGCGCCGCTTCGTCGGGGCCGATGGGAAGCATCTTCCAGAGCCTGCGCCCGAGGAGGGGCGCGTGATGACATCGATCGTGCGTGGTGGGCAGCGGCTCGCTGTTCTCAGTCACGACGCCGCGCTCTTGGATGGGTCCGTGTTGGAACGCGAGATCGGCCCCGCAGCACGGCTCGCGGTCGAGAACGAGCGGCTCCAGGCTGAGGTGTTGGCGGAGCTTGAGGATCTCCGGCGCTCGCGTGCCCGGATCGTCGAGCGTGGAGATTGGGAACGTCGACGCCTCGAGCGCAACCTTCACGACGGCGCGCAACAGCGCCTATTTGCCCTCTCCTACGATCTACGCCTGGCCCGCGCGTCGGCGGAGGCAGAGGGCGACGTTGAGCTCACCGAGCTACTGGAGTCGGCGGTCGAGGATGCCGAAGCCACCCTCGAAGAGCTGCGTGAGCTCGCGTACGGCATCTACCCCGCTGTCCTCGCCGAGGCGGGTCTCACGGCAGCGCTCGAGACAATGGCTGATGAAGCGGCGCTGCCGGTCGAATTCACGACGATCTCCCTCAAGCGTCAGCACGCGGTGGTCGAGGCGGCCGCGTACTTCGCAGTTGCGGAAGCGATCAACGATGCCGCCGAGCGAGACGCGACCTCAGTCCAAGTGGACGTCAGGCGTGCCGGTGAGCGACTGGTTATCGCAGTGGAAGACGATGGCAGGCAAGGCCGCACCTCACTAGAGCACGTGGCCGACCGCATCGGCGCTCTCGGCGGCTCTGTCGACCTCGGCCCGAACACGCTCCAAGCGAGCATTCCGTGCGCGTAGTCGTCGCCGACGACGTGATGCTCACCCGCGAGGGCATCGTGCGGCTGCTGCGCGATGCCGAAATCGACGTCGTCGCCCAGGCAGAAGATGCAGACGCGCTCCTCCATCACGTGCGCCTCACCCGTCCCGACGTCGCCATCGTCGACATCCGCATGCCACCGACACACACCGACGAGGGTCTCATCGCCGCACAGCAGATCCGCGCCGAGCATCCCAACGTCGGTGTGCTCGTCCTCTCGCAGTACGTCGAGCCCAGCTACGCGATGCGACTACTCGAAGAACACCCTGAGCGCGTCGGCTACCTGCTCAAGGAACGCGTCTTCGACGTCGCCCTACTACTCGACGCGCTCCGCCGAATCGTCGACAGCGAGACAGTGATCGACCCAACGATCGTCTCACGCCTCGTCGGCCGCCGTCGCCGCACCGATCCGCTTGCTGAACTGAGCGCCCGCGAGCGTGAAGTCCTCGGGCTTGTCGCCGAAGGGCTCTCCAACAAGGCGATCGCTGCGCGGCTCTTCGTGACCGACCGCACCGTTGAGGCCCATGTGAAGCAGATCTTCCGCAAGCTCCGGCTCGACGCGAATCCCGAATCACACCGGCGCGTGCTCGCGGTTCTCGCCTACTTAAGGACAGACGTCTCGGTGGACGACTAGAGCGAGCGCGGCCAACGCGGGCGCGCGGAAACGGCGTGGTTGACTGAAGCCAGGTTCAGCGGTTTCCTAAACCGCGTGCGCATGTTCGATTCTTGCCGGGGGCACTAGCCGTCAACCCGCCCGCTCCTGGAGACAAGAGAGCCCGGTGAGGTGGAGCCGGGCTTACCGTCCTCGGCTAACCACTAGGTTGACTTTCGCGCCGTGTTTCAAGTGCAAGCCTGCCTTGGGCTTCTGCGAGATGACGTGCCCCTTCTTGATTGTGCGCGAGGCGGCGCGCTTGATCTTTCCGACCGAGCAGGCGTGAGCCTTGATCGAGCGCTTGGCCCTAGTCAGCGCCTTTCCCTTCAGCTTCGGCACCACGCACGCCTTGAGCCGCATGGGTTTCAGGAGGAAGACGTGCTGGTCGCCGTTCGGAACGGTGCCGAGCGCGGTGATCTCGGCGGCGTCGAGGTCATCGCGCGCGCTTGAGCGCGGCGAGCGCCTCCTCGTGGCCCTGCTTCTCGGCCTGCGCGCCGCGCGGGTAGCGGACGGTCGCCTTGCCCTGCTTGTTCGTTGTCGTCTGCTGCTCGACGCAGAGCCGGTAGGCCCAGGCCGCCGCCTTGCCGTGCTCGGCGAGAACGAGCGACCCGAGCAGCTTCACGGCGTCGGTGTCGAGCTTCGGCTGCCAGCGCGCGAGCACCGCGCTGAGGTCGAGGTTGCGCGCCCGCGCCGAGACGCGCTCCTCGTACTGGCGCTCGCGGTCTTGGCGTCGGGCCTCCTTCTCGCTGTCGTCCGCCGTGGTCGGCGCGTGCTGCTCGCGCTGCCGCTCGCTTCGCTCCGCCTCGGCGGCGGAGTGGGCGGCGATCCTCTGCACGAGGCGATCCGCGAGCCATTCGGGATCAGTGGCGTAGCGGTGCTCGCGACGCTCGTCCGGGGACGGCAACTCGAGCAGGCACCCGAACGCGCGGGCCGCGTCGGCGTCCTCGTCGGTGAGCGCGAAGCAGTCGCGCTGCCGCCGGTCCTCTGCCTCCCGCGCCGCCCAGTCGTACTCGGACGCGTAACCAGTGCGCGGGACGACGGTCCCCGGGTGCCCCCTCAATCAAGGGGTGAGCGGTGTGAGCATCGGCGCGTGGGTTTTTCAAATCTGCTGATTGTCGGGATGGCTGGTACCGGTGCGAATCGCCATGCGGACGTTGTTGAAGCCGTGTTTGCGCTGTGAGCATGGCGGACGGGTGGTCGCGTGCGAACGGCGTCGACCGCGTCCGTGCCGTGTGAGCATCGGTGTGAGCGTCAGGTGTGTGGTGTGTGAGCACGCGTGAGCGTCGCTCACGCTGGTTCGTGGCAGCGGCGACGTGAGGCAGGCTTGTGAGGAACTGGTAAAGGGATGGCGGGGTTACTG
>Ga0193751_1002686_pt1 | contig 10717 bp, 6 predicted proteins | sample L1c2metaG_FD_143050 | JGI IMG/M metagenome (GOLD analysis project Ga0193751, IMG submission 143050) | Soil microbial communities from a riparian zone of the East river system, Colorado, United States - L1c2 | ecosystem: Environmental > Terrestrial > Soil > Riparian zone | place: USA: East River...
GGCAGACATTCGAGCCACCCCCCATTCCAAAACCATGATCCGACTTGGACGCCTGGCCACAATTGGCGCCTTGCTCTCATTGCCCCTCGCTCGCGTTCACTCACAAGTGATCGAGCGGCCCGTCGCATTCGACAGTGCCGGCCTCGTCACGGTGATGACGCCGTACCTCGCCGATCGAGCATCGCTGCGGCCGCCATGGTGGCCGGTGTCCGGAGACTTTACCGACGCGCGCCTCTTCACGGTCAACGATTCGACCTACGTCCTCGCGGTCACGCGCCGAACAGGCGTTGTCGAGCGCTACAGCCTTAGCGCAAACGATCGCGAAGCTATCCGCGCAGTCGTCTCCAAACTGCCGCGCGAGACGATCATGGCGCGAACCGATGCGCGAAATGCGTTTATCAGAGGGCAATCGATCCTTGGGCTTCTCGTCTACGCGCCGACGTTTGCGGGATCGATCTCGAACAACTCCACAGCCGCCGGCGCCGCTTATCTCGTCGTCGCCGGAGGGACTTTCTTCGCCGCATCCGAGATCTCACGGCGGATGTTCGTCTCGAGGCCGCAGACCGATCTTGCGTTCAATCTCGGACACAACGGTGCGCTCGCTGGATGGGCGGTCACGTATATCGCGCACGGCACTAATCACACGCAGTCTGGAGGTGCTTTCATCGGCGGACTGACGGGCGTGGCCATCGGATTGAAGGCGGCGCGCGGCATGACTGACGCCGATGCAGTCGGTGCCGCGTTCGGCTCCGACATCGGCGCGTTGATCGGTTATGGCGCCGCGGAAACTATCAGAGGGAAAGAGACGTGCATCGTGACGGGCGGCGGGCCGCTGCCGCAGTGCACGCGTAACCTGTCGGATCGGGCGGAGGTCGCCCTGATTCTGGGGTCAGGCATCGTGGGATATCCGCTGGGAGTGCTCTATCCGCGAAATGCGACCTACAGTGTCACCGCTGGCGACATCCAGACTCTATGGGCAACCGCTGCGTTGGGAGTTCTCACGGCGGACGCATTTCTTGGCAGAGACGCCAGCCATCGGAGCATCGCGGCAGCATCCACCAGCGGCGGGGTCCTCGGAATGATACTCGGCGACCGGTTTCTGGTCAGAAGATTCGATCACAGTCGTACCGATGGGGGACGCGTGATCCTGGGACTATTCGCGGGGAGTCTCATGGGGGCCGGCATCGCCGCCCTCACCAATACCAGTGACCCCAATCCACACCTGGTTTCAGGAATGGCGGCCGTGGGTGGGCTCGCTGGAATCATCGTAACCGAGCGATACCTGGACGCTCCCCCCGACGCGGGACGCCGAGGAATGCGGCTAACATTCAATCCAGCGAGTATCTTTCTGGTCGCCGCCCGCACACCAGGGAATCACTCTCTGCTCACTGTGAGGTTCTAGTGGACACCACGACGACACTCACCTTCGGCGAAAGGCTGCAAGGAAGCTTCGAGCAGCTCTATCGCTACGTACCAGCGCTCTTCGGCGCGCTGGTAATTCTCTTTGCCGGTTATCTGCTGGCGAGATTGCTCGAGAAAGGAACCGATCGCCTGATGCGACGGATCCATCTCAATCATATCCTCGAGCGCGGCGGAGTAATGCAGGCGGTTGAGAGATCCGGCTCACGCGTGAACCCGACGCGCGTCGCCGGCAGTCTCGTCTTCTGGTTCGTGATGTTCGCGGTGATGCTCGTTGCCGCCAACGCGCTCGGACTGCAATCCCTCGCCAACGTTTTCTCGGAGCTCGTTAGCTACATCCCGAGCGTCATCGCGTCGATTGTCATCATGATCGTCGGCATCGTCCTCGGCGCATTCGTCGGCGGACTGATCATGGCGTCGGCCGGTGGACTGCACGGCGGCCCGACGCTGGCGCGAGTGGGGAAGGGAGGCGTCGTCTTGCTCGCCGTATTCATGGCGCTCCAGGAGCTCGGGGTCGCAACGGAAATCGTGACGACGGCCTTCGCAATCCTCTTTGGTGCAGTCGCTCTCGCGCTCTCTCTCGCCTTCGGACTCGGCAACCGCGAGCTCGCAGGTGAAGTCACGCGCGACTGGTATCGGCGCTACAGGGAAGAGCGCGAGAACATCGAGCGAGACAATCGCGAGCTCGATAGGGCCGAGGGAATCGCGACGACCGAGGAATACGTGCGGCCGACCTACGGGGCCGGCATTCGCAGCTCTGGTCCGCACGACGTGTTTCGCCCGCCAGAGTGACCTCCACGGCCGCAGCGCCGCCTGAGGAAGAGGCGTCGCCCGCGACAAGACAGCTCGCGCGATCGCTGTCGCTACGCGACGCAATCGCTCTCGTTCTCACCGTCATTGGCACCGGAGTCTTCCTCAAGACTGCGACGATGGCGCAGCTGGTTGGAAGCCCGTCGACGGTTCTCCTGGCGTGGGTTGCCGCGGGAATTCTCTCTCTCGCAGGTGCGCTGACCTACGCAGAGCTGGGCGCGATGCTGCCGGAAGCAGGCGGAGACTATGTTTTTCTCCGCGAAGCGTACGGGAATTTGCCGGCGTTTCTCTTCGGCTGGAGCACGCTAGTTCTCATCGCGACCGGCGCCGTCGCCGCAGTCGCCACCGCCGCCGCATCGTTCCTCGGCACCTTCGTTCCACTCGACGCGGTTTGGGTTGCGCGCGATTTCAACGTGCTCGGTCAGGTGGTGCACTGGCGTCTCGGAATTCAGCAGGTCGTCGCGGTCGCGATCATTGTTCTTTTCTCCGCGATCAACGCGCGTGGTGTGGCTGCCGGAGCGCGCACACAGTGGCTGGCAACCGTCGCCAAGCTCGGAGGAATCGCCCTCATCGTCCTGGGTGCCTTTCTCCTTTCGCATACCGGATCGTTGCAACACCTCCGCAAGCCGGTGACGGCGCAAGCCGCGAGTGGCGGAATGGCCGCATTCGGCGCAGCGATGCTGGCGGCGTTGTGGGCGTATCAGGGGTGGGCGAACGTCGCCATGGTCGCCGGCGAGATCGAAAAGCCCGAGCGCAATGTCCCACGCGCTCTGATCTATGGCATGCTGCTCGTGATCGTCGTCTATCTCCTCACGAATCTCGCCTACTTTTACGCGTTGCCGTTCGGCGAGGTGCTGACCGCCAACTCGACGGCGTACCGGGACGCATTGCCGGTCGCAGCGAAGGCCGCCCAGACGTTCTTCAAGTACGGACCGCAGCTCGTCTCCATCGCGTTCGTCGTCGCAGTAATAGGAACGCTCAACGGCATCATCCTGATGAACGCGCGCGTTCCGTTCGCGATGGCTCGCGACGGATTGTTCTTCCGGCATTTGGGCGACTTGAGCGCGACGACCCGAGCTCCCGTGGTTGCGATCTGGGTGCAGGCGATTTGGGCTTCGGTGCTTACGCTGTCGGGCACCTTCGACCAGATCACGACGTCGGTGATTTTCGCGCTGTGGATTTTCTTTGCGCTCGTCGGGTCGTCCCTTTTCGTGCTGCGTCGCAAGCTGCCGGCGTCGCCGAGGAGGTACCGGACTCCGGGATATCCGGTGGTGCCGCTGTTGTTCGTGCTGGTCGCTGTCTGGCTCGTCGTCAACAGCGTGCAAGCGTACCCGGTGGAGTCGGCAGCCGGGCTTCTGTTGATCGCGCTCGGCCTCCCGTTCTACATGTTCTTCCAGCGCGGAGCTAGGCATATCGGAGAGGCGACGCCAGAGCCGGGGCTGCTCGGGTAGGCTCGCATCGGGGTGCAGCAGTGAAAGGGCAACTGCAACTGAACGAGAGGTCAGCCTATAGCGCATAGCTGATAGCGGATAGCCAAAACGTCGAGACGTTACCCACTGGCGTGAGGGCACAGGCAGTTGGTTGTGCTCGGACCGCCAACAGTAACGTCCCGACGTAGTAAGGCTATTTGCCTAACGGCTGAAGGCTATCAGCTGACCTCTCATTCTGTTGTCGTTTAAATAAGTCCCCGAAGCTGTTGTCGTTTAAATAAGTCCCCGAAGGTATTTCTTCCGCGCGGTTTCAGGGTGTCTTTCGATAGCGTACCGAAGCATTGTCCGCGGCATCTTCTGGTAGCTCTTCAAAAGAAACGCGTCCAGAACTTTACGATCGCGTTTCCCCACCTCGCGCAGCATCCAACCAACCGCTTTGTGAATGAGATCATGCGGGTCGTTCAGAAGCAGCTGCGCGATCCTTAGCGTGGGGCGAAACTCCCCGCCTTTGATGAAATGGAATGTCGAGACGATCGCGATGCGTCGCTCCCACAGATCGCTGGAGCGCGCGAGCTGCTCGAGCGGAGCGACCTTGCCTGCGTTAAGGTGCTGCCCGACGATTTGGCTGGCCGAGGCATCTACCAGGTCCCAATTGTTGATGTAACGGGTGTGCGCGAGGTAGGAGAGATGGATCTCTTCTCGGGCTGGGACATCTCCGCGACAGTATTGCTCCACCATCATCAGCAAGGCGAGAAGACGCTCCTCGTGCCATTCTGATGCGAGCATCTCGAGCGTCCGCGCGTGATCGAGCTCCCGATAGTCGCGCGCGAGCCGGCGCAGATCGGGAACTCTGAGTCCCAGGAACTTGTCGCCGGCGCCGTACTGTCCCGGCGCAGTCTTGAAGAAGCGCTGCAAGAAGATCGCGTCGGAGGGATCCGCCAACTCGTGAAGCTCCGCCCGCAACGCTTTGAGCGTTCGAGGCTGCGCTGCCTCGAGCGGTCGCCGCGTAGCGGCTGGTTTCTTAGCGGGGATGGCTGGGGATGCCAATTCTCGACCTGTTCAGCAACGCCTTCGCGACCGCTTGTTGTAGCGGTCCCAGGTCAGGAAAATATCCACGCGCGTTAGTCCCCATGTTCTGCCGATTCGTGAGCAGAACTATCGAGAGTCCCGAGCTCGGAACGCCGAGCACGTACGTCCCCGTGAATCCGGTATGCGAGAAACTCCCGTCGGGTAGTCCGGGCGGCGATTGCCAGCCGAGATAATTCTGGTACCGGTCGCGCGTGAGAAAGATGTCCACAGTCTGTGACCGAATGTACTGACGTCCGTTGTAGCTCCCGCGATTGTTCAGCAAGTCGAGCAACACGCGCAAATCGGCCGCCGTCGAGAACAACCCGGCGTGTCCCGCGACGCCACCGTTCGCGTAGAAGGAGTTGCCATCGTCGACTTCGCCGTTCAGGACGTATTGGCGCCAGCCGTTCCACGCAGTCGGGTCACCCTTGTACAGGTACCCAAACGTGGAGTCGTAAACCATGTGGCGCTCGTAGACATTCCCCTGTTCGGTCGCGGCGAACTCCTTGAACCCGTGCAGTCTCGGGTTGAACGTCGTTGACCTGAGTCTGAGCGGCTCATAGAGATTCTGATGAAGGAAGACATCGAGCGGCTGTCCACTCACGCGCTCGACGATGTACCCGAGCAGCATGAAGCTGAGATCGCTGTAATGTCGAGCCTCACCGACGCCCCACTGGAGCGGCATGTCGCGGATCACCGCGTAAGTTTGCGCGCTGTTGGATGCGTGGTAGTAGAGCGGCTGCCACTGCACGAGACCCGCCGAGTGCTGGAGCAAATTCCTGACGGTGATGCTATCGAGGTGTGCGCCGCGAAAGTCCGGGAGGTACCGCCAAACCGGCGCGTCGGCATCGATCTGGCCGCGATCGACCAGCAGCATTACCGCGAAGGTGGTCGCCATGACCTTCGTCACCGACGCGAGATCGAACATCGTCGACATCCGCATCACTCGCGGCGAAGCGAGTGGATGCATCTCATAGTCGTTGAGTTGCGCGTATCCAAATGCGCGCTCATGGACGACCCGTCCATTCTGAGCGACGAGAAAAACTGCCCCAGGCGTAAGTGTCCCAATCGCAGCGGCGATCAGCGAATCCGCCGTCTCAATCCCGCGCGCAAAGTTGGAATTGGGAGCGACGTGCTGCGGCCCTGCCGCGCCATACCCACGCGCGCAACCACTGCACGCGCCTATGGCAATCATACCCGCACCAACAAGAAAAATTCGAGAGTGCATAAGAATCTCAAAAAGCCGCAAGCACCGCCGTTTCGCAACGGGGGCGGATCGATTCGCCGTGATCATGGGGGAACTGCAACAGAACGAGTCGTGAGCCCATAGCCGCGTAGCGCATAGCGGATAGCCTTACTACGTCTGGACGTTACTGTTGGCGGTCGGGGTACAGGCAACTGTCTGTGCCAACACGCCACTGAGTGGCGTCCCGACGTTTGCAGCTAATCGCCATCCGCTTAGCAGCTACCGGCTCACGACTCGTTCAGTTGCAGTTCAGTCCCTTCCCGCCAACCCGTAGAAAAGGTCTACCGCATTCGCACCGGCGAAGAAGATCGCTCAGCTGTCACGCCCATTACAGCCGAGGGAGTCGAAGGGTAGCTCACCGAAGAGCGGTGGTGGCCGGTGCCGAGGGACGATACATTCGTTGCTGACCACCGAATTTGATCGTCGAGAGCACGTCTGGCGATTGTTCCCGGAGGATTCCGCTCTTGCGTCCACTTTTTGTAATGCTGGCCCTGGTAGCAATCAGCGCCGCCTGCTCTCAGCCAAAAGCTGCCGCGCGTCCCCCCTCCCCGAAGGTTGTCCGGGAGACGGTAACGGTGCGAGACCCCGACCTGGACAAGCGGGTCGCGCGTCTCGAGCTGCAGGTGCTTTCCAGGGATGCCCAGATCGAGGACCTACAGCAAAAGCTGGAAGACACCCGCGCCGAAGTTGTTCGCGCCATGGCCAAACTGCAGTCGGTCGCGAGCCGAGCACAGGCGGCGTCATCGATGGCCGAAGCCGAAGTCGCGCTCCAGACAATGAAAGCCGGCGGCGGCGAAGATCCTCCCGAAGAAGCACAGGTCACGCGTCTCGTTCGTCAGGCCGCGACCGAGTTCGACAAGCAGAACTATGGTGGCGCGCTCTACCTCGCGAATCAGGCCAAGAATCTGGTCTCGTCGTATAAGGGACGGCTGTCGGTTGCCGGTCGAGAGAGTGCTCGCCCTGGCGAGACGCCATTCGCGGTTCCGATCAAGCTGGTGACCACTACACGCGGTAACGTTCGCGGCGGTCCTGGCACCGGGTTCCCGATTGTGTTCGCAGCGGATTCCGGCACGACCCTCACCGGCTTTTCCTACGCCGACGAGTGGATTCGAATCAGCGATGACGGCGGACGCGGTGGCTGGATCTTCCGCACCCTCGTCTCGCGCCCCTGATCAGCTACCGGTCTTAGCCAGTTTGCGGGCGCGGATGGCGCGGTCGCGTCCTTCCCGCTTCGCCTGATACAGCGCTTCGTCCGCGATAGAGATCAGCCCCTCGGCGTTGTCGGCGTCCTCGGGGAATGTCGCGACGCCAATGCTGAGAGTCATCTTCCGACCCGTGAACTTCTTGGCGGCAACCCGCGCGCGGATGTGCTCGGCCAGCTCTAACGCCTCGACGGGATTCGCATCAGGCATCATCACGACGAATTCCTCGCCGCCATAGCGCGCGACGCAATCGATCGGACGCGCAGCCTCGCGCATGATGTCTGATATCGCCTTCAGTACTTCGTCGCCGGCGGGGTGTCCGAACGCATCGTTGTACTGCTTGAAGTGATCGACGTCTCCAACCAGAACCGAGAAACTCTTACGCTCGCGCTTGCAGCGCGCTTCCTCTTCATCCAGGCGCTGCATCAGCGAGCGATGGTTGTCGAGATTGGTCAAGCTGTCCGTGGTGGATAGAAGCTCGAGCTCTTCGTTCTTCTTGCGCAGCGTCTCGTGAATCAGGTCGAGCTCGCGACGTCCTTCGCGCAGGCGCGACACCATGTGATTGAATACGTCCGTGAGATAGCCGACTTCGCCACCACCCGGAGCTTCGGGAAGATCGACGGCCAGATCTCCCGCGGCGACTTCACCGGCAGCGCGAGTCAGGCGGTCGAGCGGACGAGCGATGAGCAAGCCAAGTCGATAAGCCGCAGCTGCCGCGACAATAAGAATGAGCGCGATGACCATCAGCGCGGCATCGCGGTAGCGTCGCACCTGAAGGAACGCCGCCTCGGCTGATACCTCGGATATCACTGCCCAATTGACTTGCGGGACGTACTCCAGGCTGCCGATGACCTCGCGGCCGCCGAAGCTTGTATAGGTAAACGGAGCCCGCGCACTCTTGAGGAGTTTCTTCATTGTGAGCGGAGGCATCCGCGTTTTCACGAGCGCTGGCGTCATGACCCCTGAGCTGGCAATGGGCCCGCCCTTGGTGGTCACGAGATAGATCGAGCTGCTGGTGTCAGGCGCGAACGACCGAAGCAGCAGCCTGACAGGCGCAAGATTCAACTCGGCGGCGAACGCTCCAATAAGTCGTCCGTCGGCGCGCTGCGCTGGAACGGCAACAATGAGCTTGGCTCGACCGGCCTTCTGGTCCCAGTACGTCTCGCCGACGATTTGACTCTCGGAGCGAAGAAGCTGCTGCCAGTCCGGGGGAAGTGTGATCGGTGTGATCTGGTCTGCGCTGCTCGCGACGACGTTGCCGTTGAGATCGAGGACCATGAGCTGCTCGAAATCACTGAACCGCTCGTGCAGGGAAAGCAAATAATCGCGGAGTCTTCCTTCAGCCTGAGATGGCGTTGTCCCGACCGGACCGCGAACGGTGGCGACAGGTCGATCGAGGGTATTTACGACTTCGTCGGAGACCGCGAAGACGCGCAGGTCGTACAACCTCTCCTTGAGCCAGACGCCTGTGGCGCGCGCGCTTTGCGCGCTCTCGGAGAGGAGATCTTCAGTGATTTTCTTTTCGAGCGCGCGGCGGTTCTGCGTGTACGAAAAGCCCACCATAATGCCGGACGGAAGCAATGCCGCGGCTACTGCGAACGCAAGGATTCTGCTCCGGATGCTCTCGAGCCGCGGAAAGGGAAGGTATTTCCCGCGTGCGCGTGGTGTGGCCGTCACGACGTGAGCAGGCCTTATTGGCGTGATACCAGTGGGCGTTGTAGAGGGCATCGTGTAAAAGACGATTGACCCTCGCCTGAGCTACCAGAAATCCCGGAGTCTCGGAGTGGCCACCGAATGATCAAATGATTATCCCCAGCTTCGGGGAGAAAAACCTCTCTGGCGCCGGGCGAAATCACAAATATGTCAAGGCTGTTGACGTCCGAAACGCCAAGTGGTACCTTCGTCCTACTGCTGAGCTTGATCATTAACTTTCTCGACGGCGGCAGCGGTGCATTTCAAAGAGTCGGGTTTCCGTGGGTAACTTCTTGACCCACCACGACTTAGGAATGCCGTCATTCGTTGATTTCCCGGGGGAAATCTGCTACCTTTAGGGCTTCATCGCGGAGGTCGACCATCCTCCCCTCTCGCCTCCGAACCCAGTAGCAAAACGACGAGTTAATGACGGCCCCAAACAACAGAGAGCGCATCCTTCCGCGCCTGATTCACGAAGAAATCAAAGAATCGTTCATCAATTATTCGATGAGCGTCATTGTCTCGCGCGCGCTGCCCGACGTGCGCGACGGACTCAAGCCGGTTCACCGCCGCGTCCTCTACGCGATGAACGAGCTCGGACTCGTGCCCGGTCGCCCGTACAAGAAATCCGCGACGGTCGTCGGCGACGTGCTCGGCAAGTACCACCCGCACGGTGACCAGTCGGTCTACGACGCCCTGGTGCGCATGGTTCAGGATTTCTCGCTTCGTTATCCACTCGTCGACGGCCAGGGAAACTTCGGCAGCGTCGACGGTGATCCGGCCGCGGCCTATCGATATACCGAGTCGCGTCTCACTCGCGTCGCTGTCGAGATGCTGGCCGACATCGACAAGAATACCGTCGACTTCGCTCCCAACTTCGACGACAGACTGCTCGAGCCGAAGGTTCTGCCCTCCGCGATCCCGAATCTCGTCGTCAACGGGTCGTCGGGCATCGCCGTCGGAATGGCGACCAACATCCCCCCGCACAATCTCAACGAAGTCGTCGCCGCAATCACTGCGCTGATCGACAATCCTGAGACTACGCCGACCGAGATCAGAAAACTGATCAAGGGCCCCGATTTCCCGACTGGCGGCTACATCTACGGCCGCGCGGGGATCAAGGACTATCAGGAGACTGGACGCGGGCGGATCGTGATGCGCGCGCGGGCCGTCATCGAGGAGAAGGAATCCTCGAGCAAGTCGCAGATCGTGGTGACCGAGCTCCCTTATCAGGTCAACAAGGCGAAGCTGATTGCAGACATGGCGGACCTGGTCAAGGAAGGAAAGCTCGAGGGAATAAGCGCGCTGCGCGACGAGTCCGACAAGGATGGAATGCGCGTCGTGATCGAGCTCAAACGCGATTCGATTCCGCGTGTCGTGCTCAACCAGCTGTACAAGCACACCGTGATGCAGTCGACGTTCGGCGTCATCATGCTGGCGCTCGTCCCCGATCCGCACACGACCCAGCTCGTTCCGAAGGTGATGCCGCTCAAGGACGTGCTCATGCACTACATCGAGCACCGGCATCAGGTCGTCGTGCGCCGCACGCAGTTCGAGCTCGACAAGGCGCTCGAGCGCGAGCACATCCTGGAAGGTCTCAAGATCGCCGTCGACAACATCGACGCCGTGATCAAGCTCATTCGCGCCGCCGAGGACACCCCGACGGCGAGCACGCAGCTGCAAAAGCGGTTCAAGCTGAGCGAGCGGCAGGCCGAGGCGATTCTCAACATGCGTCTCGCCAAGCTCACCGGACTGGAGATCGAGAAGCTCGAAGCCGAGCTCAAGGAAGTTCTCGCGTTCATCAAGGAGATGAGGGACATCCTCGCCTCGAAGCAGCGCCGCATGAAGAT
>Ga0193751_1002687_pt1 | contig 10714 bp, 9 predicted proteins | sample L1c2metaG_FD_143050 | JGI IMG/M metagenome (GOLD analysis project Ga0193751, IMG submission 143050) | Soil microbial communities from a riparian zone of the East river system, Colorado, United States - L1c2 | ecosystem: Environmental > Terrestrial > Soil > Riparian zone | place: USA: East River...
GGTGAAATTGGCGGGGGAGGCAAACTGGCTGGTTTGCGAAAAGATTTGCATCCCTGGAAACGCGAGTTTGCAGCTTGAGTTGCCGAGATCGGTAACGAGCGTGCCGGCGAATGCCGAGATATTTGCGCGCTATCGCCGTTTGCTTCCTCGCGATTGGCCGGGAGCCATAGTTGCGACCGCAAATTGGAAGCGCGCGAGATCTGATCTTCGGTTGAACGTGAAGAGCGCGACGCTCGCAAATTATCCAAATGTAGATTTTTATCCGCTACCGCAAGGAGATACGGTGGTTGGCCATCCGCAACTGGAATCTCGCAGCGGGAACGAAATTGTTTTCCGGGTGCCGCTGGAATCGGTGAGCAAAGATTTATCTTCGATTCAAGGGCTGGTCGTATTTGCGCAGCGCGCGGACGGCAGCGAGCGAGCGGCTTGGCAAATCCCAACCTCCGCGATTGCACCGGTCAAATCGACCGCCTCCATTCCTGCGCGAGGAATTTTCACTTTTCTTCTGTTCGGTTTTTTGGGCGGCGTCATTTTGAACTTGATGCCGTGTGTTCTGCCGGTCATCTCGCTCAAAATTTTCGGCTTCATTCAGCACGCGGGGCAAAGCCGTCAGAAAATTTTGCGGAGCGGGGTCGCCTTTGCCGGTGGAATTTTCGCCTGGTTTATCGGTCTGGCGTTGTTTCTAATCGCGCTCAAAGCCGCCGGTCGCGAAATCACCTGGGGCGGCTTTCAATTCACTAATCCGTATTTTGTTCTCGCGTTGAGCGTCATTGTTCTCGTCTTCGCGCTCAATCTCTTTGGAGTTTTTGAAATTTCGCTGCCGCAAAGTGCTACTCGCGGTGTGCTTGGCTGGACCGGCGCACAAGGCGACGTGGGCTCATTCTTTCAAGGAGTTTTTGCGACCGTTCTGGCGACGCCATGCACCGCGCCGTTCTTGGGAACAGCACTCGGCTTCGCCTTCACTCAGTCGCCCGTAATCATATTGTCGATCTTTTTCGCGATCGCGGCCGGAATGAGCGCGCCCTATTTACTCCTGTGCGCGCAACCGGCATGGCTGCGCTTTTTGCCAAAGCCGGGGCCCTGGATGCTGCATGTAAAGCAGTTCATGGGATTTCTGCTGTTGGCGACGCTACTCTTTCTGCTTTACGTCCTAGGCGCGCAGCGCGGGCTCGAAGGCGCAATTTGGGCGAGCTGCTTTTTGCTTTTCGTGAGTATCGCCTGCTGGATGAAGGGCAGTTTCATTGTCGCAACGACATCGTTTGCCAGGCGCTCGGTCGTGTTCGTGCTCATGCTCGTGCTCGTAGTCGGCAGTGGCGTTTATTTCATTGGCGGAAAATTCCATTCAACAAAACTTGCTTCTGCTAATTCGCAGCTTCATGGCGACTGGCAGGGGTTCACACCCGAGCGTTTACAAACAGAACTGGGCCAAGGCCATTCTGTGTTTGTCGATTTTACGGCGGCGTGGTGTCTCACCTGCAAATTTAACGAGGCGAACGTGCTTGAGAGCGGTGCAGTGCGCGAAGCATTCCAGCGTCACGGGATCGTCAAACTCAAAGCCGACTGGACCAATGGCGACCCGGTGATCACAAAATTATTGCAACAATTTGGCCGGCCAGGTGTCCCACTTTACGTGCTGTATCGCGGTAAATCCGAGAAACCAATCGTTTTTCCGGAGTTGCTCACGAAGAGCATAATTCTCGATAAACTCGAAACCATCTCACCCGCGGTCGCTTCTCAATAATCTATGAAAACAAAACTCATACTTACCATCGCTGCTTCATTTGTAACCACTGGGCTCTACGCGTTTGATCCGCCTCCGGTTGGCAGCGCGGCACCGAATTTTTCGCTGACCGACCCCAAAGGCAAAGCGTACTCGCTTTCGGAATACAAAGGCAAATACGTCGTGCTCGAATGGTTTAATCCGGAATGCCCATTCGTGAAAAAACATTACGGCAGTGGCAACATGCAAAAATTGCAGGAGGAATACACGAACAAAGGCGTTACCTGGCTGACGATCGATTCCAACGCGCCGGGAACTGAGGGCAACCTGTCGGCTGATGCAGCCAGTAAGGTCATGACCGGTTGGAAAACGCGGCAGACCGCGCTCCTTCTTGATCCGGAAGGAAAAGCCGGACGCGCTTATGGGGCAAAGAATACGCCGAACATGGTCATCATTGATCCAGAAGGGAAAATTGTTTACGAAGGCGCGATCGACAGCAAAGCCACGCCGAATCCTGCCGATATTCCCAATTCGACCAACTACGTCAAGATCGCGCTAGACGAATCGCTCGAAGGCAAGCCCGTCACGACGTCGACGACCAAACCGTACGGTTGCTCCGTCAAATATAAATGATTGTGGCGGCGGTCTATGACCGCCGAAGTTGTGGTCCGCGCCGCAGCGGGGGATCGGAGCTTCCCTGGTACGCCGCAGTTCCACGGCTGCGGGGCGAACGAAACGCCTAGGCGGCGCGCCTTGCTGGTAGCGCCGGACATTGCAACGCGTCTTACGCAAGCACACCCTTTGACAGAGCGCCTGTGAGTTGATCAAACAGGAAATTTACATCGCGATGCAGACGTTCTTCGGTGCGGCGTTTTAGTCGCGTTTTGCCGAAAACCGCGAGGCCCATCGTAGGATCGACATCGGCGTCATTCGGACGAGGAACATCCCAAGCTTCATCGCCAAGCCAGGGATGACGAGCGGTTGGTCTGCTTCGAGCGCGGCGAGGGCGTCGCGCACGGCTTGGTCAACTGAAACGTGGACGAACTCCGGGCCGCTGTCGGGCTGACCGCCGGGGCGTTTCGCGACTTGCTGGAATTCTGTATGCACAGGGCCGGGACAGAGCGTACACACGCTCACGCCTGTTCCACGGAGTTCGGCGCGGAGCGCTTCGGAGAAGCTTGTGACGTAAGCTTTGGTCGCGGCGTAAACAGAAAATCCAGGAATCGGGAGGAAACCGGCCGATGAACTCACGTTTAGAATTGCGCCGCATTTTCGGGCAATCATTCCCGGAAGTAATCGACGGGTGAGGGAAGTAAGCGCGACCATGTTTACCAGCATGATCTGCTCATTACGAATCAGATCGCTCGTCGCGAATGGACCGAGATCGCCGAAGCCAGCGTTATTGATGAGAAGATCGACATCGATCTTCTCGCTCTCCAGCCATGTCATCAGTTCTTCAAGTTCGGAAGAATTCGCGAGGTCAGTTTTGTGAGTGTGAACAGAAAGATTTGGATGCTGCTGCATCAATTCATCGCGCAGCTCATTCAATTTTTGCTCGCGTCGCGCCACGAGAATGAGCGATCGCGCGCGCCCGGCCAGTTGCCGCGCAAATTCGCGGCCGAGCCCGGCCGAACCGCCCGTGATCAATGCGCTGCAATTGTCGACTTTCATTTTATTTTTTGCCGAACAGCGAGAGATTCCTCGACTTCGCTAGGAATGACAGAAAGAGATGTCAGCTCGCGTTTTGTGAGCGCCCGCCAGTGGCCGCGCGGCAAATAGCCAAGCCGCACATTGCCGACCCGGACACGCACGAGACGTTTCACTTCGTAGCCAATTGCATGAAATATGCGTCGAATTTGCCGATTGATTCCCTGACGCAGGACCACGTGCAAACGGGTTGGTGTGAGCGCGTGAAGCCGCGCGATTACGGCGCGCTCGCCGTCGAGAAAAATTCCGCGCAGCAGTTTCGGCGCAAGCGCCGGATCCCATGGTCGATCCAAAGTCACCTGGTATTCTTTCTCGATTTTATAGCGCGGATGCGTGAGCCGTTGCGCGAGGTCACCATCGTTTGTGAGAATGAGGAGACCTTCGCTTTGTGCATCCAGCCGGCCGACATTGAAGAGACGCGGAAACTTCGGGGGAAGAAGATCGAAAATCGTGTCGCGCGCATAGGGATCGCGTCTCGTCGAGACAAACCCGGCTGGCTTGTTCACAACGACGTGCAATGGCGGTTCTGCGTGGATGAGTTTCCCATCTACTTTCACGTGATCGCGCGGGGCCGGTTGTGCGCTGAAGTTTGCGCAAACGTGACCATTGATCGTGACGCGTCCAGCGGCGATCAACTCATCGCAATGCCGTCGCGAGCCAACTCCAGCCGCCGCAAGGAAGCGATTGAGACGCATGGCGCAAACGTTAAAAAGTTGAAACGCTACATCGTTAAAAAGGAAAGCGGCACCGGCCCGTTTTAACTCTGCAACCTTTTTAACGAATCAACTTTCCCGCTCACGCCTCCGGTTTCGTTTTGGGAAGACCAATGACTTTTTGGTTTTCCTTCCACTGACCGCGCTTCTTGAGCAGCTCGACGCGTTCGAAGCGCTTTAGGACATTGCGCTTGGCTGCGATCGTGCTGGCTCCTCTCAAACTACGATGTTGTGACATAGTTTATGTTAAAAGAGTTAAAACGGTTACAAAATGGGAAAATGAGCAGAAACATTAAGCTGCGACGCGCATTTTTCAAATGGATTACATCGGCTGCCGTTCGACGTTCAAGAATCCTTATAGTTGATTACTTAGAACGACGTACGGACCGCAGGTCGTGACTTGATGGTAAACATGGAAGCGCTCCGTCAGTAATTTTTGCCAATAACCAAGACGACTTCGCTGAATGATTAAATAGAGTCCGTCTGGCTCGGCCCATTTCTCAAGCACGCCGCTTTCGTTCAACACGATCTCGCTCGGATAAGAGCCAACGATTGAATCATCATCTGCCGGCCGATTAAGAAGGAAAAATCTTCGGTTTAAGTAAAAAACAAGGCTGCTTCCTTGATGCAACGCACCTTCGTAAACAACTTCGTCTTTCTCGCCGAGGCGCTCATTGAGGAAGCGCCCGGCATTCGCAAGGGAGAGATACGGCGCCATTCGCGCGACACCATCGATCATACTGAGCCCGGCGGGAATCATGGCAGCTGCGAGCACAACTGCAGCAAGTCTCGGGCGGTCGTGTCCGATGAGGTAAAGAGCAATGCTGGCAAAGATCACAAGGGAAATCGCAACGATGCAGGCCATTGGCCAGAGGGCTTGCCAGGTTGCGGCGGGCACATCTTGCAAGACGTGCCAGGCTGAAAATCTTATTTCGTTTGCGCTGCGTTGCCCGCCTGAATCGGCAACACGCAATAAAATCAGGGCCAGAGCACCGACGAAAAATCCGGAGATTCCGATTACAGCAGAACCAGTGATGCGCAGCGCTCGCGGCATTCGCTCCCACGTCGTCGCCGCCCAAAGCGCGAACGCGCTCCACATACTCATTGAGTAATAATCCTGACGTCGCCCGATCAAAAGGAGCGGCAAAAAAACCATGCCTATCCAACAAAGCGGCAGTGCATCGGCAAATTCAATCTCGCGTGGACGCAGCACACGTCGCCAGGCGAAAAGTATTCCGGGCAGCACCGCAAAAATCCACGGAAACCACCATCCGAAATGTAACCCAATGAACTGCAGCCGGGGAACGTCATCATCATTTCCAAGAATGGGTCTCAGCCAATCATTGTTGACCAGCCGATGGAAAACCCCTGGAAAACTTCGTGCGGCCCAAATGTACCAGGGCGCCACGATTAAAAGAAAGATCAACAAATGCTGCCAATGGAAAAGCGCCCGAAATCGGAGACGGGCCTCACGGTAAAACATTCCGAGCAGGAGAAGAATGGCGATGAGATAGACCAACCCGAGGACACTTTTGGTCACACAGGCAAGGGCCGCGCAAATCCAAAAGCCGGTGAACCAGAGGCGTCGATGCTGCCGGCGTTGGTAACCACAGATTGCACAAAAAATCCCGCCGGCGACAAAAGCACTGAAGACCGGTTCAGGCATAATGATTCGTCCCAAAAGAAACGTGCCGCAGCAGGAAAGATAAATCAGACCAGCCAGAAAGCCGTGCCAGGAATCACGCAATCGTTCCCCGATTAGAAATGTGAAGGCGACGGTGGCGACGATTGCCAGAGCGATCGGCAAACGCGCCGCCGCTTCGTTGATACCAAAGATTTTGTAGGAAAGGATGATTAGCCAATACAGCAGCGGCGGTTTTTGCAGACGCGGCAGGCCATCGTTCGTGGGTAACAGCCATTGATGCGATTCGATCATCTCGCGAGCAGCGCCCGCGTATTGGCCGTCGGTTTCATTGTAAAGATCGCCCCAGCCGATCGTCGCAATGTGCAAAAGCGCCGCCAAAGCAATTAGAATAATAAAAAGGGCATGGCGCGTCGGCGGCGGAGCGAGGGCAGGCGGCTCGAGGAGCGTCTCTTCGATTCGAAATGTTCGCGTGCCGGCAACCATGTCGTTAGGCCGGAGGTTGCGCCGGGTCGGAAAGGTCGACATCTTCAGTTGCGCGGAATTTTTCCCAGCTCTCCGGCAAACGCAGCAGTTTCCCCGCGGGCATCTCGATAAGCGCGACCATTTGGCGGCATTCGGCAATCAGCAAATCATCTTCGGGACGGATAATGCGGAATGCGCACCAAAATCGCGCACGGTCCAATTGATCGAGCCGCCCTTCAATGACGAGTCGATCGCCAAGTTTTGCGGCGCGTCGATAATCAATCTCAGTGCGCACGACCACCGGATATCTTTGAGTCTGCGCCATGTCTGCGAGCGCAAGACCAAGGTCTTCAGCCAGCAACGTGCGAGCGATTTCGATGAAACGCAGATAAGAAATGTTGGATACCACGCCACCACAGTCAGTATCGAAAAACATCACCTGCACTTCTGTGCGGATACGCGGCCCGCGAGCATTCATTGTCCGGAGATTACCACGAAGATGACGAAGGACACGAAGCTTAACTAAATTCAAATCATTTTCGTGCCCTTCGTGTTCTTCGCGGTGCCAGCGTCCAAGATCGATAAGACCGCATCGGTTACTTCATCGACGCCGACCGCTTTCATGCAACGAAAATCAATCGGACATTTACGCAAGAAACACGGGCTGCATTCAACCTGGTGTCGCACAATGATGTGCCGATCGCCGAGCGGTCCGGTGAGATGGGGATCGGTCGAACCAAAGATCGCAACCGTGGGCACACCGAGCAAAGAAGCAAGATGCATGGTGCCAGTGTCATTCGTTAGCAATAAGCTGCATTTGCGCAATTCATCGATCAGTTGCTCGAGCGTCGTCTGGCCGATGCGATTAGCGCATGAATCGCCCAGTGCTCTGGCGATCGTTTCGCCAATAGGAATGTCTTTCGGCGTTCCGAAAAGAATCCATTGCACGGATAATTTCGTGCAAACCGCCGCTGCCACCTCGGCGAACCGATCCGGCAACCATCGCTTGGCTGGTCCGTATTCCGCGCCGGGGCAAAGACCCATCTTGAGTTGATACGGCGGGCTCGCCGAGCCCGCCGCCGCATTTTCATTGAGCTCTTGAGACCGGCGCGTCCCGCGATGGCGCCATACCAGATCGTTCAGTTCCGTCACGGTCGCGCCACAATCTTGTGCGATCCGCACATAACGCACTGCTTGATGCCGAGCAGGGCCAGGCGTTCGTGGTTCGGATATGATCTGGTTTAACAGCCAGCTGCGCGGGTGACCGCGATAACCAACTCGTCGCGGAATTTCGCTCAGCCAGATTTCCAACGCTACGCGCAAGGAATTTGGAAAGAGAATCGCAACGTCAAAACGTGACTGTCGCCGGATCGAGCGGACCGTTGCGAGAAGGGACTTATTCGGCAGTGGCACAATTTCATTCACTTCCGGAACTAGCTTCCACATCGACGCTATTTTCGAAGGTGCGGCAATAGTGATATGCGCGTCGGGGCGACCGGCTTTAATCGCGCGGACGGCGGGTACACTCATCACGGCGTCGCCCAGCCACTTGCTTGAGCGAATGAGGATTCGAAATGGCTTTAGATCCCGAGCCGAAATATCGGATGGCAGATAGACGCCACGCTTGTAACGCGCGAGAAGAAAATTTGGCTTGGGTGTTTTCCAGCGATTATGCACCCAAAACCAATCTTCCGGCGCTTGGCGGATTTGTTTTTCGATAACATCGTTTGCTTTCGCAGTCAGAGATTCCACGGAGTCACCGGGGGCATCGAATCGATCGGTAAAAACCATTCTCCAGCGTGCGCCCTGCTGCGTGTAAACAGCGGCGGCGATGACTGCGGCACGAGTGCGTCTGGCAAGCAAGGCGGCAAGCGGCGAAGTAGAAGCGAGGCGGCCGAAGAACGGCGTCCAAAGGCCGTGGTCGCCAGCGTGTTGGTCGCTCAAAACGCCGACCCCGCCGCCCGAGCGCAACAGCCCGATCACTGGCTGGAATCCGTCTTTGCGATCGAAAAGCTCCAGTCCAGTGCGACTGCGCGTGCGGCGCACATGGGCATCAATGAAAGGGTTGCCAAGCTTTTGATAGATACTCGCATTTCGAACATAGCCGACAAACTTCGGCATCAGCTGGGCAAACAGTTCCCAATTCGCGAGATGACTAAGGACTAAAACGACGGGCACTCCGGCTCGAAATTCTCGATCCATCGCCTCCAGGTTTTCGGTCTCGACTCGCTGCAGGATTTTTTCTGGCGACATCACGCCGAATTTGACACTGCACACAAGATTCGCGCCCAATCGCTGAAAATGGCGGCGGACAAGGCGGCGCAATTGCCGAGGCGATTTTTCATTTCCGAATGCGATGGAAACGTTGCGGTTGGCCAGGTGTCGATATTTGCCGAGAATAAGCCAAGCGCAGAATCCCAGAAATTGCCCGGCAGCGAAGAGGAGCGGTAACGGTAACGCATTGGCAAAGGCGGCTCCCGCGCGATAGAAAAGGTAAACGATAAGATCGAGCATCAGGATCGGCAGTGTCGCGCGCTAGCGCCGCAGGGTAAATTTGCCTGCGTCTGGCTTCAACCAATATAATGTGAGCGTGTTGTCATCGGCCACCTATTCCGTTCGTTCGGATTTTGCGCGTGTCATTTCGAGGAAATTTCATGGCGGACGCTTCCTTATTATCGGTGACGGCCCGAAGGAATTTGAGCAACAGTTTCGCGAAATAGGGAGGGAAGCGGTGCTCGCCGCCTCTCCCGCGGACCTAACCGCAAAACTTCCGCGGGATGGTGGGGCAGCACATTTCGAAATTGCCATCTGGTTTTATCCACCGGACAAGGGTTACGACAATCGGATTTGCGAAGAGCTTTCCCGCTGCGCGAGTGGCATTGTGCTGGTACCCGGCGCCGGGGCCAGCCGACGGCAGCAACTTGTCGAATGTTTTGGTCAATTCGGATGGTTGCCTGATTATGGATGCGATCTTAGCGAGGTTGATCCAGGAGCCCTCCTTCTCCGGCACCAACTGAGTGCAAAATCCGAGCTGCTTATTTCAGAAGCGGAAACCGCTTTCGCGAGACTCAACACACGGTTAAGCGGCGTGGAACGAATGCTGCGGACGCGCGTATCGGAATTGGAAGCGGCCGATCGGCACATCGCCGCTCTCGAGGAAAAACTGCTGAAACTGAAACAATACCGCAGCGAGCTAAAACTGTTGAAAGAGCAAAGACAAGCACTGCGCAAATCACCGGAGCGCAGGATCGGTCAAGTGTTGCTTGCCCCGTATCGCATTCCTGAAAAGCTGGTCAAAGCAGCTTGGAACAAACTGCGTCCAGCCAGCGCAAAACGGCCCAGATCGGCTGCTCCAACCGAATATCAAGAGTGGCTCCAACGGCACCGTGCTACCAGTGACGACTTGGACCGGATGCGGCATGAGGCGCGCGGATTTGCGACCCAACCACTCATTACCATTATCACGCCCGTTTATGACACGTCCGCGCAGTGGCTCACGGAAGCTGTCGAATCAGTGCTTGCGCAAGCATATGGAAATTGGGAGCTTCTACTGATCGACGATGGATCCAGCATTGCTGATTTAGTGGATGCTCTGCCGGCCCTGGCCGCGCGCGACCAGCGCATTATCCTCGATAGAACGGGAAGGAACGAAGGTATTTCAGCGGCGTCGAATCGAGCGCTCGCGCGCGCTGGCGGCGAATGGGTGGCTCTTCTCGATCACGATGACGTGCTCGAACCGGACGCGCTCTTCCAGATCGTGAAGCTTTTGCAGATGCATCCCGATGCCGATTTGATTTACTCTGACGAAGACAAGCTGAGCGAAAATGGCTGGGAGGCACCCGTGTTTAAGCCGGATTGGTCGCCGGATTTATTTCGTTCCCACAATTACATTGGCCATTTAACGGCGATGCGGCGTGAGCTTGTTGACAAAGTCGGCGGATTCCGCTCGGAGTTCGACAGCGCGCAAGATTACGATCTCTTTTTTCGTGTCATTGAACAGACTGACCGCATTCATCATATCCCACGGGTGTTGTACCACTGGCGGCGAAGCGCAAACTCCAGCGCGATCAGCGTTCGGCAAAAACCTGGTCAACTTGAAGCATCTCGCTTCGCTATCGCCGATCATCTGAAACGCCGGGATGAGCGTGCTCACGTCGTGGTGGACTGGAACACGCACGCCTTCTGCGTAAGACGTGAGCTCTTGGAGGCGCAAGAAATTTCCGTCATTATTTCGGCCCGCCACGGGCTTGCGACGCGGGCGTGTTACATCGAGAACCTAACGAAAAAGACTAGCTACCCTAATTACGAGATCGTTTTCATTCAGGCCGACAACGAGTCCACCGGGGCCGATGCGCATTTTTCGCGCATGCCACATCGTCTGCTGCGTTTTTCAGGGGCTCACAATTTCTCCGCGCTTAGAAATTTTGCGGTAGCGCAGACTGCAAGCCCATGGATTCTCTTCCTGGA
>Ga0193751_1002688_pt1 | contig 10711 bp, 8 predicted proteins | sample L1c2metaG_FD_143050 | JGI IMG/M metagenome (GOLD analysis project Ga0193751, IMG submission 143050) | Soil microbial communities from a riparian zone of the East river system, Colorado, United States - L1c2 | ecosystem: Environmental > Terrestrial > Soil > Riparian zone | place: USA: East River...
CTAATTTAAGTGAAGAGATGTTGCGGGTTATCCTGGTCCATTCTGGCCCGGCGATTTTACCGGAACTGGGTGAAAGTTTGGGACGATACACTGAGAAGGTCCTCGCCGGACGCGACGTGGAAGTTCGCCTTAACACCCGGGTTAAAAGCGTGACCGAAGGCAAAGTTTTTTTAACCGATGGCGTTTCGATTCCATCGCGAACTTTGGTGTGGACCGCGGGAACGGTGCCGAGCCCCCTCATCTCTTCGCTCCCCTGTGAAAAGGAACAAGGCCGATTACTCGTAGACCAATTCTTGGGAGTTCCGGAGTGGCCGAATGTCTGGGCGGTGGGGGACTGTGCATTTGTGCCGGACCTCAGAAATCCGGGAAAATCTCATCCACCAACCGCGCAGCATGCCATACGAGAGGGTAAAGTTGTGGCGCAGAATATCGCGGCTGTAATCTTGGGTCGTCCTTTAAAATCATTTTCATTCAGAACCATTGGGCTGCTGGCTTCGATCGGTCGTCGGATGGGCGTCGCGCGGATTTTTGGTTTCAATTTCTCTGGCTTCTTCGCGTGGTGGATGTGGCGGACGGTTTACCTCAGCAAATTGCCCGGCTTGGACAAGAAGGTCCGTGTGGCATTCGACTGGACACTGGACCTTCTTTTTCCCAAGGACGTTTGCGCCGTGCACGACCTCGATCAACGTCGCGATATCCGTTGGCCCGACCGCGGGGAGAATACGTCCGGGAATAATGGCGCTCACGAAATGGGATCATTGCAATTGAATCTGGATAAATGCCTAGGCGAGATCGACAATGATCGGGACGATGCTCTCGAACGTTTCCTGTTGTGATCCGACATGCCGGCTGATTAATCCTTTCATTTGGCCCGTTGGCAGTGGCGATCAACAGCGCGCGCCTGGCGCGCTTGTTTCATTGGGAGTAATTCTCGCATCCTGCGGAACGTGCGCTTTATTTCAGGACCATGACCTCGGCGCAAATTCGCCAATCCTTTCTCGATTTCTTCCGCGAGAAAAAGCACACCATCGTGCCGTCGTCGCCGCTTTTACCGGATTCGCCCAATCTTCTCTTCACGAACGCCGGGATGAATCAGTTCGTCCCGATCTTTCTTGGACAACAGAAACCGTCGTGGAATCCGCCGCGAGTGGCCGATACCCAGAAATGCATTCGCGCCGGCGGCAAACATAATGATCTCGAAGATGTCGGGCTCGACACTTATCACCACACCTTCTTCGAAATGCTCGGGAACTGGAGCTTCGGCGATTATTTTAAGAGGGAAGCGATCGAGTGGGCATGGGAGTTAGTGGTCGACCGCTGGAAATTTCCGGCGCAACGCCTCTACGCGACCGTTTACAAACCGGGGCCGGACGAACCGAGCGAATTTGATCAGGAAGCGCACGACCACTGGGCGCGGTTGTTTCAGGACGCCGATCTCGATCCGAAGATCCACGTCGTCAGCTTCGGCAAAGCCGATAATTTTTGGATGATGGGCGATACCGGTCCGTGCGGGCCGTGCTCCGAGCTGCATGTCGATCTTACGCCGGACGGCGACACACGAGGCGCGCTCGTGAACAAGAACGACCCGCGCTGTTTCGAGATTTGGAATCTGGTTTTCATCCAATTCAACGCGAACCCGGACGGCACTTTCGCTCCACTCCCGCAGCGGCACGTCGATACCGGGATGGGCTTTGAACGCGTCACGGCCATCATTCAGGGCACAAGAAATCTCACCGATTTCTCTGGAACAATTTCCAATTACGAAACCGACATCTTCCGTCCGATTTTCGATCAGCTCGAAGAACTGAGCGGCAAAAAATATGGATCAACAATTCCGAAACACGGCAGCGCCGGCGAAAACGAGCAGGAAAAGATCGACATCGCATTTCGAGTGATCGCCGACCACATCCGCGCGCTTAGTTTCGCGATCGCGGATGGAATCATTCCTTCAAACGAAGGCCGGGGCTACGTGCTGCGCCGCATCTTGCGGCGCGCGGTTCGTTACGGAAGATCGTTAGGGTTTCACGAGCCGTTCTTCTTCAAGCTGGTCGATGTCGTCGCGAAAACGATGGGTGAGATTTTTCCGGAAATCCGTATGAAACAAAAGGCAATTCAAGAAACAATTCGCCGCGAAGAGGAATCGTTTAACCGAACCTTGGATCTTGGAATGTCTCTCTTTCAAAAGGCTGTCGACCTGGTGGAGTCATCTCCGACCCTTCTTAAGGACGACTCTTCCCTGGCAGCGGACTATGGCGCTCGGGAATACGAAAGAGATGCCTCTGGCGAACGAACCATATTTCACTATGGGCGATTCCAACGTGATGAACACGGCAACGTTCGGAAGCGAATTAGCGGCGAAGTTGCCTTTAAACTGTACGACACATATGGCTTTCCTTTGGATCTTACGGAGCTTTTGGCACGCGAACGGGGATTCACGGTCGACGTTGCCGAGTTTGAGAAATTAATGGAACAACAGCGCGCTCGCGGACGAGGTGCGCAAAAGAAGGTCAAACTATCGGCTGATCTTGCCTTTGCCAGCGAGTTGGAAGCAAAGAAAATTTCACCAACGACGTTTGTTGGTTACGATTTTCTAGAGACCGAAGCAGTCGTCGAAACCGTTCAGCCGGGAAATAGGCCCGAAGAATTGAGCATCGTTCTCGACCAAACGCCTCTCTATGCGGAAATGGGTGGACAGGTTGGCGACCACGGCTTGCTCCACGTGCCGGGACATGATCGCACCGAAGTCGGTCAACTTCGTGTTACCGACACTCAAAAGCGTGGCGAAACTTACATTCATCGAACGCGGCTGGTTGAAGGTCGCCCGCCGGAGCCAGGCGAAGCCGTCCGCATCTCAGTCGATGTCGATCGACGCAAATTAATTCAGGGCCATCATACCGTGACGCATTTGTTGCACTGGGCGTTGCACGAAGTCGTGAGCAAAGATGCGACGCAGAAGGGGAGCTATGTCGGTCCGGACAAATTGACGTTCGATTTCTCGAGCGCGGCTCTGACGCCACAGCAAAAACGTGATGTGGAAAAGTTGGTGAACGAGAAAATCGCCGAGAACGCGGAAGTCTCCCCGACAGAAATTTCCTACGCGGAGGCTAAGAAGCGGAAAGATATTCAGCAGTTTTTTGGTGAGAAATACGGTGACAAGGTCCGCGTCGTTCAAATTGGCGGCGAGCCGCAGAAATTGAACGGCTACTCGATGGAGCTTTGCGGCGGCACTCATGTAAGATCGACAAGTGAGATCGGCGCGTTCCGAATTGTAAAAGAGGAAGCGATTGCGGCGGGGGCGGGCCGGATTGAGGCGGTCGCCGGCGATGCTGCGCGGGTGTGGGCGCGGGAAGAAGCGGCGCGTCAGCAGGACAAGTTCGAAATGTTGGCGCGAAAGAAGTCCGATCTCTCGCCGCTGCCGGTCTTCACCGACACGGTGCAAACGGACGAGATGCTGAAGCAGATCGACGCGCGGGCGGCGCAGCTCGAAAAACTCGAGGTCGATGTTCGCGAGTGGGAAAAGAAACACGCGAAGGAAACCGAGGCCGATTTGCGCAGCCGTGGGTCGCAAATCGCGAACGATCTGGCGTTGTCCAAAGTCGGCCAAAAAATCTGCGTCGCCAGCGTGGCCGATGCCGACGCCAAACTGCTGCAAGCCATCGCCGACGCGTTGAAGCAAAAGTTTGACGGCCCGATCGTTCTCGCTGGCGCGAAGGGCGGCAATGTCGCGCTCGTTGCGGTTGTTCCAAAGCCGCTGACTTCGAAATTTCAGGCGAACAAAATTATTCAGCAGCTCGCGCCGATCGTTGGTGGCAAAGGCGGTGGGCGTCCGGAAAGCGCGCAAGGTGGCGGTATCGACGCGGACAAGATCGACAAAGCACTTGCCGAAGCGAAGCGATTGCTGACTTAGTCTGACGGTGAAGAATTTGAGTGTGCTGATGAACCAGCCTTGTCGATAGACCCGGCGAATCGACAGGAATATTTGCATCACGAAGGCGATCCAAAGCAGCGCAATGCACCAGCCGGCGATTGCGCCCGGGACCGCACGATTCAATCCTATTGTTGCGAGCACGATCAACATGATCCCGACATAAAAGAAGGTGTGGATGTGGAGTGCGTAAATCAGGTGATCGATGTAAAAAGTATGACGACGGAGATAGAGAACTTTCAGAACAAACGCAAAGAGCGGGATGCAGCAGAGCATCATGTAAGGCAGATTGCTGAACAATGTGCTGATAAAAAGTCCCATTTTGGTTCCGTGCTCACCCATTTTGTCCTTGGCCCGCGCCTCGATCCACTTCTCGAACGGAGTTGACGATTTGTTCGTGTCCGCATCGAAGACCACAAATGGTCGATCTGTCACCGGCCCGTAAGTTTTTGTCGGCGGCGCGGCCGTCGATCCTGCTGGAGGCGAGGGCGCTGCTGGAGGAGAACTCGCGCTAGGCGAAGGCATGGCCGGAGCCGGAGAAGGTTCGCGTAACAATTTCTCCAATTTTGCGCGTGCCTCCGGTGGCAAATCTTCTTTCTTTAGATTTCGGCCCGGTCCTTCGGGCCAACCTTGCTCGGATCGACATGAAGTCCTCGCGCTCCGTAATTCACGGCAAAGAAAAACAAAATGCTGGCCAGGAGGTAAAGACGAAGCGGATGGAGATAGCGAACGCGTTTGCCGGCGAGAAATTCGTTGGTCAGCCGCCACGGTTTGACGATGAGGAGGCCGATGGTCGCGAAGAATTTGGAGTCCCAATTTAGAAACGAGTCGAGAACATCGACAATCACGTGCCGAAACGAGCGGCGATAATCGATCGCCGCCTGCCCGCATTGCGCGCAATGCGGCCCGGTTAACTGGGCGCCGCAGTTTTGACAATGTGTGAACGGCAGAGGTTGTCGATCTTTGCCTCGCCCGAACCAACGTCGGCGCGCAGTTCTCTCGACTGCGGAAATCGCGGTGTCGCCGAGAATAATTTTTGCCGGTTCATCGGCCATTGTGCCGTGAGACTACAAAAATGCGACCGAGTCGTCTACTTTGTAAGGTCGCGCCTGTCTTGACGTTATAATTCGCAATCGTTAGATCGGTGCGATGAAAAAATTCAACACCACGATTGTTATTTTGTTATCGATTTCCGCGCTTGGACTGAATTCGGCGTTCGCCCGCCAACCGCATATGGAGCGAGCGCTCGAAAATCTCCGCGCCGCGCGCGCGGAGCTGCAGATAGCTGAGCACAATAAAGGCGGCTGGCGAGTTCGGGCGCTCGAGAATGTCAACCGCGCGATTGCCGATACCGAGCGCGGAATGGCATTCGGCCGATAAAGTTTTTCGAGAGAGATAAGCGGAGCTCGACTGAGCGGGGCTCCGCTTTTTAATCGCGCAAAAAGAAAAGCGCGGTCGAACCGAGGATTCCAATGACGCACATCACCACGTCATTGCTGACAAAGTAGGGGTAAATCATCAAGGCGATGCCGAGGAACATCGGCTTCCAAAGATTCATTCGCTTTCCGTAGATGAAGGCGACGAAGCCGATCGAGCCAAAGACGAAACCGCCGATCAAGTTTGCCGCGCTCAGATTGAGCATGGTTGGTTTGGTAGCTAAATCTGCGCCAGACGGTTGTGGAGGCGCTGGCCGCGGCGAGTGCCTATCTTTTTGGCTTCGGCGTTTAACACAAACGCCGCTACAACATCGAAACTTTGCATTGACCGGCCAAAGGCCGCAATGACACGATCTGTGGTCGATGGCTTCGCATTGGTTTAGGACAAAGAGTCCCGATCACCTGATGGCGGAAGCAGCCGCGCCCGAGCGTCAGATGAAGCGCTCGCTGAGCGCGCTTGATCTGACTGCGCTCGGAATTGGGGCGATCATTGGCGCGGGGATTTTTGCGCTGACTGGCACAGCCGCCGCCGGTCAGGTGTTTTCGTCGAAGCTCGAAACGCCGGTTCTCAATTTTATCCAGGCTTGGCTTTCGGGCGCAGATGTCATACTCGGACGAAACGGTGCCGGGCCCGCGATCACGATTTCATTTATGGTCGCCGGTTTGGCCTGCGCGTTCGCGGCACTTTGTTACGCCGAGCTTGCGTCAATGATTCCAGTCTCGGGGTCGGCTTACACGTATTCATACGCGACGCTCGGTGAGATCATTGCCTGGATCATTGGCTGGGACCTGATCCTCGAATACGCGGTCGGCAACATGTCGGTCGCGGTCGGCTGGTCTGATTACTTTGTAAAACTTCTCTATTCGGTTAGCCACGGCCTCATAAAATTTCCGCTTTGGCTCGTTACAGATCCCGTAACAATGGCGACTAAGATGTCGCAAGGCGGCGAAGCGATGCAGTACTATGCTGCTTCTACGCCTCCGCGTTTTTTGGGGCACGCGATTGCCTTCAATTTGCCGGCGTTATTGATTGTAGCCGCGGTCACAGTGTTGCTGATCTACGGCATTCGCGACAGCGCCAGGACGAACACGACGATCGTTATCATCAAAGTTGCCGTCGTGGTCTTCTTTATTGCTTTCGGAGCGTTCATGGTGAATCCGACGAACTGGCATCCATTCGTGCCGAACGGATTTGCCGGCGTCATGAGCGGCGCCGCCATTGTTTTCTTCGCCTTCATTGGTTTCGATGCGGTCTCAACGACGGCCGAGGAAAGCAAAAACCCGCAGCGCGATATGCCGATTGGTATCATCACGAGTCTGATCATCTGCACTCTTCTTTATGTCCTCATGTCGGGCGTCCTCACCGGTATCAAGAAATACACAGTCTATCTTGGCGACTCGGCGGCGGTGGCGACCGCGTTCGCAAGCAAACCCTGGGCGCAAGCCCTCGTCAGCGCGGGCGCGCTCGCGGGTATGACTTCGGTCCTGCTTGTTTTCCAAGTCGGTCAGCCGCGCATTTTCATGGCGATGGCCCGCGACGGATTGCTGCCGGAATACTTTGCCAAAATTCATCCGCGCTTTCGCACGCCGTACATCACCACCATTTGGACCGGCATCGTCGTCGGCGGCGTTGCCATGGTGGTAGACATCGGATCGCTCGCCGATCTAACAAATATCGGAACGCTCTTTGCATTCATCCTTGTTTGCTTGGGAGTGAATGTGCTGCGCCGCACTGCGCCGGAGCGTCCCCGGCCGTTTCGGGTACCGTTTGTTCCGATCTTCCCAATTCTCGGCGTCATTCTGTGCATTGCATTAATGCTGAGCTTGCCGGTCCTGACCTGGATCCGTTTTTTCGGCTGGCTCGTCATCGGACTGGTGATTTATTTCTTTTACGGCGCCTGGAACAGCAAGCTCCGCCGCGGCGTCGACGCTGGAATCACCGAGGACATTCCGCCGCTGATTAAACCGTAATGTGGGAGGGACCTTAGTGTCCCGACCGCGAGCGGTCCTTGTGAAAGTCGCGGCGCTGAGGCCGCTCCCACATTTATCAAATCGACAATGGTTGCTACGCCGCTTTTTGGGCGTGGCTCGCTTTGTCGTCAACCTCGAGCCAATCGAACAGCGTCACCTTCGAAGCATCGAGCCCCAGTGGCTTCGTTTGTTCGATAAACCATTCGCGTCGCTCCGGATCATCATAAGGCCGGGTTGCCGTGACTTCGTCGCCCCAGCGTTTGATTTCGTCCGGTGTTTTCTTTTGACCGTTGCGATTGAGCCATTCGACCATCTCCTGATCGCTCGCGCCATTCTCGATTTGTGCTTTGAAATCGTCGCCCTTCACGCCTTTGAAACCGAAGAGCATGTTGTCGAGCGGACAATCGAAATGGTACTCGCCGATGTTGCCGGCAACGAGCGCACGGCATTTGTCGATCGTCCGTCCAAGTATGGCGTAGCCGCCAACCCGGATGCGCGGACTGCGCGGTGCTTCCTTTGTCAGATCCTTTCCTGTCACCTTCGTATTCATATTTTACGCTAGCGCCGATGAAGGCTGTCGCAACTCGTGAAAGATCTTTCGGGGACACGACAGCGCGTGTCCCTTCAGGTGATTTGGCAGGCGGAACGCCTGCCCTACAATTGTGGCGGTGAAAACAGTCGTCCTTGCGCTTCTCCTTTGCGCTGGTGCTTTACACGCTGAATCGCTGCGCATTCTGCCGCCGCCGGTGGGAAAACTTTATCACGGATTTTACTGGGGCGGAGTCGGTACTGACACACACGATCCGACCGAGCACGACCTCACGCCCGCGGATGTGGCCCGTTACGAGCAAGCAATCGGAAAAAAAACCGCCTGGGTTTATTTTTCAAACAACTGGTTTGAATCGAGAAAATTTCCGGATGCGATGTGCACGTGGATCCGCGATCTTGGCAAAATTCCCTACGTTCGATTGATGCTGCGCTCTGATGTCGATCAACGTCACGGCGAGAAAACATTTTCGCTCCAAAAAATCATTGCCGGCGAGTTCGATGTCAATCTTCGCGCTTGGGCGCGTGACGCCAAAGCGTTCGGCTCGCCGATTTTAATCGAGTGGGGGACCGAACCGAACGGGAAGTGGTTTAGTTGGAACGGACAATGGAATGGCGGCGCAATCGAAGGACCGAAGCGTTACATCGCGGCTTACCGGCACATTGTCGATCTGATGCGGGCAGAAGGCGCTGATAATCTGACCTGGGTCTGGCATGTGAATTGGGACGACGACCCGGAAGCAAAATGGAATGCGCTCGAAAATTATTTTCCCGGCGAGAATTATTGCGACTGGGTCGCGCTCAGCGCTTATGGCCCGCTTACGCCTCGCACCCACGAAGGGTTCGAGCCGTTCCGGTTTAAAGTTGATGAAGCTTATCCACACCTGATCAAACTCGTGCCCGGAAAACCAATTATCGTCGCCGAGTTCGGCTGCGATTTGCATAATCGACATGTTGAGGCGACGCGCTGGGCGAAGTCGGCGCTGGACGATCTCTTCTCAAATCGCTGGCCGGCAATTGTCGGCTTTTGTTGGTGGAACGAGGGCTGGCAAAATGACGACACCAAAAAGCACGACACTGACATGATCATCCTGCACGATGTCGATCTTACGCGGGTGTTTCGGGATGAGTTTGCGCAGCATGCCGACAAGATTCAGGAGACGCCAGTGACCTCGAGCAGGTAGGGGCGATTGACCGTGCCAGTCCGGCTCGGACTCGCCCGCGGGCGGTTCGGTGAACCGCCCCTACCTCGACATGACAAAATAAAAGCCGAGGCTCATATTGCCGCATGGTCAACATCTCGATCAAATATACCGGAGATCTTCATTGCGACGCCACTCACGGACCTTCGGACGCGAAGCTGGCGACGGACGCGCCCACGGACAACAAGGGCAAAGGCGAAGCATTTTCGCCGACCGACTTGGTCGCAACCGCGCTCGGGAGCTGCATTAGCACGACCATGGGAATCAAAGCCGAAGAGCTTGGGGTGAATCTGAAAGGAATGACCGTGAATGTGAAAAAGGAAATGTCGAAGGACGCGCCACGCCGGATCGCTGCGCTTCCGTCAGAAGTTCATATTCCACTCCCGCCAACTTCGCCGCACCGTGAAGTTCTGGAGCAAACGGCGCTCAATTGCCCGGTGCACAAGAGTCTTCCGCTGGAGATCAATCGTCCGACGAAATTTTTCTGGGAAGGGTGACCGCGTTTCGCGCGTCAGGATTTAGTCTCCGGATACAACCACTGGATGTAATCGGCCACGCCGCGCTCGAGTGAGAATTGTGGCTGATAACCGAGCGCGCTCCGAACCTTGTCCAGGCCCGCTTCGGTGAAATTTTGGTAATGCGCGTGCGGATTTTCGATGTAGTCGGGCTGAAATTTTGTGCCGAGACATTTGTTGAGCACGTCGACGAGCTCGTTGAACGAGCGCGCCTGACCGGAGCCAAGATTGTAAATTCCGCTCTCCTTCGCTTCGAGCGCGAGAATGCTTCCTTCCACCACGTCCTTCACGTAAACGAAATCGCGCTTTTGATCGCCCTGTTTGAAAATGCGTGGCCGTTGCCCCGCCTTCATTTGCTGCGCGAGATGATAGATCATGCTCGCCGGAACGCCTTTGTGCGCTTCGCGCGGGCCGTAAACGTTGAAGTAGCGCAGCCCAATGATGATCCAGTCTGGATTCTCCTGTGCTTCGCGCATCGCAACGTTGTCCATGATCGTTTTGGAAAATGCATAGATGTTTGCCGGCGCGGCGCCGTTTGATTCAACACTGGCCGCGCTGGCCGGGCCATAGGTCGACGCCGATGACGCGTAAATGATTCGAGTCTTGCTCAGGCGCGCAAAATTCAGGAGCCGCCGAAAACTCTCGACGTTGTCGTGCACTTGCACGAATTGGTCGTGCAACGTCGTGTCGGTGATTGACGCCAGATGGAAAATAGCATCGAACTTTTCGTTGCCGAATTGTTCGCGCAATTCGAGCGTCGCCAGATTTTGCGCGACGAAATCGCCGCGGTAGCCGCGCAGATTTTTAAAATCACCGGAACGAAAATCATCGATCACCGTGAGGCGCGCTTCCGGAAATTTTTCCTGCAACGCGAGCGTGAGGTTGGAGCCGATGAAGCCGGCGCCGCCGGTAACGAGAAAGCTGAGGGACGAATTCGAAGCAGTCACGGCGGCAATTATAGCGCGGCTAACCAAATTTGTCTTGAGCTCGCAAAGGCAATGGAGTAATTCTCGATCCAGTTCTTTGCGAGCTTGAAAAAGTGGATCGGCGCGAGAAATCCCGTGCAAATCGGGAGCAGTTGCGCTGCTGTAACTGGATACGACTTCCCAAGGCCAA
>Ga0193751_1002689_pt1 | contig 10711 bp, 7 predicted proteins | sample L1c2metaG_FD_143050 | JGI IMG/M metagenome (GOLD analysis project Ga0193751, IMG submission 143050) | Soil microbial communities from a riparian zone of the East river system, Colorado, United States - L1c2 | ecosystem: Environmental > Terrestrial > Soil > Riparian zone | place: USA: East River...
CCGCGGTAATGCGTCCGGCGCTCAAGGGCACGATGCCCATGATGCACTTCATGAGCGTGCTCTTGCCGTTGCCGTTGGTGCCGAGCAGCGTGACCGTCTCGCCGTCGTTGACGGCAAGCGAGATGCCCTCGAGTACCTGCACCGCGCCATAGCCCGCGGACAGCCGTTCGACGCGTAGGCTATTCGCCAAGGTAAGCCTTTACGACTTCGGCGTGGCTGACGACCGACTGGGGATCGCCGTCGGCGATCTTCCGGCCCGCGACCAGCACGGCGACGCGTTCGGAGAACTTCATGACCGCGCGCATCACGTGCTCGATCATGATGACGGCGACACCTTGCTGCTTGAGTCCCGAAAGCAAGACGAGAATGTCGTCGACCTCCGACGCCGAAAGTCCCGCCATCGCCTCGTCCGAGATCAACAGCTTGGGCTTCGCCGCTATCGCGCGCGCAAGCTCGAGCTTCCTCATGTCCACCTGCGTGAGCCCCCGGGACATCGCGTGCGACTTGTCGGCCAAGCCCACTTGTTCGAGGATGTGCATCGCCTCCTCGGAGATCTGTCGCCTGCCGAGCTTTACGTGCTGCCTGGCCGCGTATTCCAGCGGTATGCATAGATTGTCGAGCACCGACATGCTGACGAATGGCCTGGGAATCTGGAAGCTGCGCGCGAGTCCGAGGCGGACACGGCGGTGCGGAGGTTCCCTCCCGATATCGCGGCCCTCGAAGCGGACGCTGCCTGACTCGCTGCGCAGCGTCCCGGCGATGCAGTTGACCAAGGTGCTCTTGCCCGAACCGTTCGGGCCGATCAGTCCGAGCCGCTCGCCGGGCTGGACCAGAAGATCGACGCTCTCAAGCGCGACGAAGCCGCCGAAGCGCTTGGTGACACCCGAGACTTGTAGAAGCGGCTCGCTCATGCGCGACGGAATGATCTGCGGCTTCCTGAGCCCGCTCCGCTGCGCACGTGCCGAGGCGCCACGCTCCGCGGTCTCCCGCCGAAGCGCTTGGTGACACCCGAGACTTGTAGAAGCGGCTCGCTCATGGGCGACGGAATGATCTGCGGCTTCCTGAGCCCGCTCCGCTGCGCACGTGCCGAGGCGCCACGCTCCGCGGTCTCCCGCGGAAGCGCTTGGTGACACCCGAGACTTGTAGAAGCGGCTCGCTCATTGCTATTCACCCCGCCCTCGAGGGGGGAGGGCCGGGGTGGGGTGGATCGGCGATCACGGCTTCTCTCACCCCGATCCCAGTATTCCGCCATCAAGGGAGAAGGAGCACGCCCGTGCTGCGCATCCCGCATCACCGTTTCCTCCTCCGCCGCCACGCGTCGACCCAGCCCATGATGCCGTTCGGAGCGAGAGTCACAAACAGCACCAGCAACACGCCAACGATGAGCAGGTTCCAGGCCGAGGAAATCGTCACCTGTACGACTTGTTGCACCGTGCCGAGTAGCACCGCGCCGATCAGGGGACCAACCCAGCTCATCATGCCGCCGATCAGCGGCATGGCGATGCTGTTGACCGCATACGAGAGATTGAATGCGGCGCTCGGCTCGACGTAAGACAGATAATACGGAAACGTCGTCCCCGCCATCCCCATCAGCGCGCCGCTGACCGTGGCGGAAAAGAGCTTGAGCCGCAACGTCGGCACGCCGGCGCATTCCGCGGCAAGCTCGTCATCGCGTATCGCCGCGAGGCCGCGTCCGATCTTCGACGTCTCGATCGCGCGCGCGATGACCAATGCCAGCGCGGTCATCAGCACCATCGCCGAGTAGAGCAGGTGGATGTAGCGGCGCAGCCCGAACGGTACGTCGCGCGGCTGCAGGATATATGCGCCGCGCGCGCCGCCCACGTAGTCCCAATTCACGACGAAGGTATACAGCACGACCGAAAGGGCGAGCGTGGCGATCGCAAAGAAAACGCCGCGCATGCGCAGCGTCAGATAGCCGACCGCGAGTCCGAGCAGGCCGGCGGCCAGCGTGCCTGCCAGGATCATGACCGGAAGCGGCGGTTGCAGCGCTTTGTAGAGGAATACCGTGCTATAGGCTCCCACCGCGAAGAACGCCGCCGAGCCGAAGTTGACGTAGCCGGTGTAGCCCCCGAGGATATTCCATGCCGTGGCGAGGATGATGAATTGCAACACCGTATACGCCGCGGAGAAGAAGTAATCGTTGGAGATGAGCCGACTCGCGGCGATGATTGCGAGGGCAATCGCGAACGCGACGGCGGCGAAGTTTCGATTGCTCATCGGCCGAGCAGTCCGGAGGGCTTGAAAGCGAGCGCGGCCAGCAGCAGCCCGAACGAGACCGCCGGCGCCCACGACGGGCCGAAGAACGTCGACGTGAACGATTCGGCGATTCCCAGTACGAACGCCCCGAGCAGCGTGCCCCAGATCGAGCCCATGCCGCCGAGCACGCAGACCGCGAACACCAAGCCAATGTACTCGCGCCCGAGGGCAGGCTGCACCGGCTGGATGACGATCAGGAATGCACCCGCCACGCCGGCGGTCGCGATCGAGAGCGCGAACGCGAGCCCCTTCACGCGAGTCGGATTGACTCCTATCAGGCGCAGCGCGAGCTGGTCCTGCGCCACCGCCAATACGGCGCGGCCGAAGAAAGTGTGCGTGAGGAATAGCTGCACGCCGACGACCATCGTCACCGACACCAAAAACGGCACGACCAGGCGCATGGGGAAGTCGACCGGGCCGAGCCTCCAGGTCGTCTCCGAGTAGGCGGTCTGCACCATGCGGTAATCGACGCCGAAGATCAGTACCAACGCAACTTCCGTGATAAATAGGATGCCGAAGAAGAACGCCAATCCACGCAGCGACTCTTGCCCGCGTTTTTCGAAGCACAGGTAATAGATACGGTAGAGCAGCATCCCGAGCGCGAAAAAGAGCGGCGACACCACAACCGAAACCGCGATCGGGTCGAGGCCCATCCGATCGTTGACGATATAGGCGATGTACGAGCCGAGGATGATGAACGCCGGGTGCGCGATGTTGACCACGTCGAGCATCCCGAACGAGATCGAGATGCCAACACTCACGGCCGCGTAGAAACCGCCGAGCAACAGCCCGGCGATGATGGCGTTGAGCACCAACGCCGTCGGGAAATCCATCGCGAGTTATTTACCTTGGAATATGTGCCACCCACCCGTGGTGTCATTCCCGCGGAAGCGGGAATCCAGGGGCGTAAAACGCAAAGACGCTGGGTCCCCGCTTGCGCGGGGACGACGGACGCGTGACACGCAGCCGCACGAGTCTCGACAGACAGGCCATCGGAAATTCCCGACCGCGCCGTTCCGACGTTATTTCTTGTTGTCCTGATACGGCGTCTTCACCGCGCCGGTCATGTAGCTCGCCGGGGCCAGCACGGTGACGTGACCCGGTTTCATCCACTGCTCGAGGTCGTTGCCGGCGATGCCGTGGTACTGCACCGTCAGCATGCGCGGTACGGCCCACTCGCCGTTCTTGGCGAAGCGGACCTTGCCGACAAAGGTGTCGAACTCGTACGTATGCATGTAATCGGCGAGCTTCGCCTGGTCGAGTCCGCCAACCGCCTTGATCGATTGCTCCAGCACCTGCATCATCGCGTAGGCATACGGCGGCAGATAGAACCCGAGCGGGTCGACGCCTTCCTTGATGGCGCGTCCCTGGTATTTGGCGAGGAATTGGTCCAGGAACGGAAACTTGCCGGCGACATCGGGTGCGAATGTCTCGTAGTTGACGATGCCGTTCAGCAACGGCCCGAGTTGCGTCTTGAGCGCCGCGAATTGCGGGCCGACCATCCCGCCGCCGAACATCCGCGTCTTGAGTCCGACCTCGTTCGCCGCGCGCACCATCCCGGCCGAATCGGGCGGGTAGGAGGCGACAAAAACCAGATCGGGGTTAGTCGCCTGAATCGCACGCAGGATCGGCGAGAAGTCGACTGTGTTGGGCGGATAGGTCTTATCGTAGATCACTTTCAGCCCCGTCCGCTTGGCCTGCGCGCGCGCTCCTTCCAGGGCCAGCGCGGGATACTCGGCGTCCGCGCCCACGAGAGCAATCGTTTGCGGCTTGGGTGCAAGACCCATGGCGGTATCGAAGAAGCCTTGCGTCCAGCCGATTGCCGGTTCGGGCCCGGCGGGCATGATCTGGAAGTAGCGGTCGTAATTGAATTTCGAGTTGACGTTGAGGCCGAACAGGCCCATGAAGGCCATATTCCGCTGCATCACGATCGGCATCGCGGGCGCGATGACGTTCGTGCCGTAGCCCGACACCAGCAGATCCACCTTGTCGACGTCGAGCAGTTTGTTGTAGATGCTCGGCACCGTTGAGGGGTTGGTCTGGTCGTCGTAATAGACGAGCTCAACCTTGCGGCCGAGAATCCCGCCCTTGCCGTTGACGTCCTCGGCCCAGATCTGCATCGCGATCAACGCCGCCTTGCCGTTGCCGGCAAGCGGACCGGTGAGGCTCATCCCGAAACCGATTTTCAACGGTTGCTGCGCGTGCACGGGAGCAACGAGTGCGAGCGAAAGGGCTAAGAGTCCCGTCGAGAACCACGTCGTGAGTCTGTTCATTCCAATCACCTCCTCCTAAGGCCGAACGATGCTTACACGGCGTTTTCCGCGCTGTCAATCGACGCATTCGCCCGAGAGCGCCGCGCCCTGGGCGCGAGCGCGCGATTGATACGCGAATGCGTCGTCCCCGCTCATGTTGGTAACTAAGCGGGGACCCAAGCTCCTTATCCATCATTTTTCGCGTTCACCGGCACTTGGGCGCGAAACCAATCCAGAATCTGCTCGCCGGTCCAGTGCAACACGCCGGGCTTAGCCAGGACGTACCGGTAGAGCTGTTCGAGGCAGGCAATGCGATGCGGAACCCCGGACACATAGGGGTGGACGCTGATCGCCATGATCCGGCGCGACACCGCACTCTCTTCGTACAAGCGATCGAATTGCGCGCTGCCGCGGCGCAGCATCTCCTCGGCCGAGTGATGCTGAACGACCATCATCGCGATGTCGTTGATCTCGACGGTGTACGGAACGGAGAGCACCGGGCCGTGCGTGGTCGCGATATAGACCGGCTGGTCGTCGAGCACCCAATCGGCGACGTATTCGATGCCCGCCTCCGCAAGGTAGTCGATGGTGTCATAGGTCTCGGTCAAACCGGGGCTTTCCCAGCCGCGCGGCGGCCTGCCGGTGAAGGCGCGAATCGCGTCCACGGTTTCGCGGATCGCCGCGCGTTGGTCCTCGACCTGGTGCATCGGCTGCTGCAGCCAGCCATGGCCCATGAATTCCCAGCCCGCGTCCTTCGCCGCCTGCGCGATGCGCGGATAGTTGCGACACACTACGCCGTTGATCGCGAGCGTCGGCGTCACACCGAGTTTCTGCATGCATTCGAGCAGCCGCCAGAAACCTACGCGCATTCCGTACTCGTGCCAGGCCCAGTTCGGAAGGTCGGGCGAGAGCGGCTGACCCATCGGCGGCGACAGCACGGTGCGCGGCATCGGCCGCTCGATACCCCAGTCCTCGACGTTGACGATCGTCCACACGACCATGCGGGCGTTGTCCGGAAGAACCAGCGCCGGCCGATCGACGATCGCCGAATAGGGAACACGATCGCGCGGTGTTCGTGGTGCCGTCATCTGTTGAGTGCCACTGAATCGAGTTCTCGCTCAATTCCGAAGATCGTCATTCCCGCGAAAGCGGGAATCCATTGGCTTTGGACAGGTCAAAATGGGTCCCCGCTTTCGCGGGGACGACGAAATCGGTCAGGCCTGAATGTTTGATCGCAACCCCTTTAACGAACGTGAAGCTCGATGTCGTGCAGGACCGGATCGTTCTCGCGCGCGACCTCGTTTTCGATCAACGCTCCGCATCCCGGGCAGAAGAACTGCCGGAACACCGGGCGATCGTCGATGTAACGCCGGTAATCGCCGATGTTCGGGTTGGCGGCTCCGATATCGGCATCGCGCCGCACGCATTGGTCCTTGTAGTTGCCGCGCACTAACCCCAGGTCGACGGCGCATCGGCGGCAGGCGGCGTGCACGCCGTCCTCTTCGCGGCGCAAGTCGAGGCTGTCCGTCAGGCGCGCAAGCAACGCACCACGGAGGCGCGCGACGTGGCCATCTTTCCTGCGGTTCGCTTCGCGCCGGCTGATGCGCAGCATGCGTGTGGCCGTCGCATCCACGACCCCGTCGGCGGTGATCACAACACCGTAAATTTCGCGCGCCGCCGCGATCGATACCGAGCGACTATCGATCACGTCTTCGCGCACGCTCGAAGGGTTGCGCTCCAGGGGATCACCGAAACCGCCCCCCGCGGACCAGACGACGGCGTAAACGTCGCGGGGTTGCTGCAGAAAGTTCTCCTGGCGCAACTGCAACGTAACTTCCTCGCCTTTCACGTCGGCGATGTCGGCGGGCATCTCGCGCGTCGCCATGCGCTCGAGAATATCGGTGCCTTGCTTGAACTTGTAGGCGTTGGTGGTCGCAGGGTAGCCTCCCATCATCCCCGGCGACGTTGGGATCGCATTACCTGAGGAGAGCGTGTCCTGGGTGATCGCGTCGGTGCGGTGGGCGATGAAGCAGGATTCGGCGGAGAGCCCGCCGCGATACCGCCCCGCACCCCCGGAATCGACAACTTCCTTGCGATACAAAAACAAGAGCGGGAATGTCTGTTCGGTATGCTCGACGTTGGGCAGTTTGCAGATCGGTGTGCGCGATTGGCCGCCGGTCGAGATCCCGTCGCCGGTGGCAAAAGCGCCGATCGCACCGCCTATCGGATCGACGAGCAGGTAGCCGTAAGGCTCGCCCCACTGATCGATGCCGCGAAAGATCGTGGCCGGCCATTGACTGGTGCCGCCTATACACATGATGTCTTTGCGCATTTCGGCGTCGCTATGGATCATCTTCGAGAGCACGTTGTAGGCAGGATAGAGCGATATCTCCATCGCCTGGATCGGCGCAGTGGACACCGACGCGGGGAAATTCGCGCAATTGAACGTTCCCGGGGTCGGATCGAACTCGACATGTCGCAACGCGCCGCCGATGCAGAAGTATTGGTCCCAACACAAGAGCTGGTTAAGCGCCACCATGATCGAGCCGCGCCAGCCGGAATAGGTGGCGTTCATTGCGCCATTCTGCGGCGCGGTGCCTTCGTTCTCGAAGAAGAGCTTGGATCCCTTCTTGCGTAGAGTCAGCATGACGCGATAGGTGCCGCGGTCGCCCGGACGGCAGCACTCGACATACGAGCGCTCGCGCCAGACACCGTCGGGCAGACGCTTGAGCTTTTTCAGGAACGCGGCTTCGGCGTTATCGATGATGCGCTTCATCACGCCCTTGACCACCTCCGGTCCGTAGCGACGGATCAGCGCCAGAACCCGATCGCGGGCGGTGATGTTACCCGCGAGCTGGGCGCGAAAATCGAGCGCGACCGCCTCAGGCTTGCGCGAGGAGCGCAAGTAGAGCTCCTCGATGTCACGCCTGATCTCGTTCTTTTCCACGATTTTCACCGGCGGGATGCAAATGCCTTCCTCGAACGCATCTTTTGCCGAGCCGCAGAATGACGAGGGCGTGATGCCGCCGAGGTCGTACTGGTGCAGGCAATTGGTCACCCAGCAGAAGAGCTCGCCCTTCCAGAACACGGGGCAGATCAGCATCACGTCCTGCTGGTGCGCGGCGCCTACCCAGGGATCGTTGGCGAGGAACATGTCTCCGTCGCCGATGCCCGGATTGTCGCTGCGGTACTCGAGGACCCACTTCACCTGTGTGTCGGTGACGCCGGACATGTACTGCATGTAGGGCCCGAAGTACACGAACTCGCCGTCCTCGGTGAGGATGGAAGGATTGAGGTCCAGCGCGTACATGGCGACCGGGGAGCCCGAGAGGCGCTGGATGGTCGCGCCGTGCTCCTCGTTCACGTGCCAAAGCGCGTGCCGGACGACCTCGTAGGTGATCGGGTCGATGCTTTTGACGTGCTTGCTCTGCAGTTTGAGCTTGGGAGAGATCGAAAGCTTCTTCGGCGGCACGTAGCCCATTTTCCTGCCATCGAAGGCAGTGCCTTTCATTTCGCTCACCTTGGGCATGGCGCCGCCCTCCTTCTCTCGTCATTCCCGCGCAAGCGGGAATCCAGTGTCGTGCGTGCAAAGCCACTGGGTCCCCGCTTTCGCGGGGACGACGTGCCTCTTTGCGACGCTTCACGCTGAACCTTGACTTTCACCGCCGAAAACCAATCTCGAAATTGCCGAACGCGTCGACCTTGAGCGAGCGGCGCGGATGCACGACGACAGTGGTATCGGTGGTCTCGATCACCGCGGGACCGACGACGTGATTGCCCGGCACGAGGAGAGCGCCGTCGTAGACGGGGCTTCCCGCGGCCTTCTTCAGGTCAGCCCAGTAGATGGCGCGCTTGCCGAGGCTGGCTTTGGCGGCGATCCTTGTGCTGAGTTTCTTGGCCGGAGAGAGCTTGGGACGCGGCGTTGCCGCGGTCGCGCGCAGGCGCAGCGTCACGATTTCCAACCGCGCTTCGCCGTAGGATGAGCCGCGTCCGTAGAGCTGCTCGTAGCGGGTGTAGAAACGACGGCGCAACGCTTCCGCGAACGTTTGCTTCATGCGCTTCTCCGGCAACATGACCTCGACCTCGTTGATCTGGCCCCGGTGGCGCATATCAAGCGAGAACTGGAAGCGCCGGCGCGCCATCGCAATACCGTCGCGGTCCATCTGCGCGTTCGCCTTCTTTTCCAGCGTGTCGAGCGTGCCATTGACGCGAGTGGCATCGAACGGATTCGGCTGGATGTCGACCTGCTCGTAGACGTGCAGGATGTCGGCGGAGGCGGCGCCGAACGCGCACCAGGTGGAGGCGATCTCCTTTTGCGGGATCACCACCTTCTTCACGCCGAGCTCGTAGGCAAACACGCCCGCATGCGCGGGACCTGCACCGCCGAACGCGAACAGCACGAAGTCCCTCGGATCGAGCCCCTTCTCGACGGTCATTTTGCGGATGATGTCCGCCATCTTGAACTCGGCGATCCTGGCGATGCCGCTCGCCGCCTCCATCAGCGAGAGCTTGAGTGGCTCGGCAATGCGCTGCACCGCTTCGACGGCCTTCTTTCGGTCGAGCTTGATGCGTCCACCCAGGAAATTGTCCGGGTTGATCGTGCCGAGCACGACGTCGGCGTCAGTCACCGTCGGCGCGGTGCCTCCCTTGCCGTAGCACACCGGCCCCGGATCGGCGCCCGCCGACTCCGGCCCTACGCTTAAGGTTCTGGAGTCTTTGTCGACGCGCGCGAGCGAGCCGCCGCCCGAGCCGATCGCCTGGATGTCGACCCTGGGCAGGAAGTATTCGTACTGCCCCACGTTGGAAACGAAAGAATACGCCGGCTGGCCACCGGAAATGATGCCGACATCGAACGAAGTCCCGCCCATGTCGGTGGTGATGATGTTCGAGCAGTCCATCAGCCGACCGAGGTACAGCGAACCGGTGACGCCCGACACGGGACCGGAGTCCAGCGTGAGCAGCGGCGATTCTCTCGCCTTGTCCACCGAGATCGACCCGCCCGCACACTGGGTGATCTGCAGCGGTTGCGTGTAACCCGACGCCTTGAGTTGCCGATCGAGGTTCCCGAGGTACTTTGCCATCACCGGCCCGATGTACGCATTCAGCGCGGTCGCGGTCATGCGCTCGTATTCGCCCCACTTCGGCGCGATGTCGACGGAGCAGGATACGAACACGTGGGGCGCCAAGTCGCGGATCATCTCCTTCACGCGCAATTCGTGCCGCGAATGCTTGAATGACCAGAGGAAACAGACCGCGATCGCCTCGACATTCTGCGCGACGAGGCGCGTGATTGCGTCCACGGCATTCGTTTCGTTGAGCGGCACCACCACCTCCCCGAAGCAATCGACGCGCTCCGACACGCCTTCGATCAGGCGCTTCGGCACGATCGGCACCGGCTTCTGGCTCTCGGGGAAGTGCACGACCTTGCGGATGTCGCGGGACGTCACGCCGCGCGAGCCGCGCATGATGTGGATGGCATCCTCGTGGCCGCGGGTCGTGATCAGTCCGACCCGGGCCCCCTTCCTCTGAATGAGCGTGTTCGTGCCCACGGTGGTTCCGTGCGTGAGCACCGCGACATCGCGGCAAAACCGCTCGAAGGAAAGCCCCAGGCGCTCGGCCGCCATGCGCATCGCCGCGAGCATGCCTTCGGCGAAATTCTCGGGTGTCGACGGGGATTTGGTCGCGGTGATCCGGCCGCCGCGGTCGAGCACCACGCAATCGGTGAACGTGCCGCCGATGTCGACGCCGACGAGAAGACTGGCCACTGCTTATCCCCAGCTCGTCAAAATGATTGCGCAAATTCGTTGCGCAAGGAGTGTTCACAAGTTCGTCGTTCCCGCGAAAGCGGGAACGACGATTTATTTGTTGCCATCGTCGAACTCGAAGGCATCGTGCGAGTCGGTGTGTACCTGCACGCCGGTCCCCGCCGACTGCACGTCGCCGCTGACCATGTGCAGGCGCTTGCCGACGACGGCGCCCGCCAGTCCGTGACGCGATACCGGCATCGACGGCAATATCGTCCATCGGTTGCTTGCCGGATCGTATGCTTCCAGCGCGCGGAACGTGTACATCCTCTGGCTATCCTGGCCCTCGCCACCCGTGACATAGATGCGCCCGCCGTAGACGCCGGACGCCATCGCGCTGCGCGCCGAGGGCATCTTTGCGCGAGGGCTGCCCCAGGC
>Ga0193751_1002690_pt1 | contig 10710 bp, 10 predicted proteins | sample L1c2metaG_FD_143050 | JGI IMG/M metagenome (GOLD analysis project Ga0193751, IMG submission 143050) | Soil microbial communities from a riparian zone of the East river system, Colorado, United States - L1c2 | ecosystem: Environmental > Terrestrial > Soil > Riparian zone | place: USA: East River...
GGATCCAGGGCAACGACATTATTCAGGTCCTCGACGAGCAGCTTGGCTCCATCAAGGGCCGGCACGCCGTCCCAATATGAATTCACGGTGGAGCCAAGCGGTGCGTGCCAGACTTGATTCATCGGGTTACCCGGAGCCGTATCGTTGGTCGCGTTACACGCAAACGCGGCCAAGCAGGAAAGCATAACGACCGGCCAAATGCTTCCTGCCACCGCGATTGGTTTCGCCCTTCGCTCTCGCACGAATACGCACAGATGCATGAACGCCTTTTTGACGCATGACCCAACCTACGCCCGGAGTCAACCGTAACCAAATACGTCGTTTGACGTAGGCCTTAGTCACGCTTCCTCGTTGCTCGGAACGACGCGCTTAATGGTTGGGGATGTCAACCAAATCACCTGGCGAGGGTCGCTCAGCACCTGGCGGATGCGCAGAACGGATCAACTGCATGGTGCATAGTCTATTTCGAAATGCCCGCTGAGTCTGTCCGAATCTTGCGGTCAAATTCCCAACACCCGCGTAGATTCAGGCGTGAAACTCGTTCAAGTATTCTCTGCCTTCGCGGCACTCGCGAGCCACACCTCGTCCGCACAGCTACCTCGCCAGAGCGTGTCGGCAAACGACAGTGCGGTTGTAGCCGCGATTCCCTTTGCCGCAGATGCGGGAATCTCCATTCTGCTTTCGGTGCGGCTGAATCACGGCGCTCCAGAATGGTGGGCGCTCGATTCAGGTGCCAGCGATTGCATCGTTGATCGATCGGTCGCGGGAAAGGCGCGGCTCGTCACGCGCGGCGGGCGTGAGCTGACGGGCACCGGAAAGGGCAAGGTTCATCTCGACTCGATCAGGAGCCCGATTTCTTTGGAGCTCGCAGGCAAGTCCTTGCCGACGTGCGAGCATTTCGGCGCGCTCGATCTACGTGGAGTCGCAATCGGTGCTCGCGCGATCTCCGGCATCCTGGGCTATGAGTTCTTTTCACGCTACATAGTCCGAATCGATTTCGCCAAGCACGCGCTTACACTGTACGATCCAGCGAAGTACCACTACGTCGGAAACGGTGACACGCTCCAGCTCCACTTCCATCGCAAGCTTCCGCGCGTTGACGTCCGCATCCGGACGGCACACCGCCCCGAGGTCATACGACATCTAATTGTCGACACCGGATCGGAAGACGCAGTAGATGACAGCACCGTGCGTCGCACGCCCAATGGGCCGGCAATCACGATTTCTACTACCGGTCTCGGCGCCTCGTACCAGGCCGCGATAGGAACACTCGACACCGTGCGCATCGGTCGCTCTGTCTTCACAGGACTACCAGGAGTCGCCTCAGACATCGGCATCGTTGGAAATGCGATCTGGAGCCGGTTCGTTTGCGTGTTTGACTACGCTCACAAGCGGCTGATCCTCGAGCGGGCCGCGGCGTAAGTTAAGTCATGCCCACCTTGATTTATCTCTTTCGCACCATGTTTCTCGCCGTCCTTGGAGCGGCATTCCTTGGGCGCGCTCTCACCGCGCAACCCGGCGCCGCACGCGCGACGTCGATCCAGCCAGGTGAGGCCTGTCCACCGGGCATGACGGAGGTTCGACCTCACAGCTGCATGGCTCCCGAGGACGCTGCGCCGAGCGTACTCGACTATCGGCCGCGATCGACGCTCGTGGCGCCGACGCACCTCGTTAAGAAGGCCCGCTATCCGGCGATCGATTTCCACGGCCATCCGAATGGAATGCTCGGCTCCGTCGAATCGCTCGCGCGCCTCGGTGCGGACCTCGACGGTCTCAACGTCCGAATGATGATCGTGGCGAACAATGTCTCTGGTGACGCGCTCAAGCGGACGGTCGCGACGATCAATGCGTCGCCGGCGATGAAGGACCGCGTGCGCGTGTTGACGGGGATCAACTTTCAGAACGTGGGACCGGGATGGTCGCAGCGCGCGGTGGCGCAGCTCGAGGCCGACGTCGCCGCGGGAGCGGTAGGCATCGGGGAGATCGGAAAGGAGTTCGGCCAGACGATCCGTAAGGCGAACGGCTCTCGCCTGGCACTCGACGACGCCGAGCTCGATCCCATTTGGCAAGCTGCCGCCCGCCTCAAGCTGCCCGTGTTCATCCACACGGGAGATCCAGAGGAATTCTATCAGCCGGTGGACTACCATAATGAACGCTGGCTCGAGCTCGAGCTCTTCCCGGGACGTCGCGTCGATCCTGCTCGGCATCCCAACTTCGAGGAGCTGATGAAGGAGCGCGACAATCTGTTCCGTCGGAATCCGAAGACGACCTTCGTTGCCGCGCACATGGGATGGCACGCCAACGACCTGGGGCGCCTTGGCAAGATGCTGACGGAGACGCCGAACGTGTACGTGGATGTCGGCGCCGTACTCTACGACATCGGGCGCCAGCCGCGCGCGTCACACGACTTCTTCGTCAAGTTCCAGGACCGAATTCTTTTCGGCAAGGACGCATACCAGCCTGAGGAGTATCCGTATTACTGGCGCGTGTTCGAGACGAACGACGAGTACTTCGACTACTACCGCGGCTATCACGCATTCTGGAAGCTGTACGGAATCGGTCTCCCCGATGAAGTGCTGAAGAAAGTGTATTACAAGAACGCGTTGGCGATCACGCCGCGTTTGCCGCAAACGGGATGGCCACGGTGAATCTCAGGTACGCTGGCCTGCTGTTCGTCATCACCACGTGCAGCGCAGGCGAGCGACCCAGTGCAGCCAATCCCCAGTGCGATGAGGGCAACGGCGGCATCACTCTGCCACCGGGATTCTGCGCAGCGGTCGTTGCTGACGAGGTCGGCGTTGCGCGGCATCTGGTCGTCACGCCGACGGGTGACGTTTACGTCGCGCTCGAAAACGCGGAGACCTCGAGCGCGAACTCGACCCGCGTGACCGGTGAGGCAGGGCGTGGCGGGATAATGGCTCTCCGCGACACCAACGCTGATGGTCGCGCTGACATCCGCTTCCGCATCAACGACGCGTCGCACTCGGGCATGGCGCTTCGGCTGCCCTGGCTTTACTCGTCGACTCCGACGACGGTGCTTCGGTACCGGCTCGATACCACACCACTCGTGCGGATCGGAGTGCCCGACACGATTGTCACCGGAATGCCCGCCGGCGGACACAGCAGTCGCAGTCTCGCGCTCGACGATTCCGGAAATATTTTCGTGAACGTCGGCTCGGATTCGAACGCGTGCTGGTCGGGGCAGGGTCTCGATCCTTGCCCCGAGCTCGACGAGCGAGCCGGGATCTGGCGTTACGATGCTGCGCGTCTCCACCAGGCGCACGACGTGTCTCACCGTTTCGCGACCGGCATTCGCAACGCCGTTGGACTGGCCTGGAATCCAGCAGTTCACGCGCTCTATGCGACACAGCACGGTCGCGACGGTCTTCACAACAGTTATCCGAAGCTGTACTCGGTCGAGAAGAGCGATGACACTCCGTCCGAGGAGCTGCTGAAAGTCGAAGCGGGAGACAATTACGGGTGGCCATACTGTTACCACGACCGTGTGCTCCGCCGTCGCGTGCTGGCCCCCGAATACGGCGGCGATGCCAACAAAGCCGGTCGCTGTGCGGACAAGAAACTACCCATCGCCGCTTTCCCCGGGCACTGGGGACCTGACGGCCTGCTGTTTTATCGAGGCGCGCAGTTCCCGGCGCGGTATCGAGATGGAGTCTTCATCACCTTCCACGGGTCGTGGAACAGAAACGGACCGCAGGACGGGTACAAGGTTGTCTTCCAACCGTTCGTCAACGGAGTGCCTCGCGACAGCAGCGAGACTTTCGCCGATGGTTTTGCCGGACGGCGCAAGTATCCGCGCTTCGCTGAGCATCGACCGGTCGGGCTCGCCGAAGGACCCGATGGCTCGCTTTACATCTCCGACGACCAGCGCGGGCGGATCTGGCGAGTGATCTACGTCGGGAACAAGTAATCCGGTGAGCGCGTTAGCAGACCTCCTTTGCCGCACTGGCCGGAGAAAGCACGGTGCCTGTGGCGCGGAAGTTAAGCTTGGTGTGTCCGGCGCTGTTCAATGAAACAACTGCTAAAACTGTCAGGCCGCTGAGGTCTTGTCCCAGATCAGTTTACGGAAGAGAGACGTTCCTCGGTTGTACGGAAGCAGTTTTTCCCGTTGCAGTCTGCCCACGACAATCCCGGGTGCGATCTCGAGTTCCGCGGCGAAGGCGGCGATTGAGCTTTCCTCAAAGTCACTAGCTGCGACAAAGGCGTCCCAGGCGCTAGGCGGGATCAAGGTATTTGCTGCGAACGTGTTGGCTTCTTCCTCCTCCACACGAGTTCCAGAACCAATTCCTTGCTTTGAACCGGATTTTGCTGGTTCCACAAATATGGATCGTTTGCCGTGAAGCAACACGTGACCCGCTTCATGGAAGAATGAAAACCAAAATTGGTCATCGCGGTGGTAATAAAGACTGAGCTGAATCAGAGCTAGGTCGGGAGTCAGCCAACTCGTCGCGCCGCAGACTCTCGCTTTGGGAAGTTCTTCGACGAGGGCTACTACGACACCCGCTGAAGCGCAGCGCTGTTGCATCTCTTCGGCAGCGCCGGGCATGTGAGCGTTGGTTAGGTGTCGTATCGCATTAAGCTCGAGGCGAAAACGATCAGCGTTGTATGGCTTCGGCGAGTACTGTTCCCGAACGGCGCGCGCTTCGATATGTCCTTGTCTCAACCACGCGGCAACAGCGCCGAACGACTGCCCTTGCCCACCTCCGCGGCGAAATGAAGCATCCTGTTGAATGGTCTCCCAATGAGTGTGCCACGCCTTGGGAGAAGCCACGCCAAAGTAGTTCAAAAGCTCCGTTAGTTGTTCCACAGCGGTGTCGCACGGACGCAGCCAATTTCGCTTTGTCATGTCCTTAACCGGGAAGTGTGTTAGGAATCCTAACTGCTTTTCCAAGCGTGCTCGCTCGTCCTTGCGCGCCAGCGCTGTTCGGTAGTTCTGCTCGAGGTTGTTCCAAAAAGAAGCCGGAACTCCGAGCACACGCTCGAATTGAAGCGCAGTTTCAGGCGTAATCGCTGCCTTCCCCTTGATTATTTCGTTGATCGTTTTCTTAGGTCGATCAGTTCGCTCCGCAAGTTCCGCTTGGGAAATGCTTAGTGAGTCCATGACTTCGGAAAGCGTTTCCCCAGGGGGTATGGCGTAGTCAGGCGTGAAGTGTGGTTGCGCCCTATCGGCCATGATAATCCTCAATTGATAAGATTCGGATCTTGGTGATCTGAGTTTTGTCGATGCCTTTTTCTTTGGTCTGAGGCACTGGGTCGTGCCATGGCTCAAAGATCATGCGGTAAACCGGGCCGATATCGACGGCAAACTGACCAGCCCGATCCCCTTCAAGTTGATGTAGGCGGGCCGGTCGAAGGGTGCTCGCCTCTGCGAGCGTCTCAGCTGCCATAAGCTGGGTGATACGCCGAAGAACAATCGGAGCTCTGTCAGCTCCCCACCGTCGGCGCGCTTCGCGTTCCTCTGCACACGCTTTCTCCAGCTTTCGGGTCTTAAAGTATAGCTTCATTCGTGCTCGTTGTCAACAATATCGTTAACTCCCGGGGTGAACTATAATAGCTTAACCCCAAGGGTGAACGAAACGCTTGACATTCACCCCAAAGGTTATTAGCTTTCTGACAGGTGCACAGAGCGCGCCAATCCGTTTTGTCCACAACGGCTACCTAAGTCCAGCATCACAGCACGACCGATGTGGCATCGGCGAGCGAGCCAGTGAGGGAGTAATGAGCGATACAAGAACCGCAGTGCCTGGAGCAGCGAGTGAACACGCCGCAAACGTCGTCACGATCACCATCAACGACGTCCCGAAGACCATCCACCGAGGCAACCAAAAGGTCGAGGATCTCAAGAAACTTGGCGGGGTTCCTTTGGCGGACGAACTCGAGCAACTGATTAACGGCAAGCTGACGCCGCTGGCGGATGACGGCCGTGTCACCATCAAAGGTGAGGAGGTTTTCGTTTCGCACCCGAAGGACAGCGGGTCTTCGCACCCGGTTGACTGGCACTGCGAGGGAAGTCATCGATGACTTTCCCCGAAGAAGAAGTGCGAGAGCTTAGCCGTCTCTTTCCTGGAACACAGCAGTCGGACGAAGGAGGCGCTGATTACTTTCTTCTGCCTCAACTTCTCCTGCCCGCCGGTCGCTCTCCCGAACGTGTTGACGCGCTACTGTGCCCCAAGGGGCGGGACGGATACCCGTCGAGATTGTTCTTCGCGGAGATCGTTGCGTCGCCTGTTGCCCGGAATTGGAATGGTGTCCGCATTCTCGAGCGAAACTGGTACGCCGTGTCATGGCGTGTGCGAGAGGGGCTCCGCCTGGCCCAGATGGTGCGCGCACACTTGGACGCACTTCGATGATAGACCTGGGTCCCATCGACGAGCCCGCTGACTTCGGCAGGCCCTTCGCCCCGCTGTGGGGCAGGGTCCGCTTGCGCATTCCGCGACCCCTTTTTGAACTCATGCAGGCCGATCTTAGCCGTCCTCACCCATTCGCAGCTGAAAGGGTCGGTTTTCTGTCCGTGGCGACCGGTACGTCGGACGACGACCTCCTTGTGCTTGCTGCCGAATACCACACGATTCCTGATGAACACTATGTGGAGAGTCGGGGTGCGGGAGCTCGAATTGGAAGCCAGGCCATTAGAGCGACTATGCAGCGCATCTACGACTCTGGTCGCGGCGTTTTTCACGTGCATATGCACGAGCACCACGGGATACCGGGGTTCAGTCCAACCGATTCCCGCGAACAGCCTCGCTTAGTAGCCAGCTTTCGTGCCGCTAACAAAAGCATTCCGCATGGCATGCTACTTCTCAGCCGCGACCAGGCGAATGCATGGGTTTGGGCTCCACGAGAGGTCGAGCCGGTGGTTCCAAACTCGATCAGCATTGTAGGATATCCAATGTCGCTCATCGCACCTCAGGATGATGGATTTGTCAACCGACTGCGAACCAAAGTGCGTGAAACCGAGGCGCTGCCGCGGTATGTTCGACAAACCTTTCTCGGCCGCGACGCACAGAAAATCATTGAGCGCACTCGCATAGGTGTGGTTGGCTTGGGCGGCGGTGGTTCTCACGTCGTTCAACAACTTGCGCACATCGGTTTCAAGCAGTTCAGACTCTTCGATGGAGACAAAGTCGACGATAGTAATCTCAATCGGTTGGTCGGAGCTACTGCCGCTGACGTTGAATTAAAGACACTCAAAACGGACATTGCGCAGCGAGTAATTCGCAGCATTGCCCCGGGCGCAGATGTGCGAGCCTTTTCTGATCGTTGGCAATCAAATCCCGGCGCACTTCGGTCAGCCGATGTCGTTGTGGGTTGCGTGGACTCGTTTGCGGAACGGCGAGAGTTAGAGGTGGCCTGTCGTAGGTATTTGATTGCTTACGTCGACATCGGGATGGACATAAACGAGGTGCAAGGAGAAGCACCCCGCATGGGGGGACAAGTTATTCTCTCACTCCCTGACACCATGTGCTTCTTCTGCATGGGATTCCTGAATGATGCCCGACTTGCGAAAGAGGCAGCGCTATACGGCGCAGCGGGCGGCAGACCGCAAGTTATCTGGCCCAACGGAATCCTTGGTTCGACTGCAGTTGGAGTGATCATGGATCTGATAACAGGATGGGCGGGGCAACCGCGACGCCCGATCTACCTCTCGTACGACGGCAATGCCAACACTTTAGTCCCGCATGTGAGACTAAAATACTTGGACACGACTGCGTGTGAGCATTACGTGGGCACTCGCGTGGGCGATCCGACCTTCCGGCATATAGAGTGAGATCAGTGACGATCGATCGCAATGCCATTTTCGTTTCATCCTACTGTCGTTTTATATCAGGCACTCTCATTGGCGCGATTGCCAAATGGGTGATCCGACTGGCGGGACGAGCTGCTGGAAGTAAAAAAGGCGCGGCTTTCGCCGCGCCTTTAATGTTTCCACGCGCCTCAAATATCCAAATTGCTCACAAACTTCGCATTCTCTTCAATGAAGAGCCTGCGAGGCTCGACATCATCCCCCATCAGCCTCTCAAACGTATCATTCGCCAGGATCGCGTCCTCAACGGTAACCTGAAGAATCGTTCGCGTCTCTGGATCCATGGTCGTCGACCACAGCTGGAGCGGATTCATCTCACCAAGTCCCTTATACCGCTGGATGTTAACGGTCGACTTCCCCTCACCGTTTGAGAGCCGCTTCACGTACTCCTCGCGCTCCTTCTCATCATACGCGTAGAACTCCTCCTTACCCCGAGCAACGCGATACAGCGGCGGCTGTGCGATGTACACAAACCCCGCCTCAATCAACTGCGGCATTTGCCGATAGAAGAACGTCAACAGCAGCGTACGAATGTGCGCCCCGTCAACGTCAGCGTCCGTCATCAGTATCAACTTGTGATACCTCGCGTTCTCGATGTTGAAGTCGTCCTTGATCCCCGCACCGATCGCGGTGATGATCGTCCGGATCTCTTCGTTGCCGAGAATCTTGTCGATTCGCGCACGCTCGACGTTCAGAATCTTTCCGCGCAGCGGCAGAATCGCCTGGAACGCTCGGTTGCGCCCTTGCTTCGCCGAACCACCGGCCGAGTCGCCCTCGACCAGATAGATCTCGCACAACGCAGGATCGCTCAGCGAACAATCGGCGAGCTTGCCAGGCAGGTTGCCTACATCTAGAGCTGACTTCTTGCGGGTAAGATCGCGCGCCTTGCGCGCCGCTTCACGAGCGAGCGCGGCCGAGACGGTCTTGTCGATGATGATGTTCGCGACGCGAGGGTGCTCCTCGAGATACGCCGAGAGGTGCTCGTTGACCACGGCCTTCACCGCGCCCTCGACCTCGGAGTTGCCGAGCTTCGTCTTGGTCTGACCCTCGAACTGCGGCTCGCGGACGTTGACCGAGAGAACCGCGGTCAATCCCTCACGCACGTCGTCACCGCTCAGCGTGAAGTTCGCTTTCTTGAGCGCGCCGTTCTTCGCCGCATAGGCGTTGATCGTCCGCGTCAGCGCCGACTTGAGGCCGGTGAGGTGCGTTCCACCCTCGTGGGTGTTGATGCTGTTGACGAAGGAGAAGACGTTCTCGTTGTAGCCATCGTTGTACTGAAAGGCGAGCTCGATGTCGACGCCGTCGCGCTCCGTATCGATGTACACGACGTCAGAGTGCAGCACCTTCCTCTTCTCGTTGAGGAACTGCACCATCTCCTTGAGTCCGCCCTTGGCGAAAAAAACTTCCGTCTTCTCTTCGCCGACTCTCTCGTCCTTGAGCGTGATCGTCACACCCTTGTTGAGATACGAGAGCTCGCGCAGCCTGTTCGCCACCGTCGCGTAGTCGTATCTCAGCTCGGTGAAGATCGTCGAGTCGGGCTTGAACCAGACGGTCGTGCCCCGGACTCGCTGCGGAATCTTGGCGAGCACCTTGAGCTTCGACACGGTGTTCCCGCGCTCGAAGTCCATGTAGTACTCCTTCCCCTCGCGCCTCACCCACACCTTGAGCTGCTCGGAGAGTGCGTTCACGACGGACACACCCACGCCGTGAAGACCGCCCGACACCTTGTAGGAGTTCTTGTCGAACTTTCCGCCGGCGTGCAGGACGGTCATCGCCAGCTCCACGCCGGGAATCTTCTCAGTCGGATGGATGTCTACCGGAATCCCTCGGCCATCATCCACGACCTTGATCGAGTCGTCGATGTGGATCGTCACATCGATCTTCGTCGCGTGTCCCGCGAGCGCTTCATCGATCGAGTTGTCGACTACTTCGTAAACGAGGTGGTGGAGTCCTCTCGAGGATGTCGACCCGATGTACATGCCGGGACGCTTGCGAACTGCCTCGAGACCTTTGAGAACCTGGATTTGACCAGCGTCGTACTTCGACATGCTGATTTCTGCAGCTGCTTTAGCCATTACTCGCGGGAAAATTTTCTGATGAGGACCAGTTATGGCCGGGGCGAAGACACACCGATATTCCGAGTTCTTCCAGAGGTCTGGATTCGGTCAAAAATGCGCCTTCTTCAGGAGCTTTCAATCTAACGCTTTGGACAGCCTAAAGCAACCTCAATAAGTAATCGTAAACTGCTGTGGGACAATGACTTATGAGGCCATCAGCGGGCGGGAGCGAGTGTTTTCCGGACGGCGCTCCCGCAATGAGAAACGAAGCGCGAAATGTGACATGCTTCGGCGGGAAGCGGGACGCGGGACGCGGGAAGCGGGACGTCATCAGCGCATCAGTTGCAGTCTGATCTTCTTGATTCGCGTCCGGCCAGCTTTTGAATTGAGCGCGCGCAGCAGCTGCGGCTCCATCAACGACAACTCGGTCATCCAGCCGTTGGTCTTCACCGACACGAACAGCGTCCCGTCCTGAGTCACCGAGATCGGCTTCGTCACCGTCGCGATCTGCTTTCCAACGAGCGACTCCCATTCGGGAACGACCTGCGCCGCTTCAACGCGCTCCTCGAGCTTCGACTCTTTCAGAAACGCGCCGAGGACGTTGCCGAGCGCCTCAGGCTTCCGCTTCTTCTCGTTGGGATCGCGCTTTCTCACGACGGGATCGCGACACCCCTGGGCACCAGGCGCACGACAATCGAGATAGCGAGCGCCGCGAGCAGCCAATAACAGATCGTCCGGATCCAGTTGGTGCGAATGAGGAGGCTGATCTTGCCCTCGTCGTAGCCCGTCACCGCCATCTCACCCTGAAGTCGGCGCTGCCACACAACCGTC
>Ga0193751_1002692_pt1 | contig 10709 bp, 9 predicted proteins | sample L1c2metaG_FD_143050 | JGI IMG/M metagenome (GOLD analysis project Ga0193751, IMG submission 143050) | Soil microbial communities from a riparian zone of the East river system, Colorado, United States - L1c2 | ecosystem: Environmental > Terrestrial > Soil > Riparian zone | place: USA: East River...
GGTGGTGGTGGAAATGCGCGAGGTTGCAACGCAGCTGGCGAAACTTCTAGCCACGTTGTTCACTGCGGAAGTAAATGTCCATTTCACCTATCCATTGCTGACCCGGCCGCGCGGGCTTGCCGCGCTTGCCTTACACGTAGACGACAATGATTGCGCGTCGTCGGTTTTGACCGGCGCCGGCTTCAAACTTCTCAGCCAGGCTGATATTTCACGCTGAGCGGCGAGCCGCCTGCCGACCGTCCCACTCGCTCGCGAAAGCTTTCGGAGTTTCAGCCGTAAACTCCTTCTAGGTACGCTTGCTCCGGCGGCGCAGAACGAAATCAGCGAGGGGCAAATCGCGCGGATAAGTAATCTTGAAATTGGGTTGCTCGTTCGGCACGAGAACAAGTTTGCGACCGAGCTTCTGGACGGCGGAAACTTCATCCGTAATCGAAATTCCCTCCGCGGAAATGGCTTGATAAGCTTCTTCGAGGAGCTTTCTCTCGAAAATCTGCGGCGTTTGCATGGCGAAAAGTTGGTTCCGATCCACCGAGCCGGTGACAACGAGGTCGACATCGGCGTGCTTGAGTGTGTCAGTGATCGGTTCCGCCAACGCGGCTGCACCCTTTTCGCGGCAAGCTTGATAGACCCGCTCGATTTGCTCTGCAGTCACGAGCGGTCTCGCGGCATCGTGCACAGCGACATAGCCTTCATCTTCGCCCAGCTTTGCCAGACCAGCGCGAACTGAATCCTGCCGGTGTTTGCCGCCAGCGACGATCGATTGGATCTTTTTCCAATTTTGGTCGCGTACGAGCTTCTCCAGTTCAGGATGCCGAGCTTCGCGAGCGACGATGATGATTGCAGAAACCGAGCTTGTGTTCTCAAACGCGGCGATCGAATGCCCGATCACCGGTTTGTCGGCGATTGACTCGAATAGTTTGTCGAAACCCATCCGCCGGCTGCTCCCAGCCGCGACGATGATCGCGCTAAGCATGGTTAAATCGTTAAAAGAGTTACAGGGCTACAAAGACGGCCAGCCAAGAATTCTCTTTTCAACTTTGTAACTGTTGTAACCTTTTTAACTACTCAATTGCTTCTGCACTTCCTGACTCAGTGTCTTGCCGTCAGCGCGGCCGTTCGCTTTCGCCTGCAACGCCTTCATTACCACGCCCATCTGCGCCTTGGACGTCGCGCCAATTTCGGCAATCGTCTCGCGCACAACTTGCGCAAGCTCATCCGCGCTCATCGCTTGAGGCAAATACGACTGTAAGATCGACAATTCCTCTCTTTCCTTTGCTACCAACTCGGCACGGCCGCCTTTCTCGAAACTCTCGATCGAATCCTGCCGCTGCTTTACCTGTTTACGCACAACTTGCGCAGATTCCGCATCTGTGAGTTCGCCTTCCGCACCCGATTTTTCAATCGCGGCATATTTCAATGCCGACTTGAGCATGCGAAGGACGCCAAGCTTGCTCGCATTCTTTGCGCGCATTGCTTCTGTCAAATCTTCGTCCACTCTTTGTGAGAAAGTCATTTCTTAAGGCTACGGCAACGATTTCACTGCGCAACTCTGCTCGCAAGAAATTGCCTAACGAATCGCCAGCGAAGGATCTTCCAAGACGTCCTCTGCCGATCGAACGTTCTGCTTAAGAACGGCAGCGGTTGGAACTTCGAGCCAGCCGGCCTCATCGAAAAACCATGATCGCCGTTCCAGCTTCACGAAGATTGGATGCGTCGGCAAAAAGATGCCGATTGGAATCGTGATTTCACCCGCGAAGGAATTGCCGAGATACCGGCCCATCGCAATGCTTTCTAGATTCACAGAATCAAACACTTCGACACGAGAGGAGCGAATTGGAATTTGAATTCTTAGACAACGCAACGCGCCGGCTCCGTCACGTCCCAGAATAAAAAGCGCCGGTTCCGCGGGCCTCATCGCTTTCGACGAAAGCCGAAGCTTTATCTGCAGCAAATCTAGTCGTCTGGAAATCGCGCTAATCGAGCCATCGGCAGCGATCGCTTCGCGCGTGCGCAGCTTGACCAAGCGCTCGGGCCGCGCCGCGTATCCAAGAAATCGGCGGCGTGACAATTTTAGCTGCGTTTTGTGACAACGGATCGCTTGAAGTTTGGTTGCCGCTTCGGGCTCTGATTGTCGAACTTGCAGCGCTCGATCGAAAAACGCGCGGCTCTTGCCGTGGACGACGTAACTCCAAATCAGCAAGGGCGGTTCGAGCGAAAACGATTCAGTCAACACAAGCCGAAGCATTACTGCCAGCGCGCTGTGGTCGGGATGCGTGTCGGCGATTGACGGGACGAGAAGATGTGTCGGCACCCAATCGGCGATAATTGCCGCAAAACGTTTGAGCGTGGCTCGACAATCAGACATCAACAAAGCCGTCAATTGTTGATCGGGCAAAGCGAGAAAACGCGCGGCCGAGGCTTTAACTCCTAGAACACGCAGCGCCGCCAATGCTTCGGCCCGGCGCAATTTGCCCCAGCGTTTGCGATCGATTGCGTTCAGGCGCCATTTGCGTTCGAGCACGCGCTGGGGCCACGGATTGTCGTCGCCATCGGTTGCGTAAATCACCCGAATGGCTGCGTCGGCGCGAACCGCGTGTTGCAAAGTGATGCTGCAAGCCAGCGCCTCATCGTCCGGATGCGGCGCGATCAGCATCAGCCGGGATCCAGCGGTGAACGTGGGAATGATCATGAGCAGTAATCCTCAATACAATAGGATTAGAACATAATCGGCAACTGAATTACCGCTCGGATAAAATATGATGCTCGAACGGCGTGAAATGTCGATCAACGGCTTGCGCCCATAACAAAACAAGCTCGCCGGAGGTCGCCGTTGACACAAAGGTATGATGGCCAGCCGAAAGAAGTCGCGCGCCATCGTATCGCGCTCCGTCAAGTGTTCCGGACACGTTTCCGTCCTGAGAAATGATTTTGTAAGACGCAGGAATCACGACTTCGAAATCGGATCGATTGGGATTTGCAGTCGAAGGCTTCAATGCTTCGCCGGCTACCCGCAGATTGTCAGTCACGGACAGATAATTGCTTTCGACAAAGCGTAGCGTCGTCTTTGAGAATCTCTGGCTCATTATCGTCGCCGCCACGCACGTGTGCGTCTCGACACACCGCTGCGGAGCATCGTCTAATATGATTCCCTGCTTGATGGCTTTCATTGTAATCCGTTCCAGAACAGGACGAAAACAACGGCGACGGAAAACAGTTTCTCCTTTGGCATCGAAGACGTAATCGGTCGGTTCGGTCAGCGCGAGCACGCCGCGAAGTAAATCGGTTTCATTTCGGTTCCGGTCTTTCCAGAATGGTTGTGTCCCAGCTGAAAGAAAAAATTCCACCAGCGCGACGAGAGCCGGCAACGGCAGGAACGCGAACACATTGAAAACGCCACGTCCCTGGGCCGCCAGAAATCCCGGAAGAGGAAGCAATGTGCCGCTACCCATGACGAAGCAAAGTGGATAAAACGGCAGATAAGTTCGCGAAATCGGGGGCCAGAAGACGTAAAGCGCGAGAAAATAAACGACAATGACCAAAAGAATTAACACGCGGGAAAAGGCGATCTTCGAATTACGAGACGCGCGGATGATCCGTTGCGACACCTGAACCGCAACAAACAATCCACCAAAGAAAATAATCGCCGCGAGCGCTGGATGGCTCTTATAAAGCATGAAGTTCCTGTAAATCTGATTCGTCAAGAAGTTGAAGTCGAAGACACCGTTTCGGAAGTCACGCCAGAGACCCTTGATTCCAAAGAAAACCATGATCGTCACGGGAACCGCCGCCGCGGCACCGAGGAAAATCACGGCCGACTTAGCGAGATAAGCCCACGATGCTCCCATCTTTTCGCGACCGATCAGAGCAAACGCTAAGGGCGCGCTCAGCAACAACGAAAACAGCAAGAGCGACGATTTCATTGAGACGCTGAAACAAAGCCCGAGAAGAAGACCCGCGACCAGTGAACGGCTTGCGCTGATTGGGCCCCGAATTAAAACGGTGACACACAGCAACCAAATCGGCGTCCATAAGCTGTCCGTTCCGAACTCGATGCCGCGCGAATAATAGCCGCTGAAAAAGGCAAGGCCGAGGGCTGCCCAGATACCCGCGCGCCGAGAGAAAAGCCGGGCTCCGATTTCGTAGGTGCACCAGGCCGAGACAAAATACATCGGCAAGAGAGTCAAGCGCATCCAGTAGAGAATGGTCGCGCTCTCGCCGACGAGCCCGGCGATAGGCGCAAACACGATGTGAAACAGCGGCATGTGATTATCGAAAGAGTCTCGATATTGCAGCAGCCCGCGTGTCCATCCCCAAATGACGTGAAGATGTTGCATCTCGTCGCTGTTAAATGGCTGATGCAGCACGTTCAGGACGCTTAGAGCAATCGCGAACACGAAAAGTACGAGCGCCAGGATAAATTCAATGCGTCCGGGCATCCCGAAGTGATCGGCGCCGCGCTGCACAAGAGTAGGTGTCGATTTTGTCTTCCTGAGGTCTATTTTCTTGGGACTCCCAGTTTAGGTCGATTCGCGAATTTTGTTCGCACAGGCTCGAGCCGATTCCACGTCACTTACCGAACTAACATCGACATCTTTGCGCGTGCGTTTGAGCAACCCGGCCAGCACGCCGCTGGGTCCAAGCTCGATGAACGAGTCACACCCCAGATTGAACAGTCGCTCCATGCAATCAGTCCAGCGCACGGTACTCGTGACTTGATCCTGCAACGTGCGCCGAATCTCAATCGGCGTTGTTACTTCCAAACCGGTCACATTACTAATCACTTGAAAACGCGGCGGCTGCACCGGGAGATGGAGAAGCGCCGCGCCCAGCTTTTGGTAGGCGCTCTCCATTAAACGGGAGTGATACGCGCCGGCAACGTTCAGCATCGTCGCACGGCGAACGCCATACTCTTTCGCGACACCGACTGCGGCTTCCACTTTTGCAAGTTCGCCCGAAATTACGATCTGCCCTGGGGCGTTGATGTTGGCAACGTCCACATCTTCGTCCGCCGCCAACCGGCGCACGTCATTTTCCAAGCCGCCGATCAACGCCGCCATCCCACCCACGCTTGCGGCGCAAGCTTCGTCCATGAACTCGCCGCGCTTTTGCACAAGTTTCAGTCCGTTTTCGAAATCAAACGTGCCAGCTGCAGTATGCGCCGTCATTTCGCCTAACGACAGGCCCGCGCCGCCGCCGACGGGAAAATCGCCAGCCAGCTCGCGTAAGATCGACCAGCAGGCAAGCCCATGAACAAACAGCGCCGGCTGACAAGTCGACGTCTTGGTCAGTTCTTCGATCGGCCCGTTCCACGCAATCTCGCTCAGTTTGCGTCCAAGAATCTCGTCTGCTTTCCGAAATAATTCGGCCGCGCCCGGAAACTGTTCCGCCAAATCGCGCCCCATTCCGACAACCTGCGCACCTTGTCCCGCGAATAGCAGCGCGATTTTCCTCATAGCTCTCGTTAGTTAATCGCGATCTCCCCGCCGCGCGAGCGCATTTGGTAGGCGCATGTCTAGGTTTTGGGGAGCACAGGCCGCTGGCCTGTAGTTCGCGGCGGCCTCGCCGCGAACCGATTGAAATCGACGTCTGCCTGTCACGCAAGATGCAGCCGGCCAGCGGCCGGCTGCGACAGGCCAGCAGCGTGTGCTTGCCAGAACAAAGCGCGTCTGCGCGCTTTTACGCTTGCGCGCTGATCCTTCGTCGCGAGCATAAATGCAATTGTCGATCTTATGGCTTTCACAGTGCGCGAGATTGAATCGCCTGATCCGGTGACGCGAGTCGTCGCGGCCGACGCGAAGTTGCGCCACGCCGATGATGACATCGGTGAGAAGACGGTGCTCAACATGGGGCCGTCCCATCCGGCAACTCACGGTGTATTGCGGCTTGTGCTCGAGCTGGATGGAGAAATCATCACCAAAGCGACGCCCGACGTCGGTTTTCTCCATCGCGGCGACGAAAAAATCGCCGAGAACATGCAATACAATCAGTTCGTTCCCTACACCGATCGCCTCGATTATCTCGCGCCCCTTTCGAATAACGTCGCCTACGCGCTGGCGGTCGAGAAATTAATGGGTTGGGAGATCCCGCCGCGCGGCAAAGCGATCCGCACGATTTGTTGCGAAACATCGCGGATCTCGTCGCATTTACTCGGAATCGGCGCGATGGCGCTCGATCTCGGCGCGATGACGGTCTTTCTCTACACTTTTACCGAGCGCGAAAAACTTTACGACCTCTTTGAATTGCTGACTGGCGCGCGTTTCACAACATCCTACACGCGGGTTGGCGGCCAGATTCGCGATCTCCCCGAAACTTTTATCCCGCGGCTAAAGAAGTTTCTCGACGAATTTGGACCGCAGCTGAACGAGATCGACAAATTGCTTACTCGCAACCGCATCTTTGTCGATCGAACGCGTGATATCGGTGTGATTGCGAAGGAGCGCGCGATCGCCTATGCCCTTTCAGGGCCAAACCTGCGTGGCAGCGGGATCGAGCACGACCTGCGCCGCAAGCATCCGTATCTCGATTACGAGAACTACGATTTTGACGTCGTGATTGGGAGCGCGGGCGATTGCTACGATCGTTATCTCGTACGCATCGAGGAGATACGGCAGAGCGTTTGGATTTTGCGGCAAGTCATCGACCGATTGCCGAGTGGTCCGATCAATGTGGTCGACTGGAAAAACATGACGCCGCCAAAGTCCCACGTGATGACGAAGATGGAGGAACTGATTCACCACTTCATTGTCGTGACCGAAGGTCTCGACGCGCCGCCGGGCGAAGTTTACTTCGCGGCCGAAAATCCCAAGGGCGAGCTCGGGTTTTACATCAACAGTAAAGGGGGCGGCGTGCCGCATCGGCTAAAAATTCGCGCACCATCGTTTGTAAATCTAAGCATACTGCCAGAACTTTTGCCCGGCTGTATGGTGAGCGACGTTCCGGCTGTGCTCGGAAGTCTGGACTTTGTCATGGGCGAATGCGACAGATGAAGATGCGAAGCGGGTCGATCTTGAAAACGATTTTGCAAATCGGAGCGCGATTAAGTCTCGTGTTCGTCCTCGCAATTGGCACATCTTGCAGTGGAAAGCGGCTCACCAAAGCGAACGTGGACGAAGTGGCGGAGGGGATGTCGAAGAAGCAGGTGGAATCGATTCTCGGTCCGCCTTCGGACATTGACAGCAAGGATTTCGTCATCATGAAAAAGACGACTTACGTTTACCGGCAAGGCAAAGACACGGTGACGATCGTTTTTAAGGACGATAAGGTCACGGAAAAGCAGAGCACGTTGTTCGATTAGATTTTTTCGCCAGTGGACTCGACGAGCACACATGTTCCCGCCGAGTTGGAGCGGAAAATGGACGAGGCGATCGAGCATTATCCGCCGGACCAACGACGAAGCGCCGCCCTCCCGCTGCTGCATCTCTGGCAGGAACAATTCGGCGTCATTAGCGATGACGGCCTAAATTGGATCGCGGCCAAACTCGGCTTGGAACCGATCAACATTCTGGAGCTGGTCACGTTTTATCCAATGTTACGCCAACAGCGTGCGGGTAAAACCCACATCCGCGTTTGCCGCACCCTGAGCTGTGCGATGGCGGGCAGTGACGAGGTCATGGAAAATTTGTGCACCGCGACAGGAATCGCTCGCAAGTCCGCCCTTCGGACAGACTCGTCCCGTGGCGAGATCGACAGCGAAGGAATGCACAATCCAGTTTCGGTAAGTTCCGACGGAAATTACAGCATCGAATTTGTCGAATGCCTCGCTAGTTGCGGCACTGCGCCAGTCTGCATGATCGACGAGACTCTGCATGAAAATGTCAATGCAGATTCAATTGTCGACCTTCTTTCAAATCCGCAATCCGCAATCCGCAATCCGCAATCTCCTCATCCACTTGAACATCGCCTTATTTTTAAAAATATCGGTCGAGATGATTGGAAGGTCGATATTGACACTTACTTCGGTGACGGCGGTTACGAACAGCTGAAGAAGGCCGTTAAGATGTCGCGCACTGACATCGTCAACGAAGTCAAGACGTCCGGTTTGCGCGGCCGCGGCGGCGCCGGGTTTCCCTGTGGCGTGAAGTGGAGTTTCATCAAACCGGATGAGAAAAAGCCGGTGTATTTGATTTGTAACGCTGATGAATCCGAGCCCGGCACGTTCAAAGACCGCTACATCATCCACCAAGATCCACACCAACTCCTCGAAGGTATCGCGATCTCCTGCTTCGCCCTCAGCGCGAAGACGGCGTACATATATTTAAGAGGCGAATTTCCGGAAGGCGCCCAAATCCTCGAACGCGCGATCGGGGAGGCACACAAGCACAATCTTTTGGGCAAAAACATTCTTGGCTCAGGGTTTGACGTCGAGGTTTACATTCACCGGGGCGCAGGCGCTTACATCTGCGGCGAAGAGACGGGCCTGATCGAGTCGCTTGAAGGCAAGCGCGCCTATCCGCGGATCAAGCCCCCTTATTTTCCGGCCGTCCTCGGCCTCTATATGTGTCCGACAATTGTCAACAACGTCGAGACGCTTTGTCACGTGAAGCACATCATCGCGATGGGCGGTGCCCAATACGCACGGCTCGGTCGCCCGAACAACACCGGCACGCGCATCGTTTGCGTGAGCGGCGATGTGCAGCGGCCCGGCTATTTCGAAATTGAAGTGGGCGCGATAACAATGGGCCAACTCATTTACGACATGGCCGGCGGTTTGAAACCGGGCCGCACGCTGAAAGCGGTGATCCCCGGCGGCAGCTCCGCGAAAGTGTTGCGCGGAGACGAGCGTTTCAAAATCAAAGAAAAACAACCCGACGGGTCGACCGTCGAACGCGAGATGTCGATCGACCAGATCCCGATGGATTTCGATTCGCTTGCCGCTGCTGGCTCGATGGCCGGATCTGGGGGCGTGATCGTGCTGGATGATTCGCGCGATATGGTCTGGACACTCAATAACATCAACAAATTTTACGCACACGAATCATGCGGCCAATGCACGCCCTGTCGCGAAGGATCGCTTTGGATGCAAAAAATCACCGACCGAATGCTGCGAGGCGGCGGCGTGACGGAAGATCCGAAAACATTGAAGACCATCGGCGACAATATCGCCGGGCGCACCATTTGCGCGTTCGGAGAGGCCTGCGCCTGGCCGACGCAAAGTTTTGTTCAAAAATTTCCGGAGGAATTTGCAGCGCGCGCCGCGAAACCTGTCCCGCCGCCTTTGCCGCCGGAATACACGCCCGAAGCACTAGTCGAGTGCGAGACAATCCCAACCAGTCCTCTCGCGCGCGACCCCGGCTGGGAAAAAGCCGGCGCCGCCGGAACGATCTGATATGGCTGAGGAAAGCAGGAACGCAGGAACGGAACTGAGGGATTCAGAAACGACCGACACCATTATTGCCGCAGCGATCGCTGTTCATCGTGAACTCGGACCTGGGTTTCTGGAGTCGATTTACGAACAGGCGCTCGCGGTGGAATTTGCGCTGCGCGGAATTGCTTTCATTCGGCAAAAACCAATCCCGCTTTTCTATCGCGATCACCAGATTGGTGAGCATCGGCTCGACTTTCTCGTGGAAAACAAAATTGTCGTCGAACTCAAAGCTGTCGAGGCGCTCGAGAACGTTCATTTTGCCATCGTGCGCAGCTATCTGAAAGCAAGCGGATTAGCCGACGGTCTCATTTTAAACTTCTCATCAATGCCATTAACGGTGAAACGAGTTCGCCGCGAACGAGGCTTCCAAACGACTGGTCTCCATTTGTGAGATCGTCCTGCTTTCCTTAGCTATGCCTGATCCAGCTCTTCCAATGTTCAACGTCCAGATCGATGGGGTCTGGCGCGAGTTTCCCAAAGGCACCCGCCTGATCGAAGCGTGCGAGCAAGCCGGCAGCTACGTGCCACATTATTGCTATCACAAGAAACTCAGCTCACCGGGTAATTGCCGGATGTGTTTGATCGAAATGGGCCTGCCCAAACTCGGGCCCGATCGCAAGCCGGACCTCGGGCCGGACGGCAAACCGGTCATCAACTGGATGCCGCGTCCGCAAATTTCCTGCGCCCAGGATGTGAGCGATGGAATGGGCGTTCGGACAAATTCGCCGCTCGTTAAAGAGTGCCAGCGCGGCGTAATGGAGTTCCTGCTAATTAATCATCCACTCGATTGCCCGATTTGCGATCAGGCAGGCGAATGCCAGTTGCAGGAATTCAGTGTCGAATACGGAACGGCCGAATCGCGCTTTCTTGAAAATAAAGTGAAAAAACCGAAAAACGTCGTGCTCGGGCCGCGCGTCACCCTCGATGATGAGCGCTGCATCCTTTGTTCGCGCTGCATTCGCTTTTGCCAGGAAATCGCGAACGATGACGTGCTCGGTTTCGTCAATCGCGGCAGCCACACTGTCCTCACTGCGCACCCGGGCAAGCGATTGGAAAATAATTATTCGCTCAACACAGTGGACATCTGCCCGGTCGGCGCACTGACTTCCTCAGATTTTCGTTTCAAAATGCGCGTTTGGTTCTTGAAGGAGACAAAAAGCATCTGCACGAGTTGTGCGACCGGCTGCAACACGATCATCGGTACGCGCGAAGATGTGATTTATCGGCAAACTCCGCGCGAGAATAACGCGGTCAACTCGTGCTGGATGTGCGATTACGGCCGGCTCAACTTCAGTTATTTGGAATCGGAGAACCGCCTGCTCGAGCCGCGCATTTCTTCCGGCGA
>Ga0193751_1002693_pt1 | contig 10708 bp, 13 predicted proteins | sample L1c2metaG_FD_143050 | JGI IMG/M metagenome (GOLD analysis project Ga0193751, IMG submission 143050) | Soil microbial communities from a riparian zone of the East river system, Colorado, United States - L1c2 | ecosystem: Environmental > Terrestrial > Soil > Riparian zone | place: USA: East River...
CAAGATGACCATCGAGCTCATTACCCCCGTCGCCATCGAAGACGGCCTCCGCTTCGCCATCCGCGAAGGCGGCCGTACCGTCGGCGCCGGTGTCGTCACCAATATCCTGGGCTAGAGGATTTTGCCAGCAAGAGACAGCACGAGTCCATGTGACCAGTACCGACGCCGCAGACACCCGCGTGCCGAGCTAACGGGGGCGCATAATGGCTAAGAGGGAAGACCGCACCATCATCCATCTCGCCTGCACAGAATGCAGGGAGCGAACCTATACGACGACGAAGAACCGCCGCAACGACCCGGAGCGGCTGGAGCTGCGCAAGTTTTGCCCGCGCTGCCGTCGTCACCAAGTGCATCGAGAGACGCGCTAGCAGAGGGGATCCGACATGAACAGCCGGCAAATGCGTCGACATCCCGTCGATGCCAAGCCAGCCAAGCAGCGCGCCATTCGGCCGAGCCTCCGCGCTTCGCGGCCGGCGGCCGTCGGCCGCGATTCGGGCCGGCGCGGGCTGGCAGCTCTGCGCCCTGCCTGGCTGGAAGACGTCTTCTCCGAGCTGCGCAAGGTACAATGGCCCACGCCGCAGGAAGCATGGAATCTCACCGTCGTCGTTATCGTCGTCTGCATCGCATTCGGCATCGCGACCGGCGTCATAGATTTCGTGTTCCAGTGGCTTCTGCAACATGTCGTTTCGCGCTAGTCCCAGGGACAGAGGCATATGGCTACGAGGAAATCCAAGACGGCGACACTTGACCCCGGGGAGAAGGTCACAGCCCCCGCTGCCGCCGAGCTCGCATTGGCTGCGGGCGCCGAGGCGGCGGATGAAACCGCTGAGCTCAGCCCCGCGGGTGAGGGTCAGCAGTGGTACGTCATTCATACCTACTCGGGCTACGAGAACAAGGTCAAGGCGAATCTCGAGCACCGCATCGAGACCATGGACGCACGCGGACTGATCCTGCAGGTGGTAATTCCCACCGAGGATGAGATCGAGATCCGCGACGGTCAGCGGCGAACCGTCTCGAAGAAGATTTTCCCGGGCTACGTCCTCGTTCAGATGATCGAGCTGAAAGAGGGCGACGAGGCCTCGAACAAAGCCTGGTACGTCGTCCGTAACACGCCGGGCGTAACCGGTTTCGTTGGCTCCGGTCCGCGACCCGTTCCACTCGATGACAACGAGGTCAAGCAGATCCTCCGGCAGATGCGTGTCGAGGAGCCGCGGGTCAAAGTGGGCTTCCAGGTCGGGCAGAGCGTACGGATCATCGATGGTCCGTTTATCGACTTCGCCGGCCAGGTCAATGACATCAATCTGGAGAAGGGCAAAGTCAAAGTTCTCGTCTCGTTTTTCGGTCGTGAGACGCCGGTGGAGCTCGACTTCCTGGAGGTCGAGCGACTTTAAGAGATCGCGCCGACCTCGAAGCGGTGCTTAACTTAGGCTTTGTATTTACCCTTCTCCTCCCCGGCGGGGAGGAGAACGCGAGACTCAGCGGCGGAATAACGGAATAAATAACTCCGCCCTCCCGACAGGGAGAGCGGATAGGGGTGCGGGGGCGAAGCCCCCGTAATGGAAAACTTCTTCCCCTTCCCTCAGAGGGACGGGGGTCGGGGGGTTAGGTCACCTTGGCAAAGAAGATTCGCGCCATCCTTACACTGCAGATCCAGGCCGGCAAGGCAAATCCTGCCCCACCGGTCGGCCCAGCCTTGGGCCAGCACGGCCTCAACATCATGGCCTTCTGCAAGGAGTACAACGAACGCACAGCCAGCCAGGCGGGGACAATCGTCCCGGCAGAGATCACCGTCTTTGAGGATCGCTCATTTACGTTCGTCCTAAAGACGCCGCCGGCCTCCGAGCTGCTCAAGCGTGCGGCCGGCGTGGACAAGGGGAGTGGCACCCAGAAGAAGGTAAAGGTCGGTTCGGTACGGCAGACAGAGATCCGCCGCATCGCCGAGTTGAAGCAGAGGGACTTGAACGCCAACGACCTCGAGGCCGCGCAGCGGATGATAGAAGGCACCGCCCGAAGCATGGGTATCGAGGTGACCCCCTAGCGGGCCGGCAAGGAGCAGACAGCATGCCAAAGCACGGCAAGAAGTATCTGGCGGCGCGGGCTCTGGTGGACCCCATCCAGGCCTACGAGCCTGCCGCCGCGATCGATCTCGCGCGCCAAGCGCACTACGCGGCCTTTGACGAGACGGTCGAGGTGCATCTGCGAACCAGTTTGGACCCGCGTCACGCCGATCAGCAGGTTCGCGGCACGACGCTGCTTCCCCACGGACTCGGAAAAACCGTGCGCATTCTCGTTTTCGCGGAGGGCGAGGCCGCACAGGTCGCGCGCCAGGCAGGCGCGGACCACGTCGGAAGTGATGACCTCATCACCCAGATTCAGGGTGGCTGGACGGATTTCGACGTCGCCCTGGCGCAGCGTGAGCTGATGGGCAAGGTCGGCCGTCTCGGGCGCGTTCTCGGCCCGCGGGGGTTGATGCCGAACCCGCGCTCGGGCACCGTCGTCGACGGCGAGGACCTGCCACGCGCAATCAACGAGGCGCGTCAGGGGCGGGTCGAGTTCCGCCTGGATCGGACGGCCATTATCCACGCCCCAATCGGCAAGACGAGCTTTGACGAAAGGGCTCTGCTCGATAATCTCGCGACACTGGTGGACGCGATTCAAAAAGCGAAGCCCGCCGGCGCGAAGGGCCAGTATATTCGGACCATCAACCTTTCAACGTCGATGGGTCCTGGAATCAAGCTGGACCTGAATCCGACGCTCAGCCTCACGCCTCCGTAAGCACCCGTCACAGGCATACGAAAGGACGCGATGCGGGCTCGACAACTGCATAGGATTCCGCCGAAGACAGCAGGCGGCCATCACGGCCTTAATCAGCAACAGCCTGCCGAGGTAGAGGAAGCACCGGACTCTGGTCGGCCGTGTGTCATCCGCCCCTCACGTCTGCGGCTGCGTGAGGGGCGTGTTTATACGGAGGACATAGCGATAGCCAGGTTTGGGGCGAGTTGCAGCCTGACTAGCATACGCATGAGGTTTAGACCCGGGTAGGGAGGTACACAGTGCCAACAGCACGGAAAGAGCAGCTCGTCGGCGAGCTCGAAGAGCTGATCTCGCGCAGCACACTCACGATCAGTGCCAATTACCGCGGGATGACCGTGACCGACATGACCGCGCTGCGTCGTCGCATGCGCGAGACGGGCGTCGAGTTGCGCGTCGTGAAGAACACACTGCTCAAGATGGCCGCCGAGCGGGGCGGCAAACCCGATCTCTTCAATATCATCGACGGACCCACAGCACTGATCTTCGGCTTCGACGAGCCGCGGGCTCCAGCCGCTGCTATCACGGAGTTTGTGCGCACTTCACGTACGCCGCTAGCGCTGACGGGCGTCTTCTTCGATGGACAGGCGATGCCGGCGGCCACTGTCGGCGTGCTGGCCACGCTGCCCACCCGAGAGCAGCTTCTGTCGCAGCTTATGGGCGATATTCAATCGCCGCTGGCGATGCTGGCTGGGCTGTTGCAGGGGACACTGCGCGAGTTTGTGAGCCTCATCGAGGCGCGTACCGGTCAGATGGAGGAAACCGCCGCCTAGTCTCCCGAAGGGCGCTGACCGGCTTCAGCGTAATCGGCCCAGGCAGTACAGTTTAGAGACGGCGAGCCGGCGCAAGCGGAAAGGCAGAAACATGGCAACTGAGAAAGTTCAACAGGTACTGGACGTTATAAGCGGGATGACCATCCTCGAGCTGCGCGACCTCAACAAGGCTATCGAGGAGACGTTTGGAGTCACCGCGGCAGCGCCGGTGGCCGTCGCCGCGGCACCGCAGGCAGGCGCTGGCGCTGGCGCTGCGGCAGCGGTGGAGGAGGAGCAGATCGAGTTCACCGTAGTCCTCAAGGATTTCGGCGCCAACAAGATCAACGTCATCAAGGCAATCCGCGAGGTCACGTCACTTGGTCTCAAGGAGGCCAAGGACCTCGTCGAGAGCGCACCGGTCAATGTCAAAGAAGGCGTCACCAAGGACGAGGCGGAGTCGGTTAAGGCGAAGCTGACCGAGGCCGGCGCCACCGTCGACGTTTCGTAGAATTGGCAGGCCTCCCAGCAGCTCATCCTGAGCCTGTCGAAGGACCGCCTGTAAGCACAGCGGCAATAGAAGCTCAGAGCGCCGCGGCGGACATCGTCGCGGCGCTCTCCGGTATCACTCCGGGAAGCTCTTATCCAGGAAACCACCATGGACAGGCCGGATATCTGCTCCTTCTGCGGACAGCCCGGACAGGCGCGGTGCCGGCGCTGCAGCCGAACCTACTGCGCGAAACACGGCGCTGAGTTCTGCGCCGCATGTTCCAACCCAGGCTCGAGTCTGCCATCGCAGCGGTACGTCCGTGCTGCTCTCTGGGCCTTTCCCGTCTGTGTCATTCTCGGCCTCTGGTTTCTGCTTGGCACACCCCGACTCCCCGGCGAACAGGGGGCCAAGCGCGCGTCCGCCGAGGCGACAGCGGGCGCCCGCAGTCGCGTGCAACCCGCTGCTCCCACTGCGACCCCGACCCCGGGCCCAACCGCAACCTCGGTGCCGACCGGTCTCGACTACACCGTGAAGGAAGGGGATACGCTCGCTTTGATTGCCGACGCCTCCGGCGTGACGGTCGCGGCAATCATGCAGCTGAATCCGTCGATCGATCCCGCCGCGCTCCAAATCGGCCAGGTCCTCCACATGCCGGCGCGCTCACCATGAACGAGGAGTTCGGCAGCGCCAACGAGCGCTCGGCTCGCATTGCCGTGATCCGAGACGCGGCGATCTATACCCCTCTGTTTGTCGCCGGCATCGTATTGACGGTGCTGAGCGCCATGAAGGTCGTGGACTCCGGCCCAATCCTGACGGTCATCGAGGCAATCATCACCGTGCTCTTTGGCTACCAGTCAATCCAGGCACTGAGGGACCTCAGCGCAGAAGTGGTGCGAACAGAGGGAATAGTCGGCCGGCGTTGGAGCAAGATGGACTTCATCATTACCCGCAGCCACTACATCGCCGTCGGGGGCAAGATCTTCAGGGTGCCCGTCCGCGATTGGCATCTGGTAGACGAGAACGATCGCGTGGTCGTGACGCATTATCCCCATAGCGGCACAGTTGCGGGCGTCGATCACCTTCCGGATCTGCAGGGGAAGCGCTCAGAGGCCGGCGTATGAGCATGGAGCAGGCACGTCGGATCACCATCGCAAGTGTGGATGCGACGCTCGAGGGCATCCTCCAGACACCGAGCGGGGTCACGCCCGGCGGGATACTGGTGGTCTGCCACCCGCATCCCCTCTACGGCGGGTCGATGCACAACAACGTTGTCGATGCGCTCTGCGACGCGGCATTGCAGGAGGGGATGTCGGCGCTTCGCTTCAACTTCCGCGGCGTTGGGGCAAGTAGCGGCAGCCATACCGGCGGCGATGGCGAGCAGGATGACGTCTTGGCGGCGCTAACAGCCGCGGCTGACCTGCCGGGCGGTGCCGCAAACGAATCTCATTCAGCAGGTCTCGCCGGATACTCATTCGGCGCCTCCATGGCAGCACGGGTGCGGAGCCGGGCCAGTCCCGCGCCGCGAGTGCTGCTCTTGGTCTCCCCACCGATGAGCTCGCTCGCCGTGTCGCTCATCGGCGACGACTCTGATCCCGGCTCCCTCCCCCATGATGGCGAAAGAGGGGGGCCGCATTTGCTGCTCATTTGCGGAGACCGCGATCACGTCTGTCCCGCAGCCGACCTGGAGGCGCTTGCGAAGCGACTGCGCCCAGAGCCCGACTGCGTCGTCATTGAAGGGGCCGACCACTCGTGGTTCGGCCACGAGTCGGAGCTGCGCGACACCGCCGGGGCATTCCTCCGCTGGCATCTAGCGGCCGGCTGAGATGCATGAACGAGTCCTCTGAAGGCAGCCCCCGAAAGGAAAGTCACGCTCAGGTGGGACGGGGGCACGTCCAAGCCCAAGCGGGCAAGCCGTTTAGCAATCCGTGCACCGAGCGGCAACGCACCGGCAGACGGGAGGGAAGCGCCCTTGGCTGAGGGATACCACCTGCGCCTGAGAGAGATGCCCGAGGGAGAGCGGCCCCGCGAGCGCCTGCGATCGCTCGGCGCTTCCGCTCTCACCAACGCCGAGTTGATCGCCATCCTGCTCGGCACCGGTTCGCGGGATGAGAATGTGCTCGCCCTGGCCACACGCCTGCACAGCGCTCACGGCGGGCTGAGCGGACTGGCGCGGCTGAACGTCGCCGAGCTGTGCCGGGAGCGCGGGCTGGGGGTGGCTAAAGCGTCGCAGCTGCGCGCCGCGCTCGAGCTCGGCCTGCGGCTGGCCTCGACTCACCCGGAGGAGCGCGTTATCGTCCGCTCACCAAGGGAAGTCGCGGGATTGCTCATGAATGAGATGAGTCAGCTGAGCCAGGAATCGCTGCGCATTGTCCTGCTCAATATCAAGAATCAGGTCGTTCGGATTCACGAGGTCTACCATGGCAACGTCGGATCGGCCCTCGTGCGACCGTCGGAGGTCTATCGCGAGGCGGTGCGCGACAACTGTCCGCAGGTCATCGTCGTGCACAATCACCCATCCGGCGATCCGACGCCGAGCCGTGATGACATCTCCGTCACGGCCCATCTCGTCCAAGCCGGGGCAGATCTGGAAATCGAGCTGCTCGACCACATCGTCCTTGGCCACGGGACCTTCGTCTCCATGAAGGAGAAGAAGCTCGGATTTCCATGAAGTCTTCGCTGTGCCCGCCCATCGCCTTGTGTGACGTCGGTTAGCGTCGGGAGCAACGTCAGAGCAGCATCCGCTCGAACAGCTCGTTCGGGACCTCGTCCGGTACAGGCACTGATGGTCCCTGAAAGAACCCTCCGCCACCGGCCGGGAAAGCGGAGATTCTCCCCTCGTTGACAAGATGGCGCACCGCAACAGTAACCAGCGTCGGGTCATACACCGCGGGCAGGCCCAATCGCGTGAGGAACGGCGAGCGCGCCCGCTCCACTGTGCGGCCGTGAAACAGCTCCGATTCATCCCTGAGAAGACGGCTGAGTTGCTCAACGAAAGCACGCGGTGGAAAGATATCGGGCAGCGCCTGCTGCAGACGCTCGAACAACGTCGCCCTCGCCTCCGTCAGCGGCAGGCCTGCCTGCTGGGTGCCGTCCTCCGTGGCAGGTGCCGCCGGCCAGTACACCCACGATCCGTAGAGCGAGCGCAACATCGATTCAACCAGTGCGGCGTCCCGGCGTTCCGCCGCCGCTCGCACATCGCGCGCCGCGACCTGCCGTGCCGACGATAGGTCAATCTCCGGATCTAGAGGCTCGATCAACAGAAATGCATTTGCGTGCGCCGTGCCCCAATCCACCGCCAGCAGGCGCTCGGTTCGCTGGAGGTGTCGCAGTGCAAGGACGAGCGTTAACTGGCCGTCGTCGAGCGCGCGTCGGCGCGACAGATATGCCGTCCATCGCTCCGATCCCCGAAGTGTAATGCCCGTTCGACTCAGCCTTAGCGGAGCATCCTCCGGCGCAAGGTCATAGACGAGAAAGCGAACGTGGCCGGCGAGCGCAGCGAAGGCTAGCGAGAGCGTATCCCAGGCGGGATTGGGCACCGGCTTGTTGGAACCGACTCCGCGATTATGGAAATGGCGATGGAGGTTCATAGCTCCGGTCTAGCCCGCGCAATCGACTGAAACGGCATTACACATTTTATGTCCAGCGTGTAATTTCGTTGAAAAATGGCTTCCGATCCTGCCGCGCCTTTGCTAGTCTCTGTAACGTAATTAAGAAGAGGGGGGCCGGCACACCATGAATCGCACCCCACCACGACAGCTCTGGCAAACGGCCCTCGGCGAGTTGCAACTGCAGGTCACGCGCCCCAATTACGATACCTGGCTGCGCGATACAATCGGCCTCCGGTATGACGGTGAGGAGTTGATCGTCGGCGCTCCCACCGACTTCGCGACTGAATGGCTCGGTCGCAAGCTCCGCCCGCTGATCGCGCAAACCCTCTCCGGCATCTCCGGCTGCCCTCTGCCTGTGAGCTTTGAGGTTCTGGGCGTCCCCGTGCCTGAGTTGCGGGTCGGAGGCGTGCAGGTCATCGAACGCACTCGGGATGACGATTCCCCCCCGCAGCACCAAGCGAACGGCTACGCACCGCCCCGTCTCCAGGAAAGGTACACCTTCCGCACTTTCATCGTGGGCGCTGGCAATCAGCTTGCCCACGCCGCCGCACAGGGTGCCGCTGACAAGCCCGGTAAAACCTACAATCCTCTCTTTCTCTACGGCGGGGTCGGACTCGGAAAGACGCATCTTCTGCACGCCATCGGACACGCCGGTATCGCGAGGGGCTTGCGCGTGCTGTACGTCTCGTCAGAGCAGTTCACGAATGAGTTCGTAAACGCCATACGCGCCGGCCGCAACGAAGAGTTTCGGAGCAAATACCGCAGTGTCGACGTGCTGCTGATCGACGACATCCAGTTCATCGCTGGCAAAGAAGGTACGCAGGAGGAATTTTTCCACACGTTCAACGACCTTCACTCGCAAGGCCGGCAGATTGTTATTACGAGCGACCAATCGCCGAAACTGATTAATCTTCTGGAAGAGCGCCTGCGGTCGCGCTTCGAGTGGGGACTGATCGCCGACATCGCGCCGCCGGAATACGAGACGCGCCTGGCGATCCTTCGCTCGAAGGCGGAGGAACACGGCGAGCCCGTGCCCGAGCCCGTGTTGGAGCTGATCGCCCACCGAATCCAGGACAATATTCGCGAGCTCGAGGGATCGCTCAATCGAATCGTGGCGCTCGCCCGCCTGACGGGCCAGGAGATCACCCTGGAGTTCTGCCAGATGGCGATCGCCGACCTCGCCCCGATTCAGCGCCGGCGTCTGCGCACTGCACCGATGCTTCTGGACGCGGTCGCGGCCCACTTCGGACTCTCGCCAGAGCGGTTCTGCGGGAAGTCGCGCGACAAGGACCTCGTCCATGCCCGGCACATCGCGATGTACCTGTTGCGCGAAGAGGCGCACCTCCCGCTCACGGAGATTGGGCGAGTCCTCGGCAATCGCGATCACTCGACCGTCGTACACGGCCTGGGCCGCGTCCAGCAGTCGTACTACTCGGACCCAGAGCTGCGACGCGAGATCGAAGACATCCGCCGCCAGCTCGACAAAGCCGGCTAGCGCCGGCGCTACGCGAACTCCCTCTCCCCGGCGGGAGAGGGTTGGGGTGAGGGCGAAACCCAAGATTCAGGGCGCTCCCGAGGCTCGCCGGGGGCCCTTCAGTTGGTTAGTTGACCGCCTCCACTATCGTCGCGATCCCTTGGCCGACACCAATGCACATCGTCGCCAAGCCATAGCGCGCGCCGCGGCGGCGCATCTCGTACAGCAGTGTCGTCATGATTCGCGCGCCACTGCAACCAAGTGGATGGCCGAGAGCGATCGCGCCACCGTTCGGATTGACCCGTTGTTCGTCGATCCCGAGTTCACGCACGCAGGCAATCGACTGGGAGGCAAACGCCTCGTTAATCTCAACGACATCGATCGCGCCGATCTCCAGCCCCGCCCGCTGCAGCGCCTTCTGCGTGGCGTGGATCGGTCCGAGCCCCATATAGGCAGGATCGACGCCCGCCACCGCGGTGCTCAAGATTCGTACCATCGGCGTCAGACCCAACTCCGATGCCCGCTCTGGAGTCGTGATGAGCACAGCGGCCGCACCGTCGTTGATCCCACTCGAGTTGCCCGCCGTGACGGTTCCACCGAGGCGGAAGGCGGGCTTGAGCGCCGCCAGCCGCTCCAGCGTGGTGTCGGCGCGTGGATGCTCGTCAGTGCCGACCAGCACCGGTTCACCGCGGCTCTGTGGAACACGAACCGGAACGATCTCCTCGCGGAAGCGCCCCTCCTGGATAGCCGCGACGGCCTTCTGCTGGCTGCGAAGCGCAAAGCGATCTTGGTCCTCACGGGACACGTCGTACTTCTCGGCGACGTTCTCGGCCGTCTCTCCGAGCGAAATTGGTGGATAGGCTTCGGCCAAACGTGGGTTGACCATACGCCAGCCGAGCGTTGAATCCCAGAGCTTCTGTTCGCCTCGCTGGAAAGCCGACTCGGGTTTGAGCAAAATGTAGGGCGCTCGCGTCATGCTCTCAACACCGCCGGCGATAAAGACGTCGCCGTCGCCGCATGCGGTGGCGTGCGCGGCGCTGTTGATTGCCTGCAGCCCTGATCCACACAATCGATTGATGGTCTGGCCTGCCACCTCGATCGGCAGCCCCGCCAGGAGCAGCGCCATTCGAGCGACGTTGCGGTTGTCCTCCCCTGCCTGATTGGCGTCGCCGAACAGCACATCCTCGATGAGGTTCGGCGCGATACCGGTCCGCTGCAGCAACCCCTGGATCGCCGTCGCCGCCAAGTCGTCGGGGCGCACGTCCCTGAGCGCGCCACCATGCCTGCCGATCGGCGTTCGGACGGCATCGACAATGATGGCATCGTGCCTCATGCCGGACATAGAACAGCCTCCTTTTTACGATCCGCGCTCTGGTCCTATGCGCTATTCTAGGTCCTACTAGTGTAGTGCGTCATAGGAAGTAGAAGTTATCTTTGGCGGCGAGGCGACTCGCGCGCGTTTGACCTTCTCCAGGATGTCGGCGGCTTTCGCCGTCCAGATGAAGGGCTTTGGTTGGCGGTTGTGATGGGACAGATAGTCCTCGATGGCCTCGACCAGTTCGGGCACGCTGCGGAA
>Ga0193751_1002694_pt1 | contig 10708 bp, 8 predicted proteins | sample L1c2metaG_FD_143050 | JGI IMG/M metagenome (GOLD analysis project Ga0193751, IMG submission 143050) | Soil microbial communities from a riparian zone of the East river system, Colorado, United States - L1c2 | ecosystem: Environmental > Terrestrial > Soil > Riparian zone | place: USA: East River...
CGCGAACTTGCGCGCCTCCCACGATGCTGAGCACACCACACCCCGACTCTCGCGCGATCCGCCTACAATGAGCAGGGTGGCCTTGCCGGCGCCTTCGGGATCGACCATGCGCGCGACCGCGACGTAAAATGCATCAGCGTCTGCGAGAAGAATTCGGCGTGCGGGGTCAGAAGTCATTTCAGCTGATCGTAGAGATCGAGCAGGTTCACTGCGGCGGTGCTCCAGTTGTAGGTCATCTGGACCGCACGTGATCCTGCATTTCCCATTCTCTCACGCTTGTTGGGATCCCGATAGAGCTCCTCGACGCACATCGCCAATGATCCAGCATTTCCCGATTCGTAGACAAGGCCGCATCCTGAGCCACCAACGATCCTCTCCAGCGGTGCGCAATTGGACGCGATAACGGGGAGTCCGCGCGCCATGTACTGAAAGAGCTTGTGGGGGATCGTTGAATCTGTGTGAGCAGATTTGACGTGCGGGACGAGCCCGATCTGTGCGTCGTCGACGAATTTCTCTGCGTCCTGTCTGTCCATCCATTCACGGAACGAAACCATGCCAACTGACAGGCTCGTCTTCGACGCATACTTTTCGAGCACGCCAATCTCTCGTCTCGAGCCGCCGACCAGCAGTATCCTCAGGTGGTCGCAGTTGCGATCTCGGAGAAGTCTCGCAGCGTCAATCACTGTCCGTAAATCGCGGGCCTGGTCGAATCCACCGATATAGACTGCTGTGACCGTCTGAGCGTCGGTTGCATCGCGCATTGAAATGTGCCGAAGGGGACCGTAGTTCTGCACGAGGTGAACCTTCTTGGCTTCAACCCCGAGAGCGCGGATTCGTGTTGCTGCTTCTTCGACGACCGCTATCACGGCATCCATCTTTCGCGCGATCCTCTGCTCGTACTCCCGCCATTTTGGGATGGATGCAAGGCGCAACCCCAGAACTCCCACGGATGGAATCCGGCTGCGCGGCAGTCGTTGGATTTCGCTCAGCATGGCGGGGTAATCCTCATGAAGATCGAGGACGATTGGAATGCGGTACGATCTAGCCGCGCCCAATGCTGTACCGGCCAGGGGCAGATCGTGAACGTGGAGAACGTCGAGCCGTTTGTCCTGAATGAAGTGATCGATTTCTTTCTTCCACCCTTTGGAATGGCACGTCGTGACCAATTGATAGCTCGCGGCGCGGCGCTCGATGGCGGAGAAGACGCGCGTCACGCGAAGTCCTTCGATGGTATCCGTGCCTGCTTCGCCGCTGCGTTTCGTACAAAGGAGAAACACTCTATGCGCCGGCAGCAGGGTCTCCACCTCTTTCTCTATCCGGATGTCAGGCGGATATCCGGAGTTCAAAATCATTCCTATCCGCATGACGCTCGAGCAAACGCCAGCAGCATCCACGCCTGGCCCCAGCGCATGTAAGGAATCGCGGTGCCCCTCTCGCCGAAGATCGATCGGTGAATGTCCGCGACATAATACCCATCCTCGTGTCTCATTCGATGAGTGCTGAAGTCGAAAACACTTTTCAATAACTCATACCCGCCCAGCTTCGGCGCCAACTGCGAGAGGCAGAGTATCGCTTCCGCACAGCTGTGAATGTCGATGGGATAGAGGCTGTCTGGCGTATTCCTGGGAATCCCATTCTCGAACAACATGGCCTTGTAGAACTCGTAGCCCTTACGCAGCGGTGCCTCGACAAAACCTGCAGAGCACAACCGCATGATTGTGTCGAGATGCCGGAGCACAAAGCCAGTATGAAAATGATCGATGTGTGTTGGTGGCTCCGAGCCCCAGTAGTAAAACGAGCCGTCCCGGTTCTGCTCGGAGACGACGTAGGCCGCCGCGCGGCGGGCGGCACCAAGCATATTGTCATCCGACACAAACGATCCGAGCCTTGCCAGAAACGCGGCTGAAAACAGGCTCGCGTTCAGCACCTTGAAATCATCGAGCGGTGTGTAGCTGAAGCACAACAGGCCCGGCTCATCCACCGAACGATTCAATTCCTCGAGGATGAATCGCGAAATCCCATGCGCAATGTCGAGGCTTTGCGGGTCGCCGGTAATTTCGTAGTGTGTGAGCCAGGCATCGCCGGCAATGGCTGTCACGACTCCCGAAGGTGTGCCCCGGGGAAAGAAGATCCTTGAATTCCAGTGGAAGGGGTAACCCCACGAAAACCCCTTGCACGACACAGTCTTGTTTTCATTCAGCCAGGCGAGAGCCTGCCGCGCCTTTTCCAGGTCGTGCTCGTTGCGGCTGCTCTTGTAACGGATCAGGTACGCATTTGCCAGCAGACCGACAGCTTTTGCGTTGATCGCCGGCTTCACTTTCAGAACCCTTCTCGTCGCAATCTGCGGAAGTCTTGACTCCACCATGTGCAATGCGACGCGAGTATAGTAGGAAAACCGGTCTTTCCTGCCGAAGAGCCCGATATACCAGTCCTCGCCGCGAATATCGAAAGGGTCGTATCCCGCCCAGCCATTCCGGTCGATCCACGCGTCCAGATCGGCATACGCAGCACTAGCCTGTTGGTGGATGCCCATTCACTCGCCGAGAATCCTGGACAGGTGACCGACAATGCGCGTCGCCGCGTTACCATCCCACAATTCGGGAATGCTGCCGCGCTTCCACTCGCCGGCAAAAACTCGATCCAACGCCGGGCGAACCGCTCGAGGGTCGGCGCCCAACAGCTCGTTTGTTCCGACGGTAACGGTTTCGGGACGCTCAGTGGTCTCGCGCAGCGTCAGGCACGGGATTCCCATCATTGTGGCCTCTTCAGAAACTCCCCCCGAGTCGGTGATTACTGCCCTCGCATTCTTCGCGAGAAAGTTGAACTCCAGATAGGGCAGGGGATCGACCACAGTAATGTTGTCCGGCAGGCGCGCAACGAGGCGAAGCGCCTTCGCGGTACGCGGATGCGCTGGAAATATGACTCGTTCACAACGTGCTCCCTCGCCGATTGCTCTCAGCAGCTCGCCGAACGAAAGGCCCTCGTCGACATTCGCGGGCCGATGCAGCGTAACGACGAAATAACTTTGCGGCTCGAGGTCGAGCTGATTCCAGAGCGATGGCGCGATGAACCGGTCCATGTTTGCCAGCAGGGTGTCGATCATCGTGTTGCCGACAAAGAAAATGCGATCGTCAGCCACGCCTCCTCGGCGGAGGTTCTCATTGGCGGTTGCGCTGGTGGTGAAGAAATAATTGGAAAGGGCGTCAGTCACGATGCGATTGATCTCTTCCGGCATCGTCAAGTCTCCCGACCGGATGCCTGCTTCGACGTGCGCGACGTCGACGCCACGTTTCCGTCCGGAGATCGCGCACGCCATCGTCGATGTGACATCACCCACTACCACGCAGATTGCCGGGCGCGACTGGCCGAGCAGATCCTCGTATCTCGCCATTATCTCGGCGCTCTGGCTTGCCTGAGTGCCTGGGCCCACCTCGAGATTCACATCGGGCTCAGGGATGCCGAGCTGGGTGAAAACATCAGCCGACATGGCGGCATCATAGTGCTGCCCCGTGTGCACCAGACGAAATCGAATCCGAGCCCCATCGGCCTCTCGCGCTTGTATTGCGCGAATGATGGGTGCGATCTTCATGAAGTTCGGGCGGGCGCCCGCGATCAGGTCAATGAATCCCAATGCCAATAACCAACGACGTCATCCTCGGTCGCGATGTGAAGATTCACCACCCGGAGCTCGTCAATCTCTATGGTTGCCGGATTGGTGACGAGACGAGCATTGGAGCGTTTGTGGAGATCCAGAAAAACGCTGCCATAGGCGCGCGGTGCAAGGTATCGTCCCACTCGTTTATCTGTGAAGGTGTCACCATCGAGGATGAAGTATTCGTCGGGCATGGCGTGGTGTTCATCAACGACCGGTTTCCTCGAGCCACGACGGGCGGCAGAAAGCAGACCGAAAGCGACTGGACGGTAGTGCCAACCCTCGTCAGAGCTGGAGCATCGATCGGCAGCGGAGCCACCATCATGTGCGGGATCACAATCGGGGCGCGCGCGATGATTGGCGCGGGAGCGGTCGTTACCCACGACGTTCCGGACGACGCGACTGTCGCCGGCGTCCCGTCGCGCGTCATGGCCGCCGAAAACAGCAGACCTTAGCGGATGCTGAGGCTGGGGGTCATCGGCTACGGGTACTGGGGCCCAAATCTGGTACGCAACTTCTCCTCTATTCAGGGCGCGACTGTCACTTCTGTCTGCGATATCGATGAGCGCCGCCTCCAGTCGATCCAGGCAGAGTATCCATCTGTCACGACTACCCGTGATGCGACTTCGTTGATTGACCGAACAGATATCGATGCCGTCGCCATCGCAACTCCCGTCTCCACGCATTTCAGTCTCGCGCTCGCGGCACTCCGAGCCGGTAAACACGTCCTTGTCGAGAAGCCCCTCACTGCATCGTCAGAGGAGGCTTTGCGACTCATCGACGAGGCGGCAAAGCGAAAGCTCGTGCTGATGGTAGATCATACGTTCGTCTATTCGGGCACGGTTCGCTCGGTGCGAGAGTTCATCAGCAACGACTACATCGGCGACATTACCTACTATGACGCTGTTCGCGTAAACCTCGGACTTTTCCGCCACGACGTGAACGTCCTGTGGGATCTTGCAGTCCACGATCTGTCAATCATGGACTACCTCCTGGCGCAACAGCCGTGCACCGTGTCGGCAACGGGGGCTTGCCACGCGGGCGAAACCGAGAACATCGCGTACATAACAGTCTTCTTCGAGGACAATCTCATAGCGCACGTACACGCCAACTGGCTCGCTCCGGTGAAGATTCGTCACACTCTCCTCGGAGGAACGCTGAGAATGATCGTCTGCAACGACCTCGAGCCGGTTGAAAAAGTAAAGGTGTACGATAGCGGCATCGAGCTGAGCGAAGATCCAGATAGTACGCGCCGAATGCGCATCGGATACCGCATCGGCAACATGTGGGCGCCGCCTGTTGACGACACGGAGGCACTTCGCACCGAGGCTTTGCATTTCGTCGACTGCATATCGAAAGGAACGCGGCCGATCACCGACGGTCACGCCGGCCTCCGCGTAATTCGCATTCTCGAGGCAGCGACCAAATCGATTGCGCAGCAGGGAGCGCCAGTCGATCTCGCGCATAATGGCGGGTACACGTGATACGCTTCATGGACTTGAAGGCACAATACCAAACGATCAAGCCCGACATCGACACGGCGGTAATGCGAGTGCTCGAGAGCGGGGCGTTCGTGCTCGGTGCTGAAGTGGAAGCGTTTGAAAGAGAGTTTGCCGATTACTGCGGAACGGCGGACGCAGTTGCGGTCAATTCAGGCACGAGCGCTTTGCATCTCGCACTTCTTTCCGTTGGCGCAGGCCCCGGCGACGAAGTGATCACAACGCCGTTCACGTTCGTCGCCACCATCGCGGCAATCGAGTACACCGGCGCCCGCACGGTGCTCGTGGACATCGACCCGCGAACGTTTACGATCGACCCCGCGCAGATCGAATCAGCAATCACTTCCCGAACGAAGGCGATCGTGCCGGTTCATCTGTACGGACAGATCGCGGACATGCGCCCAATCCTCGAGATAAGCGAGCGTCATGGGATTCCAGTAATCGAGGACGCGGCTCAGGCCCACGGCGCGGAGTATCACGGGCAAAAGGCAGGTAGTATCGGCGAGCTGGGATGTTTCAGTTTCTATCCTGCGAAGAATCTCGGCGCCTATGGCGAAGGCGGAATCGTGACCACGAACAATCTTCGGCTCGCTCGGGCGCTGAGAGCCTTGCGAGACTGGGGTCAGGTCTCGAAATCCAACCATATTGCGAAAGGCTACAACTACAGGATGGACGCAATGCAGGGTGCCGTGTTGCGAGTCAAGCTCAGGCATCTCGATGAATGGAACGCTGCACGCCGCGATCGCGCCGGTTGGTATCGCGAGCTCCTCGAGGATTCAGAGGTGCACCCACCGTGCGCAACGTCAAACGGTTCACACGTCTATCATCTTTTCGCGGTGCGATCGTCGGACCGCGACACGCTTCAGCAAGCTCTTGCCGGCAAAGGAATCGAGACGGGCATCCACTACCGCCAGCCAGTGCACCTTTTGTCCGCGTACTCGGAATTGGGATACAGAGCCGGCGACTTTCCACATTCGGAATGCGCTGCGCATGAAGTCTTGTCGCTTCCGCTCTATCCCGAACTGCCGCGGGAGCATGCGGAGCTCGTCGCGGCGGCGATTCGCGAAGCATGATTGAGCACGACCCTGCACTGTCGTTCCTGATATGTGATCGGAGAATCCCCGCCCTTAAAGGCACGCTGCCAACAGTTGCGAAAGTGCTGGGAGAAATGGGCCACCGTATCACGATGATCGAAGATGAGCCGGTGGATTATTCGCCTTACGACGTGATGCTTCAGTGGGGAAATCCCGGTTACTACCCGAAGGTTCGGCACGATCTCCTCGCGATGCCAAAAGAGAAGCGGCCGCTCGTCGCAGTCATGTACTGTGAGCCGCTGCCGCCGCCGCGGGCATCTGGTCTGCCGCGTTGGTCACCGTTGAACGTGGCCGAAATCGGCAAGATCCTCCTTCGCGACTGGCGTGCGACCGACATCTATACGAATGCATCGAGGCTTCGAAAAATGATGCACGAGGGATTGATCGATCGCCTCTTCGTCATCGGAGCCGAGCAGGAGGAGTACGCGAGAGAGCAGGGATACGAGTGCTGGCGTTACGACTATGGGTATCACAAGTCGTTCGGCAATCTGATGGGACTCGAGCGCGACGTTGACGTTCTCTTCCTCGGGGAAACACGTCCCCGCAGAAGGCGTCGGCTGCTCGCTCAGCTGCGACGCGACGCAATCGACGTAACTGTGCGCGGCAGCTGGCACAAAGGTGGTGGCGCGCTCTGGGGCGACGAGAGAACGCAATTTCTGAATCGCACCAAGATCCTGATTCATCTCCAGCGATATCCCGGCAAGGTCGCTTCAAAGCGCTTCATACTCGCCATGGCGAACGGAGCGATGGTGATCTCCGAGCCGCCCTACCGCCCTGAGCCGTTCGTGGAAGGCAAGCACTTCGTATCGGCGACGATCGATCAGATGCCACAATTGATTCGCCACTATCTCGCGCATCCGGAGGAACGCGATATTATCACCGCGGCGGCGCATCGTCTGGTTACCGAGGAGGTCACGTGGCAGAAGACGATGGAGGGCGTGGTCTCGGTGATTCGGTCGGCGATCGCGGACAGGAATCCATCGCAACCAACGGTTCGAGCGAGCCCAAAGTCGCATTAGGGCCGCTCGAGTGGCTCGACTACGCAGACATCGGCCACGACGCGCTCGAGGTCGAGCTGCGGGGGCTAGCCGATCACCTCGACGCCATCCGCGAGGCAATGCCCGCGCTGGGCGCGCCGCCCGATGAATCCAGCGCCTTTGTTCAATCTCTAAAAGTCGCCACCATCCTCCGCGCTGAGCGGTTGGTGCAGTCGTTCATGCCCTCGGTGGAAGTTCTGAAGCTTCTGCTCACGTTCGACGGCCGCCAGCTGGAAGGTGTATTCCTTCGACAGCGGATCACGAGTCGTCTGCCATCGCTGTGGCCATTGCTGGACATGGTCGGAAATCTCTACGATTTCCTCGAGGCGCTGCCGGGTGTGTTGGACATGACTCCGGATGCCGTGCTTGGCTACGGAATCTTTTTCGCGAACGAGGCGATTGTCGGCGAGGAGGGACCGTTCGCGGCCTATCCCGACTTCGCGTCTCTGCCCGAGCTGCTGCAGCTGGCTACCCGCCGGCGCTTCCCTGAGCTGGTTGAACACTTTGTGTCGGAAGCTCAGGCCGCGAGCGCCGAGGAGATGGACATCGCGTTGCTCGCGCGTGCGGTGGCTCAGCTGGAAGGTGCCCTTGCTGGATCAGAACCCAAACGGTTCAGTCAGCTCACATACGATCCTGACAAGGATGATTATTGTTTCGACGCATTCTTTGTCTACGAATCAGCGTTGTTCGCGGCCACGATCAGGGTGAATCGCAAGACCGGCGAGCCCAGAATGGATAGCGATGCCGCCTTGGGCGTCACAGACCCGGACGTGATAGCGGAGCCGCGGCCACCGCGTCTTCCGCAGATGCATTTGTGGGGAGGGTTCTCGCTACGTCCGCCGGCCTCAGGCAAATCAACGGGCCTCGGCATTCCTCTACGCGCGCTGACGGATGCAGAGGCATCCGAAATCCTGCTCGAGACTGGTCAACTGGAAAACGCCGAAGTCGCCGGGGATATCACGCTTCTCGAGTCGTCGTCGCTTCCTTCGTTGCACCTGCGCAACTGCTCTGTTGAGGGAAGCCTCATCCTGAATGGTGCGCACGTCACCGGGAATCTCGCGATCTCGGAGAGCCACATCGGCGGCGCCTGCCGGCTGAAGGGCATTCGGGTTGACGGAGATATTGACATCGGCCGAAGCACGGATGATGGAACGTTCATAAAGCTGGGGCTCGATCTGAGCGGCAGTCACGTTGGCGGCGACGTGATTCTCGAAGGTGTTCACGTGGGTGGAGGCGTTTCCATGATTATGGGAAGCGTCGGTGGCACATTTCGAATCGGGGCTCCGCACGGCGCGGTCCAATATCGCGATCACGATTCCACGATTGGCCAGGATCTCAGCCTCGCGCATTGCGACATCAAAGGTCCCCTCACGCTACGCGGCATACAACTGTTCGGCTCGCTTCGCCTGGAGATGTGCAGCCTCGGGGCAGTGATCGTCGAAGGCCGTCTCGTCAGCGATTGGGCCGCCGAGAAGACGAGACTGCTGCCCTCGATCATCGGCGGCTGGCTCCAGATTGTCGCTTGCGCAATTCGAGGACAACTCAAGTTGAGCGCGCTCTGCGTGGACAAGAACTACGGAGCTCATTATGCGATCGAGATAGTCAGCTCGACGATCGGGCAGGGAGTGACGTTCTGGGATGAGCAGCTCGCGGATTTCCGGTCCGCTGACGATGTCGCGGCTTATCTCGGACCGCCGTCGGGAAAAGAAGGGGGCCTGCGCCGCGGCTGGCGATTCGAGCCGTCGGTGTCGCCTTCCTCCCGGGGCGGGTGGCCCGTGGCCTGGGGTGAGTTCTCCAATCATCAAACACTCGCCGCCGGAGCATTCGGTACCCGCCCGGGAGATCACATCTCGTTGCTCGAGCTGCGCGCTGACCTCAGCGCGCAACACATCAGTACGCAGGCTGGCGGCGATGTGCGCGTAGCGCTCTCAAAGATCGGCGGCGATTTCTCGTTGACAAATCTGCGTGCGCCCGGACAGCGTTTGATCCTCGAAGGAATAAAGATCGATGGGGACCTCCTCGCGGATTGGACAGGTCATCGCTACACGGTCGCTCATAAGTCGCCCCCGGATTCGTGGCTTCAACAATACGTCGGGCTTTTGAGCACAACGGCCGCTACTCTCGAAGCCGATGGGGTGACAGTTCAGGGAGAGGCGCGCCTCGCGGGACTTCGCTTGACTGGAAACCGCGACGAAGGCTCGAGCTCGAGTGCATTGAGATTCGTGTCGTCAACAGTCGAGCGCGTGATTCGGCTCGCCGACTTTTACGGCGAGCGTGGCGCGCAAGCCGACGTCCGATCGCGAGCGCGCCTTGACGGCGATCTCAACGTCAGCTGGTCAAACATCGGCCACCTGGTTCTCGACGGCCGAAGCCTCGGCGTGCCCTCCACACGTCCCGAAGGAAACAGGCGGGCGGCGCCTTTGAATCGGTTCGTTGCCGCGAACGCGACGATTCGCAAGCTGGAGATGGTGGACCCGCCGCCGGGGGAAATAGATCTGCTCGACGCGAACGTGACGTTTTGGGATTTCGGACCCGTCGACGCTCTAGGGATGCTCGAATTCTTTCACAGAGTACTCAGGAACCAGCAGCCGTTCAGACGAAATGTGTATCAGGAGGTAGAGGCATACCTCCACAACATCGGCCACGAGGACTACGCGAAAGATGTTCGCCGAGCGCTGGTTGCTCGGCAGCATCGCGAAGCTTTCGATCGCGCGTGGCAGGGGCGCGGCAGCCTGCGTGCGATACCGAAAATTATTGGCGCGTCACTTCGCAGTGCGGCCAGCCGGGTGAATCGCCTCCTCACGGGGAATCTCACGTCGGAATGGCGGCCACTTCTCTATGGCTGGCTTCCGTTGTGGCTCGGCGCCTCGCTTTATTTCGTAAACCCTGCGCGCGTTGCGATCGCTGCAGAACAAGAGCGGCAGGCCGCGGCACAAATCGCGGCCGGCTGCGCCACACTCGGCCGCTGGACCTTCTGGGACAGCATGCATTTCTCTGCGCGCTATGTGATCCCGATTGTCCCATCGGTGGGCATGGAGGACCTGAGCGCGGCGGACCAGCTGCAAACCCACAGCTCGTGTCCCGAGGTGGCGGCGCGCTCGAACGCAAAGAGGTGGCTCGATTGGCTCCGGCCGTCCACGTTCGCGACGGTCGTGCGCATTCTGTCGTGGCTCTTCCTCTCGCTTGCGACCGGAACCATCTTCGCCAAGCTGTCGCGAGTTCCTCGTTCGAGTCGTTGAATAATCAGGAGATCGGATGAAGCGTCACATCGCGATTCGATTGGCGGGAGCGGCGATTCTTACTGTTGCGGCGCTAGGTCTCACGGTCGCTGCGCGGCCGTCGTCCGAAGTAATGGCGGAGGCGGCAACGGACTTTCTGAAGAGTCTCACGCCGGAACAGCGGCGGCAGGCGGTGTTCTCCTTCGAC
>Ga0193751_1002695_pt1 | contig 10704 bp, 13 predicted proteins | sample L1c2metaG_FD_143050 | JGI IMG/M metagenome (GOLD analysis project Ga0193751, IMG submission 143050) | Soil microbial communities from a riparian zone of the East river system, Colorado, United States - L1c2 | ecosystem: Environmental > Terrestrial > Soil > Riparian zone | place: USA: East River...
AGTACGCTCAAAAAATACTTGACACCGCCGACATTGTTAGAGACGCCTGATTACGTCAACTGATTACGTCAACTGAGAGTGCCTCCGCTCCAACCTCCCGAGCGCTTCATCGCAATGAGAACCAGTCGGCACGCATCTGCTTCATCAGCCGCCCTCCCTTCCACAAGCGCTTCGGGCCATGGCGCATCAGCATCCGCCATCCTGTATCGAATGCGATACCCTCGTCCCGGAAATGCTGAAACCGAGACCAGCCAGGCCGCCGACGGATCATCGGCCCGGATGCTGATCCCAGTGAGAGCCGGCGGACTGAACACGGCCTTGGGCTTGATCCGGTCTGGTAATGTCTTCCGAGGCGCGGATACAATGGCCAGAATGGGATCAATCAAGGCGGGACGATGTATCAGACGTGAGGTCGCCGTTCTCTTCTTCAGTGCAGCGTGCACGCTTTCGGCGTGTTCCCCCGGCTCCGGCCGGTCGGGCGCGAGGGCAGAGACCGCCAAGGGACTCCAGAGTGGCGCGACTGCCCAACGCGCGACGAGCCCCGCTGCGCAGAGTCATCCTGGCGGCGTCCCGACGCGCGGTTCCAAAGGGGAGATCTGCGGGCTCATGCCCCTGGGAGACGTCGCGGCGATCGTGGCTCCGGCGCTCGCAACGCAGACGCACAAGAAGGGAGAACCGGCGCCTTCGGAGAGTCCGGACTACTCGATGTGCCACTATGACTTCCCAGGGGAACCACGCGTCGGAGCCGGGATCGAGTTGGTCGACTTCGACACTCCGGAGAAAGCGCGCACGGCGTTTCAGGCGCAGCGCGAGATGAACGCGCGACGGACGGACGCCATTCACGATTTGTCGGAGCTCGCCGGCATCGGCGACACCGCGTTCACAGCCGACGACTGGGCCATTTTCAGCGCCGGCGTCAGCGTCTTGCACGGCCCGAATACGCTTCGCGCGATCGTCAGGGTAGACGAGACGCCGTATTCCTTCAGGCTGCCCATGGCCAGGACCCTCGCCAGCGAGATGCTGAAGCGACGCCCATGATGAGCGCCTCGCCGTCACGTCGGGCCGCGAGGAGCCACAGATGGTAAAGGGAAGTCAGACCCCAAACACCGAAAGGCGCGCAGACTTCGGCAAGCATTGGAAGCAGCTCCAGCATTTGTCGGCCAACGCTGCTGGAGACGCTATCAGTCGAGGCCGCCAAGTCCTCATAGAAACCTTCCAGCGATTCCGATCGCTGACATGATGCTCGTTTGATTGGCATGAGTGAATCTGTGGAACTCCTCCCTAGTCCGAGGTTTGGGCGTCGCCAGCCTCTCCAAGGATTCTTCCACAGTTGATAACTGTTGTGAAATCGCCATTACGCTCATTGACCGGGATGGAGGCACGTAAGCCGCCGAACGCGGTCAAGCAATTGCTTTCAGGAAAGGGCGTTCGCACTGTGTTGTGCAAAGCCTCGTCAAAACGGAGGTATCGGCCAAAGGCTCGGCGGGAGATGTAAAATCCTCACGAAGATGGAAAGCAAAAGGAGGCAAGGCGAGGCTGATGAAAGCAGTAGCCATAAAGAAAGACCAGACGCGAGACAAAGCGCCTGCTAATTTTCAATCAATGGGGACCCTACGGTGCGAGGTGTGTGGCGAAGATTTCGTCATCTGTCAGTCGCCCGCGTTTGTGGATAAGTCGATCGCTGACCGCCAGGCTCATTGGCTCGGAAAGGTTCTTGCCGAGGAACACGAGCGTGATAAGAAGCACGACGACTGGATCGAATTGCCGGAGTAGCCGCGGATCGAATGCGGAATGCGATTCCTGGTCTTCATTCCTTTGTTCGCGGATGAAGTCTTCTACGTCTTTGAATGAACCTCCAGAGGCCTTTACCGTCCGGCGTACCGAACTTTATCGTTGGCATCCTTGGCTTTCTTCTGCCACACGTATGATCCTTTACCCAAGCGGAAGAAACGCCCCGCCATTCGGAGACGTAATGAAATTGGTCGAGGAGAAAGAGTTTGCCATTAACTAACGATGCGCTGTGGTACAAGGATGCGATCATCTATCAAGTGCACGTTCGCACTTTCCACGACAGCAACGGGGATGGCATTGGTGATTTCCCTGGGCTTGAACAGAAGCTCGATTACCTACAGGAACTCGGAGTCAACGCGATATGGCTGATGCCATTCTTTCCTTCGCCTCTGCGCGACGATGGGTACGACATTGCAGATTACAACTCAATCAATTCAAGCTACGGAACACTGGACGAGTTCCGCAAACTTCTGGAGTCGGCCCACGACCGAGGAATTCGGGTCGTCATCGAAATGGTGCTGAATCACACATCCGATCAACACCCATGGTTTCAAGAGGCTCGAAGTTCCCAGAACAATCCACGCCGCGATTGGTACGTCTGGAGTGATAACGACACAGGGTATAAGGGAACCCGCATCATTTTTCTCGATACCGAAACGTCCAACTGGGCATGGGATCCGACCTCGAAATCCTTCTATTGGCATCGCTTCTTTAGTCACCAGCCCGATCTCAACTACGACAATCCTGACGTTCGGGAACAGATGTGGAATGTAATGAAGTTCTGGCTGGATATGGGGGTAGACGGCTTCCGGCTCGACGCGGTGCCGTATCTGGTGGAACGGGAGGGAACAAGTTGTGAGAATTTGCCGGAGACTCACAAAATTCTGAAGGAACTACGGCAAAAACTCGATGGACAATTCAACGCCAGGATGCTTCTAGCCGAGGCCAATCAGTGGCCTGCGGATCTTCGCCCTTATTTCGGCGATGGCGATGAATTCCATATGGCGTTTCATTTTCCATTGATGCCCAGAATGTTCATGGGGCTAAAGTTAGAAGACCGTAAGCCGATCACTGAAATCCTGCAGCAGACTCCGGAAATCCCACCTTCTTGCCAGTGGTCCCTGTTTCTACGCAACCATGACGAGTTGACCCTTGAAATGGTAACCGACATGGAGCGCGATTACATGTATGACATGTACGCCGAAAGCAAGACGATGCGGCTGAACCTCGGGATCCGGAGGCGGCTCGCACCATTGTTGAACAATGATCGGAGGCGGATCGAGTTGATGAATGGGATGCTGATGTCGTTGCCGGGCACTCCTATCATCTATTACGGCGATGAGATCGGGATGGGCGACAACATTCTCTTAGGTGACCGCAACGGAGTGAGGACTCCGATGCAGTGGAGTGGTGGATGGAACGCCGGCTTTTCGATTGCGGAGCCACAACGCTTGTACGCCCCTCTGATTCAGGATCCTGTGTATGGTTATCCCGCCGTGAATGCCGTGTCTCAAAGAGAAAGCGAACACTCGCTCCTCCGTTGGATGCAACGCATCATAACAGTCCGCCGATCGACTGCAGTGTTTGGCAGGGGATCGATTGAGTTTCTCTATCCAGCCAATCACAGAATACTCGCCTATTTGCGGCGGCTGGGCAAGGAGACTGTGCTGGTAATCAACAATCTTTCGAGCACTGCGCAGGCTGTCGAACTGGATTTGCGACGCCACAAGGGAAATATCCTGATCGAGATGTTCGGCAACAATATATTTCCGCGTGTGGGCGACCTGCCCTATCTGCTGACGCTGGGGCCTTACCAGTTTTATTGGTTCCGACTGCGACGGGTGTGACCAAATGTAGCTAAACGAAGCCAATGCCCTATGGCGTGTCTGGAACAGAGCTCAATTTGGAAGATGAAACCTTTCTTTCGGATGATTTTCTTCGCCAACTGATCAACGTCGGCGAAGTAGATATCCTTGTGGGCTTGCCCACGCACAATAATGCCAAGACTGTCGGCCCGATCGTCCACACCATTCGAAGTGGCATCCTCCGCGGCTTTCCCCGCGAGCGGGCCGTAATCGTTAACGCCGATGGGGGGTCGCGCGATGGCACTCCTGAACTGGTCACGGGTATTTCTATCGACGACATGCGTCCAGCCTCCGATCTGAACGCGCTCCGCACGCTGCACTCAATAAGCACGACATATGTCCGCAGCACAGGGAGCGGAGTTGCGTTGCGAACGATCTTAGCCGCGGCCGAATTGCTTCGCGCCAAGGCCTGTATCGTGATATCACCGGAGTCAGCAAAGATTGAACCAGAGTGGATCGCAAATCTTCTGCGCCCCATTTATCGCGACGGATTCGATCTTGTGTCCCCTACCTATCGCAGACACAAGTTTGATGGACTGTTGATGACGAATCTGGTGTATCCGATGATTCGGGCACTTTACGGGGTAAGAATCCGCGAGGCCTATATGCCTGAGTTCGGATTCTCGAACCGTCTGGGAAGCCAATTCCTGGGCCAAAATGGCTGGAATGATGGAAACGGCGGACCCGGTGTCGAACTCCGCTTCACACTGGCAGCGATCAGGGGAGGATACCGGATCTGCCAGGTGTTCCTGGGAGAAAAGGAGCACATCGAGCGTCGCGCCACCGATCTGGTACCGACTCTGCGACAAACCGTCGGCGCCGTGTTCGCAGCAATGGAGTCAGACTTTCCCGTATGGAGTACCGTAGTTGGTTCGAAGCCGGTTCCAACGATAGGGAGCGAACAGGAACTACTGCTGAATTCCACCCGGGTCAACCGGAAACGACTCCGCGAAATGTTCTCGACTGGAGTTGCCGAATTGGAATCTGTCTTCCAACTAATCCTTCCCTCTTCCACCTTGGCTGAACTGCAGCGGATCGCCCGTCTCGGAGAAGAGGAGTTTCATTACTCCGCGGAATTGTGGGTTAGGACGGTTTACGAGTTCGCTGCGTCGTATCAAAAATCTGTGATCAGTCGGGACCATATTATCCAGGCCCTAGCACCTCTTTTCCGCGGACGAGCGTACACCTTCCTAGTCGAGAACCGCAATGGTTCTGCGACCGACGTCGAGAACAATATCGAAGGCTTATGCCTTGAGTTCGAGCGATTGAAACCGTATCTGATGCAGATGTGGAAATCGAGAGAGTGAGGCAACTATGCGGGAAATGATTGTAAGCGAACTGACTCAGGCATTGCACGAAGTGGCCAGAGGTTTCGCGCACTACCTTCCTCGTCTGATCGTAATGCTGATCCTTGCATTTGTGGGCTGGGTGATCGCATATCTTGTAAAAGTGATTCTGCGCAGCATTCTCCAGTTCATGAAGTTCGACAAGCTTTCAGAAAGCGCGGGCGCCTCTCAACTGCTCAATAAGGCAGCCCTCCCTGCGGCGACGGAGATGTTGAGCCGGTTCGTCTTCTGGGTGACCTGGCTCGGCTTCATTCTGCTGGGGGTGAGTGTGCTCGGGATCCTGGGGCTGCAGGAGCAGATCGCAAGGGTTTTTCTCTTCTTGCCGCGTCTATTCGTAGCGATGTTTATCCTTTTTTTTGGATTGTTGGCAGCCAGCTTCTTTTCTCGGGCTGCTCTGTTGGCTGCAGTGAATGCGAATGTGCCTTCGCCTCGGATTCTTAGCCTTGCGGTCCGCAGCATCATCATTGTTTTCGTATTTTCTATTGTCTTTGAAGAACTCGGTCTGGCGGAACAGACCATGCTGGTTGCCTTCGGAATTGCTTTCGGAGCCCTTATGCTCGGGTTAGCAATCGCATTCGGCATTGGGGGCCGAGACTTGGCGCAGCGTTTTCTGGAGGAGAAGTTCGTTCGCGGCAAGAAAGAGGAGAACGAGGACGAATTGTCCCCCCTCTAGCCCTGCTAACGCTAAGGGCTGGCGCGTTCCGGGGTAGAGACTTCCCAGGGAACGTCCGGCTTCTTCTTCAGGGGAGCCACGAGGGAAATCCGGATAGACCATACCACGATCAGGCCCTGCTTCGATGGCATCGCATCGCGTCGGACTGCCTCAGCGTGCATGTGCCATTATCATCACAACTTTGATAAAGGCCAGCTCAAAGACAGTCAACGATCGTACACGAGTACTAGCTTTCGTAGCTCTTCACTAATTTCCTTCGTCAAAGCCTTCGGTTTGTAACGCCATTTCCAGTTTCCACTTACTGTGCCGGGTAAATTCATTCGGGCGTCACTGCCAAGACCCAATAAATCTTGCAAGGGAATGATGGCGATGTTTGCTACCGACGCCAAGACGGCGCGAATGAATACCCAATTGACGGGCTCGTTCCGAAACCCCAGGTATGCCTGGGTGAAATCACGTTCTTTGCGAATGTCTTCCCCGGTTCGAGTGCTTTCCCCTATACCCGAACTAGTCCACCACCCAACGGTCGTGTCGTTGTCGTGTCCTCCCGTGTACGCCACAAGTTTGCGAGAATAATTGTGAGGGCGGAAAGTGGGCCCTTGTGGATCGTTCCCGAATGCAAACTGGAGCAGGCTCATCCCGGGGAAATGAAACTGTTTGCGAAGAGCTTCCACCTCCGGAGTGATCACACCGAGGTTCTCAGCAACAAATGGTAGATCTTTCAATTCAGTTTGCAACGTTCGGAAAAACTCCGCACCAGGCCCCTTTACCCACTTACCTCCCGCCGCCGTCTTGGCCCCGGCGGGAATCTCCCAGTAAGCGTCGAAACCGCGAAAATGATCGAGTCGCACAAAGTCGAACAGCTCGAGCGATGCTCGGACGCGGTCAATCCACCATCGGTGACCAGAACTAGCAGATACGTCCCACCGATAAAGAGGGTTTCCCCAGAGCTGACCCGTTGCGCTGAAATAGTCTGGTGGAACGCCTGAAACGGAGCTCGGTTTGCCTTGTTCATCTAAACGAAACAACTCCGGATGGGACCATACATCAGCGCTGTCGTGAGCGACGTAGATCGGGATGTCGCCCATAATCCGTATACCGCGACGACCGCAGTGAGCTTTGACGTTTGCCCATTGTCGAAAGAATTCGAACTGCGAAAATTGATGAATCGCTATCTCAGAGGACAATTGGTTCTGCCATTCTCGTAGCACGGCGGAATCCCGTTGGCGTATTCCCACGTCCCAATACACCCAAGCCACGTCCTTGTAGAGTCTCTTGCACGCCATGAAGAGGGCGTAGTCGTCCAACCAATCGCTGTTGCTTTGACAAAAAGTGTCGAAAGCGTGGCGGTCGGCGTGGCCACTGTCCGCAAGAAACGCTTGAGCTGCTTTGCGAAGCAAACCCTGTTTGAAATCGATCACGCGGACGTACTCGACGTGTTCCTCCGGGAGACTCGATGCATTGGCCAAGTCCTGCCCCGACAGAACACCTTGCTCACGAAGAGCGTTCAAATCGACAAAGAGGGGGTTTCCGGCGAATGCCGAAAAACACTGGTATGGAGAATCTCCGTATCCCGTGGGACTCAATGGCAGTACTTGCCAGATTTTCTGTCCCGACTCAGCTAAAAACTCCACAAATTCGTGAGCAGAATTTCCGAGATCGCCGATACCATGGCCACCGGGCAAAGATGTTACGTGGAGAAGGATTCCACTGCACCGAGGAAAGATCACCCAACTAACGTTATGCTTCTGAGGTCAGCCGCGCAAGGAGCAGACTCCGTCAGATCACCTACAACAAAGGCGCCGCAGGAACTCGACATCAACTTCCTAATCCTGAACGACGGCAAGGAACTTCGCGGCACGCTGCAAAACACGGGCGGCGCGGTCCAGTACGACCTCATTAGGATGGGCTCGTTGAAGAAGACCGGAAAGGTGCTGGAGATTCAAGCCGCCCTAAAGCGCGAAGATCTGAACGCTCGCATAGCGTGAAGTGGCTGAGGTTGATGGGGTGCGGAGGGAAGATCGATGCCACGTAAACTCGCCCTTTGGTTTGTGTTGTTGATTGTTGGATTTCTTACTGGATTCATCCTGCAATATGCCAGACTGCAGCAGGCACAGCAGGAGCTGCCTGCCTCGACAAAGCAATTGGGCTCCTGTCAGGCCAGCGAACATTTGTCGCAGCTTCGCGACACAGCGACAGTGATGTTTCTGGAGGCCGTGCAAAAGAACTACGGAAAGGCCGGGGAGTACTCGAAAGAGCTCTTCGATCAAGCTCAGCAAATTATGAGCAGCACGGAGGATCCCGCACTTCGCAACCTGCTTCGTGACACCCTGGCGACCCGCGATCAGGTCTGGGAGTGCCTCCTCCCATGATAAAGGAGGGGCCGGATTCAGATCCCGATTCCGGGAAAAATTTCCTCCTCGGGATCGCTCAGGCTGTGGCTCTCAAGCTCGTGCGCGACAAGGAAAGACTTGCAGGGGCCTACAAGCTCGCCAACGACGCAGAGGCAATTCCACGCCCGGACGTTCTAGACAGACTTCTTCGCGCGGATGCTGCAACGGAGAGAAGTCTCAACCGGGCAATCGACCGACTGGAGCGCCGGCAGCGGTGCCGCAAAGGGGAAGCTGTTCCTCCTCCGCTCAGCGTCCATTTGACCTGATGAAGCGGCAAGAAGAAATTCGTTGTCACGGCAAGGTCGAATTTACGAAACGAACCCAAGAACTTATGTGTTTTCAACAAAAATCGGCGGCATACGCCGGAGAGACCAGCAGATTTAGGCCGCGCGCGAGAGTTTGAATGGCGCTTTTCTTAGCAACAATACTCGCGAAAGCGCGCGGCTCGCAAGCGCAATGCGCCACACGATTACAGTTTATGTAAGACTGGAGATGCGCTCCCTCTCTTTTTTCGCTTCGTCCTCCGCCATCCCGCAACCTGGAGCACGGCAGTCGCAGCGCTGATGGCCCATAGTAGCGCATCGTATGGCATCTGCCGTTTTTCGACGAACTGGTATGCGACTGCGTGCATCAGCGTTAGCGCCATGGCCGCGTATGTCCAGCGCTGTAGTGATTTCCAAGTTCGCGCCCCTAGACGATGCAGCGAGAGATCGTTCGAGATGGCCAGCAGCAACAAAAGCAAGAGTGCCGCCATCAGTCCGGTGTCGTTTCCAATCCCAAACAAATCGTGTCGCACGTTGTGGTGCTCATCGATGAAGTAAAGCCATGGCCTCCCGCGTAGATGTACGTTGATGCCTATACTTGTGTGCAGAAGCGCCATGATGCCTGCCCAGATACCCAGATCGCGCCGCAGATCAAAGCTTACTGGGTTCCTTCGACCGTGCAGAACGTTCCAAGGTCCAACAAGCATTGCAGCTGCCGCGAGAAAAAGCGCTGGATACGCAGTGGCGATACTAAGTCGTGAAATTACATCGCGGCGGATGGAAAATAACTCCCAAAATAACGCCACGCATCCAAAGTCGGCGAGCGCAATTATGGCGTGACGGGCGATCCTCTGGAGCCAGTACGAAGAACGAGGTTGCTGCTGAATCGTTGTGAAAAGTTGCTCTGACACGAAGGCGGCAATACACTCCTAATTCCGTTTTCGGACATCATACTTTACTTGAATGGCGAAATCAGATCGCGAAACTCGCAGACGTTCCAAATTTCCCTTGTCTGCGTTGCCGTTCTCTGGGATTTACCTTGGGATGGTTGGCCCCTGTGCTGTGATTTGCCAGAGGAGCTTGACGAGCAAGGCTTTGTCGAGACGACAACAGCGAAGCGAGAAGCATTTCGCAGGTCTGCGAGCTGCTCCTGTCTGAGGGGGAGCAGGGCTACAAGAAGGATGGGCCCAAGTTTATCCAGCGCTTGGTCGCGAAGCAGAAGGCCAGGGTCAAGGACTCATGATGTCGCCCGGTATACCCGGTCTAATCTCCCGCGGGAAACTTACAGACCACGTCGGCAACCGAGTACGTATGGATACGACAGAATGAACGTCGCATATATTCCGCGGTTTTGTTGTGAAATGTTGCTTATGTGTACGTGCGGCATCTCCCTTCGACGAGACAACTCCCTGTTCAAGAGCCACGGGTGCCAGACTTGGAACCGCTGATGCTCAAATTCCTTTGGAATCAAACTAGTCAATCGAAAAACTTGACCGGAGGTTGATAAGATCAGCCCGTCAACCCCTCTTGACAACCAAGAACTGCCTCAGCGGATGGCTGAGCAACGCGGTGCTGTGCCTGTCCCCTCCAGACACCCCACGCAGTTTCAAGTGCTCCTCCATTGAACCCGCATGAGGAACAGGAGGACTATGTCAACGAGCAGTAAGAAGGATATCGCCAATCGAACCAACGGGCAGAAGTCCCATGGCCCAACAAATACGACCTCGACACGGTTTAATGCAACCAAGCACGGTTTGCTTGCCGCAGGAATAACCGAGCTCGACGACGCCGAGGGCTACCAAACTATTCTGAGGGACCTGATCAGAGAGAAAGATCCTGTTGGCGCCACGGAAACGTATCTCGTGAAGGCGGCTGCATTGGATATGGTACGGTGGATGCGTGCTAGGCGTCTCGAAGCAGATTACATTACGAGCGAACTGAATCCGCCGCTCCATGCGCCCGACCCAATGGGTGATCTCGATCTCGTATTTCAAGGTCAAGTGCTAGATCCGGGAATTCCAGCTGCGATCAGTTCCGACAGCGGTCAGCAGCTAGTCAACATTTTCCAACGTTACGAGACAAATATCGCTAATCGGCTGTTCAAGACCTTGCATGAACTGGAGCGGTTGCAACGTATGCGGCGGGGCGAGCGATTACCGGCACCTACCGCTGTGGATGTGAGCATTCATACTGACACATCCATATTGGAGTCTCCTTGTGCGGATCCCTGCCGAGACCAAAATTCTGGACTCAGCCCATGAGGAGACCGACAGGGTGGATCCGGTTCCTGCGGCACCCATGCGATCGAAATCGCTGCCCGAGAATCGAGTAGTGAGAGCCAATTACGAAACGAACCCAACAAACCCCTTGTTT
>Ga0193751_1002696_pt1 | contig 10704 bp, 8 predicted proteins | sample L1c2metaG_FD_143050 | JGI IMG/M metagenome (GOLD analysis project Ga0193751, IMG submission 143050) | Soil microbial communities from a riparian zone of the East river system, Colorado, United States - L1c2 | ecosystem: Environmental > Terrestrial > Soil > Riparian zone | place: USA: East River...
TGTATTCCTGGATTCCAAAGTTGTGGATCGCAAGGCCCAGGTGCATCGCCGCCGCCATCCCGACAGGCGACACGTCCGTAGGCCCGTGCATGCCGGACTTGATCTGGTAGATGCCGGCGAAGTCGAGAAGGCGCTTCATGGCGGAGATGCCACCGGTGTGCGTCACGGCCGAGCGGACATAGTCGATCAATTGCTCCGTAATCAAGGTCTGGTAGTCCCAGACCGTGTTGAACACCTCACCGATCGCCAATGGAGTGGTCGTATGACGACGAACCAGACGAAGCGCCTCCTGGTTCTCCGCGGGCGTGCAATCCTCCATCCAGAAGAGGTCAAATTGCTCGAGCGACTTGCCGAGGCGGGCGGCCTGGATTGGGGTAAGTCGGTGGTGGACGTCGTGGAGCAAGGGGATCTCCGGCCCGAATTTGGCCCGGACTGCCTCGAACACCGCGGGAACGTGGCGCAGGTACGCTCTCGTGTCCCACGACTCCTCAGTTGGCGCTGCCGCCCGCCTGGCCGGCTCGTAGTCGTAGCGCGTTCCGGATGACTCACTCCCGGCGACGCCATAGACGGGTCCGAGCCCCGGAACCCCCGTCTGGATCCGGATCGCGCGATACCCGAGCGCAAGGTGCTCCTCGATCGATTCGAACAGGCGCGGAACATCTGCTCCGCTCGCATGACCATAGGCGAGCAACCCCTTCCGGCTCGCGCCTCCGAGCAACTGGTACAGGGGCATACCGGCCAGTTTTGCCTTGATATCCCACAGAGCGACATCTACGGCCGCGATCGCGGCCATCGTCACCGGGCCCCGCCGCCAATAGCCGCCGCGGTACAGATACTGCCAGACGTCCTCGATCCGCTGTGGGTCATGACCGATCAGCTGCGGACAAACGTGGTCTCGTAGGTAGGAGGCAACGGCCAGTTCGCGACCATTGAGCGTCGCGTCGCCGACGCCTTGGACTTGGTCGGTTGTCGTCAACCGAAGCGTGACGAAGTTGCGTCCGGGGCTGGTAATGATGACCTCAGCTCGCTCGATCTCCATCAGGTCTCCATGTTTACAAGGACGAAGCCGGAGTGAGAGACAATCGTCCGACCTGGGGCGACGATGTGCAGCACTACCTTGCGGCCACGGGCCAGAAGCGGACCGGGCAGGACGATTGACAACGACTCTTGTGCTGATGGGCGTCTCCGGAGCAGGAAAATCGACAGTTGCAGATGTGCTGTCGCGCAGGCTCGGGTGGCTGTCTGCTGAAGGTGATTCCTTCCATCCAGCGTCCAATGTGGCAAAAATGGCGAAAGGAATCGCCCTGACTGACGGCGATCGCTGGCCCTGGTTGGACGCGATCGCAGCCTGGATAGGCGTTCAGGAATCAAAGGGCAACGACTGTATCGTGACGTGCTCCGCACTCCGCCGTGCCTACCGCGACGTCCTTCGACAGAACCATCGCTCGGTCTGTTTCGTGCACCTCGTCGCGCTGCCCGATGTGATCGCCCTGCGGCTCTCTCACCGCATCGGGCATTTCATGCCGTCTTCACTGTTGCCTAGCCAACTCGAACTCCTGGAATCGCTAGGGCCGTCTGAGCCCGGTTTCACCGTCACGAGCGCGGAGCTGCCGGAGGATACGGCGGACAGGATCTGCGTCGTGTTGCGAGAACAGGGTCGTCTCCCGCACGCGTCATCCAGAGGCTCCTGAACCTCGGCGATCACCTCCTTAACGCGACGACCCTTGAGCGTCGGTGTCCCTCGTCCCACGGTAGTGCGACTTCGATGCATGGACCAGACTGTTCCGCGCCGGGACCAGCTCGTTGGCGAGGTGTTACGGTGCCATGAGAGCTGCCCCCGAATCTAGGAGGGATCGTGCCGCCGGATCGTAGACCTCCCGCGTGGACGGTCCACACGTTCTCCTCCGACGTGACGATCCCCGTCGGTCACCCGTGCATGGGCGGCGGAATCGCGCCGGCCGAGGTCGTCGTGGACCCACTCGAGGCGATCGGGTTCGTGCTTGCCGGCGGCACCCTAACGAAGCCGATTGTCTTCGTCTCGGTAGACTGGTGCGAGATCCGGAACGGTTCATACGACGCGTGGCGAACCGAGCTGGCCGCCGCCGCTAGCACAGAGCCGGAGCGCGTTCTCGTCACGAGCGTACATCAGCACGATGCGCCGGTGGTCGACGCCGAGGCCCAGCGCTTGCTCGAGGCGCGCAACGTCGTCGCCGCGGTCTGCGACATCCCATTCGCAACAGCTTCCGTCGGATCAGTGGCGAGGGCGCTCGCGGTCGAGCTCGAAGATCCGGGACGACAGGTAACGCACGTCGGTGTCGGCGAGGCGATCGTTGACCGGGTCGCCTCGAACCGTCGCTTCGCCCTTGCGGACGGCTCGATCTCTTACCACCGCACAAGTGCATCGCAGGATCCGGAAGCGCACGCGGCGCCCGAGGGAACCATCGATCCATGGCTCCGGACCCTCAGCCTCTGGGAGGACGACCAGCCGCTCCTCGCGTTGAGCTCGTACGCCGTCCACCCAATGAGCTACTACGGCCGAGGCGAGGTTTCCGCGGACTTCATCGGCATCGCCCGGCGAGCGCGTCAACAGGCCCTCCCCGATGTCGTCCAGATCTACGCGTCGGGTTGCAGCGGGAATGTGACCGCGGGCAAATACAACGATGGCTCGCGGTCCAACCGTGCCGTACTCGCGGCCAGGATCGAGAGTGCGATGGTGGAGGCATGGACGCAGACCCGGCGCGAGCCGCTCGAGTCGGCGTCGTTCCGGTCCGCGCCGCTCCGATTCGAACCGAGGACTGGGGTGGGGCACACGCCCGAGGACCTCGAATCCCGGCTGACCAACGACGGCGACCAATTCAACCAGTGCCTCGCGGCGCTGGCGTTGAGCTGGCAAGAACGAACGAGATCCGCCCGGCCGATCGACTTGCCGGTCCTGGAACTGGGACCAGCCGTCCTCGTCCTCCTCCCAGGTGAGGCCTACGTCGAGTACCAGCTGCTGGCTCAAAGCCTTCGGCCCGATGCGTTCGTCATGGCTCTCGGCTACGGGGACTGCGCAACCGGTTACATCCCCACGGCGATGCAGATCGCGGAGGGCGACGAGAACCTGGGCGCCTGGTACTGGGTTTCCGAGACGGCCGGGAAGGTCCTCGGCGATGGCCTGCGCCAGGCGCTCGCCAGCTACGGTCGCGGGTAGACGCGAAGGTGTCAGGGCAGATCAGCGGACTCGTCCTCGAGGGCCGTCTCATCGAGGATGGGGGCCCGGTCCGGATCGTCGTCAACGATGGTGTCGTGGCCGGGTTCGAGCGGTTGGAGCGGGACCCGACGTCCGACGCCTGGATCGCGCCGGGTTGGATGGATCTCCAGGTCAATGGCTTCGGGGGACACGACCCGAATGCGCCTGACTCAGGAGCGGCGGACGTGGTGGCCATGGTTCGCGGCCTGTGGCAGTGGGGGACCGCGGCCGTCTGCCCAACGATCTGCACCCAGTCGGAGGAGCGGATCCTGCGCTCGTTGCGGGCAGTGGCCGATGCCTGCGACAACGATCCAATGGTGGCCGCCTCGGTCGTTGGAATCCACGTCGAGGGTCCCCATATCGCGCGTGAAGACGGGCCCCGGGGGGCCCACCCGCTCGAGCATGTCCGTCCGCCCGACGTCGCCGAGTACCGCCGCTGGCAGGAGGCGGCGCGCGGACGCATTCGGATCATCACAGTGTCGCCCGAGTATCAGGAATCCGTCGCCTATGTTCGGGCGATTGTCGCCGACGGAGTGGTCGCGTCGCTCGGACACATGCGTGCCGATGGCGACCAGATTCGGGCGGCGGTGGATGCTGGAGCGCGGTGCTCCACGCATCTCGGGAACGGGGCCGATGCGCTGCTTCCCCGCCACCCGAACTACATCTGGGACCAACTCGCCGAGGATCGGCTCTCCGCCGGCTTCATCTTCGATGGTCACCACCTGCCGCCGGCCGTGATGCGGGCAGCGGTTCGGGCCAAGGGTGTCGAGCGGACGATCCTGGTGACCGATGCCATCGCCCTCGCGGGCCTCGCGCCCGGGGTGTACGCCTCGGCCGTCGGCGGGGAGGTCGAGCTGCTGCCCTCCGGGCGCGTCGTCCTGAGCGGAACCCCGTACCTCGCCGGCTCCGCGGCGACCCTTGGCGTCTGCCTCGGCAACGCAGTCCGCCATGCCGGCGTGACGATCCGGGACGCGGTCCGGATGGTGACCGCTAACCCGTCGCGTCTGCTCGGCCTCGAGGTCGCAGGTGGTCACGAGACCGTACGCCTCGGCGCGAACGCGAACCTGACGATCTTTCGCCAGTCTTCCGCATCGAGCGATCCGACCGTCATCGCCACGATCGTCGCCGGGCAGCTCGCCTGGGGCGCGACCCTCTGACGGCCCGTGCTATCGGAAGCCCGTCAGGGTCACGCCTTCGATGATCCGCCGTCGCAGGACCAGGAAGGCGATCACGGTTGGCGCCATCGCGACGACCGCACCCGCGCTGAGGACGGCATAGTTCACCGAGACACTGCTGTTGAACTGGGCGAGGCCCAGCTGGACGGGGAACAGCTTCTGGTCGTTCAGCACCAGGAGCGGCCAGATGAACGCCGTCCACGATTGGAGGTAGGCGAAGATGGCCAGCGCGCTGATCGCCGGTGCGAGCAATCGCGAGACGAGCCGGATCATGATCCCGGTCTCCGACAGCCCGTCGATCCGGGCCGCATCCAACAGCTCATCGGGCACGCTGGCGAGGACGTTCTGGCGCATGAAGAAGATCCCGTAGCTGAGGATCACGTAGGGCAGGATCAGGCCGGGCAACGTGTTGATCAGCGATAGCGCCTGGACCTCGAGGAAGACCGGCAGCATGTAGATCTCGAACGGAACGATCGCCGTCGCGAGGATCAGGATGAACAGGAAGCTATTGCCCGGGAACTTGAATTTGGCCAGGATGTAGCCGCCCACGAGCGACGTAAGGAGGATGAACAGGGTCGAGATCGTGGCGAAGATCAGGCTGTTGAGCAGCCACGTCCCAAACGGCGCGGCAGCGACGGCGTTGGCGTAGTTGTCGAGCGTCCAGTGCTGCGGCAGGAGCTGCGGCGGCGTCGCCAGGAGCTCGGGGGCGGGCCGCAGGGACGTGCTGATCAGCCAGAACAGCGGGAAGACCATCACGAGTCCCACCGCGACCAGGATGACCTGGATCACGAACCGGATGATGCTGAATCGCCGTCGCTGGATCATCTCGTCCTCGACCTAATCCGTCGGCCGGTTGAACAACCGGAACTGGAGGAGCATCAGGACGATCACGACGAGGAACAGGTAGACGGCTTCAGCCGCGGCGTAGCCGAAGTTGAAGTAGCGGAAGCCGTTCTGGAAGATGTCGTAGACCAGCACCGGGACAAGGTAGCCGGGCGCCCCCTGGACGTCGGATGCCAGCACAAAGACCTGGGTGAAGACGTTGTACGCCTGGATCGTGGTGATGACCGTGACGAACAGCAAGATCGGGACCATCAGGGGAAAGGTGATGTGCCGGAACTGGCGCCACGTGCTCGCGCCGTCGACCGCGGCGGCCTCGTAGTAAAGGCGCGGGATCGAGCGCATCCCGACGAGCAGGATGATCATGTTGTAGCCCACCTGGGCCCAGACCGAGATCATGATCACCGACACGATGGCCAGCGTCGGATCGGTCGTCCAGGCTTGGTTGGGGATCCCGAAGACCCCGAAGATCGCGTTCAGCACGCCGTGCTGGTAATCGAGGATCGACCGCCAGCCGAGCGTCGCGGGAACGAGCGGGGTCACAACCGGCAGGAAGAAGAGGATCTCGATCAGGCCGCCGATCTTGCCGCCGCCATAGGCCACGACGGCCGCCACGAAGAAGGCCAATGCGATCGAAACGACGGTCGTGCCGAGGGCGATGATCGTCGTATTGATGAAGGCCGTCTGGAAGTTGGGATCGCTCAGCAGGTTGATGAAGTTGTCCAGGCCCACGAAGGTGTGGTCCGGACTCACCAGGGACCAGTTGAAAAAGCCCAGGATGACCGTATAGACGATCGGGAAGATCCGCAGGAACGCGAACAGGGCCACGATCGGCGCCAGGAAGCCGTAGGCGAACAGGTAGGTCCGCCGGCGCTGGGGTGGCACGGACGGCAGGATGGATCGAACCCGGTGCAATCCCCGCCCGATCGTCCCTGACGCGATCATCGGCTCGGTCTCAACGGTCTCAGAGCCTCAAATTGCCCGGGCCTCCGCGAGGAGCGTGCCCCTCGGGGAGGCCCAGAAGTTCCCTGGAACAGTGGCGGGTAGCGGCCGCCCGGACCTACCTCATTGCCCGAAGTCGTTGTGGGCCTTCAGGATGGTGTTCGACTCATCCGCGAACTGCTGCAACCGCTGCATCGCGCCGGTCGGGTTGTCGACCAGCGACTTGTCGGTGTAGGTCGCGACGAGATGGGTGGCCAGCTTGGTCTCGATCTCGTCCCATTCCGGGATCAGGTAGTCGGTCTGGTAGCCGGCCTGGTAGTTGGGGTCCTTGACGAGCATTGCGCCCCAGGCCGGTTGCTGCGCCAGCAGGGCAGAGTAGTCGAGGTCGATCCGGGCGGGAACCCAACCCGAGATCGTAGCGATGGACTGCTGTTGGGGCAGTTCCATCAGGAACCTGATGAAGTCCCAGGCGGTCTGCTGGTGGGGCGACGAGGCCGCGACGTCAAAGGATTCCGTGCTGTGGAGGGTCGTTGTCGGCAGCTTGACCGCGCCATAGCTGAGCGTCGGAGCATTCGCCGCGATGTCGCCGATGACGTTCGACTCGCGCATGAACATCGCGGTCAGTCCTTGCTCGAACGCCTTCGTGTCGGCGGCGATTTTGGTGTCGTCGATGAGCGGCGGCTTGTTGACCCCGTTGACGTACATCTCGAGGACCTTGACGCCGCTGTCGTTGGCATAGCTCGCGCTGTACTTGCCCGCGCTGTTCTGGGCCAGCAGTCCGAGCGGCGCCTGGGGCGTGCCGTACTGCATCAGCCACAGCCAGAACTTCTCGGCCACGCCACTGCCCTGGCCGCTGAGGCGAAGGCTCAGGCCCGACCGGCTGACTGCGCCGCTGGGGTCGTACTTCGTGAGCAGCGGCGCGGCGGCCATGATCTGGTCCATCGTGGTCGGGGGCTGGACGCCGGCCGCGCTCAGATAGTCCTTGTTGTAGTAGAGAGCGACCGCGCTGACGAACTCCGGGACGCCCCAGACCTGGCCCTTGTACGTCACGTGCGCCTGGACGAACTTGTCGAAGACGCCACTCGTCACGAACGTTTGCATCCACGGCGGAACGGGAGCAAGGACGTTCTGGTCGACGAACGGTGTCAGGAAGGCCAGGCTGTGCTCGACGATGTCGGTCGAGGTCTTGGTCGGCAGGGCGATCGTGAGCTTCTGCTCGTAGCTGCGCAGGTCGGTGCTCGAAACGGTGATCGTGACATTCGGGTGCAGCGCGTGGTACGCGTCCGCGGCCTTCTTGTAGACGGGGTCCATCTCGGAATAGCCGCTCGACAAGGTGAGCGCAACGTCGCCGGACTCGGGACCTGGACCGGTATCTCCGGCGCCCGGCGACGAGGATCCGCCGGCCGCGCTGCTCGACGCCGGTGCCGTCGAGGCGGCCGGGGGCGGTGTCGGCGTCGCCGAGGATCCGCAGGCACCAGCCAGGAAGCTCACGGCGACGAGGGCCACCAGTCGTTTGGAATGGAGCATCTCTGTACCTCACTACTTTCTCTACGTCCCTGTTCGCGGTTGCAACCACCCCCGAAACGATCCTCATCCTCCAGAGGTCAGGGTTCCGCTTGATCATCGCTTGTCCCAGGCGGGCTCCCGGTCGAGGGCCTGGGACGCGTTCGGCCGCGCCCGGCGACCTTCGGTTGGACGGCGCCGCCGGTCGGCCAGGAATAACCTTGCGGTCCACCCGGCTTCGGCCGGTGACCACGGCCGTGCGCCGACGCGCTCGCGTCCATCCGACCAAGGAGGAGCTCGCCGGCCTGGATCACGTGGGCGCGCACCAGGGCCTCGAGGCGGTCCGGGTCGCGGCGCTCGATCGCGGTCGCAATCGGCTGGTGCTGCCCGACGAGCGTCGGAGCGTCCGCCGCGAACAGCTGGTTTGTGAGGACGATCCGGCGAGACAGGATCTGGAGCGTATCGAGGCGGTCGAGGAGCATCTGGTGGCCGCAATGGAGGAACACTGCCCGATGGAACCCGGCGTCCGCATCGGCGACGGCGAGCGGATCGGCGCTGGTGGTGGCATGCCGGAGCCGATCGAACGCGCTGCGAACTTCCTCCTGGTAGACGCTCGAGGACCCGTTCGCCTCGAGCGCGAGCCGCGCTGCATACGGTTCTAGCAAGGCCCGCAGGCTCGTGATCTCCCAGGTCGCGCGGGGCGAGAGCTGCGACACGAATGCCCCCCGACGGGGAAAGACGTCGACCAGGCCGCTGTCCGCCAGCATCCGCAGGGCTTCGCGGACGGTGCCGCGTGACGTGTTCAGGTCCGTCGCCAGGGCGATTTCGGGAAGCCGCGCTCCGGGCTCGAAGGTCCCGCCAACGATCGCGTCGCGGATGTGCTTGCTGACAGCCTCCGTCATCGTGTCGGGCCGCTGCAGGACCATCAATGGGCGTGCCTCGGAAATTGTTGATTGCCCGACAATAGACCCTCGAGGAACGCCTCGCAACCGGTCCTCGCGCGGAGGGACCTGGGCCTCGTTCACAGCCGTTTGATCCGCGGTCGGTAGCGTGCGATCGTTGCCTGATTGGCCTCATCGCCCCCGGGACTGTTGGCGCTTCGCCAGATCGGCGGGTCGACCTTCCGGCGCGCCAGCTCGGCAATCGCCTCGAGCATCAGGGCGTTCAGGGCGAATGAGTTGGCGAACGTCGATACGGCGCCGACCCGCTCGTGGACGCCATCGACCTCCATCAGGGCATCGCCGACCGGCACCTTTGTGTCGATGGTGAAGTCCGCGAGGTCGGCCAGGTCCTGGCCGCTCGGATGCCGAGCGGCGTGGCCCTGCGGGAGGGCCCGCTGGAGCTCGACCGAGGTGACCCCGATCGTCGTGAGGCCGAGCTCCCGGGCGTAGAGCGCGATGTCGATCGTGCACGAGTTCACGCCATACGCGTTGACGATGATCAGCACGTCACCGCTCGTGAGGTTGGCATTCCGAAGGACGGTCCGGCCGTAGCCGGGGGTGCGTTCGACAAGCATCGACCGGATGGCGCCGTGGGCCAGGAGGAAGCCATCGTCGAGGAGTGCGTTGACGCAGGCCAGGCCACCGGCGCGATAGAAGATCTCCTCGGCGCCCATCGAGGAATGGCCGCCCGGGCCGATCACGTTGACGAGCCGATCGTCCGCGACCCGGTCGGCAACGGCGACGGCCGCGCGCATGATCGAGTCGCGCTCCTCGGTCGCGATCCGGGCCACCAGCGCGTTGATTCGCTCGAGATACTCGTCATAGAGTGCGACGGCCATCCTGCTCCTTCTCCTCAGCGTTCTGTCGAGGTCATCGAGTGCCGGCCGCGGTGGCGCCAAGCGTCCTCTGGACCAGGGCGATCACCTTCTCGGCAAGCTTCTCGCCTTCTCCGCTTCGCAGCACGCTCGCGTTCGGCTCGTAACCGCCCTCTGCGTAGGCCTCGGCCGTCGGGATGTAGCCGACCGTCCCGTCACACAGGGCCGCGATGCAGGTGGTGCCCTCGCCGAGGGCGGCCCGGATCCGCTGGCCGAGGGCCACGAAGAGCTCGCCCTGGACCCCGACGTGGACGAAGGGACCGAATCCGAGTCCGCTGATCCGGACCCCAACGGGGCCGTCGCTGCCCGGGGCCGCTGCTTGGCCGGCGACAAGGTCGGCATACGCCGCCGCGACGAGGGCGTGATAGGTGGCGTCGGCCGACAGATCGACCTCCCGGACGGCCGCCGCCGCGACGATCGCCAGGTCGGCCGCTCGGCGCGCTTCCGCCGGGTCCGGGAGCGGCTTGCGGGCGAGCTCGACGACCTCCGAGGCGCCCCACACGCGATGCGCAGCCGAAGGTTGCAGCCCGTTGTGCACGGCCAGCGCGGTTTCCGCCAACGCGCGGCCGTATTTCTCGGCCGATTCGAAGATCCGCCACGGGACGATGACTCCGACCATGCTTCCTTCGGGAGAGTAACCGCCGGGATTCACGTCGCCCTGTGGCCCGGTGGTAAATACGACGACGCCGCCGATCGTGTGCTCCAGCTCGCGGCACAGGACGCCTGGGTAGTCGGCGGAATAGAGCGTGTTGTTCGGGCCGAGGGTGGTCGGGTGGCAGCCATAGTTGACGAGCGTCGCGAGGGGTTGGCCGCCTTCATCGTCGAACCGGACGACCGTCACCCGATCGTCCACCGGACCCCCTGCCGGCCGCCGATTTGCGCCGATTCCGGTAACGGTCCCGAACCCGACGGCGATCGTGGCCTCACGCCGGGACGAGAACGCCTCCGTGACGGCGTTCGCGATCCGGTCCGCGATCATCCGCTCGATCGGCGAGCCGGGCGCGGCAACGGGACCGCTATGGGTATGCGTGCCCACGAGCTGGAGCCGATCGCGGGCGATCCCGGTCGAGTCCACGACCCGGCCGGCCACCAGGTCCTGGACACCCTGGTCGATCTGGAGCAGCTCCGCCACGACCAGCGCGATGGTCGTTCCATCGGCTCCCTCGGCGACGATGACGCGGGCGTGAAGAGGATCG
>Ga0193751_1002697_pt1 | contig 10703 bp, 17 predicted proteins | sample L1c2metaG_FD_143050 | JGI IMG/M metagenome (GOLD analysis project Ga0193751, IMG submission 143050) | Soil microbial communities from a riparian zone of the East river system, Colorado, United States - L1c2 | ecosystem: Environmental > Terrestrial > Soil > Riparian zone | place: USA: East River...
ATGAACATGAATACTTTTTGGCGGTGGAAGCAGCGTTTGCGCAGTGGGAGGCAATGCAGAACGTCGGTCGTTAGCGTGGCCGACCTTGCCGACCCTGGCTGCAACGACCTTGTTGCCAAGCCTTACAGCCCACACCAGCTACTGGCGAAAATTCGCAATTACCTGCAATAGAACTGACGTCGAATTGCTGCAATGCACTTTGTCCGAAATTGGCCCAAAGCTGACATGACACGGGCACCTATCGATGTCTGCTTTCGGGGGAATAGCGGACATCGCTCGGACGATCCGAAATGTCCGCTTCTGATCCATTTCGACGTCCAGTTTGTCTGAGATGTCGCTCTGCAAATGACCCTGAGCCCCATTCCGCCCGGGCGAGAACCGGAGGGTGTTGCTAGGATCGTGCTCACCCTGTGTTAATACCACGACCTTCAGGCCTCAGCTTTGCGTGCATGGCGCTTTGGTGGGGTCTCGGACGTGAGAGATCCCAATAGGAAGGAGCCGCCATGAGCTTTTACGAGAAAGGCCCTGTTCGCATCCATTTCGAGGAGAAAGGTTCTGGCTTCCCGCTGCTAATGATTGCCGGCGGCGGGCTGAATTCCGCCATCCCAAATCTGTCCGCGCCCTATTCCCCCTTCAATGCGATGGACGAGTTCAAGTACGAATACCGCTGCATCGGCGCCGACCTTCGCAACGCTAATGGCGGCCAGTCCACAGGTCCCCTCGAGATCGATCGCCCCTGGGATTCTCATACCGACGACCATCTCGGCCTGATGGATCATTTGCGCATCGACAAGTTCATGGCGCTGGGATTTTGCATCGGCGGTCCCATGATCTGGAATCTGTTGAAGCGAGCGCCCGACCGGATCGTTGCGGCCGTGCTGGCGCAGCCCTCGGGCTCGCGGCCCGAAATGCGCGACCTGTTCTACGACAACAACATGAAGGGCTGGGGGCCGGAGCTTGTGAAGCGAAGGCCCGACATCGCGATGGAGCAGGTGGAAAAATTCCTGACCAGGATGTATCGCACCAACACCGACTTCGTGTTCACGGTGACGCGCGATTTCGTCCGCAACTGCCGGACGCCGGTGCTGATCCTGCCCGACGACATCCCGGCGCATCCTTATGCGGTCGCGATGGAGGCCGCGATGCTAGCGCCGAACGCAGAGGTGAGCATGTTCCCGTGGAAGGAGCCGAAGGAGCGGATTCCGCTCGCGGTGCGGCAGATCCGCTCCTTCCTCCGCGCAAACCGGCCCGCGGCGGCGTAAAGGCGCTATTGGTCGTGAGTTATACTCTAAATAGGCGGACACAGTGCACCGCGGTGAGGTTAGCCGGATGAGCGGTTTCCAACGGAAGATGACAGGCCTGCTCGGCGCTATGATGAGCATCGCAGTGATTCTGCCAAATTTGGCAGCCGCACAATCGCAACCAACCGTTCCGCAAAGTGGTGGCCAATCAGATCGGCTTTCCATCGTATATGTCCCACCCAATAACTCCGGTTTTCAGGAGGTCTACGATCTCTTAGGGCAGCATCGTGCTCTGGAGAAGGTAAAGGAGATACTCAGTCCGTTCCTATTCTCCGAGCAGTTGACCATCGAAACGACTGAATGCAGCGCGGCAAATTCCTATTATCAGCGGAAAAGTTTCAAGCCGACCGTGACGATCTGTTACGAATTTTTGAAGCGCATGTTGGAATTGCTCCCAAACGAAACTAACCCTGCCGGACTCACCCCACCGGATGCGGCCGTCGGACAGTTTTTCTGGGTGACTTTTCATGAGGTCGGACACGCAGCATTCGATATGTTCAACGTGCCCATATTTGGACATGAGGAGGATGCCGCCGATAACTTTGCAACATTCATCATGCTGCAATTTGGCAAAGGGCAAGCGCGGCGATTGATTAACGGCGCCGCGTGGGCCTGGAGAGCGTATTTGGGGGATTACCAGAAAAATCCCGTAGTGCCGACGCGGCTAGCCGCCTTTGCCAGCGATCACGGCCTACCCCAAGAACGCTTCTACAATCTCCTCTGCCTAGCTTTCGGTGCTAACAGCCAGGAATTTGCCGATTTCGCCAGTTTTTTGCCGCCGACACGGTCACCAAATTGTTCGCATGAATACCAAACGCTGGTGCGCGCATTCCGTCAAGAAATCCGGCCTCATATCGATCAGGAATTGGCTCGGGTGGTTCTAGATACAGATTGGCTAGAACAGGTAGAAGCAAAACCGCTTCCTCAGAAGTAGCTGATCATGTGCAGCGCGCGGCTGATGTCTGCTTGTGGCCCTGAACTGACCTCGCCCGATGTCCGTCATAGGTCCGCTATCGGGAGCTAACCGGACGTGACTCGGACATCGGATTTTGTCCGTTCATGACCCATCTCGGACATCAGTGGGTTCTTTGCTGCGGTGCACGGGTCAGACTTGCTATATTGTCCCTGATCCTTGGCCTTGGGGTAAGTCCCATGAGGCGGCGCGAATTCATTACGCTCATTGGCGGTGCGGCACTGACTTGGCCGGTGGTGGGAAACGCGCAGCAGCGGGTCATGCCTGTCGTCGGTGTTCTGTGCGCCGGAACCGCGCAGTCGCTGGAGCGCCATCTGACAAGCTTTCGAGAGGGCATGCGGCAGCTCGGATATGTCGAGGGCAGCAACGTCCGCTTCGAGTTTCGGTTCGCCGATGGCTATCTGGATCGCTTGCCAGATTTGGCGAACGAGTTGGTGCGCCTCAATCCACGCGTGATCGTTTCCGCGCCGCTTCCGGCCCACCTCGCGGTGCGAAAAGCAACTAGCGCGATCCCAATCGTAATGGCCACGGGCGCGGACCCGGTGGGCTTCGGATTGGTGGCCAGCCTCTCCCATCCGGGCGGCAATGTGACTGGCCTTGCAAACTTCGCAGAAATGCTGGCCTCCAAGCAGATCGACTTGCTGCGTGAGATGCTGCCCCACCTCGCGCGTTTCGGCTTGCTCGTCAATGTGACCAACCAGCTGCATGTGCCGCAACTGCGCGAGACCAAAATCGCCGCCGAGGCGGCCGGCATTCTGCTCGTGCCTGTGGAGGTTAGCAGCCCCGATAAGCTTGACTCGGCGTTCGCAACACTTGGCACGGAGCGAGTTGAAGCGCTCCTCGTCCCGCCTGACACAACCTTTTCTTCGCGACGTCAGCAGATTGCCGACCTCGCGGCAACGACACGTTTGCCGGCGATTTATGGTTATCGCGAGCATGTCGAAGTTGGTGGACTCATGAGCTATGGACCCGACATCCCCGACCAATACCGTCGAGCAGCAATCTACGTAGATAAAATCCTGAAAGGTGCACAACCCGCAGAGCTGCCGGTAGAGCAACCGACGAAGATCGAACTCGTCATCAATATCAAGACAGCGACCGCTCTCGGCCTCAGCATCCCACCGGCGCTGCTCACTCGCGCCGACGCAGTGATCGAGTAGAGATGCTATTTTTGCTGCGGTGCATGAGTCTGCTTTTGGCCGATAGTGGACACTCTGCGACTGCAGTCCAGAGTCCGCTTTCGGGGGTAAAGCGGACATTGACCAACCGTTGCTCATCTACCCCGATTTATGAGTACACGCCCTAGCCAGTTTTCCTGCAGCTTGCGGGGAGGCATGGCTTCGCTCCCAAAACAGTGACATGAGGGGCTGTTCCTAAAAGGGGCATTTTACGAACAGTTCACTCGGCTGGGAGGGCGAAAACCATGGCGAAACCGCACCTCAAGCTGGTCACGCCAGCCACCATTAAACGAACAGTTGCCCCAAAGCGGCGTCCCAACGCCGACTTGCGGACCCGCGAGCATCTGACTGAGGCCGAGGTCGAGCGGCTCATGGCAGCAGCGAGGAAGAATCGCTGGGGACACCGGGACGCTACGATGGTGCTAGTCGCCTACAGGCATGGCCTGCGGGCGGCCGAATTGGTCGACCTGCGCTGGGAGCAGGTGGACTACAGAGCGGGGGCACTCCTGCCACCCACCCGATCCTTGGCGACGAGCTACGAGCACTGCGGCGGCTTCAGCGTGAGCAGGACCCTAGGTCGCCATTCGTGTTCACCTCGGAACGGGGCGCGCCCTTCACCACCGCAGGGTTTGCCCGCATGATTGAAAGAGCGGGTACGGACGCGAAGCTCAGCTTCAAAGCCCATCCGCACATGTTGAGGCATGCCTGCGGTTACGCGCTCGCCAACAAAGGGCACGATACGAGGGCGCTGCAAGCATACCTCGGTCACAAGAATATCCAGCACACGGTGCGCTACACCGAACTGTCGCCGACACGGTTCAAAGATTTCTGGCGCGAGTAGCCTTTTGTATGTTGGCTTAAGCGTTTTCGTTGTCATCGGGGGAAATATACCGCCATACAATTCCTGAAATGGTGGCGTGCCGTTTTATCGGTTCTGAGGTGGCGAAGATATTTCGGTATCGTTTTCTCGATGTCCGAAGCTAGGCTGCGTAAACTCACAAAGACCCTATGGTCGTAATAAACCGGCCACGGCGTAACTGCTTTTAATATCTGCTTGGCCGGTTTCAACATTGCTATTTCAATGGGTGGTTTGCGCCTACTCGCTAGAACTGTCCACGCGACAAGGCGTCTCCGCTGGCCTTTGAATTTGCTTTTCGAGTGAGTATCAAAAACTGCATAAGGTTGTGCCACATGAGCGACCTTATGCCGAAAGCACGCGTACAAAATATCAAGACGGTCTGACGTATAATCGATAGTGCTCATAAACTTGGTTACGTATTTTTTTAGTTCTTCGAGTCCGTGACCATCGAGCTTACCCGCGTAAAGTCCACTCAAAAAATCGGCGAACGCGATGCAAGTGATGAGGGCCGGAAAGTAAGCGTGGCGATTGTTTTTGTCATGCGTGAGGCAAATCTTGATGTCCTTACGAAAACGATCAGTATGTTCGCGCAGGAACGCTTTCGCAAAGCTCACAACGTCTGCCTCGGAAGAAAATGGCATAACGGGCATATCGTGACCTCCACTTTCAATCGACTTTGCGGCTTCATCCAGACCTCATCTCCACACACGTCGGTTGGGTAATGGCTTTGTTCTACATTCCGTTGCTCGCCGCATGCAGAAACTTGAGAGCTTCGTGTGTCAGACGCTCGGTAACAGAGCGTGGCTTGACATTTGACAACGCTCGTTCGTGCATACGCTTGACAGAATAACGGCCTGATCGAAGTGCAGGTTTGCGACCATTGTGAAAAAGCTGCCATAGTGCTTCGTGGAGCGACAACAAAAAGGCGAGCATTCGCTCCAATTCCCGAACATTTGTCCTTGCGAACAAAATCGACGCATCTGTTGCGTCGTGAACATCTTTGTGCGCGAAAACCTTGTGCCGAATAGGTTGATACTTTTCCCGATAAACCTTTCGCCACTTACTGAGGTATTTGCGCAGACGATAGAAATCCGCGACCTTCGGCACGTAGACATGTCTCAAATAGCTTTCTAGCCACTCGGGAGGTGCGCCACTCGCTCCTTGTCGCCTTCGTGCCAGAGCAGACTTTGTAAAAATTTGCCGGTTATCGAGCGCTAGCTTTAGCAATTTCTCGACGTTGTGCGCCGAGTTCTGATCGAAAATTCGCCCCAAAACAACAAAGGACCCGGTCTGTAGCCCGCCTAGAATGGTGTTCCAAAATAGAGGAGCGGTGTTCAGCAGGCGATGGACTGATTTGTTTACTCCGGCAGCGTGGTGGATGAAAAAATAGGCGTAAAAGAATTGTGCGGCGGATTCAGCTTCTGTTCGGAAAATCTCCAATTCGCGCTCAACCACTTCGTCCATGCGAGTCGAACTGCTTGTTGGCGGTTGCCGCTTTCGCCTGCGGCCCATTTTAGCCTCCTGCCCCAATCACATGAGAACTGCCACTAGCTAGTTCTGCCGACAAACGGGCAAAAATGCTATCCTCATCAATGGCGCGGGGCCGGGTGCCTGAAGCTCACGCCTAAGCACACCCTTGCGCCCATTGTTTTGGTGTTGAGCTTGGCCTCATCAGCGGTGAAAGCGTGGGGATACTGCTCCCAACCGTCTACTCCGTCTTGCGCGACACGGTATGGTCCTTTCGACGATACCTACGACTTCGACCGCTGCAAAAGTCAGATGCAGTCGTACCAAAGCGATGTCGAAAGTTTCCTTTCCTGTCAGAGAAATGACAGTGAGCGCGCCATACAAGAATACAACGATGCCGTAGAGAGTTTCAATCGCCGGGCAAGAGGTTGAAGTCTCGCCTTGCCGCAGACTGACACCCGAGTGAAAGCTCACTACGCAGCCGTCTCAATAACGCTCTTCGTCCCATCGCGTGCAACGGGGGCACAGCTGGATTGATTGTTGGGCACGTCCATGTGCATTTGATGCCTTGTTGTCAAAGCGACGCGCAAGACCCGAGAGGCAGCGTGAGAGGTATAATGCCCGGCCAGATCGTCAGAGTATGTAACTAAAGAGCATGGAATGGTGAACCTATACGTTGGGATCACCGACTACGATTGGTTTCGATATTTGTCTGCGCTCCCAAGCGTCGAAGAAGTGAATTTCTGGCAACCGGGCGGGCGCACCAACTTCAAAGCACTTCAACCGGGCGAACTCTTTCTGTTCAAACTCCACTCGCCGCGAAACTTTATCGTTGGCGGTGGTGTTTTCGCCCGTGCCGATATTCTGCCGGTTTCACTTGCGTGGGACGCATTTGGAATAAAGAACGGCGCGGCATCGCTGCCGGAAATGCGCAAACGCATCGCCTTTTATCGAAGCGAAGCTGACGATTTTCGCAAAGATTACATGATCGGCTGCCGGATTCTAACGCAGCCATTCTTCTTGCCGGAGGATCAGTGGATTCCAATTCCGGCATCATGGTCCCCTCATATTCAGCAGGGACGAACTTACGATACATCTGACCCCGATGGTCGGCATTTGTGGGATGCAGTCTTAGGTCGGCAATCGCAAGAGCCGACAGCACCTATTCCAATCCCGCGATACGGCGAGCCAACTTTAATCCGTCCTCGTCTTGGACAGGGCGCTTTTCGCGTGGGCGTTACAGATGTGTATGACCGACGCTGCGCTGTCACTGGCGAGCGCACCCTGCCTATCCTCGACGCCGCACACATCCGGCCATACGGCCAAGGCGGCGAGCACGAAATAACGAACGGCCTGCTACTGCGAACCGATATTCACCGACTGTTTGATTTGGGCTACGTAACGGTAAGCAGCGATGGAAAGTTTGAAGTGGGGCGTCGGCTGAAAGAAGATTTTGAGAACGGAAAACATTACTATGCAATGCATGGTCAGCCAGTTTTCTGGCCACGTCATCCCGAACATCGCCCCAAACAAGAGGTTCTTGAGTGGCATCAGGCGAACAGCTTTTTAGGTTGATGAAGCAAAGGGCACCCAGCCAAGAAAGCAAAGATGTGAGCCGCACATGGAATTTCGCCTGACCTACAATGGGCCGCTTTACTCAACTCAAGGTGAGCCGCCGCAGCATCAAAAAGACAAACGGGCGGGGCACAAACATACACTTCGAAAAAAATTTCACACCCAGCTAAAACGGCTCTGGGAGATAACTCCCTATTTACGCAATGAGGAAGGAATCGCGCATTTGCGGACTCTCGGCAAACCACTTGGTGGCCTTCCCGGAGAGCCGCACGACATTCGTCGTCTTTCAGAAAAGCACGCTCAGTTCGGCTTCAGTTTTGTCCCGCTAGTGACCTATGACATGGACCTGCTGTGCGGGCTCGACATCCTCTTTCTGCGTCCAGATAAGCCCGGCCATGTCTTGTGGGCAGGTGATATCGACAACCGTATCAAGACGCTCATTGACGCGCTTCGCATACCCAAAGCCAATGAGCGATATGTCGATCTCGTACCTGAGCACGATGAGAAGCCGTTTTTCGTTCTTTTGGAGGATGACCAACTCATCACGAAAGTTTCCGTAGAGTCAGATCAATTGTTGGAATTTGAAACTCCTGACACCGTAGATGAAGTCAGATTGATCGTAACCGTGCGAATCCGACCGTATCAGATGCACATTGGCAATCTTGAATTTGGAGGCTAGTCTCGTTTTCCTTTGTGCGTCGTAACCTTGTGTTCGCCGTGACAGCGATAGTCAAGTTTGTTCCCTCTGCGCATTTTGATCGCCGAATGCTAGGGTGATCGTGGCGCGGGGCCGGGTCTGCAGCCCGTTGCCGGACACCTTCACCGCCATCCGGGTGCCCCGCGCTGATACTTTCGCATGGGCGGTGGTGGCGGTGGTCAGTGGCATACTCTCCGGATTGGGAGCTGCTTGCCGACGCGCTGAAGCGTGTCATGGCGACCCGCGTAACCGAGGACGAAGCAAAAACAGACCTGTGCAATGCGGTGCGTGATGGGAAGATCGGTGTCCAAGTAAGGATCGCTGCAAGCGATGGCATGCGCGGCCAAATCTTTTCTAATGGCAATGTCCGTGTACCTGCGCACCTCAGTCCTAGCGATTTCGATTGGGTGCAGTCGCGCCCATTACAGCCATGGCCGATTGGGCCAAAGCTTGTCGAGCACTATTTTTGGAGCGGCGGCTGGGAAAATCGGTCGCTCGATCTTATCGAGCTTTCGACCGCCGACGTGACCACCGTTTTGTGCGGTGGCGGGGGCGCAAACAACAAAGCGGAAAAGCTGACCACAACGTCAGGGCAAGAGAGCGTCGCAATCAAAGCCCTTGCTTTGCACCTACAGAATAATCGCGATCTAATACGCGAGGATGCTGCTACGTGGTGCCGCGAACAGGGTTTCAAGCTGTCGGGCCGCGGCTTCAAAGATCGCGTGTGGCCGCAGGCGCGAGCAAAGGCCGGATTGCCGCCAAAAGGCTTGCCTGGTCGCAAGCAGAAATTGGCGCTCTGAAATCGATGCACCAAAATCGGCGCACCGCTCCGATTTTCTAACCAGCGTGAAAGAAGTCCAGGTAGCATAGGCGTTTCCGTGCACGTTGAATTCGGCGCGTAAAAATCGACGCACCAATTTTTTCGTGACGGCTATTTATTATAGCTGTCCGCTTCTCTAATTGCTTCGGCAGTGCTCGCGAATTGCGCGAGTGCAGTCGCCGGGACCATCCCGGCCAGCAATAGCGAGACGAAAATGGACAATCCGCTGGCCTATACCGTCGCCGAGGCGTGCGCGGTCGAACGGCTCCCCGCCACCGCAAGCGACAGCCGCGACAGCAAGGCGGCGCACGGCGAGGCGGCGCAATGATGCTCGATCCGTGTCAGGTGGCGCGCGACCGCGCGGCCGTCGTCACCAAAACCGTCGTCCACATAGTCGGCGAAGCGCTGCGCGCCTGGTTCCACGGCGACCAAACAGATTTTGCGGCTACGCGCGCTGCAATCGAGGCGATTTTGCGCGCGGAGTTCGATGAAATCACACGCCAAGTGCGTGACGAAATCCGGCCCGACTAACGGCGGGCGGTAAAGCGTGCCGGGGCTTTTTACCGGCGACACAATGGACCTGAAAGGATCCGATCTAAGATGAAAAGATATGAAGTGTTTCCGTCCAAATACCTCAAAGCCGCCGACCTTGGAGGCAAACCCGCCATCGTGAAGATCTCGGCAGTCTCATATGAGACGCTGAAAAGTCCAGAGGGGAAGGAGCAAAACAAAACTGTTTTGGCCTTTGCTGGAACGAAAAAATTGCTGCCTCTCAACATGACCAATTGGGATGCCGTGGCTAATGTTGCCGGCGACGATACTGACCAATGGCCTAACAAAAAAATCGAGCTTTACCCGACCACCACCCAGATGGGCAGCAAGATTGTCGAGTGCGTTCGCATCAGAAAACCTTCCGCGCCGAAGGAACCCAAATTGCCCGTCGTGGCGGACGACGACCTCGACGACGCTATTCCGTTCTAACAAAGCCATCAGCTACCACCGAATTTGGTTTGTGATGGCCGATAATTCCAGGGAACGCCCGCCGTGCCTACGCTCCGTACCGCGCTCGCACTTGCGAAAAAGGGCATGCATGTCTTCCCGTGCCGGCCAAAGCAGAAAGAGCCGGCGACCGAGCATGGGTGCAAAGACGCTACCGTTGACGCCGACATCATCGCGCAGTGGTGGCGCGAGCAACCCGACGCCAACCTAGCGGTTGCGACCGGCGCCGCCTCAAACGTCTTCGTGCTCGACATCGACGGTTTCGACGCCGAGATCGAGTTGCGCAGGCTCGAAAAAGATCACGGCACCTTGCCACCGTCGGTCGAATCGATCACGGCGCGCGGCCGCCATGTTTGGTTCCGCTATCCGACTGACGGGCTAGTGCCGAATTCCGCCAGCAAAGTCGCACCAGGGTGCGACATCCGAGGCAACGGCGGATATGTGCTAGCGCCGCCGTCGATACATCCAAGTGGTCGGCGTTATGAGTGGTCGGTCGATTGTGCAGACGCACTCGCCGCCGCCCCCGCGTGGTTGCTCGACAGGGTATCGCAGCCGGTCAATGGCGCCACACCGGCGCTGCCGCCGGAGCAATGGCGCGAGCTTGTCGCAGGCGGTGCCGCGAAAGGCACGCGTGATTGTACGATCACGAAGCTGGCCGGCCACCTGCTGCGTCGCCGGATCGACCCTTACGTTGCGCTCGAATTGATGCAGGCGTGGAACGCAACAAGATGTGTGCCGCCACTACCGGCCCCGGACATTGAACGCATCGTGGCATCGGTCGCTGGCCGCGAGCTGCGGAGGCGGACCGGTGCATGAGAATATCGTAAAGCTTGC
>Ga0193751_1002698_pt1 | contig 10703 bp, 10 predicted proteins | sample L1c2metaG_FD_143050 | JGI IMG/M metagenome (GOLD analysis project Ga0193751, IMG submission 143050) | Soil microbial communities from a riparian zone of the East river system, Colorado, United States - L1c2 | ecosystem: Environmental > Terrestrial > Soil > Riparian zone | place: USA: East River...
CCGCGGCAGCCGGGTCGACTGGAGCGACCTGTTCGACCGTCGTCATGAGCTACTTCGCTGGGAACTAGGAACTTTAAAGCCTGAAAGGAGACCATCTGGGGCCCCGCCCAGCCGTCCCGAGTGATGCTTTTATACAACAATGTTGCCGGATTGCGACAATTCGGGGGCGTAATATTTTGCCGCAGGCCTATCGGCTGGAAAGTTCCGGCGTGTCGGCGGCGGCATCAAGTGCCGCCGGTGCGATAAACCTGGATTTCGAGGTCGCGGATTTTCTTGCGCAGCGTATTGCGGTTGACGCCAAGGAGATCGGCGGCGCGGATCTGGTTGCCGCGGGTTGCCGCCAGTGCCGCCGACAAAAGCGGGCCCTCGACCTCGCGCAGGATGCGGTGATACAGGCCTGGCGGCGGCAGGCCGTCGTCAAAACCGGAAAAATATTGCGCCAGGAAGCGCTCGACCGCGACCGAGAGATTGTCCTCGGTGCGGTTGGTTTCGCCCGGCGCCATCAATGTCGGCTGCGAAAGCTCGGAGTCGATCACCGCCGTGGTGATGGTTTCCTGCGGATAAAGCGCCGCCAGCCGCCGCGCCAGATTTTCCAGCTCGCGCACATTGCCCGGCCAGCGATGTTTCTTCAGGCGGTCGAGGGCTGCCTGATCGATCTGCTTCGGCGGCAATCCTTCGCGCTCGACCACGGTGAAGAAATGCCGGATCAGATCGGCAATGTCTTCGGTGCGCTCGCGCAGCGGCGGCAGCCGCAGCGGCACGACGTTGAGGCGGAAGAACAGGTCTTCGCGGAACAGCCCCTGTTGGATGAGTTGGCGCAAATCCTTGTTGGTCGCGGCGATGATGCGCACGTCGGCCTTGATCGGGGTGCGGCCGCCGACCGTGGTGTATTCGCCCTGCTGCAAAACGCGCAACAGCCGAGTCTGCGCCTCCATCGGCATGTCGCCGATCTCGTCGAGGAACAGCGTACCGCCTTCGGCCTGCTCGAAACGGCCGGCGCTGCGCGTATTGGCGCCGGTGAAGGCGCCCTTCTCGTGGCCGAACAGCTCCGATTCAATAAGATCGCGCGGGATCGCCGCCATGTTGATGGCGACGAACGGCCCGGTGCGGCGCTTGCCGTAGTCGTGCAGCGCGCGCGCCACCAATTCCTTGCCGGTGCCGGATTCGCCGGAGATCATCACCGTCAAATCGGTCTGCATCAGGCGCGCCAGCACGCGATAGATTTCCTGCATCGCCGGCGAGCGGCCGACCAGCGGAATGGATTCGAAATCCTCGACCTTGGCCGGCTGCCGCGTTTTCTCCTTCGGCTCCGACAAGGCGCGGCCGACGATGGAAATCAGCTCCTTCAGGTCGAACGGTTTCGGCAGATATTCATAGGCCCCGCGCTCGGAGGCGCGGATCGCGGTCATGAAGGTGTTTTGCGCGCTCATGACCACGACCGGCAAATCCGGCCGCGCCTTCTTGATGCGCGGCAACAGGTCGAAGGCGCTTTCGTCGGGCAACACCACGTCGGTAATGACCAGATCGCCGTCGCCCTGGCTGACCCAACGCCACAGCGTGGCGGCATTGCCGGTCGAACGCACCTCGTATCCGGCGCGCGACAGCGCCTGATTGAGAACGGTGCGGATTGCTGCATCGTCGTCGGCGACAAGAATACTTCCCGCGGGCATCAATGATCCCCTCGTGACTGAAGGGCGGCGTCTGAAGCTGAGCCCTCACCCGTGTAAACCGGCATAAGCACGCGAAAGATGGTTCGGCGCGGCTGCGACTCGCACTCGATGATGCCGCCGTGGTCGCCGACGATCTTGGCGACAAGCGCCAAGCCCAGCCCCGATCCAGTCGGCTTCGTGGTGACGAACGGATCGAACAGATGCGGCATCAATTCGTCGGGCACGCCGGGACCATTGTCCTTGACGCAGAATTCGAGCGGCAGCGAGATGCGCGCTTTGGTGCCCGGCAGCGACAGCCGCACGCCCGGTCGGAACGCCGTGGTCAGAGTGATTTCGCCGTTCGAGGTATTTTCGCCAATCGCTTCCGCGGCGTTTTTGACCAGGTTTAAGAACACCTGGACGAGCTGGTCGCGGTTCGCCAGCACCGGCGGCAGCGACGGATCGTAATCCTCGACGAATTTGATGTGGCGGGCGACGCCGGATTGCGCCAGCCGCTTGACGTGATCGAGCACGACGTGGATATTGATCGGCTCGCGCTCGATCGGCCGCTCGTCGGCGAACACTTCCATGCGGTCGACCAGCTTCACGATGCGGTCGGCCTCGTCACAGATCAGCTGCGTCAAAGTGCGGTCGTCATCGCCAACCGATTGTTCGAGCAATTGCGCGGCGCCGCGAATACCGGACAGCGGGTTCTTGATTTCGTGCGCCAGCATGGCGGCGAGCGCGATCACCGAACGCGCCGCGCTACGATGGGTCAACTGCCGGTCCATCTTGTCGGCGATGGTGCGCTCTTGCAGCATCACCACCACGCAATCCGGCTGCTCCGGCAGCGGCGCCACGTAGAGATCGACCAGCCGGTCGCCCGGATTGCGCGGCGTGCCGAGATCGACCTTGTATTCGTTGACCGCGGCGCCGCGCGTGCGCACCTGCTCGACCAGCGTGAGCAAAGGACTGCCGAACGGCACCAGGTCGCGCAGCAGATGCCGGCGCAGGTGCGACACCGAGACTTCGAAAAAAGCCTCCGCCGCCGCATTGGCGTCGGTCACCTTGCCGTCCGCCGCCACGACAATGACGGGATGCGGCAGCGCATTGAGCACCACATCGGCCGACGACGTCGTCAGCAGGTTTTCTGCGGTGCTCATGCCGCAAGTCTCCCTGCCGCAAGTCTCCCTGCCGCATGTCTCCACGCCGCATGCGGGTCGCGCAATTCGTCAAAAGTTTCGGCGAGCCGGTGCAGCACGATCGCGGGGTCTTCGGCGGTGAGGACGCGGCCGCGAAGGGTTTTGAGCCGATGCGCAGGCGCGCCCGCGGTCGCCGCCGCCGTATCGAGCGCCCAGCCGAGATGCTTTCGCGCGTGGCGCAGCCCAATTGCGATGCCGTGATGGGCGAGCATTTCGCCGTAAAGCGCGCTGGCAAGCGCGAGCTGCTCGGTCAGCGCCGGCGCGTTGCCGCGTTCGCCGGTCGCGAGATAGTGCGCCAGTTGACCGGGAAACCATGGCTTGCCCTGGGCACCACGTCCGACCATCACGGCGTCGGCGCCTGAGGCGGCGAGCGCCGCGTCGGCGTCTTCGAAGCTTTGGATGTCGCCATTGACGACCACGGGGATCGACACCGCGTCCTTGACGGCGCGAACCGCCGACCAGTCGGCGCGCCCTTTGTAAAACTGGCAGCGCGTGCGGCCGTGCACGGTGACAAGCCGCACACCGGATTGTTCGGCCCGCCGCGCCAGCTCAGGCGCGTTGCGCGAAGCGTCGTCCCAGCCGAGCCGCATTTTCAAGGTGACCGGCACCTTGACCGCTTGCACCACCGCGTCGATCAAAGTGAGCGCGTGATCGAGATCGCGCATCAGCGCCGAACCCGACTCGCCATTGGTGACGTGCTTGGCCGGGCAGCCCATATTGATATCGACGATAGCGGCGCCGGCTGCTTCAGCCATGTGCGCGCCTTCGGCCATCCAGCGCGCTTCGCAGCCGGCAAGCTGGACCACATGCAGTCCCGCGCCATGATCCTTCATGCGCAGTGCGGCATTGCGCTTTCCGTTGGCGAGTGCCGCGCAAGCGGTCATTTCCGAGATGACGAGGCCCGCACCCTGGCTCGCCACCTGCCGACGGAACGGCGCGTCTGTAACGCCCGACATGGGTGCCAAAAGTACGGGATTTGGCACCGTTAGCGGCCCGATGGCCAACGGCTCGATCAGCTTTTTCGATTGGCCCATAGATGAAAACATTTGCCCACTAAATAGGCGCCACAATGCCTTTGCTTATAGTTTAGCCAAATCCGTGGCTTGCGCAAGTGCTGCACTGCAATATCCCTAACCTGTGCAAATCCAGCCGCAAGGGTCAATTTTGACCGGCCGAAAAGCCGTCGGTTCCATCCACTTTGCCGGTTCGCACATCCCGGGAACTTGCGCTAAAGCCATGCCGGAATTGCGCGGAGTATCAGATGACCGACACGATCGCTGCTGTTGTCGTCGCAGGCGGACGCGGCCTGCGCGCGGGCGGCGACGTGCCCAAGCAATATCGCGAGATTGCCGGCGAGCCGGTGATCCGTCCGGCGCTGGCGGCGTTCCTGCGCCATCCGCAGATCGGCGCGGTGCAGCCGGTCATTCATCCGCAGGACGAAGAAGTGTTTCGCACCGCGACCGCGGGCCTGAAAAAACTTCTGCCGCCGGTTTGGGGTGGCGCGACGCGGCAAGCGTCGGTGCGCGCCGGGCTTGAAGCTTTTGCGGCCAGCGCGCCGGACATCGTGCTGATTCACGACGCGGCGCGGCCGTTTCTGACCGAGGCGCTGATCGGCCGCGCCATCGTCGCCGCCAGGCAAAACGGCGCCGCGGTGCCGGCCATCGCCATTGCCGACACTGTGAAAAAGATCGACGACGATGCGCGGGTGACCGAAACCCTCGATCGCAATCACCTGCGCATGGTGCAGACACCGCAGGCCTTCGTCTTCGATCTCATCCTGGCGGCGCATCGGCGGGCGGCGGCCGCGGGTCGTGAAGACTTTTCCGACGATGCCGCGCTCGCCGAATGGGCCGGACATCGCGTCAGCGTGTTCGAAGGCGACGCCGGCAACGTCAAGCTCACCACCAACGACGATTTCGCCCGCGCCGAGATTGTGCGCTCAACGCTTGCCGACGTGCGCACCGGCAACGGCTTTGACGTGCACGCCTTCGCCGACGGCGACCACGTCATGCTCGGCGGCGTCCGCATTCCGCACTCCCGCGGCGTCACCGGGCATTCCGACGCCGACGTGGCGCTGCATGCGCTGGTCGACGCCATTCTCGGCGCGCTGGCCGAGGGCGATATCGGTCAGCATTTTCCGCCCAGCGATCCGCAATGGAAGGGCGCCTCGTCGGACTGCTTCCTCGCCTTCGCCTGCGAGCGCGTGCGCGCGCGGGGCGGAATCATTGCCAATTTGGACGTGACCGTGGTGTGCGAAGCGCCGCGCGTCTCGCCGCACCGCGATGCCATGCGCGAGCGCATCGCCTCGATTGCCGGGGTTTCCGTAGGCCGCGTCGCCATCAAGGCGACGACCAGCGAGAAACTCGGCTTTACCGGACGGGGCGAAGGTATCGTCGCCATGGCGACCGCAACGGTGCGATTGCCGTGGAGTGCGACGTGATCGGCGCAGACTTACGCGGTGCGGCAAAGCGCGTGCTAAAACTCTGTCGCGCCCGCGGCTTGCACATCGCCACCGCCGAATCCTGCACCGGCGGCCTTGTCGCCGCGGCGTTGACCGAGATCCCGGGTTCCTCGGACGTCGTCGATCGCGGTTTCGTCACCTATTCGGACGACGCCAAGCGGGCGATGCTTGGCGTGCCGGCGGCGACGCTCAAGCGTCACGGCGCGGTGAGCGCGCAGACCGCAAAAGCCATGGTCGCGGGCGCGCTGAAAAACTCGCGAGCCGACCTTGCGGTGTCGATCACCGGCATTGCCGGGCCCGGCGGCGGGTCGAAGCAAAAGCCGGTCGGCCTCGTCTATTTCGCCGCCGCAAGCCGCGACGGGCGCCGCGTCGCGCGCAAGCGGCTTTACGGCGACATCGGCCGCCGCCGGGTGCGGTTGCGCTCCGTCCTGGAAGCGCTCGCGCTTTTGCAACTGCTATCGCGCGCTGCGCGGCGCAAGGGGAGTTAGGATGCGTTGGCGAGCCTGCCTTGTCGCGGCGTTGGCGATGGCCAGTGTCGAAATGGAGAGTGTCGAATCGGCCAATGCCCAATCGGTTGCGGACACGATCGCGGAGTTCGGACTGATCGGCACCTGGGCAACCGATTGCACGCAACCGGGGTCCACCGGCAATTTTCTTACCGTCTATGCGATCAAACCGTCCGGCGAGGTTTCGCGGACCTACTACGATCAGCCCAACCACATTTATAACAACTACAAGATCACCAACGCGAAACGGCAGGCGCCCGACATGCTTTCGTACGAGCAGGTTTGGGACTTTGAAGGCTCGCCCGCCAACATCGCCGGCGATCGCGTGCGCGTTCTGCTCAACATGGCGGACGGCAAATTTCAAATCGTATCGTCACAAGGCAGCGACGGCTCGTTCTTTGTCAAAGACCGCAAATTTCCGAACTCCACCGACGAGAGTCCGTGGCAATCCCGCTGCCCGGGAAATTGAGCTCCTAACGCATTACATCGCCCGCTGCGGCGCGCTGTCGAGAAATTCGCGCAGCTTTTGCGCGTAGAACGTGGCCTAGGTCGTGGTGCCGTGACCGCGCGTCTCCGGGCTTGCCGGGATCAGATAAAGGTGGCCGTTTGTCACCCGCTGCATGGCGCGCTCGGTTATGCCGCTCTCCGGCGGATTGCGTTCGTCGTCGGCCGAATTGATCGCCAATAGCGCGGCTTCGATCCGCTCGAGGCCTGCTGACGGGTCGTAATCGGCCGACGAGCCCCACTGGTAGATGAAGTCGTTGGCGTCCGCCGTGAACGGCGTGGCGAGCCGTTCGTCGACGAGCTTGTCGGCGCGCTCCCGCGTCGGCGCGAGGTTTTGATAGCCGAGCGTTCCGCCGCTGGTGGCGACGCCGAAGAATGCGTAGGCAAGTCGCAGCGACGGCGGTTGCGCAGTGTAGTTGCCGTTGTTCCACGCCGGGTCGTTGCGGATGGCTTCGATCATCAGCCGCCGCAGCATCCAATTGCGGCTTGCCATCTGCGTCGGCTGCGACGCCATCGGCACCAGCGTATCCATGAACTCCGGGTGCATTTCGCCCCACAGCCAGGTCTCCATGCCGCCCATGGAATTGCCCATCACCAGGCGCAGATGCCGGATGCCGAGGCCCTCTTTGATCAGCCGATACTCACCTTCCACCATGTCGGCATAATCGTATTGCGGAAACTTCATCCGCAAGCCGTCGGACGGTTTCGACGAGCGGCCGTGGCCGACCGCGTCGGGAAGGATGATGAAATATTTGCTCGCATCGAGCGGCGCGCCGGGGCCGAACAATTCGCCGGCGAACTGGGGTGTGAGCAAGCTCTTGGCGGAGCCGCCGGTGCCGTGCAGGATCATGACCGGCTGGCCCGAAGGCTCGCCGATGGTGGTGTAGTGCAAGCGCACCTCCGGCATCGTCTCGCCGGTATGAAACTTGAAATCCCGCGCGATCCAATCGGCTTCCTGCGGTGCCGGATAATCGGCTGCCTGAGCGGCGCTCAGCAGCACAATCGCACCGGCCACGCCCATGCAGAGCGGCTTGATCATCGCTGTTTCCTCCGGCCGGCATAATGCGCTCGGCGCTTCTTGCCCTCAGGCTACAGCGCTTTGGCGGGCTTTCGGAAGAGGTTTAAGCCGCCGCGCCATAGACCTGATCGGCACGGCGCTCGAAGGCCGCGGCGAAGCGGCGGAAGGCGGCGTCAAAAATGCCGCCCATAAGCAGGCCAAGGGTGCGGCTGCGGAACTCGTAGGCGATGAAAAATTCCACCTCGCTGGCGCCCTCGCCCGTCGCGCGAAAGCTCCAGCGATTGTTCATGCGCTCAAACGGGCCTTCGAGATATTCGACGAGGATCTCCAGCTTCGGCCGGTCGAGCGTGATGCGGCTGGTGAAAGTTTCGCGCACGAACTTATAGGCGACCGTCATGTCGGCGACGATGACCTCCCTGCCCGCGCTGTCCGTTGTACGCCTGCGCACGGCAAGCGAGCGGCACAGCGGCACGAATTGCGGATAGCGCTCGACGTCGGCGACGAGCGCGAACATATCGGCCGCGGAGTGCTTGACCCAGCGCGTGGTGGAGAATTGCGGCATCAATCAACGCGCCGTCGCTGACCGCGCTGCCTTCAGCCGGGCGAAATCTTCTCCCGCGTGATGCGACGAGCGGGTCAGCGGCGACGCCGACACCATCGAGAAGCCTTTGGCGTAAGCGATCGCCGCCAGTGCCTCGAATTCCTCCGGCGGCACGAAGCGCAGCACCGGATGATGCTTGCGCGTCGGCTGCAGATACTGCCCGATGGTGAGGAAGTCGACGTCGGCTGCGCGCAAATCGTCCATCACCTGGAGCACTTCGTTGCGCTCCTCGCCGAGCCCGACCATGATGCCGGATTTGGTGAACATGTTCGCGTCGAGTTCTTTGACCTGCTGCAACAGCCGGATCGAGGCGAAGTAGCGGGCGCCCGGCCGCACGGTGAGATATTTCGACGGTACGGTTTCCAGATTGTGGTTGAACACGTCGGGCCGCGCCGCGATCACGACTTCCGCGGCGCCGTCCTTGCGCAGAAAATCCGGCGTCAAAACTTCGATCGTGGTTTGCGGGCAGCGCGCGCGGATCGCCGTGATGACGGCGGCGAAATGCGCGGCCCCACCATCAGGAAGATCATCGCGATCGACCGAGGTGATGACGATGTGCGATAGCCCGAGTTTTGCCGTGGCCTCGGCGACATGGTCGGGCTCGGCAGGATCGAGCGCGCCGGGCAGCCCGGTCTTGACGTTGCAGAAGGCGCAAGCCCGCGTGCAGGTGTCGCCCATGATCATGAAGGTGGCGTGCTTTTTCTCCCAGCACTCGCCGATATTGGGACAGCCGGCCTCCTCGCACACCGTGTGCAGGCCGTTGGCGCGCACGATTCGCGCCGTCTCGACATAGCCGGGCGAGACCGGCGCCTTGACGCGGATCCAGTCGGGCTTGCGCAAGCTCGGTTGATCCGGCCGGTGCGCCTTTTCCGGGTGGCGCGGCGGCTTGCCGAGCAGAGTATCGATGACAACGGCCATGACGGTTCCGGGCGCATAATGCTGCGCTTCAGATACTTACGAGCCTGATTGCTGCGCCGCAAGGCGCTGTTTTATCGCCGCGCCGCGCCCGGCTCGTGAACAAAATGTAAGGAAACAACGGCGTTTTCGCCATTTCGGGATGTAACTTTCGCCACAAAAGAATCGTCTCCTGCACGCCAGCGACACGTTTCGTCTTTGGAGGATTTGTCGTGACCGCGCGTGGCAAAGAAGCAGCGGCGCTGGCGCTGCATCGGTTTGGCTTCGGCCCGGCGGGCCATTCGATTGCCGCCATTGCCGCCGACCCGCAAGGCGCGCTTCTCGCCGATCTGGAGCGGCCGCAGGCCGGCCTCGTCGCCGCCAATCTGCCGTCGAGCGGCGAATCGGCCCGCGAGGTCTTTGACTTTCGCGCCGAGCAAGCAGCGAAGCAGAAGCTCGCACTGCGGGTACAGAAGCAAGCCGAAGCCGGCGATGCCGCAAGCTTGTTCAATTGCCGGCAGCCGTCGGGCGCGCCATGTGTGGCGCCGACGTCAAACGATGCCGCCAACCAGCCGACGCCGCAAACGGCGCAACCGGGTCAGCCGCCCAATCCGCCGCTGCCGCAACGGCTATTCCAGAACGAAGCGAAGGCGCGGTTCGATGCCGCGATCGGCGCCGACCCCGGTTTCGTCGAACGCCTGGTGTGGTTCTGGTCGAACCATTTCTGCATCTCGGCCGACAAGGCCGTCGGCATGGCCGGCGCTTACGAGCGGGAAGCGATCCGCCCCCACGTGCTCGGCCGCTTTGCCGACATGCTGCAAGCAGTCGAGAGCCACACGGCCATGCTGGTCTATCTCGACAATGTCGAATCTATGGGTGCGGATTCGGTCGCCGGTATTAACCACGACAAGGGGCTCAACGAAAATCTCGCCCGCGAGATCATGGAGCTGCACACGCTCGGCGTCCGCAGCGGCTATACGCAGAAGGACGTCACCAGCTTCGCCAACGTCATCACCGGCTGGGGCTGGGTGCGGCCGGACGATCCGGCCCATGGCGGCGAATTCGCATTCGTCAAACGCCTGCACCAGCCGGGCGCCCAGATCGTGCTCGGCAAGAGCTATGCGGACACCGGCGTCGAGCAGGGCCGTGCCGTGCTCGCCGACTTGGCCCGTAACGCAGCTACCGCGCAGCACATCGCGCAAAAGCTCGCCACGCATTTTGTCGCCGACGAGCCGCCGCCCGCGCTGGTGGCGAAACTCGCGCAAAAATTCCGCGACACCGACGGCGACCTCAAAGAGGTTTCCAAAGCTTTGGTCACGGCGGACGAATCGTGGGCGCCGCAGCGCGTTAAGCTCAAGCCGCCGTCGGCATGGCTTGTTGCCATGCTGCGGCTGAGCGGCGGCCAGTGGTCTATCGCCCCCGGAATGAACAAAGCACTCGAACAGCGCATGGGAGTCACGCCTTGGCCGGTCGGCCGTGTTCTTGCGGCTCAGGCCCAGCTCGGCGAATCCCTGTGGCGGCCGCCGGCGCCGAACGGCTGGCCGGATACGGCTATGGCGTGGATCGACGGTGTGGCGCATCGGCTCGACATCGCCAACGATTTCGGCACCCACGTTGGCGCCATCGCCGACCCGCTGGCGCTGCTCGAAGCCGGCCTCGGCCCCCTCGCCTCGGCCGAAACCCGCAACACCATCGCGCGCGCCGAAAGCCGCGCCCAGGCAGTGACGCTTCTGGTCATGGCGCCGGAATTTTTGCGGAGCTGATCATGCCGTACCTCCATGCCCCCTCGCGCCGCGAATTGCTGCTGACCTCGGGCACGCTGTTCGCCTGGGCCTATATGCCGAAACTCGCCTTCGCCGAAGGCCGCG
>Ga0193751_1002699_pt1 | contig 10695 bp, 8 predicted proteins | sample L1c2metaG_FD_143050 | JGI IMG/M metagenome (GOLD analysis project Ga0193751, IMG submission 143050) | Soil microbial communities from a riparian zone of the East river system, Colorado, United States - L1c2 | ecosystem: Environmental > Terrestrial > Soil > Riparian zone | place: USA: East River...
GCCGGCGCCGTTGGACCCGAGCAAGGCGACGATCTGGCCGCGCTCGACCCGCAGCGAAATGTCGGCGACGCCGACAAGATCGCCGTACCGCACTTCCAGATGCTCGACGACCAGCTCGGGCATTCCTCTTCCTTGCTCCCTCGACATCGCATTTGACATCGCATTTGACATGCCCTGCCCGCTTCTGGGAGGCAAAATCTCAGCGATCCAAATTTCAGCGATCCACCTGCAAACCCGTCGCCTGCGGCCGCCGATGGCTGCGCCCAAGATAGGCTTCAATCACCGCCGGTTCGCGCACCACCGAGTCAGGCGTGCCGCTGGCGATCACATGGCCTTGATTGAAGACGAGGACATGCCCGGTCAGGGTCATGATCACTTCCATGATGTGCTCCACGATCACGATGGTGATGCCGCTTTGGTGAATGCGGCGCACCAGCCCGATAGCGTCCTGCAATTCGTTCGGCGTGAGACCGGCGAGCGATTCATCGAGCAGCAGCAGGCGCGGCTCGGTCGCGAGTGCACGCGCGATTTCCAGCCGCTTGCGGCCGGGCGTCCCGAGCGAGCGCGCCGGCTGCTCGGCGCGCAAGCCGGTCAGTTCGAGGACGTCCCGCGCCTTATCGCGCGCATCGTTGCGATGCGGATGGCGCAGAAAGGCGCCGACCATCACATTGTGGAGCACGCTCATATCGGCAAATGTGGTCGGCACTTGAAAGGTGCGGCCGATGCCGGCGCGCGCATGCGCTTCCGGCGAAGCGCGCGTTAGATCCTTGCCGTCGAATACGATCCGCCCGCCGCTCGGCGGCGTCTCGCCGGCCAGACAATTAAAGAAGGTCGATTTGCCCGCCCCGTTCGGACCGATCAATCCGATGATATCGCCTTCGTTTACCGTCAAATCGGCTTCGGCGACGGCGTGGAATTCACCGAAGCTCTTCGACACGCTGATCGCTTCGAGAAGATGCTTCGCAGCGGTAATGTGCCCGGCGTCAGACATGGAGGCGTTTCCCCAAGAGTTTGTGCAGAGCCGGCGCCACCCGCTGCCATAATTCGAACAGGCCGCCCGGCTCGAAGCGCGCGATCAAGACGATGATGCCGCCGTAGAGGATGTAGGTCAGTCCCGAGCCGCCGCCGCCGAACCAGGTATTGGTCGCGCTTTGCAACGGGATGAGGATCAGCGCGCCGACCAAAGGGCCAAACAGAGTCCCCGCGCCGCCGAGCGCAGCGACAATGACCATCTGCACCGAGATCAGGATACCGAAGGCGCTGTCAGGATCGATGAATCCGGTCTTTATCACATAGAGCGAGCCAGCGACCGATGTGAACGCGGCCGATAACGCCAGCGCCTGCATCTTGGTCCGCCGCACCGGAACGCCGAGGCTGCGCGCGGCGCGCTCGCTCGCTTTGATCGCGCGCAGATAAAAGCCGAAGCGTCGGCGTTCGATGAACGTGGTGACCGCGAGAAGAAGCGCGAGCACAGCGAGGAACAGATAGTAGTATGGCACCTCGCTGCGAAAGGTGAGGTCCCACCAGCCGCGCGCAATGGCCGGTCCCTGCAAGCCGATGGCGGCGCCGACGAAATCCCAGGTACCGGTAAAAATCCGGATCAGCTCGGCGACCGCAATTGTGGCCATGCTGAAATAATGTCCGGTCAGCCGGAACGTCGGCATGCCGATCAGAAGCGACAGCCCGATGGAAAGCGCGATACCGGCCGGAATGCCGGCAATCGGCGGCCAGCCCCATAGCGAGTAAAACAATAACGGCGTATAGGCGCCCAAGCCGAAGAACATACTATGGCCGACCGAGACTTGGCCGGCATAGCCGCCGACGATATTCCATGCCGAAGCCGAGATCGCGGCCAACAGGAACGCCACGCCGATATCGCGGTAGAACGCGCCGGACAGCACCAGCGGATAGAGCAACAGCGCCGCCGCAAGCAGAATGATGGCAAGGCGCGGCGACAGAGCTTTGATCACACCTTCCCCATCAATCCTTGCGGCCGGAACCACAACAGCGCGACGAAAAGGCCATAGACGACGATGTCTTTATAGATGGCGCCGAGCCAAAACGCGGAGATGGCCTGGATCAATCCAATGATCAGGCCGGCATAGAGCGAGCCGAGCACGCTGCCAAAGCCGCCGAGGGCCACCACGACGAAAGCAATGAGGCCGAAAGTCTCGCCGACCGACGGCGACCACGGATAGGCGGTCGCCAGCAGCGCACCGGCAATCCCGGCGGCGCCGGCGGATAAACCCCAGGCCAGCATCTGCATGCGATCGGGCCGGATGCCCATCAGCATCGCCGCGGCACGATCTTCCGCTACCGCAAGGAGCCTGCTGCCCATCGCGCTGCGGGTGAGCAGAAGGTGGAGTGCCAGCGTCAGCGCAATCGCAAGCACGCCGCCGACGAGCTGCGCAACGGGCAGGAATATGCCGCCGAGATTGATGGTGCCCGCGAGCCAGGTCTGCGGCAGCGAGACGAAATTGGCAGAGAAAATGTAGAACGCGCTGTAGCGAAGCAGCAGCGCCAGCCCGAATGTCGAGAGAATCTGCGCGAGCATCGGACCGCGGATGACATGACGAATGAGCGACAAGTAAATCCCGACGCCGAGCACAAGCAACGCCATGGCCGCGGCAATAATGAACACAGCAGGTCCGCCGCCCAGCCACACGACCACCAGGAATGCGACATACATGCCAAGCATCACGAATTCGCCATGGGCGAAATTGATGAAATTCATCATGCCCCAAATCAGCGTGAGCCCCGAGGAAAACAGCGCGTAAATCGCCCCTAACAGCAGCCCACCGACAATCACTTGCAGAAAAACCATTCGCCCACCGTGTTAATCGCCCGCCCGCATCTGACCGAAGTCTCTCACGCGGTTGTCGTCATTGCGAGGAGCCCAACGGGCGACGAAGCTATCCAGAATCCGCTCTGGATTGCTTCGCTTCGCTCGCAATGACGGGCCGCTAATGCGTCCAGCCGGTCATCGGCCATTGCAGTTTGCTTGTGGCGGCGGTCTCCGGCCAGACCAGCTCGTAGCGGTTGCCGTGCAACTGAATGAGATAGGTCGACGCCAGAATGTTCTGCCCCGTTTCGTCGTATTTGATGCCTTGATAGCCCATCATCAGCTGGTCCGGCTTGAGATCGGTCTTGGCGAGCGCATCGCGAATCTTCTCCGGATCGGTGGACCCGGCACGATCGATCGCGTCGGCCAACGCCAGGAATCCCTGCATGTTGCGGCCCGATGTATCGTCGAGGTCGCGGCCGGTCTTGGCCTTGTACATTTCATTGATCTTGGAGGTCGTCGAGCCAGGCTTGCCGACGTCCCAGGCGCTGCGATTCATCAGCCCCTGACCGATATCGCTGATGGCCGGAACGAATGACGGATCGGAAAATCCACTGTCATCGCCGAGCACCATCGGCGGCTCGTAGTCGAAATTTTTGAGCGTCTTGAGGTAGAGGATCGAATCCGCCGTATAGCTGATGAAGATTGCGACATCCGGCTTCTTGTCCTTCAGCTGCAGAACCTGCGCGCTGACATCGGTCGAGCTGGCGCTGTAGGGAATACGGATTGCAACCGGCACATTATTCTTCTTGGCCTCAGCCTCGATGGCATCGCCGACCGAAGTTCCGTAGTCAGTGTTCTCGTTGAGGATAGCGATCGAATTGATAGCTTTGCCTTCTTTCTTCATGTCAGCGAAAAAGCGCATATAGGTGCGCGCATAGTCGGTTGCGATCGGCGTGGCGCGGAACACGTGCTTGAAACCGCGCGTCGTGATATTGAGCGCGGACGAATCCCCGACCATGAATGGTATGCCATAACGCTCGGCGACGGGCGTCGCCGTAAAGGTGCAAGAGGATTGATAGGCGCCCATCAAGGCGTTGACCTTGTCCTCGGTGATCAGCCGCGTTGCCAGTTGCTGAGCAAGGGACGGGTTACCCTGGTGATCGACGAAAACGACATCAAGTTTGGCGCCGCCCAAATGCGGCAGGCCGGCCGTCGCGGCGAGCGGCAGATTGCCGAGTTCCGGATGGGCATTGTTGACGATATCAGCAGCGACTTCGATCGCCGCCTTTGAGGCTTGCCCCGCCGCCGCGGCGTTGCCGGTCAGCGGCATCAGAACACCGATTTTGACGCTTTCGGCGGCGCCGGCTGTCGCGGCGCCCAACGCGCTCACTGCAATGCATAGCCCGGTAAAGAACCAGGTCGATTTTTTCATTTTTTCCTCCGTCGTTTGGGTACCCAGCGCACCTGGCGAGATGTTGCGGGATCGCCGGACCGCGTTGTCCGCCGCGGACTTGTTTTCTAATCTGTTGCAGCCACGGTAGGAAGGCGGGCGCGGCCAGTCAATCGGACGCGACCGCTTAAACAAAACAATGGAGAGCCGATTTGGCCGAACACTATGACGTGACGATCGTCACCGTGCGGCCGGGCACGCATCCACAGGCGCTTGCGGTTCTTGGCAAAACGCTCGCTGATGACGCAGGCCTATTGGCGTGCTGGTATTCCGAAATCGGCGCGCTCAACCGCATTCTCATCATCCGCAAAGCCGACGATGCCGCCGCTGCAATTGAAAGTCGCTTCGCCGCGCTAACGGCGCACAGCCCATTCGGCATCGGCGAATTCATCACCGATCTGTCGCTCGACACCTACGTTTCATTCGATTTTGTCGCGCCGCTGCAACCAGGAGCATTCGGCCCGTGTTACGAGGTGCGCAGCTACGTGCTCAAGCCGGACGGCTTGGCGCCGACAATGGAGCTGTGGCGCAAAGCAGTCCCGGGACGCGCACGGATTTCGCCATTGCTGGCGGCGATGGTGGCGGTAACCGGCGCAGCCATCCGCTTCATGCACATCTGGCCCTATAAAACGTTCGACGAGCGGGCGCGGCTGCGCGATAAAGCGGTCGCCGAAGGCGTGTGGCCGCCGCCCGGCGGACCCAATCATTTGCTCGCTCAGCAAGCCGACGTTTACTTGCCGGCTCCATTTTCGCCGATGCGGTAACGCCGAGGCGAGCCCAACTATCGCGCCGCCGCCTGCTCCATGGCCAGCTCGGCTTTCAGATTTTCCAGATCGCGATAAATCGAGGCGACCGCGAGCACGCGGCCGTCGCGCTGATAGCGCAGCAGGCAATCCTTCGCTTTGACATCGCCCTCGATCGTTATCTGGTCCCAACGCTCGGCATGGCCGATATAGTTGATCGGCACGTCATAGTGCTGGCTCCAGAAGAACGGCACGGCGTCGAAGCGCTCGCGGAGCCCGAGCATGTTGCAGGCCGCCGCCTGGCCTTGGCGTTCGGCGACCACCCAGTGCTCGACGCGGATGCGCTCACCGGAATGCGGATCCGGCCAGCGGGCGATGTCACCCGCGGCATAAATCCCGGGGATGCTGGTTTCCAGATATTCGTTGACCGCGACCCCGCGATCGATCGCAAGTCCGGCCTGTTCGGCGAGCGTAAGACGCGGCCGCACGCCGATGCCGACGATGACCATGTCGGCGTCTAGCGCGCCGCCGTTCTTGAGCGCGGCGCGCTTGGCCTCGATTGCGGTTACGGTGTCGCCAAGATGAAAAACGACGCCGTGCTCCTCATGCAGTCCGCGCACGAAGTCGCCGAGCTGCGGCCCGAATACGCGCTCCATCGGCCGCGCTTCCGGGGCTACCACATGGACCTCGACGCCGCGAGTGCGCAGCGACGCAGCCACTTCGAGGCCGATGAAACTTGCGCCGATAACTACAGCGCGCCGCACACTCTTCGCGGCACTGATGATCGCGCGGCAATCGGCGAGCGAGCGCAGGGTGTGGACATGTGGCTGGTCGGCTCCAGGGATTGTAAGCCGGACTGGCTCGGCGCCGGTCGCCAGCAATAACCGGTCGTAATTCAAGCGTTCGTCCCGCGCGATAACGACTTCGCGTCGCTTGGCATCGATACCGCTAACAGCGGTCTTCAGGCGCAGATCGATGCCGTTTTCGGCATAGAAATCGTCGGGGCGCAGCGGCAGCCAATCGTCCGGCGCGCTGCCGGCGAGGTAATCCTTCGACAAATTGGGCCGGTCAACCGGCGGCGCATCGTCATCGCTCAGCATCACGACGCTGCCGCGGTAGTCACGCCGCCGCAGCATTTCGGCGGCGGCAAAGCCAGCGGCGCCACCGCCGACGATGATAATTCGCTGCGGCGCGTCCGCTTTGGCGGTTTTGCCGCGCGGCTTCGGCTGCTCGCGCTTTTGCCGCACGACAATGCGCCCGTCGCGCCGTTCGACATTCCAACATACGATCGGGCTTAATGCCGGCGCCCGCGCGGCTTCCCCGGTGCGCAAATCGAAACAGGCGTGATGCCACGGACAGCGCACGCTTTCGCCGGCCACCAAGCCCTCGGCGAGCGGTCCATGATAATGCGTGCAATGTGCGCCGACGGCGAAGATTTCATCACCGCGTCGTACCAGTAGCACCCCCTCATCGCCGACATGGCCCAGAAGTTTGCCGTCGACGAAATCCTCGATTGCGACACCCTGCGCGAGGTCCGGTCCGCTCGGCACTTGTTGCTCTTCCGCCATCGCGCTGCTCCTGCGTTTGGCCGGATATCACCGGCTGCTGGGTCTTTCGGGACAACTCCGGGCTTCGGCGGCAGTTTCGACCTAATCGGCGTGCTCGGCTGCAGCGACCCGGAAAAACCGTACCGGCTCGCTCAAAGAAATTTGATGATGCTCTGGCCAAACTCAGCTTATTCGACTTCACCGAGTACGGTCCATCGGCAGATGTTTTCCGATCAACTCTGTCTCTTGCTGGCTACACAATTAATCGCTTCGAGCTGCAAAAGTCATTGTCTTCGCCAAAACGCTTATCAGCTGAGATCGAGTCCGAGCCGGGCTGAGCAGAAGAACTCAGTGCACCTCTGTTTCCAAAAGGACAATCTCTTCACGAAGTTTGTCATTCTTTATGCGGCCATTCTCCGTAATGGATCTCACGGTGACAGGCTGGACAGACAGCGCTCACCCACTGAGGATGATCCGGCCCACCATCGGCCAAACGGCGGATGTGATGCGGTTCAGGATAGGGTTCGCCGTTCGAACGGCAAAAAGGCGCTGGTGCGTTACAGCTTTCACAAATTCCATTTGCCCCGAATGGATTTCCGATGCAAAGCCCGTATTTGTCACATCTCAATCCGGAAGCTCCGCTGTGCGGTGTACACCCGCAAGCGCCGATCGTTTATAGTGCTGAGCAGACCTAAAAGGGGTCATTGGATTTCGTCAGATGTGACGCCTCCGAAAAAAGCGAACCCGACCTCCGATCCTCTGCGGCCGAGAGTGAGTCGGGACGACCCGTCCCAGATCGAGCGCGCGTAATCTCCATTATGGAATATTTGCGTCTGGAGCGGTGGTCCGCGTCACGCCTTCCCGCCACCCCAGGCCCGGCGCGACGTGCTTCAGGATCGCCTCGATGACGTGGGCGTTGTAGTCGACGCCGAGCTGGTTGGGTACGGTCAGCAGCAGCGTGTCGGCCTCGGCGATGGCTTCGTCCTGCTTGAGCTGCGCGATGAGTGCGTCCGGCTCGGCGGCGTAACTGCGGCCGAAGATGGCGCGCTCCGTTTCACTGAGCATGCCGATCTGGTCGCCTTCCTCGCCGCCGCGGCCGAAGTACATGCGGTCACGCTCGTCCACCAGCGCGAAGATGCTGCGCGAGACCGACACGCGCGGCGTGCGCGTGTGTCCGGCCTCCTTCCACGCCGCGCGGTAAAGCCGGATCTGCTCCGCCTGCTGCACGTGGAACGGCTTGCCGCTTTCGTCGATCTTGAGCGTCGAGCTTTGCAGGTTCATGCCGAGCTTGGCCGCCCATTCCGCCGTCGCATTCGTGCCGGCGCCCCACCAAATGCGTTCGCGCAGGCCCTGCGAGAAAGGCTCGACGCGCAGCAGGCCGGACGGGTTCGGGAACATCGGCCGCGGGTTGGGCTTGGCGAAGCCCTTGCCGAGCAGCACCTCGAGGAAGACCTCGGTGTGGCGCCGCGCCATGTCGGCATCGGTCATGCCTTCCGGCGGCGCGTAGCCGAAGTAGCGAAAGCCGTCGATCACCTGTTCGGGCGAGCCGCGGCTGATGCCGAGCTGCAGGCGCCCGCCCGCGATGAGATCGGCGGCGCCTGCGTCCTCCGCCATGTACATCGGGTTCTCGTAGCGCATGTCGATGACCGCGGTGCCGATCTCGATCCGCTTCGTCCGCGCGCCGCATGCCGCCAGCAGCGGGAACGCCGAACCGAGCTGGCGGGCGAAGTGATGCACGCGGAAATAAGCCCCGTCGGCGCCGAGCTCTTCGGCCGCGACGGCGAGGTCGATCGATTGCAAGAGCGCGTCGGACGCCGTCCGCGTCTGCGACTGCGGCGACGGGGTCCAGTGGCCGAAGGAGAGGAAGCCGATGTGTTTCATGGATACTCGATGTGGCGGATGCGGTCAGGGCTCGCCTATCTAGTCCCCGAACTCGTCTTGAGACAGCGCGTTGCCGTCGCCATCGCGACACGAACGAGATCAAGTCACGAAAGACCCCGGTATCCTCGCGACTTGAAAACAGGCAAAAACCCTCTCCTTGGCATCGTAAATTGCGATTCTCGTCTGCTCCAGCCATTCCGCGGTCAGCACCTCGCAGAACCTTACTTCAACTTGCCCATCCGATGGCTGTCCGAAATTCCAAGGGCGTACGGCAATTCAGGAGGATCAGGAGCGACGAGCCGGCCATGTGCGAGCGCGTCACGAACTTCAAGAATATCCTCGGAAATGGAATACTTCGTCACCTCTTCTTTGCTCAAGCAGCTAAACATACCTAAACAGTCGGCGGGTTTCGGCCTTGAGCTAGGCTAAACAGGGATCTCGAAAAGGTTTTCGAAGAGCTGGCGACCCGTCGTGAATTAGGACCAAGACAAAAATTGTGCATGAAGATCTTTTATAGTCCGAGTTACACTATCGGCACTCACTCCTTTGAGACGACGCGGAAGTCGCGGTGGATTGCCGAGTCACTCGCGCGCGAGCCCATCGCTGGTATTGAGCTCGTCGCACCCGAGCCGACGAGCGCCGCTGCGCTCAGCCGCGTGCACGATCCAGAATACGTGGACGCGGTGCGCGAGGGCAACCCGCGCGAACTCGCCGAGTCCCAGGGCTTCCATTGGGATCCGACGCTCTGGGAAATGGTATGCACCTCGAACGGAGGGGTCATAGCTGCCGCCATCGAGGCACTCCGCACCCACCGCGTTTCTGGGTCGCTCTCAAGCGGGCTTCACCACGCGCGGCGAGCCCGCGGAGCGGGATTCTGCACGTTCAATGGTCTTGTCCTCGCCGCCCGTGCGGCGCTCGACGCAGGCGCCCGCACCGTGCTCATCCTTGATCTCGACGCGCATTGCGGCGGCGGTACGCATGAGCTCATCCACGGCGACGAGCGGATTTGGCAGATGGATGTCTCCGTCGATACCTTCGACCGGTACGAGCCGCTCGGGAATAACCAACTCGAAATGGTTCACGACGGCTCACGCTACCTGCCAACGATCGAGCGAAAGCTCTCATGGCTCGAGCGTGAAGCGCCGAGGTTTGACATTTGCCTATACAACGCGGGGATGGACCCGTTCGGGGGCTGTTCAATCGGCGGGATGCAGGGCGTCACGCAAAAGGTTCTCCGCGACCGTGAGGTAGCCGTGTTCTCTTGGTGTCGGATGCGGGGCGTTCCCATCGTGTTCGTCCTTGCGGGCGGATACCTCGGGCCGGAGCTTGAGCGCGCAGGGCTCGTCGCGCTCCACCGGCTCACTCTCGAAGCGGCGTGCGCATGCACGTGACGCTCCGTGGGTCGTGCTTTCGGACTTGAACTTGAAGCCCAGCACGAAAGATGGCCGAGCCCGCGGCGGCATGCGGATGCCATCCTTCCCGAGAGACGCTGCAGGATCGGCGGACTCATTCGGGTCTCTGATCGCCGACATCATTACTGAATATCGTTCCGCGCGGGACTTTTAGAGACGGCGGCAGTTCAACGTCGGATGGAAGCCATCCTGGCCACGAAATCAATTATCGCGGTGGGTTATGTTACCGAACCGTTTCTTCTTTCGTTTGCCCATGATAGGGGCACCTCTACGGTTGATCCACGCACGAATGGGATGACGCCTCGAAGAGAGCCTTCGCAACCTCGATTACATACGCAAGATCAGGGCAACGTACCGAACCATCAATAGGACCCAAGAAAAACAAATTGATAAATGGATGTTTCGCAATGTCAGATGTGCATGCTCAAGAAGGACGCCAGTTCCTCATTGAGCGCTGCGACGAAGATCATATGGCGGAGGGAGTGGAATTCGAACATCTAATACGGTTTCCCGTACGCACGCTTTTCAAGCGTACATCTTCTTGCCACTCAGCACCGTAATCAGGGGAAGCTGCGGTATTCTCAGAGGAGAGAGTACCAGTAACCGAATTACGATTCCGCTGCTCCGACCAGCTGAGCCTATGGAAAGATCAGCGGGGCGTACTTCCACCACGCAAGCGTCGAATGAAATTGCAGCTCAGCGCTGAAAAACAGGAGCACTCGATTTGGAGAAAAATTGGAGAATGAGACCAGCAAACTCGAGATGCGCTGTCTATGTGGCTAAAATTATTGGCGCTCCCTAGGGGACTCGAACCCCTGTTTTCGCCGTGAGAGGGCGACGAGAATAGCATCTGAGCCTGGCTGTGCTGAGGCGCCGA
>Ga0193751_1002700_pt1 | contig 10688 bp, 9 predicted proteins | sample L1c2metaG_FD_143050 | JGI IMG/M metagenome (GOLD analysis project Ga0193751, IMG submission 143050) | Soil microbial communities from a riparian zone of the East river system, Colorado, United States - L1c2 | ecosystem: Environmental > Terrestrial > Soil > Riparian zone | place: USA: East River...
GCCGAGCCAGGCCACGTCGATCTCGAGCCCGCGCGCGAAGAACTCGACCGGCGGCGTCGGGTTGGAATAGAACGTCAACGGGTCCGATTCCTCGTGACTGCCAACGGAGATGACGCTCGCGAAGCGCCAGGGGAAGCTCTCGACCGGCATGTTGTGCGCGGACGCGACCAGCATCGTGCGCTTGAAGTACGCCGTGTCGGCGAGCTCGTGCAACCGGTCGACGTAGTCGCGCTTCGTCGTCGACAGGCTCATGTTCACGACGTCGAACCCCTGCTCGATCGCCCACTCGAGGCCCCGCAGCATCACCTTGGCGCTTCCGGTGTAGCCGGCGCCGAGCACGCGCACGCTCACGAGCTCGCACTCGGGCGCGAGCATCCGGATGATCCCGGCGCACGCAGTGCCGTGCCCGCACAGATCGCCTTCCGCGTCGTCCTCGCGAACGACGATGCCGCCGTCCTCGCGGACGATCGCGACCGAGCGGTCGACGCGGCCCACGAGCGGATGACCGTGCTCGATCCCGCTGTCGAGCACGCACACGCGCACGCCCTTCCCCGCTGTGCCGCCCCACGCCCACTCGCGTGTCACCGGCTCCGTCCACGCCTCCGGCAGCCGGATCGACTCGCCGGCAGCGGCGGGCAGGCTCCAGGCCGGAAGCTCCTCGTTCGACTCGTGCGCGAGGATCGACATTCCAGCCAAGCCTAGTAGGCTCGCGCGGTGGCGACACGGACGGACGCCGAGCTCGTCTCCCGCTGCCGCGCCGGCGACGGCGACGCGTGGAACGAGCTCGTCGAGCGCTTCTCGCGCTACGTCTACGCCATCTGCGTCCAGGGGTTCCGGCTGAGCCACGCCGATGCCGAAGACGTGTTCCAGGACGTCTTCGCGCGCGTGTACGAGCGCCTCGACCGGCTCCGGAACGACGAGGCCGTGCGGCCGTGGATCGCGCAGCTCACCCGCCGGATGTGCATCGACCGCCTACGGGAAGGGCGCCGCGAAGGCCCCGCAGACGTGGAGGAGATCGAGCCGGCCGAGGTCGACGAGACGCTCGGCAAGCTCGACGAGGCGTTGACCGTGCGCGCCGGTCTCGATGCCGTCGGCCCCCCGTGTAGCGACATCCTGGACCGCTTCTTCTGCCGGGACGAGAGCTATAAGGCGATCGGGGACGCCCTCGGCCTGCCGTCGGGAACGATCGCCAGCAGGATCTCCCGCTGCCTGACGAAGCTCCGCGCCGAGCTGGAGGGAAGATCGTGAGCCCCGCGCCCGTCTTGAGATCGAGATGACCGAATACGACGAAGAGCGGATCGCTGTCTCGCTTCGCCTGCTTCCACCGGCGCCGCAGGGGTGGGTGCAGGCCGCGCAGGAGCTTCCGCTCGCCCGGGCGGCGATCGAGTCGATCGTCGCGCGCGCGGAGGCCGACGCAGCCTTCCGGGCCCGGCTCGTCGCGGATCTCGAAGCGGCCCTAGCGGAAGCCGGCTGCGAGGCGACTCCCTCCGTTCTCGCCTCGCTCCGGCTCCGCCTCGGCGCCGAATGACGTCGCAGGATCGCTCGGACGCGGAGCCGATCGGCGCGACCGCACTCGCCGCAGCCGGCGTCGCCGCCGCGCATGCACTTGCCGAGGTCGCACGCGCCTCCAGCCAGGCGGCGCTCGCGGCGCAGGCCGAGGTGCTGCGGCTCCGGCTCACCGGAGCGGCCCGCATCAACGCCCTGCGCTACCCGCGCGCGCTCGCCGCGCAGGACACGACGGCCTCGCTCCCGGAGGATCGCCGGGACTGGGAGATCGGCCAGGCCTACGCGCGTGCAGCGGAGCCGCCGCTCGAGCTTGCGCGCATCGCCGCCGACATTGCCGAGCTCGGGGCGGAGATCGCCACCCAGGCGGACGCGGGCCTGCGCGCGGACGCCGTCGCGGCCGCACAGCTCGCAGCCGGCGCCGCACGCGGCGCGGCGACGCTCGTGGCGATCAACCTCACGGCCGGGCAGGATGACGAGCGCGTCGTGGAAGCTCGGCGCTGTGCGGAGGCTGCCGATCAGGCTGCGGCGCAGGCGCTGGCTCGTCTGTGAGGTCGCGACTGCGCTCGATCTCCGCGTCGATCTCGGCGCCGAACAGCAACGCCAGCGAGCTCAGCCATAACCACGTGAGCGTCACGATCACGGCGCCGAGCGATCCCCACGTCTTGTTGTACGAACTGAATTTGGCCGAGTAGACCGCGAACGCACCCGACACCGCGATCCACGCGAGTGCGGCGACGAGCGTTCCGGGAGCGACGAAGCGCCAACGGCGCACCGGCACGTCCGGCCCGAGGTAGAGGAGCGTCTCGAAGGCGACGAGCAGGCCGGCGAGGAGGATCGGCCACTGCGCGATCCACCACACCCAGCCGACGACGCCGGACGCCCCACCCGCGTGCGAGGCGACGACCCGTTCCACCGACGGGCCGAAGATGAGGAGGACGGCGACGAGCAGAAACGCGGCACCGATGACGCCGACCATCTTCACGGCGACGAGGCGCCTCCGGACGAAGCTGCGGCCGTCCTTCCGCTCGTACGCGACGTTGATCGCCGTCATGTAGGTCGTCATCGCGCCGGTCATCGACCACAACGCGAGCACGAAACCGACGACCGTGACGGCGACGCTCTGCGCCGGATGTGCATCGAGCCGCTTGAGGCTCGAGCCGAGCAGCGACGTCGCCTGCGCCGGCAGGACGTGACGAAGGTCATGCATCAGCGTCGTGATCGTGTCCGGCCCCACGACGAGCGTGAAGACGCCGACAGCGACGAGCAGCACCGAGGGGATCGCGAAGAACGCGCTGTACGCGAGCGCCGACGCGAGCATCGTCCCGTGGTCGGCGAGGAGGCGCTTGCAGGCGCGAACGACGATTGAGCGCCACCTCCGCATGCACGGGATGGTATGACCACAGCCGTGGAGAACCATGCACTGGTGATCGTCGGCGCCGGATCGGCCGGCCTCGCCACCGCTGCGCTGCTCCGGAGGACAGGCATCGATCCGCTCGTGCTCGAGGCCGGCCCGGAGCCCGGCGCCGCGTGGCGCGAGCGCTACGACCGGCTGCGGCTGCACACGCCGCGGTTGCTTTCGGGCTTGCCGGGCAAGCGGATTCCGCGGCGCTACGGCCGCTGGGTGCGCCGCGACGATCTGATCGACTACTTCGCCGAGTATGTCGACGCACACGGCATCGACGTGCGCGCTGGCGTGCGCGTGAACCGCATCGATCGCGGTTGGAGTCTTGACACCACCGTCGGCCCGATACGGGCGGAGACGGTCATCGTCGCGACGGGATACAACGGCGCGCCGTTCATCCCCGACTGGCCCGGGCTCGATGGATTCACCGGCGAGCTGATTCACTCCTCCGAGTACCGCAATCCGGCGCCGTTCCGCGGGCGCGACGTCCTCGTCGTCGGCGCGGGGAACTCCGGCGCGGAGATCGCGACCGACGTCGCAGACGGCGGCGCGTCGCGCAGCCGGCTGGCGGTGCGCAACCCGCCGCAGATCGTGCGCCGCGCGACGGCAGGCATCCCCGCGCAGCTGATCGGCATCGCCATCCGGAAGATGCCGCCCGGGTGGGTTGACCCGTTCTCGATCGCGCAACGCAAGCTCTCGATCCCCGATCTCACCGCGCAGGGCCTGCCTCGTCCCGAGCACGGGATTCGCACGTCGTTCATCACGACGGGCACGACTCCCATCCTCGACGTCGGCATCGTCGGCGCGGTGCGCAGCGGGCGTGTGCAGATCGTCGCCGCGGTCGAGCGCTTCGACGGCGGTGACGTCGTGCTCGCGGACGGGTCGCGCGTGACGCCGGACGCGGTCATCGCCGCCACCGGCTTCCGCGCGGGGCTCGATTCGCTCGTCGGGCACCTGGACGTGCTCGGGCCGCGCGGCCTGCCCGCGAAGACGGACGGCGAGCCGGTGCTGCCGGGGCTGTGGTTCGTCGGCTACACGCCGACACTCGGCGGACAGCTGCGCGAAGGAAGCATCGCGGCGCGCAAGGTGGCGACGGCCGTCGCTGCGTCCGCGCGCTGATCGGGGCGGCCGGATCCGAACCGACGACCTCTCGCTCCCAAAGCGAGCGCTCTACCAGGCTGAGCTACGCCCCGTACGCAGAGGCTAGCGTGCGCGCGTGACCGAGCCGCTTTTGCCGAGCAGGGAGCCTCCGAGCGACCGGCGGCCGATCGTCGGCTACGCCATGGTCGCCGTCGCGGCGACGCTCTTCGGGATCAACGGCCCCGTGTCGAAGGTCGCGCTCTCGTCCGGGCTCTCGTCCCTCAGGCTCACCGAGGCGCGCTCGGCCGGCGCGTTCGTCGCGCTCACGGCCATCGCCCTCGTGCGCGCGCCGTCGTCGCTGCGCGTGCAGCGCCGCGAGCTCCCGCGGCTCGCGCTCTTCGGCATCGTCGGCGTCGCGTTCGTCCAGCTCTTCTACTTCCTCGCCATCCACCGGCTTCCGGTCGGCATCGCACTCCTCATCCAGTACATCGGCCCTGTCCTGGTCGCGATCTACGCGCGGACGTTCGGGCACGAGCACGTGCGCCGCCGCATCTGGCTCGCGCTCGCCCTGTCGCTCACCGGTCTCGCGCTCATGGTGCAGCTGTGGAGCGGCGTCACGCTCGACGGCCTCGGCGTCACCTATGCGTTGATCGCGGCCGTCGTCTTCGCCGGGTACCTCCTGCTCGCCGAGCACGAGATGAAGAGCCGCGAGGCGATCCCGCTGCTCGCGTGGGCCTTCTTCTTTGCCGTCGTCTTCTGGACGATCGTGCAGCCCTGGTGGACCTTCCCGGCGTCGGCCGCCGCGCGGACGGTCTCGCTGCAGGGACATCTGAGCTCGCATCACCTGCCCGTGTGGGCGCTCGTCCTCTGGGTGATCGTGCTCGGCTCGGCTCTCCCGTTCACACTCATCGTTGGCGCGCTACGGCACATCACCGCGACGCAGGTCGGCGTCACGGCCATGCTCGAGCCCGTGGTCGCAACCGTGGTCGCGTGGATCTGGCTGCGCGAGTCGCTCTCGGCAGCCCAGCTCGTGGGCGCAGCCGTCGTGCTGTGCGGCATCGGGCTCGCTCAGACCGCCCGGTAACTCCCCCAGTTGAGGGACGACGATCGCGAAACGGCCTGCGACCCTGTTCGCAGGCCGAGGGCTGAAGTTCGTCGGGAGGACATGAGGGGCGCCGCAAGGCGCCCCTCATCCATAGAGGCTCTCACACAATGAACGATTGTGTCGCCCGACCACACTCGGCAGCGCGCTGCCGCGTCCTCAGTCGGCCCGATAGTGCAACTATCGGGCCTCCCTGCGTCCTTGCATCGCACTCGCCGATTGCGCCCGGATCGACGAACGTCATCATGTGAGAGTCTCTTACTCCGTCTGCATCAGAGAGCGCAGCTCGGCGAGCTTCTCGCCGCGCAGCTCGTCGCGCTCACCGCGCTCGATCCGGTCGAGGAGCTCGCGCACGAGCGGCGCGAGGTCGAGCGGATTGAACGGCTTCGTGACGTAGTCGATCCCGCCGATGTCGAGGCCGCGCGCGCGGTCGCGGAACTCGGCGCGCGCGGTGAGGAAGATGATCGGGATCTCACTCGTCCGCTCGTCCTCGAGCAGCTCCTCGGCGACGCGCCAGCCGTCCAAGCGGGGCATCATCACGTCGAGGAGCACGACGTCCGGGCGCTGGTCGCGGGCGAGGTCCAGCCCGCTCGGCCCGTCGCCGGCCTCGATCACCTCCATACCCTCGGCCTCGAGGTTGACGCGGCAGAGCAGCCGGATCGGCGCCTCGTCGTCGATCACGAGCACGCGGATCACGACGGTGTCCCTGCCAGCGGTAGTTCGATTGCGAACGTCGATCCTTCTCCTTCTCGGGAACTGACGGAGATCTTTCCACCCATGGCGGTCACGAGGCCGCGGGCGATGAACAGGCCGAGGCCGGTCCCGCCCGCGCCGACGCGGGCTTCGGCGTCCGTGCCCCGGTAGAACTTCCGGAAAATCTGCTCCTGATCGGCGAGCGGAATGCCGAGCCCCTCGTCCTCGACGACGAGCTCGACGGTATCGCGCTTGCGCTCCGCTCCAACGCGCACGGTGCCGCCCGCGGGCGAGTAGCGCACCGCGTTGTCGAGCAGGATCGCGAAGACCTGCAGCAGCTTCTCGGGGTCGGCCTTCGCCGCGACGGGCTCTTCCGGGAGGTCGACGACGAACGATCGCCCGTTCGGCGACCCGACCTGCATGCTCTGCACGGCCTCGCCGACCACCTCGCGCACGTCCGTGGGCGAGATACGCACTTTCAGATCTCCCGTGTCGAGGCGCGCGACGTTGAGCAGCGCATCGACGATCTGCGTCAGTCGCTGCGACTCCGACGCGATGTAACCGAGGAACGTCGTCCGCTCCTCCTCGCCGAAAAGCACGTCCTGGCGGAGCAACGTCTCCGCGAAGCCGTAGATGGAGGTCAACGGCGTGCGCAGCTCGTGCGACACGGTGGACACGAAATCGGACTTCATCTGCTCGACGAGGCGATCCGCCGAGATGTCCCTGAACGCAAAGATGCGACCGGCGACGGCGCCGACCGGATCGCGCATGACTGCTTCGCTCACCGAAAGCCACACTTCTTCGCGACCGCGCATGATCGGCACGAGGCGGTCAGCGGGCGGAGTCTCGGGGTCCGACTCGAGCTTCCGCTCGAGCACCTCGACCGGGGTACGGCCGAGTGCGTCCATCGCCGGGACGCCGGTGATCTTCTCCGCGGCTGCATTCCAGAGGACGACAGTACCGTCGCGGTCGACCGCGACGATCCCGTCAGCGATGTTGGCGAGGATCGCCACGCTTCGTTCGCGTTCGAGCGCGACGCGCTGGTAGAGCTCCGCGTTCGCCAGCGCGGCAGACGTGCTCGCCGCGAGCGCGAGCAGCGCGTCGATCTCCTCTTCGCGCCAGACGCGCGGGCGCGCGTCGTAGAGGGCGAGCACGCCGCGCGGCGAACGCGCGGAGCCGGCGAGGGGCACACCGAGATACGCCGCGTTGCCGGCGGCGAGCATCGGATCGAGCTCGCGCAACCGGGGGTCGGCTCCCGCGTCCTCCAGCGCGACCGAAGCGCGCGACTGCACGACGTCTCCTGAAAGCCATGCGCTCGCCGAGCTGCTCGAGCCGACGGCCGCCTCGGAGCCGAGGCCACTCGCTGCGCTGACGACGAGCTGGCCGTCCTTGAGCACACGGATCGCGCAGCCGTCCGCTTTCAAGAGCTCTCGCGCCTGATCGACGACTTCGTCGAGCACCGCCTCCGGATCGAGCTCGGTCGTGAGCATCCCTCCGGTGCGCGCGAGCTGCTGCGCAAGGGCGCGGGCACTGCGTTCCGCCTCGTACAGCTCGCTGCGCTCGAGCGCGCCGCGGGCGGCGCCGGAAAGGTGCCGGGCAAGCTCGAGGTCGTCGTCGCTGAAGGAGTGGACGTCCTCGAAGAAGACGGCGACCAGCCCGCCGGCGCCGTCACGCGGGCTCACGACCGGCACCGAGAGCAACGCGCCTAATCCCGCCTGCGCGGCGGCGGCGCGCCACTCGGGCGCGACGCGCTCGTCGTCGGCGAGGTTCGGCGAGGCGACGACCCGCTCGTTGGACGCCGAACGGACGAGCGCCTCCGCGCCGAGGATCGGACCCGCCGCGAACAACTCCATCAGCGCCGGCGGCAGATCGTGCGAGCCGCTCAGTGCAATACCGCCCCCGGCCGGCATCAGCGCGGCCGCGGCCGCGCCGCCGAGCGCCTCGGCTGCGGCCTGTGCGACTGCGTCGAGCGTGGCCGCGCGCGAGAGCGACTCGCCGAGCACGGCGGCGATCCGGTAGAAGCCGCGCTGGACACGCGCCTGCCTCGCGCTCCTGCTGAACGTCTCGGCGTTTCGTATCGCCAGCGACGCGAGCGCGGCGAAGGCCTCGAGCACGTCGCTGTCGCGCGGCCCGTACGGCCGCGACTCACGGCGGCCGACGCCAAGCACGCCGCGCAGCTCGTCGCTCCACCGCATCGGCGCCACGATCGCGTCGCTGAACCCTGCGTACGCCGGATGTGGAACCTCGTCCGCAACGCTCCCGTACTCGGTCGCAACGAGCGCGTGCCCCTCTCGGATCGCCAGGCCCGAGAGCCCGCGCTCGGCCGGAAACTCGAAGCCGACGAGCGACGGGTCGAGGCCATGCACGGCGGCACACCGGAGCACGCCACGCTCGCGGTCGTACAGGTAGCAGTCCGACGCGTCGGCCTGGAGCAACGCTGCAACCTCGTCGGCGAGCCGCTGCAAGACCGCCGTCAGCTCGAGCTCCCCGCTCACCACCGTCGCCGCGCGCAGCAGCGCGGTCCGCTCGCCCAGCCGCTCGCGGTTCTCGTCGATCAGCCGGCCGAGGCGGAGCGCGAGCCCGACCTCGACGGCGACCGCTTCGAGCAGCGCGAGGTCGCCGTGCGTCCACGCGCCGACTGCGTCGCGGTGTGCCGTCAGCACCCCGAGCTGAGGCCCGTCCGCGCGCACCGGTGTCGATGCGACCGACCTGACGCCGAGCCTGCGGAGCTGGTCGAGCCCGGCGTTCGACGCACCGACGAGCTCAGGCGCATCGTCGATGTCGACGATCGCGACCGTTTGCTCGGTTCGAGCCACGAGGTCCGAGACCGGAAGGTCTTCGCCGTCCTCGGCCAGGCCGGCCGCCCCACTTGCGAGCCACTCGGCGGCGATCTCCCGGCCGCCACTCTCGCCGATGCGCACGAAGCAGCGGCTGGCGCCGAGCACACGCCCCGCTTCGGCCACCGCCGCCTGCAGCGCGTCGCCGAGATCGAGCTCTGTCCGCAGGCGCCGGCCGATCGACAGGATGAGTCGCTCGCGATCGAGTGCCTCGGCGAGCGCAAGCGTCGACTCGCGCTCCCCCTCCGCCATCGCAGCCTGCTGCCGGCGAACCGCGCGCAGGCGGAAGACTGTCCCGACCGCGAGCCCGACAAGCAGCGCGCCGAGCGCCGTGGCCAGGGTTTCCCAAGCCACGGCGAGGCCGAGCAGACCTCCAAGCTGCAACTCAGTTGTGCGCATACCGGGCGGCGAAGATCATACGGGGCGGGAAACCCGGCGGAAGGCGTTTTCCGGTCCGAGAACGTGATTCCCACCCGTTGCAAAGATGGGCCGGACGGCCCATTGTCGGTGCTTCGGCGCCCGATTACCGTCCTGAGCACTGGGCGATGCACACTGCGGCGTGCGTCTAGGCATTTGCAGCCGCGGTGAGCAACTTGGGAAAGCCCGCCGCACCGACCCCCCCGAGCGGCGGGCTTTTCCATATCCGACAGGCGTTCACAGGCGCCCTTAACCCGGCCCTCACTCCTCGGAGCTACCCTGCCTCTGGTTTGGTGAAGCGGGTTCTTCTGGCCTCTCCGAGGGGATATTGCGCCGGTGTCGAGCGGGCGGTCGAGACCGTCAAGCGCGCGCTCGCGCTGTACGGGGCACCCGTGTACGTGCGGAAGCAGATCGTCCACAACTCGCACGTCGTCCGCGAGCTCGAGGCGGACGGCGCCGTCTTCGTCGACTCCGTGCACGATGTTCCCGAGGGCTCGCCCGTCGTCTTCTCCGCGCACGGGGTCGCGCCCGCCGTGCGCGACGCCGCGGACGAGCGGCGCCTGACCTCGATCGACGCCACGTGCCCGCTCGTGACGAAGGTGCACACGCAGGCGCGCCGCTACGCCGAGCAGGGCTACCGCATCGTGCTCATCGGTCACGCGAAGCACGAGGAGGTCGAAGGCACGACCGGCGAAGCCCCGGAGGCGATCGTCCTCGTCCAGTCGGCCGAGGAGGCCGAGCACGTCGAGCTGAGCGGCCACCGCCTCGCCTACATCACGCAGACGACGCTGTCCGTCGACGAGACGCGCGAGATCATCGACGTCCTCCGCCGGCGGTTCCCGCACATCGAAGGCCCCGCGCGCGAAGACATCTGTTACGCGACGTCGAACCGGCAGTGGGCGGTGAAGGAGCTGCTCGGCGAGGTCGACCTGCTGCTCGTCGTCGGCTCGCGGAACTCGTCCAACTCGTTACGGCTCGTCGAGGTCGCGCACGCAGCAGGCGTCGCCGCACACCTCGTCGACGACGCCTCCGAGATCGACGACGGCTGGCTCTCCGGGGTGAGCGTCGTCGGGGTTACGTCCGGCGCGTCAGCTCCGGAACGGCTCGTCAGCGGCGTATGCGACTGGTTCCGCGAGCGCGGCGTGCACGACATCGAAGAGTTCAGATCCGCATACGAAGACGTCGTGTTCCGTCTTCCAGTCGAGCTCCGCCGCGCCGAGCGCTCCGCCGCCTAGGCCTTCGCGATCGAGAGCTCGGCGTCGCCGTCGACGCGGATCTCGACCGCCAGCACCTCGTTCTTGATGTGCTCCTCCCAGCGGAGGAGCGGCTCGAGCTCGACCGGCACGGTCAGCACGACGCGATCCGTGAGCTCGAGTCCCTGTTCCTTGCGCATGGTGTTGACCTCGCGGATGAGATCGCGCACGCGGCCCTCGAGGATGAGCTCGTCGTCGAGCACGGTGTCGAGCGCGACCGTGACGCCGTCCGCGGAGGCGACGGCGAAGCCCTCGCGTCCCAGACGCTCGACGAGCACCTCCTCCGGCTCCAGCTCGTGGCCGGCCACGCGGAACCGTCCGGCCGGAAGCGCCTCGAACTCGCCGGCTTGCAACGCCTGGCGCACGATGGGCAGCTCCTTGCCGAGCCGCGGGCCAGC
>Ga0193751_1002701_pt1 | contig 10687 bp, 9 predicted proteins | sample L1c2metaG_FD_143050 | JGI IMG/M metagenome (GOLD analysis project Ga0193751, IMG submission 143050) | Soil microbial communities from a riparian zone of the East river system, Colorado, United States - L1c2 | ecosystem: Environmental > Terrestrial > Soil > Riparian zone | place: USA: East River...
TGTCGGCCGGCGCGCAAATCCGAATGTTCCCCGGCAGCTTCGGCAAGGACGCGAACAAGTTCGACGAAAAGTCGATCGGGACTAACTCCTTCGAGGTCGCGGCGCGCGGTGACCACCACGTCGGCCGGATCCTGCTGTCACCGAAGGGGACGTTGCTCAGCGGCGTCTCCGGCAGCGGCCCGGTCGACGACAACACCCCGTTCGGGGGTCAAACCACGTTCGGTGGGGCCGCGTACTTCTGGCTGTGGGACATCCAGGGCGGCACGGTGCCAACGTTCACCCCGAAGGTGCAGCACTGCGCAACCTCTGGTGGCACTTACACCGACATTCCGGGGGCCACGTTCGCCGCCGGGTCGATGACCGCCGGGGTTCCGTCGGCGCCGCAACTGGTGTACGTGCCGTCCTCGACAACGGTGTTGCCGTTCACCCAGGTGTCGTGGGCGTCCACGGGTGTCCCCACCGGCATCCAGGCTGTTGTCGGGTTCGCCCGTAGCTTCGACACCTCGCTGTAATGGCCGAGGTCGACTATGAGATCGTCTCCAGTGACAGTGAACTGGGCGACGCACCGGAGCTCAAAACAGAGCTCGTTGTTCTTTCGGAGTGGCCGAACCGTAATGGTAAGGCGACCGCGTTTGTCATGCATGAGATGAACACCGGCGAGCACGACGAGTTCGACTTGTCGGACAAGGTGTTCGATAAGGGTGGCAACCTCATCCGGTTCAAGCGCGGCGGCCGGGATTACGAGTACCTGGCGCGCTGCACCCGCGACGGTGACGGGCAGCGGATCTGGCAGAACGCTGAGGCGTGTGAGAAGCGGATGAAACTACTCGGGAAGTCCATCACCAATAAGATGGTCACCGCCGCGAACAAGGTCAACTACGGTGATGCGACCAGTGCCGACGAGGCCGAGGGTGATGCCGAGGGAAAATCCGAGGAGACCCAGACCTCCAGCTAGCCCACCACCTGGCGCTTCAGTGGCGTGTCCGGGATCCGAAGAAGCTGCGCGACGGTATGCCCATCAGCCTGTGGATCCAGTGGCGGGCCTGGTGGCGGCTGCAGGGCCCACCCGCGCACCTACGGTCCGATTTCCATGCGGCGGCGCTGGCGCGGGAGATCGCCAAACCGCACCTCCTCTACAAAGAGGACGCCGACCTGGGTAACTTCATTCAGCCCTGGCATCGACGCTCGGATTTTCGGCAGTGGGCGAACCTGGGTGAGGACGACGGCCCCGAGGAATTCGTGATCGACTGAGGGGGCGCCCCGGTGGCCGGTGTTGTGATTGACGTGACCATCTCTCATGGCGGCTCGCTGCTCGACGAGGTTCAGGACAGCCTGAATGACGACGGTTACGAATGGATCGTGGTTCACGAAGCGGGTGCGTGCGCGCCGTGCCGGGGCAATGAAGACCCCGACCTGGTGCCGTTCCCCGGTTGCCATGGGAACAGCGCACTGTGGGCGCAGAAGGCGGCGGATGATGATCCTGACGGAGACTCCGACTCCGACAGGAAGCCGCGCGACGTCGGGAACATGTGCCAGTGCACACGCCGCCTGGTCAAACGCGGCCCGGATAGCGAGCCTCTGGAGTCGGAGCCCGTTTAGGTCGAACTGGGGTCGCTGACTGTCGCGTCGTCGTCGATCTGCCAATGCCAACACCCGTAGTCCCGCCATACGCAGTAGTTGTAGAGGGCGTACCCGCCGCCGAAGAAGCCGGCGAAAAGGGCCAGGTACCACCACGGCATGTGCACGAAGGCGGTGATGAGGACCCCGACGAGTGTGACGGCGAACAGCGGCAGCAGGAGCAGGGCGCCGAGGGAGATCGGGATGAAGAAATGGATGCGGCTCATATCTGCTCCTGAATGTGGTGTTAACCGCACATCGTAGAACCGTCCGGCGGTGTTACAGCGCAAACCCGAGCTGGCCCGCACCCCTTCGAGGACGAGTAGCGACGAAGGGCGGTGGTGATCCATGCCCGATGCATCCGTGAATATTGGTGGTAACGCCGCCGGTGCGGTAGCGGCTGTGGCGGAGGCCCAGGCCGCGATCAACAGCTTGCACGGTAGGACGATCTACAACGACGTCGTGACCCGTGGCGGTGATGGTGCTGCCCGTGTGGCCGACGACATGGGGCGGGCCGGTGACAACGCTGAGCGGGCCGGCAAGTCCGCGCGGGGCATGGGTGACAACCTGGACCGTGCGGGCCGATCAGCGCGTGGCGCGGCCGACGAGGCCGAGCGTGCGGGCAACCACATGGGGCGCACGGCTGACGAAGCCGAACGTCTCCGGGGCCACATGGCCGCTGTGGACAGCATCATGCGTGGCGGTGCACCCAGCAGCACCGAGCGGGCGTCTTCCGCGTTGCGGGGTATGGCCGCTGACGCGGTCTTGGCCCGGGGTGCGATCGGTGAGCTCGGTGGCGGGTCCGGTGGGATGCGGGCGATCGAGTCCGGTGTCTCCGGCGCTGGCCGTAGCTTCCGCGAGCTCGGGCAGGGTGCAGCGTCAGCGTCGCGGTTCATCGTCGACTCCGGTGGCGGCGCTCAGCGTCTGGCCAGCGGGTTCAACCATGCGGCGTTGTCCGGTGGCCGGTTCATGGCCGGGGTGTCCGGTGGCGCACAGCAGGTGTCCCGCGACTTGGTCCCGATGGAACGCGGCGCCGATGGTGCGTACCGGGCGGTGTCTCGGCTGGGTGGGTCGGGTAAGGAAGTCGAGAAGCTCGCCTCCTCGTTCAAGGGCATCGACGCGGTCGGGCGGATCCTCGGAGACGTTGCCGGTGGCGGTTCGGGTGGCGGCGGTGGTGGAATTCTCGGCGCTCTCGGAGGAGAAGAATTCCTAGGCGCCGCCGGCGGTGCGGTCGGCACGATCACCGGCGCGGTCAAGGGCCTCGGCATGGCCAGCGCCTACTCGGCCGTCGGGATGGGCGCCCTCGGTGCCGCTGTGGCTGGTGTCGGTGCCGGGGCGGTGCTGGAGGACGTCCTCCACTCCGCGCCGCTGATGCACGCCGCGGAGCAAGGCGTCCGGGGGTTCAACGGGGCGCTGCGGTCGATGTCCAGTGAGGCCACCGCCGCCGGGTTGGGCCCGATGAACACCCTCAGCACCGCCGTGAAGGGCGTCGGGCACGAGCTCGGCGTTCTCGGGGTTCAGAACATCGGCGCCGCCCTCGGTGACGCGTCGAAACTGGCCGGCTCAGCGACAACGGCGATGCAGAAGCTCGCCCCCGCGATCCAACCGGCGATGACCGCGGCCACCTCGCTGGGACAGGCTGTGCTGGGCGCGTTCGGTGACAGCGGTGGGGAGATTGCCCACTTCGCCAACGTCGTGACGCAGAGCTCGGATGGTATCCAGTCCGCTCTCACGGGGACGGTACGCGCCGCGACCGCGCTCGGTGGCGGGCTGGTCCAGGCCGTCGCCGCCGCCGCGCCTCTGATCAACGCTGGTGCTGATGTCGTCAGCAGCGCGACCGACTTCGGCCTGGGCTCGATGGGTGTCAAGTCCAACTACCGGGCAACACCCAACCCGGATGGGAGTACACCGGCCCCGTCGTGGGGTAACACTCTCGGCGGAATCGTGGCCATGGCTGCCGGTGGCCCCCTCGGTGGTTTGGTCATGGGCGGCTCGGGTGCCACCCAGTCCGCCGTCAGCTCATTCCGCGGTGGCGGCTCAGCGCCGGACCCGTTCCCGACCCCGACCGGCGGGCCTGGTGGTGGTCCGTCGCCGGGGTGGCATCCGCCGCCGCTGCAGTCCTATGAGCCTGGCGGGCAGCGGTCGATGCCCGGCGGATTCGACGCTGGGTCCGGGACGCCGGGCCGGTTGGGTGACATGGGTGCCGGGCGGACACCCGCGGCACCGCCGGACACACGCGGCGGGATTCTGACCCGTGACCAGACCGCGAACGACCCGAAGGCGCAGGCCCAGTACGAGCAGATGCACCGTGACGCCCAGGGGCCGGGGGCGCCCGGTATCTCCATGGGTGGCCAGCGGGTCGGTTCGTCGGCGGGTATCCCGTCCCCGGCCGCGGCGCAGCAGCTCAGCCAGGCCATGCAAGGGGTGCAGCGGTCCACAGAGGGGGCAACGTCGGCTCAACGGAGTTTTGGGTCGACGGCGCCGGGTTCGCTGAATCAGGTCAGCACGGCGGCGCAGGGTGCTGGTGCGGGTGTGCAGCAGCAGATGCAGGGCATGACCCGCAGTGTGGCGTCGGCTCAGCCCGCGGTCCATGCGGCGGCGGCGCAGATCCCGCAGGCCATCCAGCAGGGCGCGACGGCGGCCCCGCCGTCGATGGTGGCCCCGGTGGCCGGCGCGGTGCACACCGCTGTGCAGGCGGCGGCGCCGGTGGCGGAGTCCGGTGGGGCGTCGTTGGGTGCGTCCGTCGGTGGCGGTATGGGCCAGGGGGTCACGAAGACCGAGACGTCCACTCTCACGATCGTCCGCAAATGGGTTGAGAAGATCATTGATGAGGGTGCGTCGGCGTTGGGTGCCCGTTCCCCGTCGAAGAAGTTTGAGGCGTTGGGTGCGTCGATCCCCGCCGGTATGACCGCCGGTGTGCAGGCCAACCAGGGGTCTGCTGTCACGGCAACTCAGCAGATGATGCAGCGGGTGGTGCAGGGCGCCCAGTCGGAGCTCGGCGGCGTCCAGGCCCAACTGGGTAGCGGGTTGAGTCAGGCCCTGGGCGGGCAGGGTTCGGGTGGTTCGGGCCTGGATAACCGTCACCAGGCGGCGATTGACCGGTCGCTGGGTGTCGCCAGGCAGGGCGACCCCTACCGTGACAGCACGGCGGGGGCGTTGAAGTACGCCGACGCGGCGAATCAGGCCGGCGACGCCACCGGTCAGGCCGGCGACGCCTCGAACAAGACCTCCGACGCGGCCAAGCGCCACGCCGCCGTCGCCCAGTGGGCCAGCGACCAGCAAGCGGGGATCGCCCACTCGATCGACGAACGGGCCAAGAAGAAGCCGGGGGATATCACCGCGCAGGACCGCGCCGACTCATACGGTCAGCAGGGTTTGTCGGTGGAGGCCGAGGCGAACATCGCCAGGCACAACGACCGCTTCAACGTGTTGGATGAGGCTCGCAAGCAACGCCACCAGGATGCGGCCGACCGGTCCCTGGGTTTGGGGCCGTCACCGGATTATGCGGGACAGGCGAAGCAGGACGCCCAAGCGCAGCAGGACGCCCAGCAGCAGGCCGCGCAACCCCCGCCGAAGCCGGCTGACCCGCTGTGGCAGGCCGACGTCTCCCAACGCACCGGTTCCGGTTTGGGTATCCCGAACCAGGCCGCCGCCCAACAACTGTCCAAGACGTACAGCCAAGGCCAGCAAATCGGGGCTGCCGGTCCGCAGGGTGTGGCCGCCGGGATCCAAGCCAACCAGGCGTCACCGGTTGATCAGATGGCGCAGATGGCCACCCAGATGACGGACGCCGTCAAGAAGAAGCTCGGTATCCAGTCGCCGTCGACGGTGATGGCCCAGGTGGGTGCCAACAGCGCCGCCGGTCTCGGTCAGGGCACGATGGCCGGCGCCGCGGCGGGTGTGCTGGCCGGCACCGGCCAGGTGGCGGATGCGGTGTCGTCGGCGATGACAACCGCGTCGGCCAGGGCGGTCGGTCCGGTGTCGAACGCCGGGCTGATGGTGGGTTACGCCTACGCCACCAACATCGTCACCGGCGCAACCCAGGTGTTGAAGGCCGCGAACTTCCAGGGCTCCGGCACCCCGAACATTCTGGCGGGTGAGCAGGCCCAGACCGCGCTCGGCCAGATCGGCCTGCTGGGTCCGGGTGCGGGGGCGTCGGTGTACAAGACACCGTCGGTCGCCATGGACGGGGCAGGGCAGGCCGCGCAGATGGCAGCCCTGAAAGCGGCGATCCAGTCGCGGCCGATCCACCTCACAGTGAACCTGGACAGTCAGCCGTTCAAGCGCATGATCGTCGCCAGTCAGGACGACTTCGTCGAGGCGCTCCGCGACGCGTCGATCGGGGCCAACGGGTGACCTACCTGCAGGTCACCCAGCTCCCCAACGCCACCCTGCAGACCGGACTGATCAGCAACATCGTGATGGGCGCGGCCTCCGCCGATGTGGCCTTGGCCGACAACAACGACACCAGCTACCTGTGGCTCAACGCCCGCGCCAGCCTCGACGCACAGGTCACGCGGGTGTCGGTGACACCGCCGATCCTGGCGTCCACCGCCCGCGTGTACTCCGTCAATGTCCAGGTCCGGATCCTGTCGGTCCCGCTGGACACACCGCAACCGCTGCTGCTGCTGTCGCTGCGGACCCAGGCCGGCGCGGTTGCGGTGGCCGGGCAGGTGGCGCTGCCGAAGAAGACGGACTTCAGTGTTGCCTGCCCAGCCGACGCGACCGGCGGTGTGTGGACCACCTTGGATCTGGGGTCGCTCATCGCCGCCCCGGACGGCACCCCGTGGGATCCGACCCCGGTCACCGGGAACCTGGCCAACCTCGCCTGTGACCTGGGCCGTGGCGATGACGCCGAAGCCAATCTGCAGGTGTCGGCGATCAGTTTCACCGTCAACTACCAGCAGGCCGCGACCGTCACGCCCATCGCTCCCACGTCGCCGAGCTCGGACACCCAGCCCACGGTGACGTGGCGGTACGACTCAGCCAACTTCGCCCCGCAGCAGGCGTATCGGGACGCTGTGTACACCCAGGCGCAGACCACCGATCCCAACTTTGTCCCGTTTGTCACCCCGGCCCAGGTCATTTCCGGGTTGCGGGGCGCGAGCGTGGCCACCAGTTGGTGGCAGCTCGGGCAGGATCACCAGTGGACGCTGCCCGGCGACCTCACCGACGGAACCTACGTCGCATTTATTCAAGCAACGTCCCAGTGGGCGGGTGCCGGTGGGGACTTCCTCACTGCCATCAGCTCCATCACCTGGACACGCACCGCCGCACCGGCCGGACCACCGAACACGGCCATGCTGTCCTCCGCGTCCTACTCCTACGCCGACAAGCGCACCTACCTGACATTCCAACCCGGGTCGGGTGGTGGTGCGGCCACGGTGGCGTTCACGGTCATCAAGTCCACCGACGGGGTCAGCTGGTCGGCGGCGTCGCCGTCGCTGAGCTACATCCCCGCCAACGGCATGACCCCTGTGACAATGGGCGACAGGTTCCCAAAGCTCGGTCTGCCCACCCAGTACAAGGTGATCGCCTACTCCGGCGCCCCACTGGTCGCGGCAGCCGCACCCTCGAGCCCGCTGACGGTTACCCCGGCCGATGACCGGTTCCTACTTCACCACCCCGCCAACGACCTGCTGGACTCCGAGATCGAGATCAAGTCGCCGAAGGGCGACGAGGGGATCAAGGTCACCTACCGGGAGATGCAGGGCACCTACTTCTACACCGGTGGCCCGCAAACCCAGGTGCTGCCCGGCATGACCTGGGGACCGACCTACGGGCGCGAGTACGCGCTGACCTTGTGGTTCGACATGATCGGCAACCCCGGTCTGTGGGCCGCGGTTGAGCAGCTGCGTCAGGCCCGGTGCCCGCTGTGGTTCCAGATGCCCACCGGGGAGGCGATGTGGATCGGGATGGGACCGGGCGCATCCGGGCAGGACACCAAAGACGCGATCAACTTCGTGCCCGGCCTCCAGTCCAAATACCAGTGGAAACGCCGCGACGTCGTGCTCACGGAAATCAATCCACCCCCCACTTTTTGATCTTGGAGGTCGGATGCCGCAGCCCCGCTCAGCACGGTTTGACCAGGCACAGAAGGCACCGCACAACCCGATCATCCGGGCTGATCTCTTGGACGGCGCCGGCAACGTCATCCAACGCGACGTACCCATCCTGCCCGACGGGTCAGTGACGGCCGACCGCACCGCCGCCAACACCCTGATCCGCGAGCTGAACGTCCCGGTGGACGCGCTGTCACCGGCCGCGCTGGCGCTGCTGCGGGACAACACGGCGGACGCCTACCTGCAGACCTACCGGGGCATCCGCTACGAGGACACCCAGATTCTCGGGAAGGTGCACAACTCGCTGCAGTCGTGGACACCGGTCAACGGTGGCGTGATTAACGGGGTCACCGTCAACAGCTCGGGTTATTTGCAGTTAGGAAGCTAAGAAGGTCTGCTTCTGATCCCCCGGCTGGCGACGTGAGCGCACTTGCGGGAGCAGAACCTACCCCGGCTGTCCCGTCTGGCGACGTAGTCGGTTCCGCAGTGCTCGCATTATGACACCAGCCGCAGATCAGCTCAAACATGCCTAAATAATACCATTTTGGAGTGCCGTCTATGGCGAGCGTGCCCTGCACTGTGACAGGACTCGGGCGTTTGTTGGAATTAGGCGATCTTCCCCGGCAACGGGACGGCCTCGGGACCGATTCGCTCATCCTGTGCCTTGCCCAGTCCATCGGCGCGGCCACAGACGCGATTCTGCGGAACTGCACCACCTACGGGGCGATGATCACCGCTGGGTGGGTCGAGGCCACTTTCACCAACTGGGCACCCAAAGTCCTGGGTCCATCGGACCGCACCATCACCTACGTCACCGGCTCCAGTCCGTACTCGGCGTCCCTGGCCATCCCGGCCGCGCAGGTGTGGAACCCGGCCGGTGGCGCGGTCAACAACAACGCGATCGTCAAGTCGGTGCTGCTGTACCGGAATGCCCCGGGCCTGCCGCTGTCCTCGTGCGTGCCGCTGGGCATCTGCGACGCCACAGGCGGGGCCACTGGGGGTAGCTACACGCACACGTTTGGCACGTTGACCAGCTCGTCCACCTAGGCGCCGGCCGCGCCCCATCTGCCCGCCTAGGAGAAGCTCATGGCCTTGTATCTCAGTACCAACGGTGCGATGCCGACCACTGCCGCGCAGGCTCCGTTGGCTACCGGTACCGCGATCAAAACGCACCAGCAGTTGGCCCCGCCGTCTACCAACGCGCTAGGGATCGTCGCGTTCGGGGTCGAGTTCGCCACCGCGCTCACCGTGCCGGCCACCATCGAGCTGATCGAGACTAACGTAGCGGCCACCGTCACCGCGCACGTGGCCGCCGGAGTGCAACCATATGGCGCTCAGGCGGTCGGGGGCGCGTCCAAGCTCACGCTGGGAACGGCGGGCACCGGGTACAACGCCTCGGCCGAGGGCGCGATCACCGCGACCCGGCTGGGCAAATACAAGGTTCTGCCCATTGGCGCCACTGAGTACGAGTGGGAATGGACGCCTTCGAGAGAATTCACCATTCAAAGAGGATTCTTTGCGAGGATACGAATCAGCACGGGTGTCACGATAAATGTTCTTACGTGGACGATACACGATGAATAGTTGAGCATCTCGTCCGCATCGAAGCGTAGGGGACGGTGATCGGTGGCGCACCGTTCCCGCAGGACGCTACCGCGACGGCGCAAGACGAAGCGGATCCTCAACGTCAACCGGCTGTTGCTGCCCACTCCGGTGGTCCCGTTCAGTACGGCCGCCACCATCGTCTTCGACGACATGGAAGCCAGCGTCACCCCACCGGGCGGCTACTTGGAGCCGCAACCGCTGACGTTGGGCCCGAACTGGTTGCCCAACGATGTGCGCATCCAGCTGGTGTCCGCGTCGGAGTCCGCTTCGGGGGGTACCACTGAGGCGGTCCAGATGGTCCCGGACCCGCCGACGGGGTTCACCGCTGACTACAACCTCAACCCGACCCCGGACTTCGAAACCGAAGGTGTCTACCACCGGTACCTACAGGCTGGTGACCTGGACACCAGCGTTGCCTGGATCAAACCGTCGGGGTGGCGGCACTGGTGCTGGGCGCTGCTGACCGCGCGCGGTGTCGACCCGGCCACCACACCCACCGCCGGGTCATTCACCAACTCCATCGCTCACACCGTCGGCAACTACTACTGCACGGTCGGCCCGGTGACGGTGCCCGGTCCGGGTGTGATGGTGTTCTGCCTGGGCACCCTGGCGGACCCGGAGGGTCTCTGGCCGTCGTGGGGGACGTCTGTCGGTTGCCCGACCGGGTGGAAGAACCTGGTCGCTACCGACAAGTCGGGCCAGAACTACTACGCCTACGACACGTCGCCCGCATTCGCCGTGGTGGGGCAGAAGTTCACGTCCGCCGGGACCACCGGCACGGTGACGTTCCCGATTGATCCGGGCAGCCATGCGTTCACCGGTATGTGGGTGTTCCTGAAGGCCGCGCCGCCGGGTATTTCCACGGGTGGGGCGATCCTGGAGACGGCGTCCATCGGGGCGTCGTCGTCGTCGGCGGCGACGAACCCGCACTCGTTCGGCGGGCAGATCGTTGCCACGGACAGCGTGTCCACCGCGTTCAACCCGCTGATCGGATACATCATCCCAGACCCGTACGTGCTCACCGGCGACCCCGTATCCGCATCGGTGGTGGCCTGGAACGCTGTCACCCCGGCCGGCTCAACCGCCACCGTCGAAACGTCGATCAACAACGGGCTGAGCTGGGACCCGGCAACCAACGGTGCGCCCATTCCCCGGCTGCGCGAAGGTGACACCACCACCCGCGCCGTGCTCTCGAGGGTGACGTTCATCCGTCAGAGCGCTCTCGGCGACGCACCGTACCTGACGTACCTGAGGGTGCAGCCGTACACGAAGATTTCGTCCGACGAGCTGATCCCCACCTTCTGCGGGCAGGTCGACAAGACCACCACGAAGATCACCTCCGGTTCGTCCGGTGGCACTGGAGGCGGGTCCAGTGGGGCCGGGGTGTCCGCCTCCGGCGGTGG
>Ga0193751_1002702_pt1 | contig 10687 bp, 11 predicted proteins | sample L1c2metaG_FD_143050 | JGI IMG/M metagenome (GOLD analysis project Ga0193751, IMG submission 143050) | Soil microbial communities from a riparian zone of the East river system, Colorado, United States - L1c2 | ecosystem: Environmental > Terrestrial > Soil > Riparian zone | place: USA: East River...
CCGTCGTCCGCGCCGGTGATACTGGCGGAGATAGCGGCGATCTTGGCGCCCGTCGTCAGATTGATGACGTAGAGCACCGCCTGGTCGCTGCCCGTGGAATCGTACCCGTTGCCGACGATGGCCACCCAGTTGCCGTCGTTGGTCCGGACGATCAGCGGCACGCCGTAGGTATAGCCCAGGTCGGCATAGCCCGTGTTGCTGGCGTTATTGATCGTCGTGGGCGTGATTTCCCATAGGACCTTCGCCGCGGCGGCCGCTTCGCTGCCCGGGTTCGGATCGGTGATGTCGAGGGCGTACGCGCCCTTGCCGCCGGGCCCGAGGCCGCCGACGAGGATCCTCTGCGTGCCCGAGATTTGCCCGCCCGTGACTTGCCGTGCGTTGGGCGAGGCGTCCGCGAAATACTGGTGGTTGTAGGGATTCACCGTGAGCAGTTTCAGGTTGGGGATCAGCATCGACGGGATGTAGGCATAGACCTCGTTGCCGGCCGTTCCGCAGCCGCCCGTACATGCATCGAACACATGCAGCATGCCGTCGTTGCTGCCGACGTAGACGCGCGGATAGTTGGCGTCGTCCACGAAGAGCGGCCGCGAATGGATGATGTCGCCCAGTGTCGATGTTCGCGTGCGATAGATCCCCGGGGTAGGCAGCTCGTTGCTGCGATCGCCACGTACGAAATTGAGGATCTTCGGCCCGTTCGTGCTGCTTCCAAGCGCGGTCTGTTGCGTGGTCGCAAGGCTCGCCCAGCGAAACGGTACCTTCGTACCGTCGCTCTTCATGGTCACGATATAGCGCCCGGTGTCCCAGTTCTGCGCATCCAGGTTCACGGCGGCGCCGCCCCAGATTTCCGCCCCGGTCTGAATGCTGCCGTATTTATCCACGGGATAGGCGAGCACGTCGCCCGTCCAGTTGGCCTTTTCGAAACTGATCTGGAACAAGGTTGCGTTGCCGCTGCCGAAGTTGAAGGTCGACACTTCGACCTCGCCGAGCCATCCCGTCGGCTGGTCGTTGGGAACGAAACTGGGGGCGAGCGTGGCGGCCGCGTAGGCGGTCCCGGAAAAGAGCGCGTAGGCGAGGATGAGGCGGGTCGCTCGCGCGAAGGGATGGGTCATGGTCGTGTCCTTCTCTTTCTCTATCAAGGTTTCGATGGGCATCGTGGAGAGGTGTCTTAGCAACGCGGCACCATAAAGGTCGACTGGACCAATTTGGTCGTGCCCTTGGCGCTGGTGCCGCGTGCGGTGATACGAAACAGGTCGGCGTTCTGGCAGCCGTGGAGGCCGTGCGTCTCCGCCACGTCGCCGGAGGGAACAAAGTTGTTCGCGCCGATTTTCTCGATGAGGTAGCGCCTCGTGTCGTCACCGTTCACCGCCTGCGAGTTCGAGTCGGCCCAGGTCATGGTGAGCGGGTCGATGCTGTTGGTCGCGAGGTAACCGATGGGGTAGAGATACGGTGTGCCGGTCGAGTACGTCGTAAACCCCGCGTTGAGGGGGTTGGCGCCCGCGGCGTCGGAGAGCCAGCTCTCCGCGTTTGCCGAGCTTCCCTCCGCGAGGTTGAATGCGATGTTTTCCAGTTGCAGATTGGCGGCCAGGTTGAATTGCGTGGTCGAGAGGATCATGGCGGTGATGCCGAGCATCATCACCACGATCAGGAGCACGACCGTGACCAATAGCTGCGCCACGCCGCGTTGCCTGTGGATCACGGGTTTTCTCGCCTGCAGGGTCATGGCCGATTCGGGGATCATGGCTTATCTTCGCAACTGAACGACCAGCGGGAATACCTGGCGCTGATAGCCGTCATTCACGGTGACCGTCTGATCGCCCATGGTGTAGGTCGACGTGTTGACATAGCCGGGCTCGGTGTCGGTACTGCGCGCCAACAGCCAGATGCGCATCGCGGTCACGTTGGCCCAGTCCGCGGTGGCAACCGCGCTCGCATCGACAAAGGTGGTCCCGGCGTTGGTGGTGACCCCGTACTTCACCTGCATGTTTTCGATGCCGCTCGCGATCAGCTGCGGGGTGAGCGCCGGCCCCGCGCCGAGGGTCAGGCGGTACAGCGCAGGCACCTGCGGACTCTCGCTCGCGGAATTGGTGTACTTGCTGATGTAGTAGACGTTGGTGTGGAGAGGGTAATCCTCGACCGGAGACTGCTGGGCGACCGGCCGCGTGGGCCCCAGGAACACGGTTGCCCCGATGAATTCGGATCTGACATACAGCGTGTTGGACGCGAGCGCCGTCGTGCTCGGCAGCGCGGTCAGACCCGCCCGGCGTACGACCAGCACGTCGCCAACGGCGTAGCTCGTCGAGGGAATGCACGCAGAAAGGCCATTCGCATCGTTGGCGCCCCAGATCGGCTGCGCGAGGTTGGTCACGAACCCCGCGCCGCAGCCATAATCGGTGGTGCCGACCGACCCTGCCGACGTGACGATGGGCAGTCTCACGGTGCTGGTTGCCTGCGGGGTTTGGGCGCCGGTCACGGCGAGAAAACCTGCGTGCCGAATCTCGCGCCGCATGAAGTCGATGGCGTAGCGGCCGCTGCCTTGAAACTGCGCGACCCGCGAGTCGGTACGCTTGCTCGACGAAATCGACGTGAACGCGGAGGTCACGGCAAGAATGATCAGGAGCCCGATGGTGAGCGCCACCATGAGCTCAACCAGCGAAAAGCCGGACGTGTGCGAACGAGTGTGCGACATGGTCGGATGCGTTTCTGCGCCCTGTCTGCGGTCAGTTGGTGTCATTGAAAAGGGTTCGTGTGGCCGTGTAAGAGGAGGTCTCGACGGCGGCCGCGGAGCCAGCGCCCGTGGACCCGTAGGTCTGCTCGGTCCGGCGATCGGTCCAATTGACCACGATCGTGTAGGTGGTGATGAGGGGGACGCTTGTGTCGGGCGTGATCGTCGCCGTGCCGCTCGGCAGCGTGGCCGCCAGTCGCGTTGTCCACTCGGCCAGGTCGAAGGCGCGCAGCTCCGTAGCCACACAAGTCGCAGTCGTGCAGTCCTTGGTCGAGGTCGCGGCGCCGCCCGAGTACGCGTAGCCGCCGGTCAGGGCATAGTCCTTGTTGGCCTCCATGCGCTCGGCCATTTCGCTCGCCAGCAACACCGCCTGAGTGCGGAACTGGGCCGCCTTGTTCAGCCTGAGCGCGAAGGTCTGAACGTTGGCCGAGCCAAGCAGCCATATGGTGATAATCGCCAGCGTGATGAGGGTCTCCAGCATCGTGAACCCGCGATGTTGTTTTTGCGCTCGCGCAAGCGAAGTCTGATCGACGCGAGCCATGATCACCCCTTCACCATGGAAACGTCGCCGGTGGCGGTGATCGTTCCGATGTACGACGACGATCCCGACCACGTTCCCGATACGGTGAACGTCAAGCTCGCGGCGCCCGCGTCGCCTTGCGTGCCGTTGGCATTGAATCTCGCCATCGTCGCGGGCCCGGTCAGCGTAATAGAGGAATCGATCGCGGCATGCTTTCGGATGGGGTTGGGATTGGTGCTGGTCGAATCATCGCAATCGCCGCTGAAATCGTTGTCGTAACAGACCATCCACCCTCCGGCCCAGGCCGAGGCCCCGCTGCCGCAACGGCCTGCCGTCGTGCCTGCCGGGCAGACGAGCACACGCGAGTTGCGCTTGATCGCTTCGCGACGCGCAATGAGCAAATCCGCATTGAACTGGTCTGCGGTGGTGATAAGACGATTGGTGCGAATAAGCTCCGCAAAGCTCGGGAGGGCGATGGTAGCCAGGATCGCGGCCACGGATACGGTGACCATCAGCTCGATGAGGCTGAAGCCGCGTGCCGCGTCTCGCGCGCGCGCCTGAGAAATGCGATGAGTTCGCATCACTTGTCCTTTGATTTCAACACGGCAAGCTATGCAATCGCCATGCCACGTATTGCCGGCGCGATTGAGTGCCGATGCACGGCACTGCCGCGTCAATAAACGGGGTTGTCGGGCGATTTCCGGCGAGCCGGATGCGGTGTGCGTGTCGACCACAACATGTCTACGGCCAAACCGTGACGCGGCGCGGCGCCAGAAGCGCAAAAGGGAACGCCGGCAAACATGCGGTGTTGCGCCAGATCGAGCGGCGTGATTGCGTTGGAAGGCACGCGTGCGTTGATACAGTGCGCGAAGCTCACAACGCACATCGCATGCCGCAAAGGTCGATCACAACCAATAATCGGCGCGATTATTTGCGCCGGCGGCCGGCTCCATCTCGGTTGCTGCGGGCGTCGTTGAAGGACTCCGAGCGCTGAAATGGCGCCCCAATGATGTCGAGCTATCAGTCGCTCTTTGAGCGCCCGATGCGACCCAGTCCGTCACGTTTGCGCCCAAACCCGCTTGCCTCCCGCCGGCCGGACTGGATTCGGCGGAGGAGGACTAATAGTGCAGTCGAGCGACTCGCCAAATGGTATTCACCGAGTAGCGGATCGAGCCTGCCGGCGGCTTTGTACGTCGCTAATCGTTCGGCGCCGGGATAACGACAACCGGTACGCGAATCGCCATAACCGAATCGTCCTTCACGGCAGCCTCAACTTTCGGGCGCGCATATTGAAAGACCTTCCGTGGCGATTCTCCAAACGTCGGCACCACAATCTTAACCACTGTCTCGGTGCCGGTTAGGCAAGGTCGATCTTGATATAGGACTTCGCCTTTGGTAGTACATTTATAGAAAGCATTCGCATGGCTTGACAGCACTGCGGTCATTGCCAGCACACAAAGCGATGCAGCGGTGTTCATCCAGCAATCCTCAGTGTAGAAGCGTCAACATCGGATGGCGCGTCCGGACAGCACGTGCCAGGTCCTGCGCCTACGGGGTCGGCGGTCAGATTACCAGCACTGATCCCACGTGATTCCGGACCCAGCAGTGACGATGCCTCTTACATTTGCGGATGTGAGCGTCAGGTCCCCGCACCGCGTATCCGAGGCTTGCACGCCGGCGCGCGTGGCCTTGATCGTGTAGCTGTTCGCAAGCAGTGTCCCGGATACAAACGTTATTGTGTAATAGCCTTGCGGCGAAGTCGCACTCGGCAGTACGTCGGTGGCGGCGCCCGCCGCGATGGTGGCCGTCGCGAACGTGTTGTTCTCGCTGTAATAGCGCTGCATGCGGTTGGCAAGATCCAGCAGGGCGGTCGTACCGTCCGCGCGGCGCGCGCCTTTGATCCAGAATTCGTAGGACGGCAACGCGATCGCCGCGAGAACCCCGACGATGCCAAGTACGATCATTAACTCGATTATCGAGAAACCGGCGAATCGTCGGTCTCTCACGCATTCGAACGGGATCTGTGCGCCGGCATCGGTCATGGTGTGCAACTCGTCATGTCACTGCCACCGGCGTCGACCGGGACGCCGTTATGGTCATCGGCGATCGAGATACGGCCGGCGATGGTGACCAAGATGGCGCGCGACGGGTTGATCGCGCCGCCTTCGCAGAGGATAAACGTTCCGGCCGCACTGGGTATGCCTTTCGGATTGACGGTAAAGTACGTCGGAAGCGTTGTCGCTGACGTTGCCCGCACCGCGTAGCCGGGTACCAGCGCGCCAGATGCGCGCAGGACCACCTCGCGGGCATCGGCGGTGTCGACGGTGTGGTTGCTGTTTACGTCCACGAACACGATCCAACCCTGCTCCCAGTTGGTGCCGCCGGCGCCGCACGTTGCTTGGTCCGTGCTCGGACATGCGGTCACTGGCAATCCCCGTTTGACGGCATTGCTGCGTGCCAGGTTGAGCGCGGCGCTGAAATCGTAGATCTGGGTCGTCAGCCGGGTCGTGCGGATGATAGTGCGATATGACGGGAGAGCAATGCCGGCAACGACCGCCAGGACCACTGCCGTGATCAAAAGCTCCAGGAGCGTGAAGCCAGTCTGGCCCTTCCGTGCGCAGGCTCCCATGTCAGTTTTGCACTTCATGCCAGTTGGTGAGCTTGACCGTAGGTGCCGCCGTAGCGTTGAGCACGTGCGCTCCGCCGGTGACGTCGATGTCGTACGCGCTGATCGAGCCGTTGAACGCGGAGGCTCCGCCCGAAACGGTGACTTTGGACGTGGGATTGGGTGCGTTGATCCGCATGAAGGTCCCGGACCCGCCCGAAACGGTGACCGCATTGTTTGTGGTGTTGCTCGAGTTGACGATCAGGTTGTCCGGGTTGCCCGTAGTGTTGTTGACCTGTGCGCCGCCGCTAAAAGTCAGTGTGCCCGAGAGATTGATCGTCGTGAGACCGTCAACCTGAAGCCTGCCACTCCCGCCGCTCACCGTAACCTGGTGGAAGCAGTAGGTACCGGATGCGAGGATCACGATAGCGCCACTCGCGGTCAAATCACCCGTGCCGGCGTTATACGTATAGCTCCCCGAGATACCGGCGTTGGGGCTGAATGGGGTACAGTCAGCGAGCGCGGGCAGCGTCAGGGCCGCCGCTTGGGCAACACCGCCGGAAAACTTCGTCGCATCTGCCACGGCTGTGCCGTAGACGCCCGACCCATAGACCGCATATGGCTGCCCTCCCGGCGGGCTATCTTGAGTAATCGAATGACCGGCGCCTGCGTTGAGGGGGTGGGTTGCGCTACCAATAGTGGAAGCGCTGATCTTGAGGTCATGGGTGGCGTACACCCCCCACGCCGGAACGATCGTGTAGATGGCCTCGACGATTCTTTCGGCCGTGCCTACCACACCATGCGATACGACACCAATAATGCCGTCTATATCGGTCAGCGGATCGTCGGCGCCGGTCGCTTCGTCTTTGTTGTCCACCACACGAATATAATAGCCGTCGGTCGCCGCACCGCCGAATGCCGCAAACCGATAGCAGAGACCATCGCTTGCCAGCGTCTTCGCGATGCCGATATTCGACAGTCCCGACGTCGCGGTGCCCACGCCGTTCCCCGTGCACGCACCGACTCCGTTGTTCGCCAGCTCGTCATTTAACACGTCGTGCGCAGCAATCAATTGTCGCGTCTGATTGATGCCCGCCTCGGCCACCGCGAGGGCGCGCTTGTCCAGCACGTCGTTATGCGCGATGCTGAGCTCCGTGCGCGCCGCGGTGGCGGAGAGCAAGCCGATCGAAAGGCTGACCAGCATCAGAAGCAATACCGCGATCAGCGCCATGCCGCGTTGTCGAGCGGGTGATGGCATCGGTGCCCAGCGTGCCTTGGACGCGGGTTCGCGATATCGGATCGCCGCGCAGACGGCTCGGGGGTTCGTATCGGCTTTCATGATCGGCCTTCTATGCGTTTCAATTTCTCTTCGAAGCCGTTGAAGCCAGGCTCCGTGTAAACAAAACAGTTGAATTGCCGAGCGGGTCGTACTGGCTCGAGGTCGCGGTTAGTGTCACCGCGTATTTCGGCTTGATGCCGGTGGCGTCCGTCACGATCTTCATGTTGGTGATGCCATCGATGATGATTTGGGCGCCGGCACCCTGGTTGTCGTTTCTGAGCAGCGTGTGCGCCGTGGTGTCGACCGAGAACGTAACGACGTCGACGCGGCAAATCGGCGTCCCGATGTTGTAGGACTTGGATAGCGGCTGCGGGCCCGCAATATTGGGACTGGTGTCGGGCGTGATCGTGGTCCCGGTCTTCGCATAGACTTGCGCGAGCTCGGTGTTGTTGATGTAGATGAGCTTCTTGTTCGCCGTATCGACGGCTGCGGCACCCGCAGCGTCAAGCGTGAACGTCGCGGCCCCGGCAGTGTAGGCGGCCGCGAGGGTCCCGACCGGCTGGCTCGTGCACAGTGCGATCGATATCGTGTCCGGGTTCGAGCCGGCCCCGACCGTGAGCAGCGGATCGGAGGTCATTCCGGCTACCCACGGAATCCATGACGACAGATTCGTCGTCGGAGTGCCGTAGCCCGCGCTGCGCAAGTCGAACATGATGCTGTCCATGCCGACCCGCAACTGCGCTTCCATGGTTTCACTCAAGTCCTCGGCGACCCGTGCCGACCTGTTGGCACCATAAAACGCCGCCACGCCGGCGAACACAAAAACGAGTATCACCAGCGAGACCATCATCTCAACCAGCGTAATCCCTCGTTGCATTCGCTCGGTCATCGCGAAATCAGTTCGTGATCTTGGATTGCAGTTGCACTTGGTGGGAGCCGAAATTGTCGCTCCAGCCAAGTGTCACGGTCACATCCTTGGTGCCCGCCGTTGCTCCGTTCGCAACGGTCCAACTGCGTGAGAAGATCGTCACGCCAGAAACTGCGCCCGTTTCGGTCAACGATTCGGTGGTAGCCGAGCTTGCGGCAGCCGCATAGCCAGTCGCGCGAAGGTCTTCGATCTTCTGCTGCGCGAGCGCACCGGCAGCGGTGAAGCGTCGCCCCTCGCGGCCGGTCTGGAAGTTCCCGATCATCAGCATCGAGAGTCCGGCGAGGCTGAACCCCAGGATCACGAGCGCGACGAACGTCTCGAGAAGCGTGAATCCGCGGTCGCGGCGGGACGTCAGCTTCAGGCCAATCTCCTTATTGAGTGCGATTCGTCGGCGGCCGGACGCTATGCGCGAGGTACCCGCCGGAGCCCCAAGCGAGTCGCTGGCGCGCCCGTGTCTTGCGGCGTCCATCAAAAGCGGGACTGACGTCGTTTGCTTCCGGTTCATCTCATTGGATGTAAGTTGTATGTGCTAGCCATCGTTTTATTTTCCGTCAGAGCCAATCTCGATTTCCCGAGGTGCCGCCAACCGGAGAGGCCAGGTAACTCATTGAGCAAGCCGTGTGCCGCTCCGCGCGACAATGGGCGGCAAGGCGGACGGACGGTCTTTCTAGCCGGATTTGCGTTGGCGAACGTCGGAGATATGGCGAATCGTCACGCGAGCCGGAAGATGCGATTTTTACCGGCATCCGACAGGATGTGACGTAATTTGTCGAAAGACGTCATGCCGGGCGGTGACGTCAAGCGTGCAAAACAGCCGACGCGCTCAGGCCGTTGTTTGCTACATGCTGCACACCGCGCTCAGCGCGCCGGCGTCAAAAAATGGCATTTATTAAAGGCGCGACACGCAAACGAATGCTTTGGCGGCGCTGTGTGTCACAAATGAAAAAGCACGTGCGCGCGCCCCTATGCATCGAAGCAAGGGTTGCACCACGCAAGAGAGCGTTCGAAGCCGGCTCGATCCCCGCGTGCTCCATCCGAGAATGAAAGCGCGAGCGTGTCGGCGCAGCGTCGCACCAGCATGACGCCGGCATTTCGAGACCCTCCGCGTCCGATGCTGACGCGTGTGGGCAGCTACCGAGTCTTACGGAAATGGTTGACGACCAATTTCCGTCACGATGCTCCCCTCGCCCGCGACGGGGCGAATGCGGGCGACCAGGCGCGCGGCAATAACCGCAGCAGCCGCCATGGCCAGCAAATGCTTCACTGTGTGGCCGCTGATCCATTGCGACGCCGCGAAGATCGCGTGGTCGTTGAGCTCTGCGACTTTCGCGAGCACGTAAAGAAGAATCGCCAATGTAAATGCCGCGCGATCGTCGGGCGGGGCGCGACCGCCCGCCTGCCAGAAAGGAATCAGCACCAGCGGCAAGCTTTGCACGAACAGATACGGGCGCAAGTCACCCATGCCGTCGCGATCGCTGAAATACCACCACGCCACGCTCATCACCGCAGCGGCAGCGAGCATCGACACCCATGTCCATGCATCGCTTCCCGGATATGTCTCGGCGCGCACCGCTGCCAGCAGACCGGCACAAGCGAGAACGATAGGAAGCCTGTCCCACACCAGCCGCGCATTGTCGGGGGCCCAATGGTAGAAGCCCGAGCCGACGGCGGTGAGAAGCAGCGCCACGAAAAAAAGGAGATAGCCCGGCCAACCTGCCGCAAGCCGTGCGTCGCGACGTGCGGGCCAAAGACGCGCAAGCGCCCAGAGGCTCACCAGTGCAAATCCGAGATTGGACAAGACATCGGCTGCATTGGGTATTCCCACGAGCGGCCGGCGATCGGCGAAATCGTGGTAGTGCGCGAACTGATGAATCGGCCCGTGAATGAGAAGCACCAGCGCGCTGAATATCACGATCACAACGGGCAGGCGCGCAACCAGACGGTTCAAGACTATGTCCTCGCAATGCTGCGTCCCTAACGCTTACCGCAGGCGAGGGAAGCGTCGGGATGGAAATGATCGTCAAGCATTGCCGGAAGACTCAGTAGGATTGAGCGCAATGCGGGCGCAAAAGCTCGCGTCCCGAGCGAGAAATTCGCGTGACATCCCCAGAATCGTCGTCCCGACCGCAGGCCGGGACCCAAGTTCTTCGAGAGCGGTGAGAAGGTACTAGCCGATTTCGCCAATACCCTGATGTGGTGGTAGGCCGTGTAGGGATCGAACCTACGACCAACGGATTAAGAGTCCGCTGCTCTACCAGCTGAGCTAACGGCCCGGCACTGGAATAAAGCGATCGCGACAAGTGCTTGTTGTGCGGCAAATTATAAGCGCAGCGGCATGCGGCGGGCAACCGTTCGGGCGCGTGCCCGGGGCACACCCCGGGACCTGTCCTACAACGAAATCAGACGCGCTCCTATACACAACGCGAAGACCCAGTCCCATGGCTGGGCTAACATCAATGGGTCCACGCCGCGTGCACTCGAACATGGGCGAAGGATGGGATAGAGGCGCGTTTAAGGGCGTTTCACGGGTGGGGTAGAGCATGCGCAGTGAATCGTCGGTCGACAAGGTTCGCCATGGACTGCACGTTGTGCAGGACCCCGTCGAGGGCGAATTTCAGTTTCGCCGTTTGCTG
>Ga0193751_1002703_pt1 | contig 10681 bp, 9 predicted proteins | sample L1c2metaG_FD_143050 | JGI IMG/M metagenome (GOLD analysis project Ga0193751, IMG submission 143050) | Soil microbial communities from a riparian zone of the East river system, Colorado, United States - L1c2 | ecosystem: Environmental > Terrestrial > Soil > Riparian zone | place: USA: East River...
GTTCAGAAAATCGGTTCAGAGAACCGATTCCTAAAGACAGTACCCACTCGTGACGAACCAGCAACGGGTGTAAGGCGAATTCTTGAAGAAATCGATCAGCCTTTGACTGACTTTGGCCTCACCACTCTGTGACGGATGCATGCCGTCTTCCTCGAAGTCGGCTCGCTCCCACAAGAGCCCGTCGGAGCGCGCCGTCGTTCCGTTCGCCCACATATACGGTCCCCACAGTATCAGTGGCGCCGCCTTGCTCGTGTAGTTGAGAGTTCCAACACGCGGGTTGGCCGGCAGCCCGCGCATCTCGTTGATCTGCGATTCGATCAGCCACTTCACCGAGAAGCCGCTCTCGTATGCATACGGCTCGGGATTCAGGTCGGTCGTCGCGTACCCGCCATAGACACGGCTCGAGAGAAACACGAGGCGCAGATACGGATAGCGTATTCGAAGGGCGCGCATAACCAGACCAAGGTTCGTGAGGAGGATGTTCGCATCCGCGCTGTCGGCGGGAAGCGATAACGAAGGCTTCTGATCATCCAGCTTGACCCACGCTACCTGCACCTGATTCTCGCTCAACCCCAGAGGCGCGAGACGCCCTAGCTTGATGCGATCGTAGCTCGAAGAGCTGGGAGAGGTCCACGCCGGCGCATCCAGACCATCCGCCGCGCCGTTCACAATCACCAGCGAGTAGTGGTTAATGGCGGGGTCGACCGCTGCTTTGCCCATGAAAGTCCAGGGCGCGCACGGCGGACCCGAGTTCTGCGAACACCACTCCTGTGTCGCGTTCGACATGCCGATCGAGAGGAGCACATACTTCCCGAAAGGACTCTCGTCGCCGTTCACATCGAGGGGCTTGATCGAGTTTCGCCGCGCTTTCGCCGCGGAATCGTGGTCCGCCGGAGACTGGTTGAGTCCACCGGGATATATTCCGCCGGGATGCGCGTAGTACGTTCGGGCAAGCAAATCCGTCAACGGAACCCTTACGGTATCAGTCGGAGGCCCGACGACGACCGGCTTGGGCGGAGGTGGCGGCGGAGGGGGAGGCGAAGCGCAGCCAATGAGCGCGCTCGCGATCGCCAGACCAACCAGAGCGCGACGTCCGACCGGCATTACTTACTGAATTTCTGCGGCCTTTACTCGCTTTCTCTCCAGCAGGGCCCGTCCCTTCGCTTCCCTCGCGGCCTCGGCTGTCGAACGCTCGCTCTCCATGTGCAGCTCCAGCGCCTTCCACGTCGCCTCGGTGGGCTCGGTGTACGCGATCAGCACTACGGAGAGATCGGCATTTCGGCTGACGAGCATCTCCTTGTCGAGAGCGATGACTGCGTGCGTATGGTCGTCGGCAAGGATCATCGTGCGTCTCGTTTTGTGCAGAACGGCGGGGTATGCCGGCGTGCTTGCGGTGATGCTGAGATTCTCGATCGGTCGGAACGCACCGCTCCTCTCCTGCAAGTATCTACTGTCTGGCTTGACTACAACCTTGACCGCCATCCTGCTCTCCAGCGCGAAATGTCTCCCTCAAATCTACACCAAGAGCGCTTCGCGTGACTCAGCCGTCGGCGTAGAGGTCGTTGCGCGTAAGGGGAATGTTCGAATGCCCGTGCGCATCGGGCTTCGCCAGCAATGTCTGGATGACGTTGATCGCCGCCCTCGCGAACGAATTTGCGGAGGCGGCCATGTAGAGCCTCCAGACACGGAAAGTGTGATTGCCGACGAGCGCCAGCGCCTGACCGCTGTTTTCTTCCAGCGATCGCACCCAGTGTCGCAAGGTCATCGCATAGTGCTCACGCAGACTCTCGACATCCCGCACTTCGAATCCCGTCGCTTCGGCAGCGGCGATGACATCGTCGGTCGCCGTGAGCTTTCCGTCCGGAAAGACGTAGGTGTCGATGAACGCATCGGCTTTCCAGAACTTCCTGAAGATCTTTTCACGCGGTGATTTGGGGCGTGCCTCGCCAAGACTCACGATGCCGTGATTCAGGAACAGTCCGCCGGGCTTGAGTGCACGATAGGCGGACTCGAAGTACACCGGGAGGTGCGTGAGTCCAACGTGCTCGATCATTCCGATGCTGGCGATCTTGTCGTAGGCATCTCCCGTCGTGAGCGAACGATAGTCACGGATCTCAGCACGGCATCTGTTGCCAAGCCCGGACTCCGCGATGCGCTCCTCTGCGTACTTTGCCTGATTGTGACTGAGCGTGATGCCCGTCGCATCCACTCCATAGTGCTCGGCGGCATGCATGATGAGCCCGCCCCAGCCGCAGCCTATGTCCAGCAGGCGCTCGCCCGGCTTGAGACGAAGCTTCCGGCAGACGAGATCGAGTTTTGCCTCCTGCGCGACATCGAGCGAGTCATCCGGCGACCGGAAGTACGCACACGAATAAACCATCCGGCGGTCAAGCCACAGCTTGTAGAACGAGTTGCCGACGTCGTAGTGAAAGTTGATCGCCGCTGCATCGCGCACTGGAGTGTGCCGGGGCCCAAGCCTTTTCGCCCGCTCCGGGAACCGTGCGTCGGCGAGATTGTCGTCGGCTGTACCAGGAAGACGCAGCACCAGACCAACCAGACGCGCGACTGCGAGGGGAGAGCGGAGCCGGTCGCCGATCATTTCGGCAAGGTCTGATGCGGCTTCCATGCTGCCGTCGATCTCCACGTCTCCACTGATGTAGGACTCTACGATAGAGAGCTCGTTCGGGGGAAGGAGCATGCGCCGAAGCGCCGCAGGTCGATTGAGCACCAGAGTAAACGGCGCGCGCGGACTGCTCCCGTGATCGATCGAGCCGTCCCAGAATCTGACGTCGAACGAACGCCCCTGCGGTTCACCGAACAGCGCCGCGAGCACAATGCGGCAACGTAACAGTGCGCCATCATATGCGCGTGAATCCGCGACGGTCTGCAGCTCGGCGTGTGCCGTGGACAACAGCATCACGCCAAGCTGCGCGATCCTGTCGTGCCCACCGCTCGCTGAGAGCTGATCGGCGATTGACGCGAGCGGGTGCAGCAATCAACCTCCCGAGCGCGGTACCAGCACGGGCGTGTCGAGCAGACGCCACAGGTACCACGACGCTATAGTACGATACGGCGCCCATTTGGCACCGATCTTCTTTACTCTCTCTGGTGTTGGAAGCTTACGCAAACGGTACGCCCGCTGAATCCCCTTTTGGACTCCGAGGTCCAGGTCGGGCAATACATCTGGTCGGCCGAGGCGGAACATCATGAACATCTGAGCAGTCCATCGGCCGATGCCTTTGACCTGTGTGAGCGCAGAAATGACCTCCTCATCGGTTAGCTCGTGAAGAGTCTCGATCGGCAACTCTCCCGATGCGACCTTGGCGCCCAGGTCCTTGAGATACGCCGATTTCTGGCGCGAGAGCCCCACCGCGCGCAGCTGCTCGTCAGATGTGGTTGCCAGCTCGGCCGGCAGCGGCGTGCGGCCACCGTACAGGCCCTGAAAGCGTCCGTGAATCGTGCTCGCGGCCTTACCCGACAGCTGCTGAAAAACGATCGAACGGGCGACCGCGTCGAAGTGAGTGCCGTTGCTCGCCGGCCAGCCTTTGTAAACCCCGACCTTGTCGATTACCCGCCCGAGCACGGGGTCGACTTTCCTGAGGTGCGCGACGGCTTTTCTGCCGAGCGCGCTGGAACCAGCAGACTTCATTGTTGCCCGTTAGTGGTAGTGACTCGCGATTGAGCTTCGGCTCGATCAGAGTCGTGGTGAAAGAATAAAAGAATTCTATCATGGAAACTCTATATTTGTGGCGATGGACCCGACGCCGCAGCAGCCGCTGACGCAGCCCGAGCAGTCAATGTCGCACGCAGTGCGGCCGGTCTCCGACATATCACCGGCTGAATTCCGGAAGCACGGGTACGCGGTGATCGACTGGATAGCGGACTATCTCGACGCGCCGGAAAAATGGCCCGTCCTGTCGGCGGTCCGTCCTGGTGAAGTGCGCGGCGCCCTCCCACCATCCCCGCCCGAGCGGGGAGAATCGTTGGAGGCAATCCTCAGCGATTTCCAAAGACTAATCGTTCCCGCCATCACGCATTGGAATCACCCCGCGTTCATGGCGTACTTCGCCAACTCCGCCACTGCCGCTGGTGTCCTCGGCGAGGCGCTGACCGCCGCGCTCAACGTCAACGCCATGCTTTGGAGAACGAGTCCCGCTGCGACGGAGCTCGAGGAGCTGACCATGGATTGGCTGCGTCAGATGCTCGGGTTGCCGGCGGGTTTTTTCGGAGTCATCGCGGATACCGCGTCCTCCAATACGCTGTATGCGCTCGCAGCCGCCAGAGAGGTACGTCCAAAGCTTCGCATTCGCGAACACGGAACGGTAGCCCGAACGGACCTGCCGCCCATGTACATCTACTGTTCGGAAGAAGCACACTCGAGCGTCGACAAGGCGGTGATGACTCTGGGATTTGGATTGAATGCGCTGAAGAAGATCTCGACAGACGACAAACTCCGGATGAATGCAGAGGAACTAGCCGCGGTTGTCGAGCGGGACCAGAGCGCCGGGGCTCTTCCGTTCGCGGTTGTGGCAACCGTGGGCACCACTTCGACCACGGCGATCGATCCTGTGCGGGAGATCGCCGACATTTGCGCGAAGCACAGAATGTGGCTCCACGTCGACGCATCATATGCAGGAGTCGCTGCAATCCTTCCGGAGATGCGACACGTCCTCGATGGTTGCGACAGAGCCGATTCACTAGTGGTGAACCCGCACAAGTGGTTGTTCACTCCAATGGATTGCTCCGCGCTCTACACCCGGCATCCCGACCTGCTGAAGCGCGCGTTCCAGCATATTCCCGACTATCTGGTCGTGAGTGAAGGCGAGGGAGTCGCTAATCTGATGGATTATGGCGTTGCTCTGGGCCGCCGTTTTCGCGCGCTCAAGCTCTGGTTCGTGATCAGGAACTTTGGAGTCGACGGTCTGCGATCGCTGATCAGGGAGCACATTCGGATCGCTCGCCGGTTGGGAGAGTGGATCGATGACGATCCTGAGCTCGAGCGAATGGCGGAAGTAAACTTCTCGACCGTGGTATTCCGGCACTGTCCGCCGGGCATGAAAGGCCGCGATCTCGACGGGCACAACGCGAGACTGCTCGAGAGGGTCATTGCGGGCCGAGAGGTGTATCTATCGCACACCCGGGTGCGGGGGAGTTATGCCCTTCGCCTCGCGATCGGCAACATTCACACGACAGAGGCGCACGTTAAGCGGGCGCTGGAGCTGGTAAGAGAAGCAGCCGCCCCCGGGACGCACGCGTAGCTGCATTTTGGGCGGACTCCGGCAGGAACGAAGGGTATGGAGCGATGACGGGGCAGCGGGGGAACGATAGGTGCGGGGCGGTATATTATCGGACGTATTTTCAGCCCCCCGTCTTCTCATTTACAAATCAGGGAGATCCTTGATGAGAGTTACTGTCACCAGCATCGCGGCCGCTTTGTCGATCGGCGTCGCCGCCGTATCGTCGCTCGCGGCCCAGAATGCTACGAGCTGCGATCCCACCGCCAACACGAAGGGTGACATCGCAAAGGCCCAGTTCTCGCTGACGCGCGCCGTCTCTGCCGCTGAGAAGGGAAATCCGACCCGGGACATCCAGGAAGTGCTCAGGCTCGTGAACAACGGAAACGACAACCCAACCGCGCGCAGTTACCTGCGTGGTCAGGCGTACATCATTTATCTGATGCAGCCGAACGCTCAGGCCGTCGTTCAACGCGGTACGCTTGGAATGACGACCAATCCCACGGCAACGATCGACTTGTACTCGGCGGCCGATTCCGCGTTTTCGATCGTCGAAAAAGCCTTACCTGAGTGCGTGCCGGTCATCGCTCAGTGGCGTCAGCAGAAGCCCTGGCTCAACGCGCTAAACGGAGCAATCAACGCCCTGAACGCCGGGCAGCTCGATTCGGCGGAAACCCTGGCCAAGAGATCTCTGGTGCTGGACCGTCACGCGCCGTACGCCTATTCGGTGCTTGGCTCGATAGCACAGCAACGGAAGAACTCAGCGGCGGCGACCGATTACTGGAAGCAGGCACTGGCCGCCGCGGGAACGGACACCGTTTACGCGGATGTTCGCACGAAGGTATTGTACGAGATCGCGTCGGCCGGGTCCGACAGGGCAGATGCCGCAACCGGCGCTGCGAAGCGCGCGGCCGCAAAGGAGGCGATCAAGCCGTGGCAGGATTACATCGCGGCGGCCAACAACGATCTTCTCCTCGCCGACGCCATCGATAATGAGTCGCGCATGTACGTGGACGCTGGCGACAGTGTTTCGGTGCCGTTGGTCTATGCGGCGCTGCTTGCCAACCCGTCCAAGTACGGAGAGATCAGTCTGGTTCACGCCGGCGTGGTCGCGACCCGCAACGGACATCAGGTCGACGCCCTCAAGCTTTTCGATGCCGCGCTCGCAAAGAATCCCTATTCACGCGATGCGATCAACAACCTGGCGGCCACGTACATCCAGAACAACGAGTTCCCGAAGGCGTTCCCGTTGATCGATCGCCTCGTCTCGCTCGATCCGAGCAATCCCGACAATCAGCTGCTCTACGCCTTCGCGTATCAGGGTTTGTACAAGGGAACGAAGGACAAGAAGCTCCAGAAGATTTACACGGACTCGCTCGTGTACTTCAACAACAAGTCCGAGAATATGCCGGTGAAGTTGGCGGTGACCGAGTTCACGCGCCGGCCGGACCAGACGCTGCTGGCTGGAACGATCGAGAACCGCGGTACGACGCCCAAGACCTACACTGTGAACGTGGAGATCCTCGACAAGGCCGGAACGGTGATCTCAACGGAGACTGCGACGGTCGGACCGGTGGCGCCGAAAAAGTCCGGGACGTTCAAGATCACGTCGGCGAAGGGCGGGGCGTTCGGATATAGATACAAGCCGGTGACCTAGTTTCTTAACTGCAACTGAAGACTACCTGCCCGGGGCTGTCGGGTTCACAGTTGATGGCTCCGGGCAGTTGTCTTCAGGGGCAGTTCTAAGGATCGACTCAAACCTGGGACCTGTGCGTTTCAGGTATACTCAATTGCAGTGAGTCGCCACGCTCTCACGTGCTCCGCGGCAACATGAGAGAGTCCGTTTCCACAAGAACGCCTACGATCCAGAACCTCGCTCCGTCGAACCAGAAAATCGCGACCTGCTCCAGTTCACGCGCGAGATCGATCGCTTTCTCTTGAGGCATCACTACGGCAACGCTGCGCTCGCAGTGCGAGCGATCGGGAGAGCACGCATCCACGTGTGCGAACTTGTAACCCTCCATTGTCAGTCGTTGATCCAGCTCGCGCCTTCTCTTTTCATTCTCCGCCCGCGAGAGATCGCGCCCGCGGGGATCGAATGCGGTCAGTACCGCGAATGGCTGGCCAAATCCCGCTGCCTCGAGCTTGGCAAGCACGCTCTCTGATGGAATCTCCCGCAGATCGATTTCCACAGCCGGCGTAGTGGAGAAACTGAGAATTGTCTCCGGGTAGCGCGGCCAATCGAGATCATGCTGCTCGGTCTTGGATCTCATGCCGGAGCGAGCTACAAGGTTCGCACCACGACCGCGCGACGTCGAAACGCAACTGGTACGCTCCTTGACCTGTTTCCGCGCATGAAGCCGAACCAGATCTGGCCGGACCTCCTCTATATCGTCCGCCACGGCGAATCGGCGGACGATGTCGCGCGCGACGCGGCGCTGGAGGCAGGCGAGTCAGTGATCGACCTCCGTATCCGGGACGTCGATGTCCCACTCTCCGAGCTCGGAGAACGCCAGGCAATCGCGCTCGGAAACTGGTTCCGGACATTGCCGCCGGAGAGTCGTCCCAACGTCGTTCTGACCTCGCCATATCTCCGCGCGCGCCACACTGCCGGCCTCATCGTCAAGACCGCTGGAATCCCTGAGGACTCCTATTCGTTCCTCGTCGACGAGCGATTCCGCGAGAAGGAGTTTGGAATTCTCGATCGGCTCACTCATATCGGAGTCCAGGAACAGTTCCCCGAGCAGGCCGAGCACCGCCGTCTGCTCGGAAAGTTCTATCACCGTCCTCCCGGAGGAGAAAGCTGGTGCGACGTTATCCTCCGGCTGCGCAGCGCGACCGAGATGATCACCCGAGATTACCGCGGTCAGCGCGTTCTCATCGTTTGCCACGCGGTGGTCGTGCTCTGTATGCGCTACATACTCGAGCACCTCACCGAAACGGAGGTGCTCGCCATTGACAAGAAGGCGGAGATCGCAAACTGTTCCGTGACTCTTTACGAGCACGATGAGACCCTCGGTCCCCGCGGTAACGTCCGTCTCGAGCTCTACAACTTCGTTGCGCCCCTCGAAGAAGCCGGCGCTCCCGTGACATCGGAGCCGGACGCGACGTTTGGCGCGCGCTAGCAGGCTCAAACGGCGAATAGGTCGGATAGGTTTTCTGGCGCGGGAGCTTTCGGACGAGATCGCTCCGCTGATGAACGCGCTGGAAGCAAAGCGGTCGAGCTAGGTTTGAAGCGCGTGAACTGGATTCGTGGGTGTCGTCGGCGTGTCGCGGCGGCGAATCGTCTCGCCCGCTGGCGCCTTCATCGGTAGCGTCAACAGAAAAGTCGTACCCGCTCCCACCTTGCTCGCGACCGTGACGTCACCACCGAGCAGACGCGCGAGCTTGCGTGTGACACTCAATCCCAATCCAGTGCCGCCGGTTTTTCTGGTGGCAGTCTGCTCGGCTTGCCAGAACGGCTCGAATACTTCCTCGATGTATTCAGCGGGAATCCCGACACCGGTGTCGGCGATGCTCACTTCCAGAGTTCCATTGCGGACCGACAGGCCCACTCGGACTTCGCCGTTCTCCGTAAACTTGATGCCGTTGGAGAGAAGGTTGACGAGCATCTGCCGCAGCTTCGTGCCGTCCGTCTGGATAGCCTGATCCTCGTCAAGCAGCTCGACGATGAAATTGATGTTCTTCGCGGCGGCCATTGGCTCCACGAGCGCAGCTGCATCGGCGAGCGTATGGTTGCACGACATCGACTCATACCTTACCCGCTCGCGCCCGATGTCCACTCGGGCAAAGGTGAGAATCTCGTCGATGAGGCCGAGTAGATGGCGAGCGCTGGCGTTGATTCTTCCGAGCTGCTGCCGCTGGAGCTCCGTCACGGGCCCCGTGATGCCGTCGGAAAGAAGCTCCTCATAACCCATGATCGCCGTGAGCGGAGTGCGCAGCTCGTGCGACATCACTGCGAGAAAATCCGTCTTGCTGTTGTTCGCGCGCTCGGCTTCCGCACGCGCGGTTTCGGCTTCGCTCCGCGCTTTCTCCGCGTGAGCACGCGCCTGTTTCTCGAGGGCGAGCAGATCGACGCGCTCCTTGTCGGTGTTGCGGAGCACGCGCGCTGACCAGAGCACCAGCCCCACGAACGTGAGGATGCTGGCAACCGCGAACAGCGATACGCCGAATTCAGTCTCGTAGAATCCGGATGATTCGCCCAGTATCCTGATGACGCCGAGCAGGATCGGCGCGAGCACGGCAGCGGGCAGGAGTCTCCGCGCGAGCACACCCCCGGGACCGTCGTCCAATAGAAGCACGGCGACGCCGCGGTCTCGCACCACTACAAGAATTCCGATTCCGAGTATCAGCTGCCCAACCGCCGTCCACAACGCCATGCCCGACGACTGTGACAGGCTGTACATGCCCTTGACGCCAAACAGATAGCCTAGGATCGCGAGCAGCGCGATCAGAAGAGCCGGCGTCGCGAACATCTGCGCGCGTAGATCCTGCCTTCGCTGATCGTGGGGGATCGAGAGAAGCGCGAGGGCGAAGAGCAGAAGACTGCCGGCACTGTTTATCGCGATGCGGCCCGGAGGATGGTTGGAGACCTGCTTGATCCTGTCTCCGAAGAGCAGCAGATCGAACCCGGATTCGCTACCGCGAAGGTATTCGTAGAGCGTAAGCCCGGCGATCGTGGCGACGAGCGCAGCGAGAGTTTGCTGAATCGCCTCGAGAGTTGCAGTCCGATGCGGGCGTCCCGCCATCGTCAGCGCGCCACCCGCCAGAACGAAGCAAACCGCCATCAACGGAAGTATCGGATATCCGCCTGTCGTCACAGTCGTGATGAAAGGAAGATTCAGAGCCCAGCCCGCCAGTGCTACAGCGCCGATGATGGCGACTGCGCTGCCTGCGATGATGGGCACCCGCTGGAAGAAACCGATCAGCGGGCTGTGACGTCCCGGGGGACTGAGTGCAACTGTACTGGGGTTCGCCATGTTACGCGGTGACCGAAAACCTATTCGCGAACATCCGCGAGTGCAATTCTACCAGGCTATCGCTTTGCGATCGCGGAAGAAGGCGCCCGTTGGACCGTTGTCAGGAGCAGTCGCGAGCCATACGACAGTTTCGGCACCGTTCTTAACAGTGCGCGTAGCACCGCGCCCGCCCATTGTCGTCTGTACCCAGCCAGGGTCAACCGAGTTTACCAGGATTCCCATCCCTTCCGTTTCGGCTGCTGTAACTCGAGTCACTACGTTAATCCCCGCTTTCGACAACCTGTAAGCAATGTATCCGGCGCCCATTTCTGCCAGCGAGCCCATGCCACTCGAGAGATTGATGATTCGCCCGTAGCGACGGCTCTTCATAATGGGTATGGCGAGGCGGGAAAGCAGAAATGGACCATAGACATTGGTCTGCATCGTTTCGCGAATGATCTCGATTTCTTCCATGGGATCGGCGTCGCC
>Ga0193751_1002704_pt1 | contig 10679 bp, 6 predicted proteins | sample L1c2metaG_FD_143050 | JGI IMG/M metagenome (GOLD analysis project Ga0193751, IMG submission 143050) | Soil microbial communities from a riparian zone of the East river system, Colorado, United States - L1c2 | ecosystem: Environmental > Terrestrial > Soil > Riparian zone | place: USA: East River...
CGGTTGATCCAATCTGGGTTCGCTGGATCGTAGCGGAGGTGGCGCGTCCAGAGAACGTATGCCATCGTCGCGGCGCCCATCGGCATCCCCGGATGTCCCGACGCCGCCTTCTCGACGGCATCGATGCTGAGCGTGCGGATCGTGTTGATGCAGACTTCGTCAATGGTGCCACGTGGCGGCGTCATCTCGCGCTCCCATTCCGCGATTTCATGTACCGCTGCATGAGCGTGGTGGTCGAGCTGTCGTGGCCACCGGCGGGCGGGCCGTTACCATGCAGCTCTGCGCCGACGCGCTGCGCAAGCTCCTTCCCCAGTTCCACGCCCCATTGATCGAACGAGTCGATGCCCCAGATCACTCCCTGCGTGAACACACTGTGCTCGTAGAGCGCAACGAGCGAGCCGACAATCTGCGGCGTGAGGCGGTCGGCGAGAATCGTCGTCGTCGGACGGTTCCCCTCAAACACGCGGTGCGGTACAAGCCACGCCGGCGTGCCCTCCGCTTCCACCTCTGCGGCCGTCTTGCCGAACGCGAGTGCCTCCGTTTGCGCGAACACGTTCGCCATGAGCAACTCGTGATGGCCATCGAGCGGATTCAACGACTGGGAGAACGCGATGAAATCGCACGGAATTAGCCTCGTCCCCTGATGGATCAACTGGTAGAACGAATGCTGCCCATTGGTGCCCGGCTCACCCCACACAATGGGGCTCGTGTCGTAGTCGACGCGGACTCCGTCCATAGTGACGTGCTTGCCATTGCTCTCCATCGTCAGCTGCTGGAGGTATGCGGGGAAGCGCTTGAGATACTGGTCGTAAGGAAGCACCGCCGCGGTCCCTGCGCCGAAGAAGTCGGCGTACCACACCGCAAGGAGCCCCATGATTACCGGCAGATTCTGGTCGAATGGAGTGCCGCGGAAATGCCGGTCCATCGCGTGAAACCCGCCCAGCATCTCGCGAAATTGATCGGGTCCGATCGCCAGCATCGTAGTGAGGCCGATTGCTGAATCCATCGAATAGCGGCCGCCGACCCAGTCCCAGAACTCGAACATGTTGGCAGGGTCGATGCCAAATTTCGCCACGCCATCGGCGTTGCTGGACACGGCAACGAAATGCCGGCGCACTGCCTCGTCCGCGCCGAGTGCGGCCACGCACCACGCGCGAGCCGTTTGGGCGTTGGTCAGGGTCTCGAGCGTCGTGAACGTCTTCGAACAAACGACAAATAGCGTCTCATGCGGATCGAGATCGCGCGTTGCCTCCACAAAGTCCGTCGCGTCGACGTTGGAGACGAACCGAAACGTCATCTCCCGACCACTGTAGTGGCGCAGCGCCTCGTAGGCCATCACGGGGCCGAGATCGGAGCCGCCGATGCCGATGTTGACGACGTTCCGGATGCGCCGGCCTGTATGGCCACGCCAGCGCCCGCTTCGAACTTCTTCGGAGAAGGCCGCCATGCGGTCGAGCACCGCGTGCACTTCCGGCACCACGTCGGCGCCGTCAACGAGAATGCGCTCACCCACCGGCGCACGCAGCGCGACGTGAAGGACCGCGCGCTTCTCCGTCACGTTGATCTTCTCGCCGTTGAACATGGCTTCGATCCGGCCGGCCAGGCCGCGGTCTTCGGCCAGGCGGAGCAGCAATCGAATCGTCTCGTCGGTAATGCGGTGCTTCGAATAATCGAGGTAGAGTCCCGCGGCTGAGGCCGTAAGGCGCACCCCCCGCGACGGATCGTCGGCAAAGATCTGCCGGAGATGCAAGCGGTGAATCTCACGGTGGTGCTTCTCCAACGCTTTCCACGCAGGTCGCTCGCTCAGCGGCCGCGCGTTTCCAACTTTCTTAGTCATGCATTCTCCACGGCGGTGTGAGATCGTTGCATCACCGCCCCTCGCTTCGCGCCGATTCGGACGTGGGGTTATGCCAGCGCCCAGCCGCCGCAATGAGCTCGTCGGCGGCCATCGGTCCCCACGTCGCGCGCTTGTACGGAAGCATTCGAGAATGCTTCTTCAGAACGGGATCGACTACTGCCCATGCGGCTTCCACCGCATCTTCGCGCGCGAAGAGTGCCCCGTCACCAATCATGGCGTCGCTCAGGAGTCTCTCGTAGGGCTCCTCGGCTCCGAGCAACTCCTCCATTAGGTAAAGCTCCCGTTGGTCGCCCACGAACTCCTTTCCGGGACGCTTGACGCGGGCCGCCAAAGCGATCGCGGCGTCAGGGGAGAGGCGGAAGCGCAGGTAGTTCGCGGGTCCGGACGTCGGGGCCGAGTCCGCGAACAATCGCGCCGGTGGCGGCTTCAGCTCGACCAGCACTTCGGCAGCAGTTTCCGGTAGGCACTTTCCGGAGCGCAGATACCACGGCACTCCATCCCACCGCCATGAATCGATAAAGAGTCGCACGGCGCAGAAGGTCTCGACGTCGGAGTTGCGCGCCACGTGCGGCTCCCTGCGGTAGCCGGCGTACTGACCTCGCACCAAATCACGCGGTCCCAGCGGCCGCATCGCTTCGAAAACCTTGGCCTTCTCGGTCTGGACCGATCCGTACCCGCGGTAGACCGGCGGCTCCATGGCCAGCAGAGCGACAATCTGAAAGACGTGGTTTTGGATCACATCTCGCAGGCAGCCCGCCGTTTCGTAAAACGCGCCGCGGCCTTTCACGCCGAACTTCTCGGCAAGCGTGATCTGAACACTGGCGACGTAGTTGCGGTTCCAGATGGGCTCGATGAAGGAATTGGCGAAGCGAAAGTAAAGAATGTTCATGATCGCCTCTTTCCCCAGATAATGATCGATCCGGAAGATCGAGTCCTCGGGGAACACCGCCCGCGCAACGGCGTTGAGCCTGCGCGCGGAGATCAGATCGCGTCCGAAGGGCTTTTCGACGATGACACGCCCCTGCTCCGCCAGGCCGGCGGATCCGAGCCCCTCAATCACTGTCGCGAAAAGCGCCGGGGGTATGGCGAGGTAGTACGCGGGGCGTCGGGCCTTTCCCACCTCGCGCTTGAGTGCCACGAACGTCTCGGCGTCGTTGTAGTCTCCGGAAACGTATCGGAAGAGGGCCAAGAGGCGGCTGAGTGTGCGCCGCTCCACCACGGTACCGGACTGCTCGATGCTGTCCGTCGCCCGTTTTCGCAGTTGCACCACACTCCAGGGCGTGGAAGCGACTCCGATCACTGGAACGGTGAGCGTACCTCGCTTTGCCATCGCGTAGAGTGCGGGGAAGATCATTTTGTGGGCCAGGTCACCCGTTACGCCGAACAACACCAGCGCATCGGACGGTACCACGCGGTGAGTCATCTTGCCCATCTCGAGCACTCAACGTGGGGGTAACTCATTCCGAAGTGTGCGGCCGCGAAACCATGTCCACGCGCCCGTCAGGATGGCCGACCAAGACTCGGTCCGCCGTGCCGAGAAAGAGTCCGGTGTCGACCACGCCCGGTATCGCGAGTATCGCGCGTTCGAGTTCCCGCGCGGCGTTCCCGTCGCGGAGCGGCTCTGGAAGGGCGCAATCCAAAATGAGATTCCGATTCTCGGTGATGAAGGGCCTCGATCCACCGGCGTCCATGCGCCGAGCGGCGCTGAGCCCGAGCGCCTTGAGCTCGCGCGTGGCGAGCCACTCCGCCAAGGGAATCACCTCCACCGGCACCCGTCCCCGTTCACCGAGGGCGCGGACGATCTTTTCTTCACCGACGAGAATCAGTTGGCTGAGGGATGCGGCCGCGACGATGCGCTCGCGCACCAACTCGCCTCCCCACCCCTTCACGAGATCGAGATCCGGCGCGACTTCGTCCGCGCCGTCAACCGTGAGATCCAGCAACCCGCCGGTTCCCAGCTCTACGAGCGGGATTCCGGCGTGCCGTGCCAGCTCCGCCGCGGCCCGAGATGTCGGTACACCCGACACGCAGAGGCCCTCGCGCCGACGCACGCCGAGCTTTGCGATGAATACCGAGGCGGCACGCCCGGATCCGAGCCCGACCCGTGCGCCGTCGGTGATCAGCTCAATCGCCTTCGCAGCCACAGCGTGGATGCTCGGATCATCGGCGCCACCCGGCGTGTAGGCAGGGCGCGTCATCGCACCGCCGCCCTCGTCACAGCGCCATCTCCCAGCACCGCCCGCACTCGATGGCTCCGCCCATCGTCGGCGAATGGAACGCCAGTGCAGTCGTCGAGCGCGACACCATCCAGCTCGAGCACAGCGACACCCTGGCAGACCCCGCTCGGGTTCTCGACAGCGATGTCGTATTGCGCCGAGCGATAACGCAATGTCACGGTGAACCCGGGCCATCCCGAGGGGATGCATGGGTTGACCACCAGTCGCGCGCCCTGCACTCGGACGCCAAGAAGCCACTCGATCCCGGCGCGATACAGCCAGCCCGCCGACCCAGTGTACCATGTCCACCCACCGCGGCCGATGTGCGGCGCCTCGGAATAGATGTCGCCCACGACGACATAGGGTTCGACCCGGTATTTCTGGACGCCGTGCGGAGTCGCCGCGTGTGTAATCGGATTGAGCATCGCGAAGAGCTCTGCGGCCTTGTCGCCGTCACCGAGCTCGGCGAACGCGATAACCGTCCAGATGGCGGCGTGCGTGTACTGCGCACCATTTTCGCGCACTCCAGGCACGTACGCCTTGATGTAGCCAGGCTCGAGCGCGGTATGATCGAATGGCGGCGTGAACAGGAGGATCACGTCGTCGCTCCGCCGCACCAGGTATTGGTCAACGGACGCCATGGCCCGTCGCACGCGGCTGGTATCGGCGGCGCCCGAGAGGACGCCCCACGATTGCGCGATCGACGCGATGGCGCAAGCATCGCCGCCGGCGGTGCCGAGGGGCGTGCCGTCGTCGAAATACGCGCGACGGTACCAGTTGCCATCCCATGCTTCTCGCTCGAGCGCCTCCTTGATGGACCTGGCATGGGCGGTCCAAGTGTCGGCGCGCTTTGTCTCGCCGCGAGCCGCCGCGACCGGAGCCCATTTTGCGAGGACCGTGTGCAGGAACCAGGCGAGCCACACGCTCTCCCCTTGGCCTTGGACGCCTACGCGATTCATTCCGTCGTCCCAGTCCCCGGTTCCCATCAGCGGGAGGCCGTGGACTCCAACGCCGAGACTGCGATCTAAGGTCCGCGCACAATGCTCGAACAGCGTTCCATGTTCGGCCGAAATGCTCGGCTCGAAGTAGGCATCCAACTGGCCGGCGGCCAGCCCTGGTCCCGCGAGAAACGGCAAGGCCTCGTCGAGGATCGCCGGGTCGCCGGTCACGTCGAGATAGTGGGTCGCCGCATAGGGCAGCCAGAGGAGATCGTCGGAGACGCGTGTGCGCACGCCGCGGCCTGCCGGCTCGTGCCACCAATGCTGTACGTCGCCTTCAACGAATTGGCGCGACGCGGCCTTCAGGATCTGCGCGCGAGTAAGGTCGGGGCGTGACACCGTGAGCGCCATGACGTCCTGCAGTTGATCGCGGAAGCCGTACGCGCCGCTGGCCTGGTAGAACGCCGTCCGCGCCCAGACTCGGCAGGCGAGCGTCTGGTAGACAAGCCACTGATTCAGCATGAGGTCGAGCGCGCGATCGGGCGTCTTCACCTCTACGGCGCCTAGTACGCGTGCCCAGCCGTCCGTGACAGCGGCGAGCCGCGCGTCAAGGTCGTCGGAACGGTATCGTGTAATCAGCACGCGGGCTCTGTCGCGTGTTTCCGCCTGTCCCAGGAGGAGCACGACGGAAACCCGGCCTCCGGCCGGGATTTCGACGGAAGTCTGAAGCGCGCAACACGGATCGAGCGCAACCCCGGTGCGTCCCGACAGTGGCGCGTTGCTCATGAGCGCAGCCGGACTATCGGCGGCGCCGTTCCGGCCGAGAAACTCGGTCCTGTCCGCCGTCCAGCTTTGCTGGAGACCGCCGAGGTCGGCGAAGGCGATCCGCGTCCCGAAATCGCGGCTCCAGAAATTGCGCGCGAACATCGCGCCGGTCGCGACGTCGATTTCGGTAGTCACATATGGCGCGGACCCGCTCCGGGCGACGCCGAGCACCCATTCCAGATACGCCGTGACCGACAAACGTCGGAATCGCGAGGAATGATTCGTCAGCGTAAGGCGAGAGATCTTGATCGGATCCTCGGCCGGCACGAACTGCAGCAGCTCCAGCGCCACGCCGTGCGACTCGCGCTCGAATCGCGTGTAGCCGTGCCCATGTCTCACCACGTACTCGCCGGTTTGCTCGCGGATAGGAAGCGGCGTGGGCGTCCACACCTCTTCCGACTCCTCATCCCGAACGTAGAACATGTCGCTTGGCGGATCGCTCACCGGATCGTTTGACCAGTTGGTGAGCAGGTTTTGTTGGCTGTTGATCGACCATGTGCACCCCGATCCGCACTCGGACACGAGGCAACCGAAGTCGGCGTTGGCGATCACGTTGATCCATGGCGCCGGCGTCCAGTGTCCGGGGCGAAGGATTGTCACGTACTCGCGGCCATCGCGGTCGAAGCCGCCGAAGCCATTGAAGAATTCGAGTTGAGAAGTCGGCACCGCTGTTCCGGCCACCGTCGTTGGCGGACCGGCAATTCGGACCGGACACGGAGGTGCGATCCCGTCGGCCACCGCCACCGCCGCGACTTGCTCGGCAAGCGTTCCCCTCAGACTCGAGAGCCTGACGCGGGCGACACGCTCCAATACATCGCGTTGCGCCGAGGTCAGCTTGTCGGCCCGAAAGGCAAATGTCGTCCCCTGCGATTTCGACCCTTCGGGACTCAGCGCGGGTTCGACGGCGCCGATCAATCCCTCCACCAGCGATTGTAAACTTGTTCCATCTTCGCCAGTGATCTCGTTGACGAGAACGAGATCCACCGCCAGGCACTTCGATCGCCAGTACGCGTGCGCGCGCAGCAATTGCCGCGCGATGTCGACGTGTGACGCGTCGTCGAGCACCAACAGGACGATGGGTAGGTCTCCAGAGATCGCGTTGGCCCAGAGTGCCTCGACTCCTTCCGTTTGGCGCGCGACAATATCGGCCGCGACGCGCAGCATCTTGTCCGGATACAGAATGTGGCCGGCAAGCGTTTGAAAAAGCTGCGGCTCTCCGGGCTCGAAGCGCCGATGGTGCGACAGGAATTGTGATTGCGTCCGGGCGGCATCGAGCAACTCGAACGTCGACGCCGCCCGATATTTGTCGGCTAACGCGAGAACAGCGTCGCGCGACGGCGCTACGAGCGTTGAGAACACGATGCGCACGGTCTCGCCCGGACGAATGCGCACCCGGCGCCGCAGACTGACGATGGGGTCGAGCACGGAACCAACGGAATTAGAGAGTCGCTCGCCGTTCCTCTCCGCTTGCGGAGCACGCACCGACCGGCCGCGACCTACGAACTGTTCCCGTCTCGTCTCCCACTCGAGCTCCCCGATAGTTTCACCCTCTGGCGCGATGACGTGGGCGAGCCAGATCTCGACGTCTTCCGGCGCGCCACGGCGGCGGGTTGCCAGCAGCGTCTCGCGCGCGGCAACGAATTCCGTCTCGATGAACAGATTCGAGAACGCCGGGTGCGCGGCGTCGCTCGCGGCCGTCGCCAGCAAAATCTCCGCGTACGACGTGATGTCGATGTCTCGCGTAGTCACGTCGTGATTCGTGAGCGACACACGGCGTAGCTCGGCCTGGTCCGCGAGAGACACCATCACGTCGAGGTGGGTCTCGATCGCGCCGTCGCGCCGCACAAACTCGGCGTGGTCCTCGGCAAATGACACGTTGTAGCTCTGCGGTTCCACGGCGCTCGGCTGGAACGCGGCGGACCAGCCGTGGCCGCTCGCGACATCGCGAAGAAAGATGTAGGACCCGGTGTCGTCGCAGGTCGTGTCGTCGCGCCAGCGCGTGATCGCGATGTCCCGCCAGCGGCTGTAGCCCGATCCCGCGGCGGTGATCATCACCGTATAGCTCCCGTTCGACAACAGCTGGGTCGCTGGTGTAGCGCCGCGCGGAGACGAGAACCGGCGAATGGTCGACACCACCGGATCGCGCACGTCCTCGGCGAGCGAGCGAGTGCTCTCCGGTGCGTGCGTCAGGGATTTCGTGACGTCTCCTGGGAATCGCCATGCAGGCTAGGCGGGGAAACCCAGCCATCAGTGAATCCGGCGGTACGGAGTCCGGCCACGATTTGTGGACTGGTTCGAAGCATATTCCAGATCAAGCCCGAGCGGTAATTCTCGATCATTACGACGATCGGTCCCTGGTTGAGACCGCAATGATAGGACGATACCCAGCCGTGCGCGGATCCGCCGGGATCGGGAAACGTTGGATTGAAGGTCGTCCTGAAGCCGTAAGGATGCTCCTTGCCCAATCGCGGCCCCCACATGTGCGCGATAGTCGGTAATACGATCTCCGGTGCGAACGGCAATGACGCGACGACACCCCACGGAGCTAACGTACCGTCATCGGGGCCGTCGGGCACGCCGCGCGCGAGGTAGTCGAAGAACTGCCGCCTGACGCCCGCGACCTCTCGCGTCATGTCGCCGGGTCCGTCGCTCGCAGTGATCCCCCAGCAAAATTCCCCATATCCGACAAATCCGTTGGGATTCCGGATGGCGTACTGCTGCTGCACGGCGGTGGCGCGAGCGCTGTTCTCGAAGTAATTGCTTCCGTGCTCGCGCATGAAGGCGTCCTGAATATCGCGGAAGTCGATCCACACATGAGAGAGCTGATGAGTGAAGAGTGGTGCGGCAAAGAGGAACGACGTGCCGTAGACGGTCCTCCACTTATACGTCGATGCCCATGACCGGTAACTCTCGGCGGGGATCGGATGAGTGGGAGAGCCGAGCGCGAGCACGTAGAGCAGCATCGCCTCGTCGTAGCCCTCCCAGCGATACGGCAGAAAGCCGCCTTCGGGCTTCCACCCGTGCGTCAGCGTCAGACCGCCGTTCTGTGCCCACTGCCAGTCGACCCGCTCGTATAGGCGAGTTGCGAGCTCGCGGATCTCGCGCTCGGCAGGGCGGTCTTCATTGAAGTAGGCCGCGGCCGTTAGCATGCCGCCAAGAAGGAGGGCGGAGTCGACGGTCGAGAGCTCGCACTGCCAGGTACGTGCGCCGGTGCGCATGTCGAGAAAGTGGTAGTAAAAGCCTCGATACCCCGTAGCATCTGGCTCGGGACTCTGTTTGCTTCCCAAAAAAAAGCGCAGGGTGGTGAGCGTGCGCTCTACCGCCTCTCGCCGAGAAATGAATCCGCGCTCTACCGCAGCCGGATACGCGGTGAGTCCGAGTCCGACCGCAGCGATGCTCGACGGCGCATTCGCGCGGGTGGTATCCACAACGAGGCCGTTGGCAAGATTCGTCTCGTGTATGAAATAGTTGAATGCTTGCCGCTGGATGGCGTCGATCATACGCGTGTCCGCGTCAAGCTGTGACACCTTTCTCCGCGTGGCCGCCGAACCCTGAACGCATCGCGGAGAGGAGGCGGTTTTGGAAGTCGGCCTCGCCGCGCGACGTGAATCGGCTGAACAATGCCGCGGCGAGCAAGTTCGCCGGCACAGCTGCATCGACCGCTGCCTGAAGCGTCCAGCGTCCCTCTCCCGAGTCCGACACACGTCCCTGGAAATGATCGAGACCCGGATCGTTGGCCAGCGCGGCGGCCGTGAGATCGAGCAACCACGAGGCGATCACACTTCCGCGCCGCCAGACTTCCGCGATGTCGGGCAGGTCGAGATCGTATTGATATGCTGCGGGATCGCGAAGCGGCGTCGTCTCAGCGTCCGCGACCGATTTCTTCTTGCCCACACTGGCGTGCTTGAGAATGTTCAGTCCTTCGGCGTAGGCTGCCATCATTCCGTACTCGATGCCGTTGTGAATCATCTTCACGAAGTGGCCCGCGCCGTTCGGACCGCAGTGCAGGTAGCCCTGCTCCGCAGTGCCACCACGTCCTTCACGTCCAGGGGTCCTGGCCGCCGAACCCGCTCCAGGCGCGAGCGTGGCGAAGATTGGATCGAGCCGGCGAACGACCTCCGTTTCGCCGCCGATCATCAGACAGTAGCCACGCTCGAGACCAACAATTCCGCCACTGGTGCCGCAGTCGACGTGATGCAAGCCCTTGTCAGCGAGACGCTTGGCGCGAAGGAGGTCGTCGCGATAGTCGGAATTCCCGCCATCGATCACAACGTCGCCAGCCGCCAGCTTGGGCAGCAATTCATCAAGAGCGGAATCCACGACCCCAGCGGGCACCATCAGCCACACGGTTCGCGGTGCTCCGAGTTGTGCCACAAAATCGTTCAGGGTTGTCGCTCCGGCCGCGCCCTCGCCGGCGAGCGCCTGCACGGCGGCGGGCGACGTGTCGTGTACCACGCAATTATGGCCGCCTCGCATCAGCCGACGCACCATGTTGGAGCCCATGCGGCCCAGTCCGATCATCCCCAGTTGCATCCGTGGCCTCCCATCGCCAGGGTGTTCCGTTCCATTCACACGCCACTCACGCGGTCGACTGAGAACATTCGCTGGCGCCACTTGCGACGAGGGTCGACAGCTCATCCACCATGGTCATGCGCGCCTCACGTCTGCTGACGTCAGGAAGGATGTCTCGCGCGGGCGAGCTGAGACAATGGCGCACATGTACCAGGCCCGGGGACGGCTGTACCGGCCGGAAGACGAGCACCGATACGTTCGGCCGGCTCGTACACTCGCCCGCTCGCAATCATCGGTGGTCGCCGCCGCGCGCCCCCCTATTCGACGTCT
>Ga0193751_1002707_pt1 | contig 10672 bp, 8 predicted proteins | sample L1c2metaG_FD_143050 | JGI IMG/M metagenome (GOLD analysis project Ga0193751, IMG submission 143050) | Soil microbial communities from a riparian zone of the East river system, Colorado, United States - L1c2 | ecosystem: Environmental > Terrestrial > Soil > Riparian zone | place: USA: East River...
AATAACTACATACTCCAGGTTTGGATAATTTTGATCAAGCACAGAACAGATTGTCTGTTCCAGGTAATCGGCCTGGTTGTAAGAAGGAGTAACGATACTGATTTTAGGGTATTTCATTTTTAAAATCTATCTATCTGACAATAATTGCAAAGTTGTTTCCGACGGCTTATGTTGAAAATATTCTTTTAAGAAGACATCAGGCATATTTCTGATAAATTTTGAATAACAAATTGCAATGGATATCCAAACCAGGATATAATTTAAGGTGAATGTGGCAACATTAGCCGGGTATAAACTCAAAAGCCATACAAGTATCCACATAGCTGCAGCTTTTGAAAGCATATTTTTTGAAAAGAAAATACCACAAATAATGGCCGGCAGGCTGATAAGAAGCATAAGACCAATAGATATAAAGCCACCATTTAATATTACCTGCAAATACCCTGTCTCGATTGCCTGCCTGTAACCATGAATGTCTCCATCTTCATCTACAATAGGGCAAAAATACTCAGCATTTATTCCCCGTCCAATCAGCCAATCCTTTTGTTTCATATCGTCACTAAAACAGTCTTCTACAGGAGTCCTGGTATCTTCAGTTCCTCTTTCTGCAAGAAAACTAAACAGGTTATTTTTCTTACTGCTTACTGCCTGGCTTATATAGGTGACCATAAAAAACAATACAATGGCAGAAAAGAAAATGATTATGATTTTTCGTTTTGTTGATAACAGGTATAACAAATAAGAAAATAAAGCGACCAGTATACACATAGATATTAACCCTCTTCTGGCCCTGAAAACGGCTAATAAAAGCATAAGTAAAAATATACCGATCGCAAATGTTCGTCTCTTTTTTGAGTGATAACTGTAAGTAAGTAATAAAAAGCCAACGGGAAAACTCAAATTTTTCGAAAAACTTTCTAAAGTCGCCTGGCTTATCAAATTACTGTAATCCCTGTTAAGAAGAGTTTTAATAAATAATATATCCAATACAATGTAAATAATGCACAGAATAACAATCACATCAAAAATCTTTTTATAGAAAGCGAGATTTTTTGGAAAAAGTAATGCGATAGGAACCAGGTAAAGGAATATTCCAAAATTGCTGTCTATAAGATCGAATTTTACCAGTGTAAGATTTGAACTAAATCCCTTATAAATTGCAAATAACATCCAGGCGAAATATAGAATGAAAACGATTCGCAAATAAAAACTTTCAATCTTAAACTGGATAAGATCAATTGCAGCGGGAATGAATAAAAGCATGCTGATAAGCTGGAGGACTTGCAAAACACTATTACTTTCTATAGAAAATGCTGATGCTATTGTATAAACTACGGCATAAGTGCCAAACCCTATCCAAAAAAAATTTAATGACCGGTTTATTTTCCGGGTGTATGTATCATTTAATATCCATTCCAAATTAGCCGACATAACAATGGTTTAATTCTTAACGGGTTTTATTCAACTAACATATATAACTTTAAGAGATTGTCCTTTGATAAGATAAAATAGTTTCTTCAGCCGCCTTTTTCCAGGAAAAATTCATGAGCCTTGCCTGGCCGGCTTTTACAATATCAAAGGCAAAATCTTTGTTGTAAATAATCTTTTCAATGGCAGCAAGAATAGAATCTGGAGAGCTCGGATCAAAATATACACCGGCATTCCCGGCTATTTCGGGGAAACTGCTCGTCTGACTTAAACAGACCGGGCAATTGTTGGCAAAAGCCTCTAAGATCGGCATTCCGAATCCTTCATACAATGATGGGTATACAAAGACCATGGCGTTTGAATACAAATTGTTCAATGCAGGTTCATCAACATTAATTGCAATTGAATTTTCGAGTATGTTCAATGTTTTTAAATGAGACATCTCTTCTGATTTGAAAGGCGGGCCCACACAAATAAGTTTTACGTCCCGTTCCTTTTTTAATAAACTACTAATGGCTTCAGCGAAAATTTTAAAATTCTTATACCGGCTCCTGTTTCCAACGAAGAGAATATACTTCCCGAATTTATTTTCTGATGTTTTAAGACCACGTCTGTTATAACCATGGTATATCACATCTATTTTCGCTGAATCTATCCCAAAAATATCAATAATATCTTTTTTAGTGTTTTCACTGATCGCAATAATACGGTTTGCACTCTTTATTGTCTTTTCCATGTACGGTCTTATGCATCTTTAAATTTAAACTCAATTAAGTCATGTACAGTTATGATGTAAGGCCTTTTCAGCACCTTAAAAAAATAATCATTATAAAAAGTGGGATGAAATAGATCGAAATGGTTGGCAGAAATGCGATACTTAGAATAATACTGGTTAATATTATAAATCATCTTCTGTAAAACTTCTTTCCTCCTGAAATTCTTCTTCGGCAGAATATTCTTTTTCCCGAAAAGCTTGTACTTCTCATGCAGGTGATAATTATCGGAGAAAAGAACAGACAATTCAAATTGGTGATCAGGCGGAATGTTACTTATTATCTCACAAAAATATTTTGTGATTCCCCCATACCGTTGCAATGAAAACATCTGATGGTCATAAAGTATTTTCATGGATGCACTATAAAGGAATTACCTGATCCAAATTCCCTTCTTCTTTTTATTAACCACCTGGTTATACTGAAGAGGAGCGAGAAAATATGCATTGAAATTAGCAATGACCGAAGCAATAAACAGCGACGAAATTCCCAAATGATAATAATTTATCAGGACCATCGCTACCAATATGTACAACAACGGGCTCATAATACAAGCCCAGAACTGGATCTTTAGTGCGCTAATGCTATTTAAGAAAAAAACATATTTCGACCCATACATCGATACATTGAAAAAAACAAACCCCCAAAGCGATAAGTAAAATTCAATATTAACTTTTCCGTCACCCAGCCAAAGCCTGTATATTTTATCAGAAAATAACAGCATCACGCAGCTGACCAAAAACAGAAGGAGGTTTAAAGTATTATACTTTTTTATTCCATTTTTTATCCACTGTATGTCTCCTTTAAGATAGGCCTCCGTGGAAGCAGACCAGAAAGGAGTAAGAAAAATTGTGAATAGCATGGTTAGTATTCCAAAATACTTATAAACTATATTGTAAGAAGTGACCTCAGCCGTTCCAAAATGCCGGGCAATAATAATATTTGCCGTTTCAAATTGAATAACACCTGCAACCTGGATTATAAAAAAAACCAATCCCAGGTTAAAAAGTTTTTTAGCATAAAAGAAATTCACTTTTGAAATAGTGGGCCTGTATTTTTTGTAAACGCCATTAAACAAAACCAAGCTCACTACCAGCAGAACCACAAGTGGAGAAACACAAAGAGCCAATCCTAATTTGATCAACGAACCTTGCGTTGTCTTCACCAATATGAACACAATGATCAAAGAAAAAATCTGGCTTACGACGTCTATCAGTGATGCCCTTGCAGGTTGCTGGTCTGCTGTCATTACTGTGGTAATAATTTTCAAAACAAACCGCAAACAAAAAAAAGTAAAAACGATGATGGCTAATATGGAAACATCTGACTGATAATTTTCAGAAATATTAAGAATGTGTGCCCAGTTCAAAAAATGGTTTACTATAATAAACAGGACCCAAACCGCAGAAAATATGATTGTAAGCACGGCGTAGGTAGTACTTACATAAATCTGCGCAAGGGAATCATCATCCTTTGCTTTAGCTTCAGCAAATTTGTTGCGTAATCCCTGTGTTAAGCCGATATCAAAAAAAATAAACCATCCGACTATGGAGCTTAAAGTAAGCCAGATCCCATAACGTGACGGATTAATATAATTAATAGTCATGGGCACCAAAAGAATACTTATCGCGATACTAATGCCTTTAATAAAAAAAGAAGCAACAATATTTTTTTTGGCTTTAGCGCTGCGTTGATGGCCCCTGTTAAGAAAATTATTGATTAATGCAAACCCTGACAAAACCTTTTCTTTCATTCTTATTTTGAATTTCTTTAAAATGAATCTCCCGATCTTTTAAAAAATTAGTAAAGATATTATTTCACCCAGACTTAGATAGATTGATTTTTTGAAGAGATAGATTACCTGCAATTCAATAATAAATTCAATATGTAATCGGCTACTGTGCTGCGTACAACGGGTAACGCATATCTCTCTCTACAGGAATTATATGTTGTACAACTTCCACATTTGCAATTTCTACTTCTGCAAACATCAGGTATCCTAACGAAGGAAGAACAACCTTTATTGTTTTATTTTTTATCGCCAGTACCTCGCCTTCCAATTCCATCAGCGGGCCTTCAAGAATTTTCACCTTGTCATTAACGGTAATTGAAGTTTTTTCCAGCTTTACATTAGCATGCTCAGATACAAACCTTTGAATTGTTTCAATTTCTGAATCACGAATGACAGCTGGTCTGCCTAACCAATAAACGAGATTGATTACTCCATTAATTTGTTTTAATAAAGCTATGTCTGGTTCTGATGCCCTTACAAATACATATGAAGTGAATAAGGGTTCGTGAATAACCTTCTTCCGATCGCTCCATTGACGAACGATCTTATTGAGCGGGCAATAATTCTCAAACTTTTTTCGGGTCAGGATTTCTGTTACCTTCTTTTCCCAACGTGCCCGTGTGTACACGGCAAACCATTTTCTGTTTTCGTTCATAAAACCGGGGTTGATGTTACATTCTTTTCTACCGAAAAGAATTTAATATTTACCGGTTTTTCACATCTTGGAGACTTACATTAAGTTAGTTTTTGCACGGAAATGGCTGCGCCGATATCAGTTACATAAGGTACCGATCCAATCTTTATTAAGTAAACATACACAACACGTACTTCTCACACTATTCCGGGGACCAAATACAAAATTGGTAACTATGATACACTCGTTTTTTTTCTTAAAAATTTCCTCTTTCTTTTTTCCTTATGGATATAACCATAACCATATCCATACCCATAGCCGTTTCTACTAAAACCTCTTGATCTTACACCATTAAAAACGATTGCCATATTTTTCAGCTCGTTGATCTTATTATTAGCATCCAGCCTTTGAATAGATGCTTTTCGTGTATGCTTATGCCGAACAACAAACAAAGTTGCATCACAATAAGATGAAAGAACATAAGCATCTGATAAAAGACCAACCGGAGCAGTATCAATAATAATATAATCAAAAATCCCTGAAAGATATTTAAGTAATTGGGGGACTTTTTCGCTCATAATTAGTTCTGACGGGTTCTCAGGCAACCAACCGGCAGGCATGATAAAGAGATTTTCATGAACAGATGTGCGCTGGATTATTTCATCCGGTTCAGCTTCACCTGTAAGATAATCGGTTAACCCTTTATTGATATTACCAACATTCAACTTATCACTTAGTGTAGGATCGCTCAGGTCAAATTCCAGTACCACCACTTTCTTCCCTGCCAGCGCCAGGCCAATTCCCAGGTTTGCCACAATAAAACTTTTCCCTTCGCCAGAAACCGATGAAGTAACCTGCAATTTTTTTCTCTCCCCATTAAGACCAATATAAGGTAAGGTTGTCCTGAGATTGCGAAATTGCTCGGCAATAAAAGTTCTTTTACCATCACCAATTACAAGAGGATCCTTACTTTTTGCATATACAATTTCTCCAACGACAGGAACCGATGTGTAAGTTTCTATTTCTTTTCTGTATAAAATAGTTCGTTTGAACATTTCATTGACCGTGACTAATCCGATTGCCAATAAAAATGCAAGGAAAAATGCACCCGGGTAAATAAGTTTCTTTTTAGGACTGACAGGTGTTAAAGTTGTTTGCGCTTTGTCTATAATTCTGCTGTCTCCGGGTGAAGACAAAAGAGACAATGCAGTTTGCTCACGCTTCTGTAACAAGAAATTATAGCTCTCTGTTTTGATATTTTGCTCCCTGCTTATTTCTACAATGTCTTTTTCTTTCTGAGGCATTGATTCAAGCATCGAGGAATAGCGGCCATTAGTAGAAGATAAATTCTCTTTATTGGCTTTAAGGTTTTCCTGTTGGCTATGAACATTTTCCAGGATGCTTGGTTTGATCTTGTCCATCTCACTTTTCATATTAAGAACTGTAGGGTTATTTTCACCCATTGTCCTCTTGAGTTTTTCGTATTGCAGCTGATCGTCATAAAGCTTTCCAAGTAATGTGGGAAGCATCGGATCACTAAGACCAATAGTTGAGGGAACAACATTGCCCGTATTGTTATTGTCTTTTGCTTTTACATAATTTTCTACCTGGTCTAAAACTGTGAGTTGTAAATTCACATCACTGAGCTTTTGATCATTTGCGCTAACGTTTTGTAAGAAAAGTGCTCCTTGTGAACTTATATCGATAGCGCCTGTATTGGCTTTATACTGCTGCATCTTGTGTTCAATAGAATCAAGATCATGCCCAACGATCTTTAATCGCTCATCAAGAAACGCCAATGTATTATCTGCTAATTGGTTTTTCTCATTTGCAGCTGCTTTATCATAAACGGAGATCAATTCATTCAAAATATCTTCAGAACGTTTGGGTACTTCATCGCGAAGAGTAAGATTAATAACTGACGAAAGCTTACTCGCTGCACTGATATCTATACTCTTTGCAAGAGCAAATGAAATTGCTTTCGGGTTTACTAATAAAAAATATAAAGGATCTCCTGTCTTACCATTCTGTGCATAAATTTTAAAAGTACCATACGATGTATTTACCCACTCGTTTAAAGGATACTGTTTACCCTGCATGGTCACTTTTCTCATTGCTTCATCATAACTAAAAAAAACCTTTTTGGGCGTTTCAATTAAAGAATCAGGATTAGCAATCTGGATGCTGACAGGAGAAGTAGCGTAAGCAGAAATATCTTTTACCCGTCCTTTTTCAAAAATAGGTGCATACAGGCTCAATTTCTTTACAACTTGCAACATGAGCCCTTTTGAATGGAGCACCTCTATTTCATTTTCTATAATTTTTTTTGTGGAAAGAAGATTTAACTGTTCTATTATTCTGGAATCATCTTCTCCCTTTTTTTCGTCTTTTATTAAAATAGTTGCACTCGTTTCATATACCGGGTTTTGATACCGAAGATAAAGCCATGCACCTGCACCTGCGAGAAACATAAACAGTAAAAACAAAGGCCAGTATGGCGAATATTTAAACCACAATTGTTTTACCACGCCCTCGTCTGAATTTGTTCCTGTATTTTGATATATCTGCTGCATATACTATTAATAATAGAATTTATTTAACAACCCGATCAATGATAACAGCTAATAATGATAACCCACTTAAAACTGCAGGCACCCATTGCTGACCCCTGCCGGTACTTGCAACTTTTGATCTGTTCGGCTCAACATAAACGACGTCGTTCGATTTTAAATAATAATAAGGCGATGATAAAAGCTCAACTGAAGTCAGGTCTATTCTTTTAATCACCTTATTTCCGTTTTCTTCCCTGATCACAAGCACGTTATCTCTTTTTGCATAAAGAGTAAGATCACCTGCCAGGCCAATTGCCTGCAGTAATGATATCTTTTCACTGGGAACATTAATGTCTGTAGGATTTTTTACTTCTCCTAAAACAGTGATATGAAAATTTAAAAAACGCACACTTACTATCGGACCCTTTAAAAGATCCTGCTCAGTTAATTTCTTTTGAATGGCTGTTCCCAACTGGTCCTTTGTCAAACCCTCAGCTTTAATGCTTCCCAGGATGGGAAACTGTATAGTCCCATCAGAGCCTACCAGGTAACCTAATATTTCATTACTATACCCATTATTACTGGCATTTAAAATATTGGGAGCATTAAACATCGCAGATGCCTGTGCATCTAAGCTGCTTACCGTAATATTTAGCAGATCATTTCTCTGAATAATTGATTGAGGAACCGGTGTGCTGGAAGTAATAGTCGAATTAGTCAGACCATTAAAGTAGGTTGTCTTTTTAGTATTTATGCAGCTTGTAATAAGACACGTTGGTAAAACAAGCATAAACAGCATATTCCTGTTACAAAAATTTAATTTCATAATTGCTTTAAAACAGTAAAGTAGATATTTGGCACCCATTTTATTAAATGGCGTTTCAAGGAGGATTCAGCAGGAAATAACGGCTTTAGAAAGGATCAGGAGGAAGCTTCTGAATTAGAGTCACTTAGGTAGCTGACTAACTCAGAATTTAGGCCCAAGATAGTAATTAAACTGAAATAAGAGTAAAATCTTACCATTTTTTTTAAAACAATTTGTCTGTCTAAAACTGATGTCTTTTAATTATCTCTTTATATGCTAAACCAAAAAAAGACATTAATTCTTCCGCGGATTATTTTATTCTGAAAAATCAGACAGATCGAACAGTGCTATTTTAAGTCTTGAAAGTTATATATCCATTCCCGGATTGGCAGAGATGAATTGCGATCGAACAGGCATCAGTGATTAGTAAATTTTCTTAGTAATGCTACGACAACTCTTTATTAATGTAAAACACATTTCCCTATAACAATAACAACCTTCAAATAAATACTTATCAACGCAAGAATATAAATACCTAATAAATCAAAAATTAAAGCTGCAGTTGTAATTTAAAATAACGAACTGCGTTGATTATCAGGGAAAATAAGTTTTTCGGAATTCTAGAATCATTATTCAATTAAAAAAACTTTTACATGGCATTATTTTTGTTTTCATTTGCGACGTGAAAATCATGTCATTTAAAAAATGATGTGATCGTATAAATATCCTATAAAAAAACCGATACCCTTTGTGAAAACTGCATCCTGCTATTTAGCTGTTCTATCTAAAATTTCTTGCATTGCTGCTTTAGTCAGTCCATGGAAATTTAATACCCAACAATTATTCCCGCATAGAAATTCTCAAACTCCTGTACACTCTTTTTTTCAGGAGATCATTAAAATATCAACGAAAGAAATCAGAACAATTTCATTTCAAAGCCCGGATTGTCTAATTACTATTGGTTCCGTCTTTAAAAACCAATTAATGAAATATCCGCTTTTTTGCGTAAAAAACGTTTTTATAAGAAAGGAAAAATATTTTTCCCGATCAGAGATATTTATAGACGTACCTGATATCCTGCCTCTTCCGTATCCGAAAGAGGCTTAGTTAAAAAATGATAATCCACTATGAAAAACCTGCTAACCTTACTACTGTTTATCAAATTGATTTTGTTTTCTGAAAAAACAAATGCTACCAATTATTACTTTTCGTCCACGGATGGAGATGATTCAAGAACAAGTACACAGGCACAAAGTTCCTCAACCCCATGGAAAACCTTAAGTAAACTCAATTCATTTTTCGGCAGCTTACAAATTGGGGATAATGTTTATTTCAAAAGAGGTGATGTGTTTTATGGCTCTATCAACGTCACAAAAGCATCCGTAAACTTCGGGGCATATGGCTCAGGTAATAAACCAATTATTACCGGCCTTTCAGATGTATCCGGATGGACTTCAGTAGGAAGTAATTTATGGGAAAGCAATGCAATATTAAATGGGCAATCGACTGCAATGATTGTACTCATAAATGGAACTTATTATCCTATGGGAAGATATCCTAACGCTGATGCGACCAACGGAGGATATTTAACTTATGAATCTTTTTCCGGAGTTAATTCTATAACAGATAATCAACTTTCATCCTCACCTAACTGGACGGGAGCAGAGGTAGTTGTGAGAAAGTGTACATGGGTCACAGACAAAGGCATCATCACCTCCCAGTCAGGAGGAACTATTGTTTTTACCCCAACAGCCGGCAATAATGCCCAGGGCGTAAACGGCTCCGGATATTTTTTTCAAAATGACCTTAGAACACTCGATCAGCAGGGAGAGTGGTATTATAATCCATCGACAAAAAAGCTCACGGTATATTGGTCCGGAACGCCTCCGGCCACGCAAATTTCAACAATAACTACAGTGCTTGATGGAGGCTCAAAAAGTTATATGAAGTTTGATAACCTTGTCTTCAAAGGTTCAACCGGCAGAATGATCAATATTCCAACTACATCAAATTTTACTTTTACAAATTGTGATTTTTTAGATGCCGGTGAAGATGGAATTTGGTGCAGCTCTGCATCCAATCTTGATATTGAAAATTGCACACTCAGCAATACAAATAACAACGGAATAGTTGGTTCAGGCCTTTCAACATTTACTATAAAAAACACTACGGCAAACACTACCGGTGTTTATGCGGGTATGACAAATCAACGGTCAACTTATAGTTGTGAAGGATTTCATGTTTCAGGCAATAACATGACCATTCAAAATAATTCGGTAATTAATACAGGCTTTAATGCCATCTATTTCCAGGGAAATAATATTTCAATTAAAAATAATTACGTTGATACTTATTGCCAGGTTAAAGGAGACGGAGCCGGAATATACACATGGACTGGTTCGGGAAGTTCTACAACATACACCAATAGAGTGGTTGATGGCAATATTGTTATGAATGCAACAGGCGCAACAAACGGATCATCTAATCCTTCAAATGATGCTCTCATCGATGCGGGAATTTATACGGATGACTTTACACAGAACGTTAATGTTATCAATAACTCAGTAGCTAACGTTCCAAAAGGAATTTACCTGCACAATTCTTATAATTTAATCGTGAGGAACAACACAGTTTATAATAATACTTACGCCGGAATTGTTCCAAGATATGATGGAGGACATGTAATTT
>Ga0193751_1002708_pt1 | contig 10671 bp, 7 predicted proteins | sample L1c2metaG_FD_143050 | JGI IMG/M metagenome (GOLD analysis project Ga0193751, IMG submission 143050) | Soil microbial communities from a riparian zone of the East river system, Colorado, United States - L1c2 | ecosystem: Environmental > Terrestrial > Soil > Riparian zone | place: USA: East River...
GGACGACCACTGCCGTCGCGTACTCTTCCGGAATTCCGTCATCACGCAGCTCGAGCTTGGACAAGAGGCGCGGCGGTAACAGCAGCGTAATGAGCTGGTTGATTACGCTGGTCCCGATCTCGCTCGCCGGAATGAGCGCTGTGAGCGCGATGACGAGTTGAATCATCGCCGACGCGCCCTCGATGACTTCGAGAATCACGCCAATAGCAAGAACCGTGAAGACCGAGATTCCGCCGAAGTACAGCGTGTTGGGGTGTCGCTGCGTCCAGCGATACAGCCATTCTCCCGGTGGCGGAGTGTACGCCACCTTCTCCTCAAGAACCTGGCGCCCTTTGTCGACGAGGAAGTAGCCAACGTGTGCGTGTCTCGCGTCGCCGGGATCGGCGAGCTTCGCGAGTGCCAACACTTCGCCCGCGATTTCTTCTTCCGGTCGCTTGACTCTCTTGGCGATGTGCTCGACGATGTGACGGTAGTGATCGCGGGTTCCGAAGGTCATCGATGGGTAATGGCCGCTCGGATCCTGACGCAGGAGTTTCTCCGTCGCACTCTGTGACTCGACGAAGTCTTTCCAGTCGAGTCTCGAGATGGTGCGAAGGCTCGTGATGCTGTTCGCAACCGTCACTTGCGTCAGCGCCACCCTGCGATTCGATCGCGTTGCCGCTTCCTCCGCACTCGGCCCGTCTTCCGCGATCCACTGCTCGAGCCAGATCAGCGGCGTGAAGTTCGTCTGATACGACCGAACCTGCTGGAGGAATCGCGCTACCCACGTCGGCGTGAACGGCGGGTGATCGTCGACGAACGCGGCAAGCGCTTTCGCGAGTGCCTGCGGTGACTCCTCGCTTGCCTCCCGAAGAGCCGCAGCGGCCCGGTCGGCCGATTCGACTTCCTGCAGGCGCGCCGCAACTCGCAGCGCCATTCGGCGAATGTTCTCGACGAGACCCAGTCGGAGCATCGTTGGTATCGCCCACAGCTCGCCGATGCGAAGCGGAGTGACTGTCTGATACTCACGCACGAAGAGCGTGATATTGTCGAGATCGAGGTGACCTTCCGTGTGCGCGATCAGCTCGATTGCTACTTCGTATGCTCGCGGATAACCGGCCAGTGATCCCGTGGCCAGTTTGGGCAGCTCCTCGTAGTAACCCTTGGGAAGACTGGTCCGGATCTCCCTGATGTGCTCCTGGACGATGTAGAAGTTGTCCAGCAGCCAATCTCCGGCCGGACTGATGTCCAGCCCGCGCTCCGCACCGTTGTTCAGCTCGTGATAGACGCGATCGAGAACTTCTCTCGTGTCCTCGAGACGAAGTAAAAGAGGGCCGGCGCCACGCTGTTTCTGCGCGGGAAGCAGGTGATGTCCGCGCGCTACGGCGCGCGCGCGCTCACCGAGTCGCTCGAGACCTAATACTTCACCCCGAATTGGACCGACGAGTTCTTCGCCAGCTCCGTTTCGTGAGCGGCCGAACAAACGACTCAGAATTGTTGTTGGAGCCTTGGGCGGGATTGCTGTTGCCACGTCACTTACTCAACGCCAGAGATGTGCCGCTCTCGGATGGAGCACACCCGCAAAATATCCCGTTTTCTCTAATCGGCGTAATAAGCTTGGATGCATAGCGTCACCAGACGCTGGCGGACGCGCTCATACTGATCCGCATTCTGCGGGCGCAAGGACTCGGCGAGAGAGTTCCACAGCTGCTTGAAAATGACGATGAGCTCCTCGGGTTGAACGTTCTTCTCATGCGCTTCCCGGCCGACTCTCTTCAGAAGTTCAGCAAGCTCCGGCGTTGGACCATCCGGTCGCTTGAGCTGATCCGTGAGCGCTGTCCGCAACTCGTTCATCGTGCTTTCTGAGAGAGGGCTCACGGATTATTAGGCAAATAGTTTCCCCCACTCTCTCACTATTTGGCAGGGGTGGACATTTGTTCCCAAGAATATCTAAGAGGTACGGTCGTCGCGCTAGAGAATCGTTAAGGTCCGTAAGTTGCCGGTAAGGTTGCGTCCTCTTTTGGTTGGCGGTATTGGATAACGTGTTGATTGTCGCGCGCGAAGAGATCGTCGCAGCGCTGTTAGGTCTAATGGTTGAGCTTCGTGGTTTGCAGCCGAAGTTCCTGGGAAGGGAGGAATCGGTCGAGGACGCTATCGCGCGCGAGCAGTTCGAGGCGGTCGTAATCGACTGTGATTTCCCCGACTGTGAACGCCTGATGGATGTCATCCGAAATACTGGCGCGCTGCCCATTCTATTCAGTCCCTTTAGAGTCCAGGCAGAAGTTAAGGAAGTCGCTGCACGACACGGCATTAGATCTTTCACCCTTCCCACCGATCCAGATACTTTCGGGAGAATGCTCGAGGCCTGATTCTCAGGCTCATCGTCAGAGTGAAAAGGCTGGAAACGGGAGCGCCCCTCGATGAGGGGCGTTTTTGCCATCCGCACGTTGCGCGCTAACGAATTCGAATTCCGCCCATCAGCCGGAACAGGGTGACATCTGCCGGTACCGAGTATACCTGGGCTCCAAGATCCAGAGATTGGCGAAAAACAGCAGTCAATCCACCAAAAATCGTCGCCCGCGTGACCGGCTTCTCGAGCTCCACCTGCGTCCTGTCGACGTTGCCATTTAAGTCGGTGAACCCTACCTGGAAATGAGGATCGATCCTGTTTGCGCCGCCGCCACCGTAGAACGAGATCCCGCGGTTTCCCGGAGCAAAACCCGCAGCGATGTCAGCCCCGAACATGTCGGGGTGGAAGGTGTCCTTCGAGGGGCTGGTCCCATAACACGGGCTTGTGGGTGACGTCTGCTGCAACTGAGATCGAGGGCAGGTGATCGCTCCTTTGACGTTTCCAAACGTGCCATGCGCGCGGAGCATCAGGGTTGTTCCATTCGTGACAGGACCGAGCGCGAAGTGGCGAGCCTGTGATACTGCAAGGCTGAAAAGGTTCGGCGTTGCTCTCGCAATCGTAACGGGGGGAAGGTATGCAGCCTCGAGCGCGAAACCGAATGGGCCGCCGATCGTGATCCTGGGACGTCCAAATACTGGAGAGAGCGAAGTGTGCTCACTCTTCTGGGTGAAGCACCTGCCCGTTTGCTCAATGGTGGGATTTGGTTTGGGGATGTATTCTCCCTCCGCGCCGATCCTGACGCTGGCAGGCGGGAGCTCCTCAGGAGCTATCGCCATAGTGAACACGATCGGCGCCGTATAGAAAGCGAGAAGTTTTCCTTCGTTGCTGCCGGCTGGAACTCTGCACTGCGCGGTTGCTTCTCGCTGCGCGGCGAAGAGAATCACTCCGATGAACAGACCTCGGCGCATCATTGCTCCTGTTTGCTCCTGTTTCGGAAAATCCTTCGTGAGAGAGTAACGTAGGGCCCGAGCCCTCGTGAGGCGACGATCACTCGGCAAGTACACGGGTCCGAGGCGTCAACGTATACCTGGAACTGGCGAACGCCAGCCCGGTACACCGCGACGACCGGAAAGATCAGCGACTTCCGGGCGTTCGCGACTTCCGCGCATACGTGCGAAGCATGCATTCGGAGTAGAACGCCGGATGCTCCGCGTATGCGCTCCACGCTGTGTTCACCCGCATCATTTCCTTGTCGTAGGCCAGGAAGATTGCCGTCTTCTCGCGTGCTTCATCGGCAGAGCGATTCGCGGCCCGCGTTGCCAGCGCATACCCGACGTAGTACTCCGTATTCCAAGTCTGTCCCTTGCGCAGATCATTCACGAGCAGTCCTGTCATGCGGTGATCGAAGTGATCGTGCGGGTTGGCGGCAATGCTTGGATCGTTCGCATGGACAACGATCTCCGCGGAGGTGGGGCTGGAGCCGATCAGGTTGCTAACGGTGGCCATCAGATCTTGCCATCCGTGATAGGTCGCGCTCCCATCGACGGCGACTATTGTCCCGATTTTCTTTCCGCGTAGCCTTCTCAGACTTTGGTACTCATGGCGACCGAAGCCGAGGCCGTTTCTTTTCCCATCCGGCAGCCGCATGAAGTAGGACTGGGTATTGGCGATCACGCATTTCTGAATGGTGTGTTCCGATACTTCCGTCGTCGAGCATCTGACCGCGCCCGAGTCAGCGGCGTCAGGCCCTATGGCGACTCGTGTCGATTGCAGCGCTGCCCGTTCCCGGGTCTGCCAATAAAGAGAGTCGCGCCCATCGTCACCGGCGGTCAGGTAGACAAAGGTTGCGGAATGACCAGCCCTGATTCGTTTTGCGACAACATCGCCCATAAAGAGTTGCCAGTCGTCCTCATGAGCAACTATGAATACGTCATGTGGGGAGGTTGAGTTAGATGTATATCGAACCGAGAGGGAGGATCCTCCGGAGCTGAGAATCCGCAGCTGAAGCAGCACGGTGCCTAAGGTGAAGAGTCGTGCAAGCACAACAAGGGTCATTGGAATGATGCATCACTCCGTCAATCGGTCTGAGTGCGCCTCTACCTCCTGCCTCGTACCTAGTACCGCGCACCTCCCACCTAGCTCTTCTCGCAGTTAATAGTATCACCGACAAATACAAAGCGGGTGCACTGGCGTGCACCCGCTTTGTTAGATTCTTATTTACCGCCAGCTACTCGACCTTCACGGCCTCGACCTCGATCCCGATCTTGATCTCATTCCCAACAACGACTCCACCTGCCTCCAAGGCCTGGTTCCAGGTTAGCCCGAAATCCCGGCGATCGATCTTGCCGCTCGCGCTGAACCCGACGCGCTCGCTACCCCATGGATCCTTCGTCTGACCCTCGAACTGGACATTGAGAGTGACCGGCCTGGTCACATCGCGAATCGTCAGATCGCCCCTGAGCTTGAACTCCTTCCGATCTCCCTCGATGCTCGTGCTTCGGAATCTGATCTCTGGGTATTGCTCGGCGTGGAGAAAATCTCCCGAGCGCAGATGTTGGTCCCGTTGATCGGTGCGGGTATCGATGCTCGCTGCCTTGAGCGTCGCCTCGACCGAAGAATTCTTCGGGTTTTTCTCGTCGATATTGATGATGCCTTCAACGTCTGCGAACCGTCCCTTGACGGTCGTGATCATCAGGTGCTTCGCGGAGAACTCGACAATGGTGTGCGTTGGATCGAGCTTCCAGGTGGTCTTTGCTCCCGTCGCGGGAGCTGTTTGAGCTGGTGCGGTCATCGTTTCCTCTCGGATCTGGTGCGGGTTGAGGCAGTTACGCCTTTATTGGGGCTAATAGGTCTGGACTTACTGCACGTAAGGTAGTATACTTTGGTAAGTAAGTTGTGTCAAGCACCCAAATCCGTAAACTTCTCGTCATGGCTGATTCTTCCGTCCCCGTTTCACAGGTGTGCTCCCGCTTTCATCGGGCTATCGAGCTCATCGGTAGTCGCTGGACGGGCGCTATTCTTCAAACCCTCCTTCAGGGAAAAACGCGCTACGCAGCCATCAAGGGTGCGATTCCGGACATCACCGATCGGATGCTGTCCGAACGCCTTCGCTCCCTTGAGGGCGAAGGATTGGTCGTACGCAGTGTGATCCCCGACATCCCCGTGCGCGTTGAATACGAGCTTTCCCTGAAAGGCCGCGAGCTCCAGAACGCGCTGAAAGAGATCGCTAGCTGGGCCGAACGCTGGATTCCGCTTGAAAGTGATGCGCACGATGAGAGCGCTGAAAAACCCAACGTTGGTAAGCATCCCCCTGCGCGTCACACTCGCAAAGCCAGATCTGCGTGATTTGACTGAAAGCGAGATCTCCATGACCGGACTGAAAGACGCTGAGTAAGTTTCAGCGTCTTTTTTTCTTCGTGGAGACTTACTGATGCGCACGCTGTTCTCGTCGCTCCTGATCTCGGCAACCGGTCTCACTCTGGCTCCATTGCCAGCCGACGCACCACCGCGAGGCTTCTTCCCCCAATCCGTGCAGGCCGAGCGGGATCTGGAAGCCCGATTCAAGACGATGCCCGATCCTGCACACATGAGAGAAGCCATGCGTCGCCTGAGCGCGCGCCCACATCACGTCGGCTCGCCGTACGATAAGGACAACGCGGAATGGATTCTCGGCCAATTCAAGTCATATGGATGGGACGCGCACATCGAGAACTTCGACGTACTCTTTCCAACTCCAGTCGACCGCGTCGTCGAGCTAGTCTCTCCAACGAGCTTCAAGGCATCATTGCAGGAGATCGCGCTTCCGGAGGACCCGACATCCAACCAGCAATCCGAGCAACTGCCTTCGTACAACGCTTATTCCGTCGATGGTGATGTCACCGGTCCTCTTGTCTTCGTCAATTATGGAGTGCCCGCCGACTACGAGCAGTTGGAGCAGCGCGGCGTTTCGGTAAAAGGGGCGATCGTGATCGCCAAGTACGGCGGCTCGTGGCGCGGCATCAAACCCAAAGTGGCGGCCGAGCACGGCGCGATCGGATGCCTGATCTATTCGGACCCCGGAGACGACGGATACGCCGGTGGCGGAGTCTTCCCCAATGGACCGATGCGCCCGGCGCAGGGAGTTCAGCGCGGATCCGTTGCGGATATGCCCATCTATCCTGGGGACCCGCTGACGCCGGGAGTCGGAGCTACCAAGAATGCGAAGCGCCTCGCACTCGCACAGGCAGCCACTATTACCAAGATACCGGTCCTCCCGATTTCGTACGGTGATGCCCAGCCACTACTCGTTGCACTCGGAGGCCCGATCGCTCCAGTTGCGTGGCACGGTGGGCTTCCCATCACTTATCGCCTCGGCGCGGGGCCGGCTAAGGTTCATCTCCGCGTGAAATCTGACTGGAGCCTCAAGACACTCTATGATGTCATCGCCAAACTTCCCGGCACTACTGAGGCGGACCAGTGGGTCATTCGTGGGAATCACCACGACGCGTGGGTGAATGGCGCGCAGGATCCGATCTCGGGTCTCGTAGCTGAATTGGAGGAAGCGCGCGCGCTCGGCGCGTTGTATCAACAGGGCTGGCGGCCGAAGCGCACCATCATCTACGCCGCATGGGACGGCGAGGAACCCGGACTCCTCGGCTCTACCGAATGGGTCGAGACACACGCTGAAGAACTGAAGGCGCATGCGGTTGCATATCTCAACAGCGATACCAACAGCAGAGGGTACTTTGAGGCTGAAGGATCGCATTCGCTCGAGAAGTTCGTCAACGGAGTTGCGATGGATGTCGAGGACCCTGAGTCGGGGGTCAGCTCGTGGAAACGGCTACAGGCCTCTCGAATTCTGAATGGCTCGCCGGAGAGTCGCCGTGATGCGCGTGATCGCGAAGATCTCCGCATCGGCGCTCTCGGATCGGGCTCGGACTATTCGTCATTCATCGATCATCTGGGCGTCGCATCTCTGAATTTCGGATACGGCGGTGAGGACAACGGCGGTATCTACCACTCGATCTACGACGATTTCTACTGGTTCATGCACTTCAGTGATAGTGCTTTCGTCTACGAGCGGGCATTGGCTCAGGCAGCAGGAATCACGGTGTTGCGTCTTGCAAACGCGGATCTCCTTCCCTTCGGATTCACGAATCTCGCCGAGACAGTTCAGGGCTATGTGAAAGACCTTCAGTCCCTGCGGGACAGGCGTGCGGAGCAAATTACCGAGCGCAATCGCCAGATAGAGGATGGACTCTTCAAGTTCACCAGCGACCCGCGCGATCCTGTGACAGCGCCACAGCGTCAGCAGTCAGCGCCACAGTTGAACTTCGCGCCGCTGCTAAATGCTCTCGATTCACTCGACCACTCAGCTTCGCGCTACGAAAAGGCCTATACTCGTGCGGTTACCGACGGACGCTCGGCTATCGCGAAGGGTGTTAACGAGCGGTTGGTTCAGGCGGAGCGCGCACTCACATCAACCGAAGGCCTGAAGAACAGACCGTGGTATGTTCACATGCTCTATGCTCCCGGCTTCTACACTGGCTATGGCGTAAAGACGATACCAGGCGTCCGCGAGGCAATCGAGCAGGGACAGTGGCAGGACGCTGACCGGGAGATCGCACGTGCAGCGTCAGCGTTGGAGCGCGAGGCGACACTGATAAGTGCCATTGCCGCGACTCTTTCAGGTGGGCCCCAATGACAATGCTTGGAAGGAAGCCCCGCCCGCAAAGAAACGCTTCACCTCGCCTATTCTCCGGTGTCTTTCTACTCCTGATCGCGCTGTTCACGCTCAGCGCTGCACGTCCGGTAGAACCCAACCTCCTGTCCGGGCTGGTGTGGCGTAACATCGGACCGTTCCGAGGCGGACGCGTTTCCGCTGTCAGTGGTGCACCAGGCCAGCCTGGTGTGTTTTATATCGGTCTTCCACTTGGTGGCGTTTGGAAGACCACGAGTGCTGGAACCACCTGGTTTCCGATCTTTGATTCGATCAAGGAAGTCTCCTCCATCGGGTCGGTCGAAGTCGCACCGTCAGATCCCAACGTCATCTACGTCGGCACGGGCGACTTGATAACGGGTGGTGGCATCAACGAAGGCAACGGGATGTACAAGTCCACGGATGCTGGAAAGACCTGGCAACATCAGGGACTGGACCAAACGCGGCAGATTCCATCAATCCTGGTTGACCCTCGCGATCCCAGTCTCGTGTTGATCGCGGCACAAGGAAACGTTCACGCCAAGAGCGACGTGCGCGGGGTGTACCGGAGCACCGACGGTGGCAACACGTGGACTAAGACACTGTACGTCAACGACTCCACTGGCCTCCAGAAGCTGGCCTGGGCCGCGGATCATCCAAACGTCGTACTCGCAACGACTGTGCGACACTACGTCCCTCCTGTGCCGATTCCGTCGCGAGGTCCGCCAGCGCCCAACACACCGTCCAACACGGCACTGTACAAATCCACCGATGAAGGCGTGACCTGGAAGCAGATCACGGGCGGTGGTCTGCCGCCACTCAACGGACGTACGTCCGTAGCCGTGGCAATGAATACAGGCGCGCAGCGGATGTTCCTGATCGGGAACTTCGGTCTCTATCGCTCCGACGATGGCGGCTCCACGTGGCGGCAAATGGACGCCGCAGATCGCCGCGTCGGCAATGGCCAGGGTGGCTACAACTGTGGTGTGTACGTCGATCCGAAAAATCCTGACATCATCTATACCATCAACACGTCGAGTTACAAATCCACCGATGGCGGCAATACTTTCACGGGATTCAAGGGTGCGCCAGGTGGCGACGACCCACAGCAAATGTGGATCGATCCCGGCGACGGCCAACGCATGCTCCTTGGCTTCGATCAGGGAGCGACGATTTCACTCGATGGCGGCCAAACCTGGAGCTCGTGGTACAACCAGTCAACCGATCAGGTATACCACATCTCGACTGACAACTCATTCCCATACTGGGTCTATGCCACGCAGCAGGATGCTGGAGCGATCGCTACGCTCAGCCGTGGCAACCTGGGCGAGATCACACCGCTCGATTGGAAGCCGGTGCCGGGATGGGAGTGGGGGACAATTGTGGCGGATCCACTCGATCCCAAAATCGTGTACGCCAGCGGGAACGGCATTTCACGGATCGCCTACCCGAGCGAGCAATGGATCAACGTCAGCCCGGACATGGATCCGGGTGCAAAGCTTCGGACAGGGTTCTCACAACCATTAGTGTGGACGCCCTGGAATCAGCACGAGCTGCTCGCCGGATTTCAGTATCTGATGGCGACTACAGATGGCGGTGCACACTGGGTGAAGCTGAGCCCGGATCTCACTGTACCGAAGAATCCTCCACCGGCACCCGTCCCGAGCACTCCTGGTCAGCCAACCCCTCCCCCACGTGATGCGATCGAAGCAATATCGGCGTCGAGCGTCGCACCGGGCACGATCTGGGCGGGCACGAGCAACGGGTTGGTGCACGTCACCAGAGACAACGGCAAGACGTGGAACGATGTATCAATCCCTGCCTTGTCCAATCTCGCGCGCGTAAGCATCGCAGCTATCGACGCGTCGCATCAGGACGCGGCCACGGCGTACGTCGCCGTGGATCACCATGCCACTGGTGATTACGCACCGTACTTGTACCGGACGCACGATTACGGAAAGACATGGACGCAGATCGTCAACGGATTGCCGACAAATGAGCCAAGCGGCAGCTTCGCCCGTGTGATACGGACAGACCCGAAAAAGGCAGGACTGTTGTTCGCCGGAACCGAGAGCGCGATATACGTCTCCTTTGACGACGGAGATCACTGGCAATCATTGATGCTGAACCTCCCGAACAGCTCTTACCGCGACATCACGATGCACGGCAGTGATCTCGTGGTCGGGACGTATGGGCGCGGAATCTGGATACTCGACGACTATTCAGTGCTGCGACAATTGACGCCGACAGTCGCGAGCGAGCCCGTACACCTCTTCGAGCCGGTGGATGCACTTCGCGTGCATCGCAATGTGAACTACGATACGCCGTTTCCGCCCGAAGTTCCGTACGCGCTCAATCCACCCGATGGGGTGATCATCTACTACTCGCTCGCGTCCAGACCGTCGTCGCCAATCACCCTTGAGGTGATTGATGCTTCCGGTGGTATCGTACGCCATATGTCGAGCACACCGAGCGCGCCGGTAGCAGAAGCAGCCCAGCCACCGGAGCCGAACTTCTGGCTCGCGCCACCTCTATCGATGCCGACAAACGTTGGCACCAACCGCACCAACTGGGATCTGCGGTATGACCCGCCACCCGCCTTCACGCACTCATTCGAGATCAACGCCAATCCCTTACTGACACCACCATCGCCCGAGGGACCACT
>Ga0193751_1002709_pt1 | contig 10667 bp, 8 predicted proteins | sample L1c2metaG_FD_143050 | JGI IMG/M metagenome (GOLD analysis project Ga0193751, IMG submission 143050) | Soil microbial communities from a riparian zone of the East river system, Colorado, United States - L1c2 | ecosystem: Environmental > Terrestrial > Soil > Riparian zone | place: USA: East River...
CATTGTGAGCCATACGATGATTGCGGCGCCAACCACGCACAGCCCAGCTAACGATGTCAGCACTGGCACAGTGCGCCGCCGCCGGCCGACCTCTTCCTCGGCGCGGTGCTTCGCTGCCGACACATCGCGCAGGTGCTGCTCCTCGGCTCTGCGTCGTTCCGCCTCGGCTCTGGACTGCTCTGCCTGTGCTTCGCGACGGCGCCGCTCCTGTTCGGCGTGCTCGCGCGCTTGAGCCTCTGCCGCCTGCCGCCGCGCTTCTTCACCTAAAATCATCGTGCTCTAAGCGTCGATCTCGCTGAGTTTGGGGTAGCGATGTTTGAATAGACCGATATCGCATCGGTGGCTTCACCCGAAGGAATGGCTTCAATGTACGGTTTTGCATGCCTGAAGCCGACGCGCGAAAGCGTGATGTAGAACGCGGCGACGTTCATCAGCGCCCAGATGGCATAGCCGAAGGTGTAGCCGCCCAGAAGATCCTTGCTGGCGGCCAGGGTGACCGTCATGGTGAAGCCGCAGGCCGCGCCGGCGGCCTTGGCCAGCCCGCTGACCGCGCCGACGTCCCGGAAGTAGACCGGGATCAGCTTGACGACCGCTGCCGCGGCGGCGCCGGCCAGCAGCGCAAGCCCATAAATGGCGAACAGCTCGACGTTCAGTGAAATCTGCATGGCCATGACCAGGGCCAGAACGACCATAATGCCGAACAGCCAGCCCAGGATTCTCAGGGCATCGAAACGGTCGGCCAGCCAGCCGCCCAGCGGCCGGGTGATGGCGACGCAGACCACCAGCAGCGGGGTGTACACCATGACCGCGCCGGCGGCATCCACATGCCACCGGTCGACCAGATAGGTCGGCATCGCCGACGCGAAGAAGGTAAGGGTGCCGAAGGACACCCAGTAAAGGTAGGCCACCAGCCATACCACCACGCCCGAACGGTACACGGCGACGATTTCACCCACCGAAACGCCTTTGTGCTGCTTGTACGGCGAATCGGACGTAAAAACCCAGTAGACCAGCGCCATCAACAGTGTAGCAATGCCGAAGATCGGGAATATCAGGCGCCAGCCGTCCGGGCCGTGCAGGACGCGGGTGATCAGGAAAGTGACGGCCAGCGCGCCGACGGCGATTCCGATATTGCCCAGAGCAAAGATGCCAAGGGCTGTACCCTGCTTCGATTTGGGGTACCAGGACGATACATGAGCGTTGCCGACCACGAAGCTCGCGCCTCCGAGTCCGAGCAGCGACCCCAGAAGCAGAAAGGAGTAGTAGCCCTGGGCGAAGAGCCCGGAAAACAGGGGAATGGTGAGGCTCAGAAGCAAAAGCGTGAAAACCGTCCGGCCGCCGAACTTGTCCGTCAAGATGCCGAGCGGGATGCTGACGGCGGCCGCGAAAAAGGGCTCCACCGCAGCCAGGACGAGCACCTGGGTGGCGCTGAAACTGTACCACTTAATCAGAAAGGGGGCGAGCGCGGAAAACATTCCCCAAACCGCAAAACCGAGCGAAAACGCCAGGAACGATATCAACAAAACCCTGGGGTTGCCCGGCGGATCGGCCGTCACATCAACCTCGACAACTGGATTTTCCACGGCTTCCTTCCTACAAAAAGATATATTTATTTGCTGGGTATTTTAATTGCCGGCTCACCGCGCTTGCGCCAACGGATAAAGCTCCGCTTCCTCCTTCTCATCGTGACGGGCGAGCAACCCCCGCATGGCGCCGGCGATGCGGCGATACTCCTCGGCATCGTGCGCTTCGAGCGCATCGTTCAACTCATCGAAGAAGACCGGCAGGTCGCGGTGACCCTTGCGCAGCGTGGCCGTCAACACGGTTTCAGCCCCGCCTTCGACCGCAGGAAACAGCTCCCGCCTCCGCAACATCTTTCTCATCAATGAATTATTGTCCAAATCAAGATATATACAAGAGACATATATATATAAGCAGCCGTTCCGTGGCGGAAGAATTGGCAGAGCCGGAGGATTGGCTGGCATCGATTCAGCCTAAACTCATCCCGCTGTAGAGCGGGTTCCGTTCGGATCCGAACAGTCTCTTTCGTCATGCGCGGGCTTGACCCGCGCATCCATGCTGACTTGCCGCAGTCGAAACCATTGCGGCAGGGCCGTCGCAGCGTCTTTTCAGCATGGATTGCCGGGTCGAGCCCGGCAATGACGAGCGCAGAAACGCGATTCAAGTCGAACGGCACATGGTCTAACTGCCGCGGAATCCCGGCCGCGCCGGGAAAATCACTCCTCACGGGAAATCTCGGCGGCCCTTAGCGGAGTGGAGCGCAGGGATCAGGCTGCTGACAAGGCTGTGAACGAGCCCGAAGAAGGTCGCCGCCCAAGCCAGCAGGGCCACGTAAACGAACACGTGAGCGATGGGGAGCAGAAAGTCCAGACTCATCGCGCGCACCATCTCGAAGGTGCAGACCGCGTACATACCGAGCGGAAAAACCGTGCCCCAATATAAAGGATCGTACTTAAGCGGGATATAGAGATGCCGCCAAACGACCAGGATGAGGAGCATCGGGATCCACCAGGTTCCGGTCGCCCAAAAGAAGATCGTGAACCCCTTGAGAAACGGGATCATCGTCTCAAGGAAGGGCGCATCCACGGCATTCTCAATCAACAGCGAGCCGGCGAGCGTCGAGATGGCCATCGCTCCCATGTTGATCCAGTACGGGGACGAGAAATCGGCCGGCGAGAACTTGAAAAACGTGTAGCGATAGAAGATCAGCGAGATGATCCAGATGTACATCATCCCGCCCCACAGCCACATCGACAGGGCGAGGAAATTGATATGGAGGCGGACGGGCTGCTCGAAATGTCGCGAGAGGAGCGCGCTCAAGAGCGCCATTGATTGCGTCGCGACAACTGCAAGCAACCACGCCCCGGTAATGCCCTGATCGATCGTCGGCTTGGTCTCCTTGATCGTCAGGGTAGTAAAAATCGCGTAGGTCAGGATGATCCAGAGGAAAAGACCAAAAATCCAGAGCGCCAAGGCGAGGTCATACGCGCCAGTGGCTATCAGTTGATTTCCCATTACGCCCGTGGCAGCCACTGCAGAGAAGAATCCCGGCGCCGACTGATGAGCCGTCAAGTCGTCAAGCAGCGCTCGGCGGTAGCGCAACAGCCGCCACAACGTGAGAGTCCAGAGCAGGAGATACTGCACCGCGTTTAGCCACAGCAGGACAGCGGCAATCGTACGGAACCCGGCGCGGTCCGAGGCGATGGAGACTATCCCTGTGGCCATGACCAAGGCGAAATAGGCCGGTGAGAGGCCCCGGGCTCCTTGCGCCAGCCATTTCATCAATGGGAAGCTTCCACCCTGCGCATTAATTCGCCGGCGTACCTGCGCATCACCCGCTGAATCGCCACCTGCATCCAACCCAAGCAGATGGCGGCAGCGAGAGCGAAATACACCCAGCAAGTCGTTCAGACTCCGACGATCGGAAGGCAGAACCCACCGAGGCCCCCATGCCGCCCGCTCCCGGCCTAGAGGCCGCTCTCGACCAAAATATGCGGACGAGAGAGGATGGACACACCTATGACACTGCAGCCTACCACCTTGGCGAAAGCCTGCCAGCGATGCTCAGGAGTGACTCTTAGCGGCCATGCACAACGACCCCAAGCCGGTTTCTGATCACGTCCTGATCGCTCGGTGATATTGCGAGCCTGCACAATTATTGTAATTGATAATGTTCATCTTGTTAAAAAGATATTCAGCCATTTTTTAAAATGGTAGTCCTCCGGGTCCGGTTGTTGATGTTGCTTCAATGGCGCGCTGGTCCGGTTGTTGATGTTGCTTCAATGGCGCGGTTTCTGATCACGAGCTGATAGGGCCGCCACAAGTACCAGAACGGGAACATTATCAGATGCACCAGCCGCGAGAACGGGAACAGGGCGATCACCAGGAACCCGTTGAGCATGTGCAGCTGGACCGCCCAGGGCAAAGACGAGACGTACTGGGTCTGGGGATTTAGGCTCACCAGCGAGACAAGCCACGGTACGGCCGTGTCTACATACCAGTCGGCGCCCCAACGGTAGACCAGCGAAACATAGACGCCGAGCGCGACCTGCACCAGCAGCACTGCCAGCAGCACCCAGTCCATGGGGCTGGTAACAGCGCGGATACGCTCATAGGCGAAGCGGCGCACGAACAGTACGCACAGCCCCACCAGCGCGGCAAACCCGAACGCGAAGCCCACGATCTCGATCGTATACAGGGCTGCCGGCGCAGCTGTGAGACTCGCCCACATGCCGGGCACAAGGAACCCGAGCAGGTGCGCCAGCAAAACGATGACGATGCCGTAATGCCACGGCACCGAGCCCCAGAACAGACTGCGGTTTTCCAGAAGCTGCGAGGACAGGGTGGAGTAGGAAAAGCGATCGTGGCGGTAGCGGTGGACGCCGCCCCAGATCGCCAGCACGACCGCCACATACGGAAAAGCCACGAACAGGATGGTGTCACTCATGGGACGTGCCTCCTCACACTCGCAAACCTAGCAGGTCGTCTGGGAGGACCTCCGCGAGCGGCTTGAAAACCTTGAATTGGTGACGCCCGGCTTGCGTCCAGAACACGAGGTGCGTTTCGACCGGCGGGCAGTTGGGCTCGGAACAGGGGAGCTCCGACACCATGATGGTTTCGCCGTCACCGAGATTGAAATGCTCGCGCGTCCAGGTACGAACGCGTTCTTGCTCGGCAGCGAGACCGGGGCTTTTCTTCGTCAAGCCAACTTCCAGCAAAAGACGCAGCGCCTCGAGCGCCTGATGGTAGGGGTGCGCGCGTTTTTCGTTGGCATCCTTGTCGTAATCTTCGCTCATCGCCAGCAGGAAGCCAGCGCCAAGAATGTCGCCCTGGCTCTGGCCTTTGAGCTGCCTGCGTTCTTCGCGGTCGTCGATCTTCGCGCGTTCTATGCCGGTGTGGCCGTCGATATCAATCGGTCCGTCGTGCTGGTGGGCGTCGGATTCGGGCTTGGTCGTCATGCGCGCGAGCGCCGGCAGCAACCCCCGGCTCAGTAGTTCGTCGATTTCCTCCCCGTCCTTGCTGTGGGCAACAAAGCGCAGCACGATCGACAGCCGGTCGGGAATGTCACTGGTGTCCGCTTCGAATCCCTCGGCGCGATAGGCTTTCTTAAGCCCGACCAGCAAGCTGCTGCGTTTGTAGTTCTCGCCGAACAGCTGATAACCCACATACGGATGGCAGATCGAGTTCAGGTCAAAAAAGCCGCTGTAAACCTCCTGAAGCTTGCCGAGCGAGGTCTCCTCGGCGAAGCCGTGGAAGCTCTCCAGCAAGGCGGCCGCCTCCGGTTGCGCCGCGCCGATCAGCGCGGCGCATTCGGCCGCCTTGCCTGCCAGTCCCGGGGCGGGATAATCGAGGATGTCCGCGAACAGCCCCAAGACCTGCGCGCGGCGCGAAAACAGAATCTGTGCGCGGTTCGAAAAGAGGCTCATGGTCCTCTAGCTCATGGTCCTCTTTGCGGATCGATGTGAAAGCCGGTACCGACCGCACCTTTGTGAACCGGGTAGTTGCGCGAGACCGGATCGAGCACCGGAAACATAGACTCGACCGAGGTGTCGCGCTCCATGGGCGGAACCACGAACCGCTCTTCGAAGGTGACCAGCGAGGTGAGCCGGAAGATCGCCTCTACCTCGGCCGCATTAGTCTTGCCTTCGGCGAGCGCCCTTTCCACCTCGTCCGCAGGTATATCCTTGACGTGCTTCGCGCGCATGTAGACGCGCACCGCGACCAGCTTGCGATAGACGTCGCGGATGATCTGTTCATTGCCTCCCGTCAACAGGCTCGCCATATAGCGCATCGAGATGCGCGATCCTTCGAGCGAGCTCATCAACGGCCCCAACCTTCCCTCCGCGGCCACGTTGTCGTACACGCCGTTGCCCGTTTTGGCGAGCACCGGGCCCAGCGGCGGCACGTAGAAGAGCATCGGCAGGGTGCGGAACTCCGGATGCAGCGGCAGCGCGAGATTCCACTTCTTGACGAACTGGTAGACGGGCGACTTTTGCGCCGCCTCGATCTTCGAATCGGGAACCCCGCTCGCCTTGGCGGCCGCGATCACCTCCGGGTCGAAGGGGTCCTTGATCACGTCGCGCTGCGCCTGCACCAGCGATTCTTGCGGCGCCTTGGCCGCCTCCTCGATGGCGTCTGCGTCGTAGAGCAGCAGGCCGATATAGCGGATACGCCCCACGCATGAGTGGAAGCACGCCGGAGGCTGCCCGCTTTCGAGGCGCGGATAGCACAGGATGCACTTCTCGGCCTTGCCGGTCGACCAGTTGAAGTAAGTCTTCTTGTAGGGGCAGCCCGAGACGCACATGCGCCAAGCGCGGCATCGTTCCTGGCTGACCAGCACCACGCCGTCCTCGCCGCGCTTATAGATCGCCCCTTGCGGGCAGGCCGCTACGCAGCCCGGATTGAGACAATGGTTGCAGATACGCGGCAGGTAGAAGAAGACGGTACGGTCGATCTCCTGTATCTGGCGCATTTCCTCCGGGGAGGCGCCGTCGAGGTTCGGATCGTTGTTTGCGTAGACCTGCGAGCCGCCCAGGTCGTCGTCCCAGTTCGGCCCCGCCTCGATGGTGTCCATATACTTGCCAGTAACCATCGAGATGGCGCGCGCGGTGGGCTGGTCGTCGCCTTCAGGCGCGTCGAACAGGTTCTGGTAGTCGTAGGTCCAGGGTTCGAAATAGTCGTCGAGCTGGGGCAGATAGGGGTTATAGAAGATGTTGGTTAGCGTTCCCCATTTGCCCTGCAGGCGCAGCCGCAGCCGCTTCTCCCTCTTCCCTTCGACCACCCAGCCGCCGCGGTATTTGGTCTGGTCCTCCCAACGTGTCGGGTATCCGGTACCCGGCTTGGTCTCCACGTTGTTCCAGTACATGTACTCGGTGCCCTTGCGGTCGGTCCAGATGTTCTTGCACGCGATAGTGCAGGTGTGGCAGCCGATGCACTTATCCAGATGAAAGACCATTGAGACTTGAGATCGGATTTCCATGTGAGTCCTCCTCGTTCCTATCCCTTGTTTCCTATGCCTTGCCGCATCCCCCTGTCGCCGGGGCATCGCGTACGGCCACCACGGTGCCGTCGTACTCGAGCGTCATCCCGGCGAGTGGGTGATTGGTATCGACCACCACGAAGCCGTTCTCTTCGTTGACCTCGGTGACCATCACGTTCTCCGCGCGGCGGCCGTCCTCGCTATGCGCGAGAAAACACATCCCCGCTTCGACTTGGTCGACGCCGCCAAACTGCTCGGCGGGCACCCGCTGCTGCAACGCCTTGTCGCGCTCGCCATAAGCATCTTCGGGCGGCAGGGTCGCCACGAAGCGCTCGCCCGCCACCTTGCCCTCGAGGGCTCGTTCGAGGGCGGGCAGCAACCGCCCGCTGCCGTGCAGATACTCCAGCGGCTCGTCGCCCCAGACTGCCGAACGGATGTGACGGATCGCGCCGTTGGTGCGCAGCGTGTAGTTGAGGGTCACGTACTTTCCGACGCCGACTCGCGCCGGCGCACTGACTGGCGCCGGCGCGTGTTCATGCGCGAGTTCAAGCGCGTGTTCATGCGCGAGTTCAAGCGCGAGGTCATGCGGATGAGTCGCGGCGCCACCTACCATTCGAGCTTCTCCATTTTGCGCACGACGACATGGGTATCGCGCGTAAAGATCCCAGTGGGGCCCCAGTAGTTGAAGCCGTAAGTGAACTGGGCGTAGCCGCCCGCCAGAAACACTGGGTTGATGCGGGTGCGCGTCACGCTGTTGTGTCCGCCAGCGCGCTTCCCGCGCTCTTGCGATTTCGGGATGTACACCGTGCGCTCCACCGCGTGATAGTACATGCAAGTGCCCGGCTGGATCCGGCGGCTCACATTGGCGCGGGTCACCACCACGCCGTTGTCATTGTAGACCTCGACCCAGTCGTTATCCTCGATGCCTACCCGCGCAGCGTCCCGGTCGTTGATCCACACCGGATCCATGCCGCGCGACAGCAGCAACATGCGGTGGTTGTCCTTGTAGGTGGAGTGGATGTTCCATTTGCCGTGCGGCGTGATGTAGTTCAACACCAGGGAGCGGTCGTCGACCCGGCTTTTCACGATGTCGCCGGTCTTGCGCGGCTCGAGCTTGGGCTTGTAGGTCGTTATGTGCTCGCCGAAGTCCAGGTACCAGGGGTGGTCGATGTACAGCGTTTGGCGGCCGGTGAGCGTGCGCCAGGGCACTAGCCGCTCGACTTGCATGCACCAGGCCGAGTAGGCGCGGCCGTCGTTGACCATGCCGCTCCAGACCGGGCTGATGAGTAGGCGCTTGGGCTGGCGCACGATGTCGCCGAAGTTCATAGTAACGCCGCGCACGTTGTCGGCGAGGTCGGTGAGCGGGAGGCCGACGCGCTCCTCTTCATGATGGAAGGCCTGCCAGCAAGCCTCGCCGTTGGTCTCGGGCGCGGTCAATAGCAGCGTGTTGCACGCGTCCAGCACGTCCTCCAGACTCGGATAACGTTTGCCGCCCCACTCGACGCAACGCATGTGCCTCGGGTCGGGCATCGGCATAACGGGATTCTCGAGCATTTGGTCGTACTGCGCCTTGATCGCGACGTGCACGCCGTTAGCGGACAGGCCGTCTTCGCGCGCCATCGGCCCGAACGAGATGAATTTGTTGTAGAGGTTCGCGTAGTCGCGCTCGACCACCCGCAGATGCGGCATGGTCTTGCCCGGCACCGGCGCGCACTCGCCCTCGGCCCAGTCGAGGACTTGCGGCTGCGCCAGTTCGTCAGGCGTGTCGTGCATGAGCGGCGAGGAGACCAGGTCGCGGACCGGCTTGGGAAAGGCGAGCGGTGCCATTTCGCTCACCTTGCGCGCGAGCAGCTTGAAAATATTCCAGTCCGTCTTGGATTCAAACACCGGCGGCACCGCCTCGCCGAGATTATGGATGAACGAGTGCAGATCGGTCGAGTTGAGGTCGTTCTTCTCGTACCAGAAGGCCGCCGGCAGCACGATGTCGGAGTAGAGCGCCGAGGAATCCATGCGGAAATTGATGTCGACCACCAGGTCAAACTTTCCGCGCGGCGCCGGGTCGCGGTACTGCACCGTGCGCGTCTTGCCCTTGGCGCGATCGTCGGCGATGGCGTTGTCGTGCGTCCCGAGGTAATGGCGATAGAAGAATTCCGTCCCCTTGGCGCTCGACGCGATGGCGTTGCCGCGCCAGATGAACCACACCCGCGGCCAGTTCTCCGGGGCATCCATATCATCCACCGCAAAGCGCAGCTTCTTGTCCTTGAGCTGCTCGACGACGCGCTCAACGATCTCCTTGTCGGTCTTCGCGCCGGCGCGCTCGGCCTCTGTCACGATGTCGAGCGGATTGCGGTTGAAGTGCGGGGACATAGGCATCCAGCCACAGCGCACCGCCTTTGCCAGGAGGTCGATAGCATGGCCCTTGGCCCAGCGCGGCTTTGGGCTCGTCAGGCCGTACTCGGTGAACTCCCGCTCGTAGCGCCACTGATCGCTATTGGCGTAATGCCAGGTCGGCGACTGCACACGCCGCGGCGGCTTGACCCAGTCGAGGGCGAAGGCGATCGTCCCCCAGGGCGCAAGGGGGGCAAGCTTTTCCTGGCCGACGTAGTGGTTCATCCCGCCGCCGTTGCGTCCACAGCAGCCGCACAGGATCAGTGCGGTGATGGCCGAGCGGTAGATCAGATTATTGTAGTACCAGTGGTTGGCGCTGGCGCCCACGATGACCATGGAACGGCCTTGAGTGAGCTCCGCGTTGCGGGCAAACTCGCGCGCAAACCTGATCGCTGTAGCGCGGCCGATGCCGGTGAAGCGCTCCTGCCACGCCGGCGTGAACAGCGCGTTCTCGTCGTCGTAGCTCGACGGGTAGGCGCCCTCGAGGCCGCGGCCGACGCCGCACTGGGCTATCAGCAGGTCGAAGGCGGTGGCTACCAGTACCTCGCCGCCCGCGGTGGCGATGCGCCGCACCGGCACGCCGCGCGCGACGGTGGGCGTTGCAGCTTCCGGCACTCCACTGGCGAAATCGTCGAACTCCACCTGGACCACAGCATCGGATTTCTCGATGAAGCTCAGCGCTGCATCGATGGGGCTGTTGTCTAGGCCGTCCTCCTGGGACAGGTTCCACTTGCCTTTCTCGGGACCCCAGCGAAAGCCGACCTGGCCCTTGGGCATGCGCGGCTCGCCGCTTTTGGCGTCGAGTACCAGCATCTTCCAGTCGCCGTTTTCGACGTCTTTGTAGCGCGCCAAGCGCTTGGCGCGCAGCAGCTGCCCCGCGCGATAACCCTTCCCATCGCGGACCAGTTCGACGAGGAACGGCTGATCAGTGTAACGCTTCATGTAATCGATGAAATAAGGGACCTGGCGGTCGACGTAGAACTCCTTGAGGATGACGTGATTGACTGCCATCCATAGCGCGCAGTCCTGTCCCGCCTGGATCGGGATCCACTCGTCGCAGTACTTGGCGATTTGGCTGAAGTCCGGCGCGAGGACTACGAACTTGGCCCCCTCGGTGCGCGCCTCCGCGATGAAGTGCACGTCCGGGGTGCGGGTCATGTTCAGGTTCGACGCCATCGAGACGATGAACTTGCTGTTGAACCAATCCGCGCTTTCGCACACGTCGGTCTGGTCGCCCCAAACTTCCGGGAACGAGGTTGGCAGGTCGGCGTACCAGTCG
>Ga0193751_1002711_pt1 | contig 10662 bp, 7 predicted proteins | sample L1c2metaG_FD_143050 | JGI IMG/M metagenome (GOLD analysis project Ga0193751, IMG submission 143050) | Soil microbial communities from a riparian zone of the East river system, Colorado, United States - L1c2 | ecosystem: Environmental > Terrestrial > Soil > Riparian zone | place: USA: East River...
TCGGGATGCACCAGCGTCGCGCTGGCGAGCGCTTCGGCCAGATAATCCTTCAAGCCGTCGGCGAAATGGAACGTCGCTTCTTCGGGTACGTCCTCGACGCCGCGCAACAGCTCCTTGGCGCACGACCAGCGGATTTCAACGCCGCCGAACAGATAGGCCTTCGAGCGCGTCATCTTGAACACGCGCTCGGGCTTGAAATGCACCTTGGCGCCGAAAATCTGTGGATCGGGCCGGAAGCGGACTTTGGTGCCGCGGCGGTTCGGCGCTTTGCCGGCATCTTGCAATTTGCTCTTCGGCTTGCCGCGCTCGAACGCCATCCGGTAGAGCCGCTGGCCGCGCGCGACCTCGACCTCCATGCGCTCCGACAACGCGTTCGCCACCGAGACGCCGACGCCGTGCAGGCCGCCCGCGGTCTCGTAGACCTTGGAATCGAATTTGCCTCCGGCATGCAGCGTGCACATGATGACTTCGAGCGCCGACTTGTTCTTGAACTTGGGATGCGGGTCGACCGGGATGCCGCGGCCGTTATCGGTGACGGTGACGAAGCCGTCCGCGGTCATTTCGACTTCGATCCAATCGGCATGGCCGGCGAGCGCCTCGTCCATGGCATTGTCGATGACTTCCGCGAACAGATGATGCAGCGCCTTTTCGTCGGTGCCGCCGATATACATGCCCGGCCGCCGGCGCACCGGCTCGAGCCCTTCGAGCACCTCGATGTGCTTGGCGGTATAGCCGGCATCTCCTGCCGGGCCGCGCGGGGCGCCACGGCGCGCGCTGTCGCGGCGCGCTTTTGGCGCATCGGCAAACAGGTCGGGCATTTTCGATGATTTTGCGGTCTTTCCCAAGGCTATTCCCAAGGACTATTCCCAGCGGCCATTCGCATTTGGAGCGTCGTGTCGGCCAGCGCAATGGACGCCCGCAATGGAGGCCGGCAATGGCGGCGCGCAAGCAGGAACGGCGAATCAGCCCCAACTCTAGCGACAACTATGCCATTGCCGCGGCAAAAGCATGAGCGGCAAACGTTAATCACCCGATACTCGGCGCAACCGTGGCGGTTGGCAATTTGACCATTGCGAATTGACCCTCCGAATTGACGCTTGGCGAATTGCGCCCTATATCGCCGGCCATGAAGGCGTCATTACCGGCCGTCGTTTCTTCTCCGTGCCGTCGCCGCGGCCTGCGCCGCGTGCGGGCGCGCATGCGCGCTCGCGCCTAGCCATTGCATCCCCCAGCCGCCGGGTCCGCGGCACTTTACTTCTGATAATCTTAAGCGGATTCGGCCTGACGCCCTCTAACAGCGCAAAAGGTTGATCCATGTCCTCCGCCAAAAAGGCGAAAATCGGCGTGCTCGGCGCCTCCGGCTATACCGGGGCCGAATTAGTACGCCTGCTGCTGTGCCATCCGCAGGCCGAGATAAAGCTGCTGACCGCTGACCGCCGCGCCGGCAAGACCATGGCGGATGTGTTCGCCCAATTTGCCCCTTTTGCGCTGCCGACGCTGACCTCGGTGGAGGATGCCGATTGGACGGCGCTTGCGCTCGATGTCGCATTCTGCGCGCTGCCGCACGGCACCACCCAGAAAGTGATCAAGGAATTGCTGGCGCGCGCCCCGCGTACCAAAGTCGTCGATCTGTCTGCCGATTTTCGCTTGGCCGACCCCGCGTCCTATGCACGCTGGTACGGCCACGCCCATGCCGCGTCCGAACTGCAGAAAGAAGCGGTATATGGCCTCACCGAAATTTATCGGGAGAAGATCAAGAACGCGCGGCTGGTCGCCAATCCGGGCTGCTATACGACCGCCGCCGAACTGCCTTTAATTCCGCTGCTCAAAGCCAAGGCGATCGATCCGGACGAGATCGTCGTCGATGCGAAATCGGGAATGACCGGAGCGGGCAGGGCGGCGCGTGACGACATGGTCTTTGCCGAAGTGTCCGAAGGTTTTCATGCCTACGGCGTCGGGCATCATCGCCACATGGCCGAGCTCGACCAGGAATTTTCGCGCGCTGCGGGCCGCGAGGTTGTCGTCAGCTTCACGCCGCATCTGGTGCCGATGAACCGCGGCATCCTGGCGACAATTTATGTCCGCGGCCCCAAAGCTACGCCGCAGGATCTTCACGCGGTGCTGGCGAAAGCTTACGCGCCGGAGCCGTTCGTGCATGTCTTGCCGTTCGGCGCCACGCCGCAGACCCGTCACGTCCGCGGTTCAAACATGACTTTCATCGGCGTCGCCGCCGATCGTATTCCCGGCCGCGCCATTATCGTTTCGGCGCTCGACAATCTGACGAAGGGCGCGTCCGGTCAGGCGGTGCAGAATATGAACGTCATGCTCGGCCTGCCCGAAACAACAGGCCTCGAACAGGTTGCGCTGTTTCCGTAACCGCAATTTGTAAAAAAATCGCCGTCTGCGAACGAAATTTCAGATCAATTTGAAGATCGCGAGCACGAGCAGCGCCTGCGCCACGAAGCCGCCGGTAAACGACAGTGTGCGCAGCACGGGGATGCCGAGCATAAAGACTACGACATGCGCAAGCCGCGACCAGAAATAAAGCGCGCAGGCGAAGGCGGTAACGGCGGTTGCGATACTCAGCGCCCGGGCGGTCAAAACCAGCGGCGCGAACACGATCAGATTTTCGACTGCATTGGTATGCGCAGCCATCATACGTTCCGCCCATGGCGATTGCGCCTTGTCGCTTGGGCTCGGATTGGCCATCGCGCCCATCAGGCCGCGGACCATGATGCGGTCGAGTATGTAGGGCAGCCACATAAGCCCGGTCATTGCGACAGTCAGAACGAGCCAGAACAATTCGTTGGACATGAACATCCCCCCTTTTGCTTTTGCGCGGCTTTGCGTGCGGCAGGGTAGATTGAACTAACGTAACCTGCCGCGCGTCTCAACCGCGGTCACGATTCCATTGCGAAGAATAACATATTCGCCCTTGCTGTAGACGTACCGCTCCGAAATCCCTCGCGCGCTCTCACGCCGATCGACATGATTGGGTTTGCCCCAGCAAGTGGCTACGACTTGTCTTGCCGACATGCCGACCCGCGGGTCGCCGCGGCGTTTGCATTCGGCCGCGGCTTGCATCGGGTCAACGTCCGTTCCGAACCTGATTAAACTAAAGGCCTCAATGTAACCTGTCCGCCCGTCCTCCAGCTTGACATGAAAATGGGCGTCGCTGGTTATGCCCCGTTCGATACCGTCCAGTTCCAACTTGCTACCCGGGAGAATCGAGGTGCAGTCGATGACATTTGTCGTTGGTCTCGGACATAGGAATACGTTGCCTAGCAGCCAATAAGTCTTTCCGATATTCGGCTCGTACTTCGCCTTCTCCTCTAAGAAACCCTTCTCGAAGTCGACCGCCGGCGGGCGCTTTGCGCAGCCCGTCATCGTCGCGAGCGCGATCAGCCCGAAAATTAAATGCGTCTTCAAACTAAGCTCCCCAGCCGGCGCACAACCTACACGCGAGTGAGCGGACTGGTCCAGCAAATGATGCGCAACATACAATCGCGGGATTGCCGCGCCTTAGGCTCAGGAAAGCTGATCAGAAAATGGCGCAGCGCGCGGCGCGCATTCGTTTGAGAAGAGCCGACGCGGCGCGGCTTTTCGTTTGGCGGCTTGGTCGCCAACAAGCGCTAATGGCGCACTTTGACGTAACGTCCCGGCGCGTCCTCGATTGGTTTGAGCGCACCATTGCCCGGCACGCGCGCCGGCACTTTGGTCGGACCTTGTTTGGCAAGCCAAGCGAACCAATCCGGCCACCACGAACCAGGCTGTTCCTTGGCTTTCGCGAGCCAGCCGTCGATGTCGGCGTCTCTCGGCTTGGCTCCGGTCCAGTATTGGTATTTTTGCTTCGCCGGCGGATTAATCACGCCGGCGATATGGCCGGAGCCGGCCACGACGAATCTAACAGGACCCCCGAAAAACTTTGAGCCGAACATCACCGATTTGGCCGGTGCGATGTGGTCTTCGCGGGTCGCGAGATTGTAAATCGGAATCTTGATCGCTTTGAGGTCGATTGGGCTATTGTCGATCGTTACTTTGCCTTTGGCGAGGTTGTTGTCGAGATAGCAATTGCGCAGATAGAACGAATGATTGGCGGCGGGCATCCGCGTGGCATCCGAATTCCAATACAACAGATCGAACGGGAACGGCGCCTTTCCCTTCAAGTAATTGTTGATCACGTACGGCCACAACAGATCGTTCGAGCGTAACAGGTTGAAGACGGTCGCCATGGAATGGCTATCCAGATAGCCGCGCTCGGACATTCGCCGTTCGAGGGCCGTAAGCTGCTCCTCATCGACGAAGACTTTCAGATCGCCGGCAAAGGTGAAATCGACCTGCGAAGCAAATAACGTCGCCGAAACGATGCGCTCGTCATGCCGTGCGGCCATGGCGGCGAGGGTGACCGAAAGCAGCGTTCCGCCGACGCAATAACCGATAGCGTGGACCTTGTCTTCGCCGGTCGCTTGATGAATGGCGTCGAGCGCGGCGAACGGTCCTTGCCGCACGTAATCTTCGAACGTCTTCTGCGCGAGCCCTTCGTCGGGGTTAACCCATGAAATGCAAAAAACGGTAAGCCCCTGATCGATGCACCACTTAATGAAGGATTTTTCCGGCGTCAGATCGAGCACGTAATATTTGTTGATCCATGGCGGCACGATCAGCAGGGGGCGCTTAAGCACCGTTTCGGTCGAAGGGGCGTACTGAATGAGCTGCATTAGCTCGTTCTGGTAAATCACCTTGCCCGGCGTGATGGCGAGGTTACGACCGACTTCGAACATCGAGGAATCGGACTGGCGGATCTTCAAATGGCCGCCGCCGCGTTCGATGTCTTCTGCGAGCATATGCATGCCGCGCACGAGGTTGTCGGCATTCGACGCGAAGGTTTCGCGCAGCAACTCGGGATTGGTCAGGACAAAATTGGTCGGCGCCAGCGCATTGGTGATTTGCCGCACATAAAATTCCGCCTTCTGCCTGGTATGGGGGTTCAGATCGGCGGCATCGGCGACCAGCTTGTCCGCCCATTGCGCGGTCAACAGATAGGCCTGTTTCAAAAAGTCGAAGAACTGGTTTTGCGTCCATTCCGGATCGCTGAAACGCTTATCGCCAGGCGCTGGAGCGGCGACCGGTGACGCCGGTTCGCCGGCGAGCCGCTTCACTGCGGAAGCCCATAAGTCGAGATAGGCTTTGCCGAGACTGGTCTGCAATTCCACGGTGCGCTGCGGGTCGGCGAGCCAATATTCGCCAACTTGGCTCAGCGTCTTGACGATTTCGGTGATCTCGTCGGCCAGTTCTTTGTCCTCGCGGCCTTCCTCGCGCGGCTTTAAATACGCGGCCAGCGCCCGGCCGCCTTCCTCGACCAGCCGCGCCAGATTGCGTGAAAACGCCTCGATATCGAGCGTGCCGACCTGGGTCCCGACCTGGGTCCCGACCTGGGTCGGGATCGGCGACGGCACGACCTGCCGTTGTTCCGACGCCTTGCCGGATGGCGGCTCGTTTGCCGGCCGCTGCTGCGCCGTTTCATGCGATGGAGCCCGCACGCGCGTTTCCTCGGTGGCCGAACGATTCTGCGGCCCTTTAGGCAGAAATGGCCTGCTCATCGGCGGCCTACAAGTGTGTCTTCGGTCCGGACCGACCAATCTAAGTGCAAATGACACGCTGCGGCCGGTCCCGGTTTCGACATATTAGCAGGTTACCTTGACAGTTCGGGTGGGCTCTCAGTTGATCGTCGTAAATTGTTGTTTAACAAGCATGTTTCTGCCGCGACGCGGCTTGCTGGCCCGCTTCTTTGCCGACCGATAAAGTGGCCTGGGCGGACTCGTTTCGGAGCGAAGCTTGCATAGCCGTGCAACTACAATCAGGCGCATGCTGCCGGACTTTGCGATGCGTGGTGGGATTGCGCTCGCGGGTGCCTGTTGCCTCATCCTGTCGGCATGCTCGCCGGGTGCCAATTATCCTTCGCTGTTCCCTGCCATCCACGACACGCCGCCGCCGCGATCCGAGACGCCGCTTGATTCCGTTCAGGTGCAGCAGGCGACCGAAGATCTAATCAGTGCGCGCGATCGCTTAAGCGCTGAAGCGCAAAGCAGCCAAAGCCAGAATTCGGCGCGGCCGTCGGCAAGTTCAGCGACTGCCGTCGCGGCGAAGAAGCAGCCGGTCGCCTTATCGCCGGCCAATGCCGCCTCGCGCCGGCCCCCCGCTTCTGAGAATGCGCAGGATGCCGGCACCGAAACCAAATGACATGAAACCAAGTGATAATGGTCTGTACATAGTGTAGTGAGGGGGCTTCGCCCCAGACGACGTGCCTGGAAACGTTCATGGAAGAGTTTTATCGCATCCGCCGGCTGCCGCCTTACGTCTTTGAGCAGGTTAATCGCGCCAAGGCGGTGGCCCGCAATGGCGGTGCCGACATCATCGACCTCGGCATGGGCAATCCCGACCTGCCGACGCCGGCGCATGTGGTCGAAAAATTAAAAGAGACCGTCGGCAAGCCGCGCACCGACCGCTATTCGGCGTCACGCGGAATACCGGGCCTGCGCCGTGCCCAGGCCGCCTATTACGCGCGCCGCTTCGGCGTGAAGCTCAATTCGGAAACCCAAGTCATCACCACGCTCGGCTCGAAGGAAGGCTTCGCCAATGTGGCGCAGGCGATCACTGCGCCCGGCGATATCATCATCGTTCCCAATCCAACCTATCCGATTCACGTGTTCGGCTTCCTGATGGCCGGCGGCGCGATCCGCTCGGTTCCGGTCGAAGCCAATGATGCATTTTTCGGAGCGCTGGAGCGCGCGGTCCTGTTTTCAATTCCACGGCCGATTGCGGTGGTCGTGTGCTACCCTTCGAACCCGACCGCCTGTGTCGCGTCTCTCGACTTCTATCGCGAACTTGTCGCTTTCGCGAAAAAGCATTCGCTCTTGATCTTGTCGGATCTGGCCTATGCCGAAGTCTATTTCGACAATAATCCACCACCCTCGCTGCTTCAGGTCCCAGGTGCAATCGATGTCGCCGTTGAATTCACGTCGATGTCCAAGACCTATTCGATGCCCGGCTGGCGGATCGGCTTCGCGGTCGGCAATGAGCACATCATTGCGGCGCTCGGGAGGGTGAAATCGTATCTGGACTACGGCGCTTTCACGCCCGTTCAAGTCGCGGCGACGGCGGCGCTCAATGGTCCGGACGATTGCATTCACGAGATGCGCGCGACCTACCGGCGGCGCCGCGATGCGCTGGTGGAATCGTTTGGCCGGGCGGGCTGGCAAGTGCCGGCGCCGTCGGCCTCGATGTTCGCTTGGGCGCCGATACCCGAACCGTTCGGCCCGCTCGGCAGCGTCGAATTCTCAACTCTGCTGGTTGAGAAAGCTGGAGTGGCGGTATCGCCCGGCGCCGGCTTTGGCGAACACGGCGAAGGCCACGTCCGTATCGCACTCGTGGAGAACGAGCAGCGCATCCGTCAGGCGGCCCGCAATATCCGGCGCTTTCTTGAAACCGGGCCGGAAATGCTGCACAACGTCGTTCCGCTGGCGACGCGGCGCTAAAGCGAAATGGCTTTAGGTTAAATCGTTCGTTCGCTTTAGCTTATTGTTTTGAGCATGATCTTTTCCGAAAACCGGGTATCCACTTTTCGGGATCATGCTTTAGTCGCGTCTCACTCCATTCCAATCCGGGCGACGTGTCATGGCTAAACCGCTGAAAGTCGGTCTTGCCGGACTCGGCACCGTCGGCGGCGCCGTGCTGCAACACTTGGAACGCGGGCGCGACAAGCTGATTGCCCGCTGCGGACGCGGCATCGAAGTCGTCGCGATCAGCGCCCGATCGCGCAGCAAGAAACGCAGTTTCGATATCGGCAAGCTTCGTTGGATTAGCGATCCCGCGGCGCTGGCGCGCGATCCGGCAATCGATGTGCTGGTCGAGGTCATCGGCGGTGCCGCAGGTCCCGCCAAGCTTGCCGTCGAGACCGCGCTTGCCGCCGGCAAACCGGTCGTCACCGCCAACAAGGCGCTCCTTGCCGCGCATGGCCAACGGCTTGCCGCGCTCGCGGAACGGCATGGCGTTGCGCTTAATTTCGAAGCGTCGGTCGCCGGTGGCATTCCCATCGTCAAGACGCTGCGCGAGGGCCTCAATGGCGCGACGTTCACGCGCATCTACGGCATTCTCAACGGCACCTGCAATTACATCCTCACCCGGATGGAGCAGGACCGGCTCGGCTTTGCCGAGTGCTTAAAGCAAGCGCAGCGGCTCGGTTATGCAGAGGCCGATCCCAGCTTCGACATCGAAGGCCATGACACCGCGCAAAAGCTTGCCATTCTGGCGAGCCTGGCATTCGGCACGAAAATCGATCCGCGCGCGGTTTACCGCGAGGGCATCGCGTCGATCACGCCGGCCGATCTCAATGCCGCGGCCGAGCTGGGTTACCGCGTCAAACTTTTGGGCGTGGCGGTGAAAACCGCCGAGGGGATCGAACAACGCGTCCACCCGACGATGGTGCCAAAGGATTCCGCGATCGCCCAAGTGATGGGCGTTACCAATGCGGTCACGATCGACGCCGATGGAATCGCGCCGATCACGTTGGTCGGTCCTGGCGCCGGCGGTGAGGCGACTGCTTCGGCGATCATCGCCGACCTCGCCGACATCGCGCGGGGCGTCCGCACGCCGCCATTCGGGCGGCCGGCGGCGCGCATGACCGCGATCCGCAAGGCGCCGATGCAGCATCATGAAGGCGGCTACTATATCCGGCTTCTGGCGCGCGACCGGCCGGGCACCGCGGCCACTATCGCCCGGCGTCTCGCACAGCAAAAGATTTCGCTGGAATCGATCGTGCAACGCCACGACATCGGATCGCGCGGCGCCGCGCAACCGGGCTGCTCCGGCGAAGCGGTGCCAGTGATCTTGATCACCTATGCCACTAGCGAAGACGCTGTCCACAAGGCCCTTGCCGCGGTGCGCCGCGATCGGGTTGTTTATGGCCGGCCGCAGGTTATTCGTATCGAACGCGCGTGACGCTGCGATCACCGGCGCTTTAGAGATTCTCGCATTCGGAGCCGCTTCATGTCTGCCAAGCCGGTCGGTCAGGATTCCCGCCTCGAGCGCGCCCTGTCGCTTGAGATCGTGCGGGTGACCGAGCGCGCCGCAGTTGCCGCCGCCCGGCTGCGCGGTCGCGGCGCGGAAAAGAAATCCGACCAGGCTGCCGTCGATGCCATGCGCCGCGAACCAAGCGGCCTTGCGATCGACGGCACGGTTGTGATCGGCGAGGGCGAGATGGATGAGGCGCCGATGTTGTTCATCGGCGAGAAGGTCGGCACCGGATCCGGGCCGAAAGTCGATATCGCGGTCGATCCACTGGAGGGTACGACGCTTTGCGCCAAGAATATGCCGGGGGCCATCGCCACGCTCGCTTTGGCGCAGGACGGCACACTTTTGCACGCACCCGACATCTATATGGACAAGATCGCGGTCGGGCCTGGCTACCCGAGAAGCGTCGTCGATCTCGATGCGCCGGCCGATGAAAACATCGTCAATTTGGCCAAGGCCAAAGGCGTCAAACCCGAGGCGATCACCGCCATGATCCTCGATCGGCCACGCCATGCCGATCTGATTGGCGCGGTACGCCAAGCCGGCGCTGCCGTGAGTCTGATCACCGACGGTGACGTCGCCGGCGTCATCCACACTGCCGATCCGGAGAAAACCGGCATCGACATCTATCTTGGAATAGGCGGGGCGCCCGAAGGCGTGTTGGCGGCGGCGGCGCTGCGCTGCATCGGCGGTCAGATGCAGACCAGGCTGGTGCTCGATACTGAGGAAAAGCGCGAGCGCGCCGCCAAAATGGGCATCAAGGATCCGCGCCGCAAATACCAGATCGAGGACATGGTCAAAGGCGAGTGCCTATTCGCGGCAACCGGCGTCACCGACGGCCGCATGCTGCGTGGCGTGCAGTTCGGCAGAGACGTCATCGAGACCGACACGGTGGTCATGCGCTCGACCAGCGGAACCATCCGCTGGATCAGGGCCGAGCATCGGCATCTGGGCAAATTCAAATAACGCGAGAAGCTAGTGCGGTGGATTTGAAGTTCCTACAGTTTAGTCGGAAGCTCTCATAGGGAACTTCAAATCCAAAAACCGCACTAGAATTATATATTTGCTAGTGTTCCTTTGATTCCGAAGTTCGCATGAGAGCGTGCCGATAAAGCGTGCGAACTTCGGAATCGGGACACTAGGGCCAGGCCGATTATCCGGGCCGCAACTCGCGCACGGGGATAGCGGGGTTACGGGGATAACGAGCTTTGACCCTGATTCGCTGAATCAGATAGCGTCATTCCGAATCGCCGCGCCGCGTTGCGCCGCGGCGCTGGAACGGCGGCAATGCTCGAAAAACGCTTATTCCTCGGCGTCGACAATTCGGCGACCGGCCGCGCGTGGCGCGATCGGCTCGACGAACGCGGCGCCGCGCGGGCGCTTGCGATCGCACAACGTCATGCGCTGCCCGAATTGCTCGCTCGCATCATCGCTGGCCGGGATGTCGAGGCCGATGCGGTGGATACGTTTCTCGATCCAACGATCAAGCGCGCGATGCCCGATCCGCATGTGCTCACCGCCATGAAAGAGGCGGCGGTGCGGATCGCTGACGCCGCGACACGCGGCGAAACGGTCGCGATTTTCGGCGACTAT
>Ga0193751_1002713_pt1 | contig 10660 bp, 9 predicted proteins | sample L1c2metaG_FD_143050 | JGI IMG/M metagenome (GOLD analysis project Ga0193751, IMG submission 143050) | Soil microbial communities from a riparian zone of the East river system, Colorado, United States - L1c2 | ecosystem: Environmental > Terrestrial > Soil > Riparian zone | place: USA: East River...
ACTACACCTTCAAACAAGACCCCGGCAGCCAAAATTCGCTGGGTTCGATTCGTATCAATTTTTCCAGTGCCTACGGTGTGTATATGCATGACACACCGCTGAAGAATCTCTTTGGTGACGATTTCCGTTTCCATTCATCCGGTTGTGTACGGGTACAGAACGTGCGCCACTTGGTTGCATGGCTTCTCGCCGAAACCAAAGGCTGGTCGGCGGCTGACATCGACCGCGTCATCAAATCCGGCGAGCAAAAAACCGCTCGGCTGGCCAAGCCGGTGCCGTTGCACTGGGTTTATGTGACGGCTTGGTCGGGCGCCGACGGCGTGGTGCAGTTCCGCGAAGACATTTACGGCCGTGACGGGCTTGGCGCGCCGGCCATCCCGCCGACCACAAAGCTCTAATCGTTGCCGCGGGTTGCGGCCAATCGCCGACGATACCTAAATATAGCGGTGTTATCCGCTGAATTATCGCAAGCTGTTGCGGGTTCGGCTGGCATCATCGAGGCATGCGGTGTATCACCTCGGCACAGGGTGGGCAGCGAACACCGCACCGCTTTGGCACCCGAGACGATCTGCCAGCGAGGGAAATGAAGCAACCATGCCGGCAAGCCAGAAATTCAATGCAACTGACGAGGACTTCTTCTCCGCCGCGCTTTCCGAAAGCGATCCGGAAATTGCCGAAGCGATCAAGCTCGAACTGGGCCGCCAACGCGACGACATCGAACTCATCGCGTCGGAGAACATCGTCAGCCGCGCCGTGCTTGAGGCGCAGGGTTCCGTCCTCACCAACAAATACGCCGAGGGTTTGCCGGGAAAGCGCTATTACGGCGGCTGTCAGTTCGTCGATATTGCCGAGCGCCTGGCGATCGAGCGGGCGTGTCGTCTGTTCGGCTGCAGTTTCGCCAATGTGCAGCCGCATTCCGGGGCTTCCGCCAATGCGGAAGTGTTCATGGCGCTCATGCAGCCCGGCGACACCTTTATGGGCCTCAACCTTGCCGCTGGCGGACATCTCACCCACGGTTCGCCAGTCAATCTTTCAGGCCGCTGGTTCAAAGTCGTGCCCTATAGCGTGCGCCGCGATGACCATCTCATCGACATGGATGAGGTCGCGACGTTGGCCAAGCAGCATCGGCCCAAGGTGATCGTCGCCGGCGGCTCGGCCTATCCGCGTATCATCGACTTTCGCCGCTTCCGCCAGATTGCCGACGAGGTCGGCGCTTATCTAATGGTAGACATGGCTCATTTTGCCGGTTTGGTCGCCGGTGGCGCGCATTCGAGCCCGCTTCCCCACGCCCACGTCGTCACCACGACGACGCACAAGACACTGCGCGGGCCGCGCGGCGGAGCCATCCTTAGTAATGACGAGGAGCTTGCGAAAAAGCTCAATGCAGCGGTCTTTCCCGGAATGCAGGGCGGGCCGTTGATGCATGTGATCGCCGCCAAAGCTGTTGCCTTCGGTGAAGCCCTGCGGCCGTCGTTCAGGCTTTACGCGAAGAATGTCGTCGAGAATGCGAAAGCGCTTGCCGAAACGCTCAAGGCTTGTGGCCTAGATATCGTCTCCGGAGGGACCGACACCCATTTGATGCTGGTCGATTTACGCAGGAAGCAGCTGACCGGCAAAGTGGCGGAAGCGGCTCTAGGCCGTGCCCGCATCACCTGCAACAAGAACGGCATTCCTTTTGATCCGCAGAAGCCGACCGTTACGTCAGGTGTGCGGCTGGGCACGCCTGCCGGCACCACGCGCGGCTTCGGCATCGCCGAATTTCGGCAAATCGGCGATATGATCGCTGAAGTGTTGGACGCGCTTGCAAAAAGCGGCGCCGAACAGGACGCGCAGGCCGAGCAGCGGGTGGCGGAAAAGGTAAAACGTCTGGTCAGCCGGTTCCCAATCTACGAGGGCTAAGGGATGCGCTGTCCGAGTTGTGGGAGTCTCGACACCCAGGTGAAGGATTCGCGGCCGACCGAGGATTCTTCGGTCATCCGCCGGCGCCGAGTCTGCCTAAGCTGCAATTTCCGCTTCACGACCTTCGAGCGCGTCCAATTGCGCGAATTGATTGTGATCAAACGCAACGGCCGGCGCGTGCCGTTCGATCGCGATAAGCTCTTGCGATCGGTGCAGATAGCGCTCCGCAAGCGCCCGGTCGATCCCGAGCGCATTGACCAGATGGTCTCGAAAATCGTGCGCGAGCTTGAAAGTATCGGCGAGAGTGAGGTTTCTTCGGAAACCATCGGCGAGACGGTCATTGCGCATCTGCGCGACCTCGACGATGTTGCTTATGTGCGGTTCGCGTCGGTCTATCGCAATTTCCGCGAGGCGAAGGATTTTGAAGCCGCGCTTGCCGAATTATCGGGAGATGAGGCCGCCGAGTGAGCGCGCCCGATAGTGCTGTAGCGGACGCGGCGACGAGCGACCGCCGCTTCATGGCACTTGCTCTTTCACTGGGTCGCCGCGGGCTCGGTCGAACCTGGCCGAATCCAGCAGTCGGCGCGGTCGTTGTTAAAAACGGCGAAATTGTCGGCCGCGGCTGGACGCAACCGGGCGGCCGGCCGCACGCCGAAATCGAAGCCCTGCGCCGGGCCGGCGAGGCGGCACGCGGCGCTACGCTTTATGTCACGCTCGAACCGTGCTCGCATCACGGCAAGTCGCCGCCATGCGCCGACGCCGTGGTTACCTCCGGCATCGCGCGCGTCGTTTCGGCTTTGCAGGATCCTAATCCCGAAGTTTCGGGCGCCGGGCACGCGCGTCTGCGAAGCGCAGGCATTGCCGTTGACGTCGGCATCGGCGGCGCGGCTGCCAGGCGTGATCATGCCGGGCACATCCGCCGCATGCGCGAGGGCCGTCCGCAGGTCATGATCAAGCTCGCCATTTCCGCAGACGGCAAGGCGGCAGCTGCTGGGCGGCTGCGCGTGGCGATCACCGGCGATGCCGTCCGCAATCGCGTGCATCTCCTGCGCGCGCAGAGCGACGCTATCATGATCGGCAGCGGCACTGTCTTGGCGGACGATCCGGTTCTGACCTGTCGCTTGCCTGGAATGGTCAAGATGTCGCCAACGCGTGTGGTCCTCGATAGCGCGCTTCGCTTGCCGATCCGCTCACGTCTTGTACAGACGGCCCGCGATACGCCGCTCTGGGTCATTGCCGCCGACCATGCGCCGCCCGCATCGGAAGCGGCACTGCGGGAGCACGGTGCCGAAGTGGTCCGAACGGCCGAAAAAAATGGCCGGCTCGATCTGACAGCCGTGCTGAAACTTCTGGCAGCGCGCGGCGTCACGCGTCTGATGGTTGAGGGCGGCCCGACACTTGCCTCGGCCTTCATCGCAGCCGATCTGGTCGACGAGGCTTTGTTGTTCCATTCTCCGATCCGAATAGGCGATGACGGCTTGACGGCCCTCGAGCCGCGCGCGCGAACAATGCTTGATCAACACCTCAAATGTATTTCCAGCGAGCAAGTCGGGCCCGACCGCCAGGAATGTTACGAGCGCGAGTCTTTGGCCGATGTTTAGCGGGATCGTCAGCGGAATAGGCGAGGTTCTTGACGTCGAAGAGAAGTCCGACGGCTTGCGCAGGCTAGTCGTCGCTTGCGATGACGATCCCAATTCAATCGCGGTCGGCGCGTCAATCGCCTGTTCGGGAATTTGCCTTACGGTTGTGGAGCGCGGCACTGTGAGCGGTCGACCGTTCTTCGCCGTCGATACCGCTGCCGAAACGCTGCGGTTGACGACTGCCGGCGATTGGCGGCGCGGCACGCGCATCAACCTGGAACGCTCGCTTCGGCTTGGTGACGAGCTCGGAGGACATCTGGTCAGTGGCCACGTTGACGGGATTGCCGAACTCGTTACCCGCGACGATTTTCTCGACAGTGCCTCGTTGACCTTGCGCGCACCGATCGGGCTATCGCGGTTTATCGCGCTAAAGGGTTCGGTCGCGCTCGACGGGGTCTCCTTAACCGTCAATAAGGTCGAGGGCGAGACGTTCTCGGTACTGGTGATCCCGCATACAATGCAGGTCACCACATTCGGCGCCCTCCTACCTGGTGTGCGGCTTAATCTCGAAGTCGATCAGCTGGCACGGTATGTAGCGAGACTGTTGGGAAGCCTGCCACGCTAGAGTTTTAAGCATGATCTTTTTCGACCTGCCTTCGCCCGCCGAAGCATCGAACGAAAGTGCACATGGTTGCTAAGGGCTTCGCGCAGGCGGGAAGCCGGTTAGCACTTTGCGGCATCATGCTTTAGGACGCGCTTGTGAGCGCCTGCCGGTCTTGGTACGACCTCGCCCGGGTCCGATGCCGGTGAGCCGAAATCGTTCGGCTGAAACCGTGCTCAAACAAGCCGGAGCGCAGGCATGGCTAGAGCGCGGCGAGGCGACCGTGAGAAAAATAGCGGCAAAGGCGCGCGCATTCTCATTGTTGAAGCGCGCTTTTATGACGACATTGCCGACGCACTGCTGGCAGGCGCCACCAAAGTCTTGAAAGAGGCAGGTGCCCAATTCGATTGCCTCACCGTGCCGGGCTCACTCGAAATCCCGTGCGCGATTGCAATTGGGCTCAATGAGGCTCGGCGGCGCCGGCGCGCTTATGACGGCGTCGTCGCCCTCGGCTGCGTCATTCGCGGCGATACCATCCACTTTGACATCGTTGCGCATCAATCCGCTCGCGGATTGATGGATCTTTCTGTGGCGCGTGGAGTGCCGATTGGCAATGGCATTATTACGGTAGATACCGAGGAGCAGGCTTGGCTGCGCGCTCGCCCGGAGGAGCAGGACAAGGGCGGCGATGCCGCGCGTGCTGCGCTCGCGATGGTCAGTCTAAAACGGCAGATCGGGAGGCGGTGAGATGGCCGGCCCTGAAATGCCTGATGCTTCAGGTCGCGGCGACAACGAAGCGCGCAAGGCGAATCAACGCGGCGCCGCCCGGCTCGCTGCGGTGCAGGCGCTTTATCAGATGGACCTTGCCGGCACCGGGTTGAACGAGATCTTGGCCGAGTTTGAAAGTCACTGGCTCGGCGGCGAAGTGGAAGGCGTGCAATATCGCCCGGCGGAATCCGCCTACTTCCGTGACATCGTCGGCGGTGTGGTGCGCGAGCAAAGCCGTCTCGATCCACAAATCGACGCGGCGCTGGCGCGCGGCTGGCCGCTTAAGCGCATCGAAATGGTGCTTCGTGCGGTGCTCCGCGCCGGCGCCTATGAGCTCGCCTGCCGCAGCGACGTGCCCGCGCGCGTGGTAACCTCCGAATACGTCGATGTAGCCAGTGCCTTTGTGGACAAGGAAGAGACCGGCATGATCAATGCGGTGCTCGACCAACTCGCCCATCAGCTCCGTGCGGGCGAATTCGCCGGCAGATAGGCGGAGCCGCGATATGCCCTCCGGCGAAGATGATTCTGCAAATGAAACCTCAGGCGAGGAGCGGCTCATTGGCCGATATTTTCGCCCTCTCGCCACTACGCCGGGCGCATTCGCGCTGGGCGACGATGCGGCTGTCCTCACGCCGCCACCCGGTTGCGATTTGGTTTTGAGCACCGACGGCGTGATTGCCGGCGTGCATTTTCTTGCCGAAGATCCTCCGGACAGCATCGCACGCAAGGCACTGCGGATGAATCTGTCGGATCTCGCCGCCAAGGGTGCGACACCGGTGGGATTTTTGTTGTCAATTGCGTTGCCCGCGGAGACCCAGGATTCGTGGGTTGCCGCCTTTGCCGCGGGTCTCGGCCAGGATATCGCGTACTATGCTTGTCCGCTCCTCGGCGGCGACACTGATCGCACGCCAGGACCGCTTTCGGTTTCCATTGCCGCTTTCGGCACGGTGCCGCATGGCGGCATGGTACGTCGTGCGACTGCCAAGCTGGGCAACATCATCGCCGTTACCGGGACGATCGGCGATGCTGCGCTTGGCGTGCTGCTGCATCGAGAAGCGAGCTTGGCTGAAAGGTGGCAGCTCTCGGCTGCTTCGCGAACTCATCTGCGCGATCGGTATCTCCTGCCGCAACCGCGCAACGTGCTCGCCGAGGCCCTTCGCCATAACGCATCGGCGGCGATGGACGTGTCCGATGGATTGGTCGGCGACTTGGCCAAGCTATGCCGGGCTTCCGGCGTTGCAGCCGAAATCGACGTTGCGAGCGTGCCGTTATCGGACGCGGCCCGCGAAGCGCTTTCGGCGGATGACGAACTTATCGAGCGAATTCTCACGGGCGGCGACGATTACGAAATTCTGGCGACGCTCTCCCCAGCCAATTTCAGCGCCTTCCGCGCCGCCGCGGCGCAAGCTGGCGTCGCAGTGACCCAGATTGGCCAAGTTACGAGCGGGCAGGGGGTCCTTTTCCGGCGTGACGGTAAAGTGCTCTCGTTCGCACGACCGGCGTATACTCACTTTTGATCGGGTGCCGATTGATGCGCTTACGCCAGGGAGGCAATGGCATGGCCAGACCAAAACATAAGTCAAAGCAGGCGCGGAAACCTCAAGGCGTGCCATTAAAATCAGGCGCGCGTAAAGGCAACCGCCGATCGGCCGGCAAAGCTGCGCGAGGACCCAGCAGATCGACCAGAGCTGGAGCGAGGGCGAAGTCCCGCCCGCCCAAGCAAACCCGGACAAAGCAAACGTTCGTCGCCAGTCATCATCGGCCGGATGCGTTCGAACAAGGGCTGCGGCGCTACGCGCAATATCGCGACCTTGGAATCGCTGCCGCGACCAACGGTATGGTGCGCGCACACGTGATTAAAATGGTTCCACCATGCGATCCGGCGGAAGTCTCGAAGCGGCATTTCCACGAGGTCGATTTTCAAATGGTGTATGTCATTAAAGGCTGGGTCAAAGGTGAGTATGAAGGCGCTGGCGTGGTCACCATGCGCGAGGGCTCGTGCTGGCTGCAGCCGCCGAAGATCAAGCATGCCGTGCTCGATTATTCCGACGATTGCGAACTGCTCGAAATCATTATGCCGGCGGACTTTGAGACTGTGGAACTGGAGTAATTTAATCAGCCCGGTTCGGCTGTTTTCGGGTAACCCACAATGACATCATCGGGCCCGATGCAGGATCTCTCCATACTCGCCGAGCTTGAGCGCAAAGTGCTGTGGCTCGCGACCTGGACAATCCACCACGCCAATCATCTTCATGACAACGCCGATGGGCTGAAAGTCGGTGGTCACCAGGCGTCGTCTGCGTCGCTCGCGACGATTATGACCGCGCTTTATTTCCACACTTTGCGGCCGCAGGATCGTGTCGCGGTCAAACCGCACGCCTCGCCGAATTTTCACGCGATCCAATATCTGCTCGGCCGCCAGACACGCGAGAAGCTCGAGAACTTCCGGAGCTATAAAGGCGCGCAATCTTATCCGTCGCGCACCAAAGATACCGACGACGTCGATTTTTCGACCGGCTCCGTCGGTCTTGGCGTTGCACAAACTCTGTTTTCGTCGCTGGCGCAGGATTATGTGCGCGCCCACGGCTGGGGCCTCGAGCGGCCTGAAGGCCGCATGATCGCCCTTCTGGGCGATGCCGAGCTCGACGAGGGCAATATTTTCGAAGCCATGCTCGAGGGCTGGAAGCAGGGTCTGCGCAATTGCTGGTGGGTCGTCGATTACAACAGGCAGAGCCTTGACGCTGTGGTCCGGGAGGGTTTGTGGGAGCGCTACCAAAACCTGTTCCGCAATTTCGGCTGGGACGTGGTGCTCCTCAAGTACGGGACGCTCCAGCAAGCGGCGTTTGCCGAGCCCGGCGGCGAAGTATTGCGGCGCTGGATCGATAATTGCCCGAACCAGCTCTATTCGGCTCTGGTCTTTCAAGGCGGCGCGGCATGGCGCAAGCGGCTTAATGACGAGATCGGCGATCAGGGACAGGTAACCGCATTGCTCGAACGCCGCAGCGACGAAGAGCTGGCGCGGCTGATGAACAATCTCGGCGGCCATGATCTGGGCTCGATCATTGCCGCTTTCGATGCGGTCGATCACGACCGGCCGGTTTGCTTCATCGCCTACACGATCAAAGGCTATGGCCTGCCGTTCGCCGGGCACAAGGATAACCACGCCGGCCTGATGACGCTTGCACAAATGGAGATGTTTCGAAAGTCGATGAATATACGGCCCGGCGAGGAATGGTCGCGCTTCGAAGGGATCGAGCATTCCGCGGCAGAGATTCAGGCCTTTCTTGATCGTGTACCGTTTGCAAGCGGCGGCAACCGCAGTCTGCAAGCCGGGCGCATCGCCGTGCCGGACGATCTGCCGATAACCATCCAGCCGCAGACGTCTACTCAGCTCGGCTTCGGCGCCTTGCTCAATGAGCTTGGCCGCAGCGACACGCCACTCGCCGCGCGCATCGTTACCGCTTCTCCCGACGTTACGGTTTCGACGAGTTTGGGGCCATGGGTCAATCGCCGAGGTTTGTTTGCCCGCGAAGCTTTGGCGGACACATTTAAGAGCGAGCGCATCCCATCCACCTTCAATTGGGAATTCTCGCCGAAGGGCCAGCACATCGAGCTCGGCATTGCGGAGATGAATCTGTTTTGCGCGCTCTCCGCGCTCGGCCTTTCGCACGCTATCAATGGCGAACGGCTATTGCCCATCGGCACCTTGTACGATCCGTTCATCGCCCGCGGCCTCGATGCACTGAACTATGCCTGCTACCAGGACGCGCGTTTCATCTTGGTCGCGACGCCTTCGGGGATAACCCTGGCGCCGGAGGGCGGGGCCCATCAATCGATCGCGGAGCCGTTGATCGGGATAGCGCAGGATGGCCTTGCCGCCTTTGAGCCAGCCTTCGTCGATGAACTCGCCGTTATTTTCGCCTTCGCCTTAGATTACATTCAGCGCGAAGGCGGCGGCGAAGCCTCGGAACGCAACTGGCTCCGGGACGAAACCGGCGGTTCTGTCTATCTGCGGTTGTCGACCCGGCCAGTTGAGCAGATTAAGCGAGAGATGACGCCGATGTTGCGGCAGGCGATCGTCGATGGCGCTTATTGGCTGCGTCCGCCGGGGCCGAACTGCCAACTCGTGGTGGCCTATACCGGCGCGGTCGCGCCCGAAGCGATCCAGGCCGTTGGCCTGATGGCGGAGGATCGCCGCGACATCGGCTTACTGGCCATAACGTCGGCCGACCGCCTTAATGCCGGCTGGACCGCGGCGTGCCGGGCCCGCGAGCGCGGGCTCGTTCATGCGCGTTCGCATATCGAGCGGTTATTTGCCGGCCTGCCACGGCATTGCGGCATGGTCACAGTGCTCGACGGCCATCCGGCGACACTGGCATGGCTTGGTGCGGTCAATGGTCACCGCGTTCGTCCGCTCGGTGTGGAGCATTTCGGGCAGACCGGCTCGATCGGCGAGCTCTATCGGCACTATGGAATCGACGCCAATGCCATCATTGCCGCGGCGCAGATGATCGCGCCGGGACGTCCGATCCGCTATCTCGGTGCTGCATAAATCGAGGCAAGCGGGCAGACCGCCGCCGTTGCGCGGCGGGGGTAAGTTTGGCAATGTCCGCGCCGATTTGCGCCGTCCGCATACCCATTGTATGCGAGGCGCCTTCCTTGCCGGCTTGACGCCGGCCCTTCCAATACCGGGGGCCTAGCATGGCGACGACTTTGTGGCTCATTGTTCTGTGCGGCGTGCTGGCGATTGTGTACGCTATTTGGGCCACGCGCTCGGTGCTGCAGGCAGACGCCGGAAGCGCCCGGATGCAGGAAATATCTGCGGCGGTGCGCGAAGGCGCGCAGGCCTATCTTAAGCGCCAATATTCGACCATCGCGCTGGTCGGCGTCGTGATCTTCCTCATCGTCGGCTACTTTCTCGGCTGGCTCGTTGCCGTTGGCTTTGCGGTGGGCGCCGTGCTGTCTGGTTCGGCCGGTTTTATCGGCATGAACGTCTCGGTGCGCGCCAACGTGCGCACTGCGCAAGCCGCGATCGGGTCGCTGGCGGGTGGGCTTGAAATTGCCTTTCGCGCCGGCGCGATTACCGGACTTCTGGTGGCTGGGCTCGCCCTTCTCGGCGTCACGCTTTATTTCGGCTTTCTCACCGGCACCTTGCACATGGCCGTGAACGACCGCGAGGTGATCGACTCGCTTGTTGCCCTTGGCTTCGGTGCATCGCTGATCTCGATCTTTGCTCGCCTCGGCGGCGGTATTTTCACCAAGGGTGCGGATGTCGGCGGCGATCTCGTTGGCAAGGTCGAGGCGGGGATTCCCGAAGACGATCCACGCAATCCGGCAACGATTGCCGACAATGTCGGCGATAATGTCGGCGACTGCGCGGGCATGGCGGCCGACCTTTTCGAGACCTATGTCGTGACCACCGTCGCAACGATGGTTCTTGCCGCGATCTTCTTCAGCCGCGGTGGCGGCGATATCCTGATGCGTATGATGTCATTCCCGCTCGCCATCGGCGGCGTTTGCATTATCGCGTCGATCATCGGGACATTTTTCGTCAAGCTCGGCGCGAGCCAATCGATCATGGGCGCGCTGTACAAGGGAATGATCGCAACCGCGGTCTTTGCGCTGATCGGCATTGCCGGGGTCACCTACTGGCTTATCGGTTTCGGGCCACTGCCGGGTACCAATTACTCGGGCCAGACACTGTTCATCTGCGGCATCGTAGGCCTTGCCGTGACAGGACTCATCATCTGGATCACTGAGTTTTATACCGGCACCAATTTCCGTCCCGTGCGATCGATCGCGCTGGCTTCCG
>Ga0193751_1002714_pt1 | contig 10659 bp, 6 predicted proteins | sample L1c2metaG_FD_143050 | JGI IMG/M metagenome (GOLD analysis project Ga0193751, IMG submission 143050) | Soil microbial communities from a riparian zone of the East river system, Colorado, United States - L1c2 | ecosystem: Environmental > Terrestrial > Soil > Riparian zone | place: USA: East River...
CAGCGTCACGGCGCTCGTTCGCCATGAAATGCTTGAGCGAAGCCAGAAGAAAGGAACGCAAGCGGCCCTTTTGCTGTCGCACGGATTGGAAATCTTTGCGCTCTAAAATCATCGCAAAAAACCCCTGGGTAATATCCTGTGCCTCCTCTGGTCGAATACCCTGTCGCCGTGCGAAACTATAAATCGGTCGCCAATACGTCCGGCAAAGCGTTTCGAGCGCTTCTTGTGCCGCGGGCGATTCACCTTGTGCCTCTAGCACGACGCTCCAGTGGGTAGTAGTAAATGCCGCCGGACCGTAATGAGCATTTCCGCCAATCGCGGTCAGTGAAGTCACCTCATCCCCAGCAGGCACGCTGCAATCCAAGTAAAAAACCGCGCGAAAATCAAGCCTGCACTATCCCGGGTGGCGTTCGCCTTGTCATCGATCGGTTATGTCTGCGATTTGTCGCATGGCAATGGTCTGGATATCGGACTTGGTACCCAATTTACGATCAACGACCGCCCCGATCGCCTCGATCGCTACTACGGCGACGGCCTCGGTTACGCTTTCGAATTTTTTCTTCGGATCCGCCCGTCGCTGCACAGTCATGGCGTCGATGAGCACTCCAATCGCGCTGTCACCGGGACGGAAAAATGAAACGGCGGAGTTCTTAAGTAGGTAGCGATTGCTGGCGGCGTGTCTCGGCTAAGTATCACTTAAGGCGCGGCCACGCTCCAGCCCGGTGGAGGAGTGGGCCCGGACGCGGCGCTCACAAAAACGTTGTTGTTAAGATACCATATCACCGTCTGCCGGGTAACAGGATTGGAAAGCAGATAATCCGGTCTGCCATCGCCGTTAAAATCGGCCGCCCCGATCAATGCATAACCACTTGGAATCGTCGGCCCACTGGAGCTTGTGACGTGCGTTACTCCTGACAAATACCAGATCGCCGTTTGGCGCGTGCCGGGATTGAAGAGGAGATAATCCAGATGACCGTCGCGATTAAAATCCGCTGCGCCCACTATGCTATAACCAGCTGGAAGAATTGGCCCTAACGCGGCCCCGATGCGAACACTGTTGCTGAAATACCATATCACCGTCTGCCGTGTGGTGGGATCGTAAACGACCCAATCGGGCTTTCCGTCCTTATTAAAATCGCCTGTCGCCACGAGTTCCCAGCGACTGGAAACACTCGGCCCGGAGGCAGTGCCGATATGAACGTTCTTGTCCAGATACCACAGAGCCGTTTGGCGCGTAGCGGAGTTAAACAACAGGTAATCTGGATGACCGTCGCGATTAAAATCTGCTACGCTCGCCACTCGCCAAAGAGTCGGAAGAGTCGGGCCGTGCGCGGCGCCAATCAGCACATTGTTTTTCAGGTACCACTCTACCGTCTCCCCCGTGCTCCCATTGTAGAGAAGATAATCGGGCCTCCCGTCGTTGTTAAAGTCAGTTGGTGTTGGTGTTGGGGTCGCAACTATTACCTGGCCTCTCTCGTACAAGCTATGCTGAGTGCAATAGTACGGAAACGTACCCACCGTGTTGAACGTGTGAGTGAAAGTCGCTCCCTGGCTACGAACTCCAGAATCCCATATTCCGTTGACTGACGTTGTGCTGTGCCCGCTCGAAGCCCAAGTCCACTTCACCTGATCGCCAGGGTGGATCGTTACCGACGAAGGCACGAATATCTCCGGAAAATAACCGCAGGGGGGATGGCACACTCCGACCGCTACATTAAATGTCGCCGCGCTTGCTGGGTTGGGATAACCGACAAGAGAAACAGCCGTTGCTAAGAGTAGGACAAGACGCGAAGAACAGATTTTCATTGTAGCCCCGATTTTAATCTCTTTTTTCATAAACTAAGTTTCCTTTTTCTTGTTTTGGCCTTCCGTGATTCCTCATCGTGAGAAACTCATTTGTGGCCGTTCACTGATGTACTTGGCAGGATTTGGCGGTTCGTTACGCGGAAAGTTTGGAAAACGCAGATAACACGGATGCCACGAATGGATTTCTCGACTGGCGTCCGCGGCGGCGGACGCCCTATAATTGGACGCGCGATTCGGAGCGTCGGGTACGACAACTGCCAGACGCCCTACCTCTTTGTAATCCGCGTTATCCGTGCAATCCGTGGTTAATTCTCTTTCGGCGCTAACGAGGCGACAATTTTTTCGAAACAGGGGTCGCCGCGCGTCGCGTCATCGCCAAACGGTCGCATGCGGCCGCTACAGAAAACGGATTCTAATAGAACCGTCTTCGGCTCCGGTCCTGCAAGAATTTTCTGGAAACGCGGATTGGATCGCAGCGGATCCCATTCCCACCGTAGACGAAGATCAGCGAGCGTAATGTTATCGGGAAAATCCGAACACTCGACCGGACCGGGAGTGGAAAGCAGACGCTCGATCAGTGTGAGCTGGAGCCCGGCGACATCGGTCGCGCGCTGGATGAAATGAAACGCGCCGGAGCGATCCTTCTAAAAAGCAGCGATCTGTAGCCGGAGGCGCTGACTCCGGCAGCCGCGATCAGCGATCTCGGCTACAAATCTTTGTCGGCGATTAAACGGGTTTAGCGCGGATAGAACGCGCCAAACCCTCAAAGCCGGCCAGAAATCGAGTCTCGCCACAACAGCCGAAGAGCTTTACTACGGCACCCGTGTCGCCGTTCCCACACCTAATCCCCCCGTGACATCGCCTCCCGCAATTTCGGTGGTCCAAACCTGCTTTGCACCCGGTCCGACGTAGATGTTAAAGCTTGGGCCGTCCGTGATGGACAGCGTGCCCGTGCAGTCTGCTGCGACCGTATAGGTTCCTACCCCTCCGGTGACGTCGAAGATAATCGTGCCCCCGACGTTCACCGTGCCGAAGGTATTGAACGTCGTACCATCTCCGTTGAACCGGAGACCTTGCATAACGGCTTTCGGTACCAGGGTCCCACCGAAGTCTGTGTACCCGTCGAAGGTCCATATATACGAGCCCCTTAGCATGCCCACGCTGCAAACCTGCGCGTCGGCTGCCGCCCGCGCGGTATCGGACGTGCCCAGCGCCATCGCGGCGACCAGGCTGACCAACGCGCATGCCAAGAGTGAACAGCTTGCTATAGTCTTAACTAGTTTTGTCTTCATAGTTGTTATTTCTTTCTGTTTAAGTTGTGTTGTTTTGGCCTTTTTTGATTCCTCGTTATTGAGTTGTCATTTCAGGCCGTTCACTGAAGTACTTGGCAGGATTTGGCGGTTCGTTACGCGGAAAGTTTGGAAGACAGCGCGGATCACGCGGGATGAGGGCCGCCAGCTTTTTCGTAGTGAGCCGGGCCGCTAATTATGCGAACAGACGCCGAACCAACGTGACTCCATCCCTCAGCTGCTCGCGATCACGGTGCCTACGCGGTGCGACTAAAATCTCTTCGTTAGCTGGAGGTACCAGAACCGGCCTTTGACATCGGCAAGGGATGGGTCGTAGCCATTCCCGAAGGCGACGGCGGCGAACGGCGGATCGGAATCGAACACGTTTTGCATTCCAACGGTGATCGTCGTGCCATTCAACCAGGCCCGCCATCCACGCGCACCGTACTCGGCCGTTGAGGTGGGCAAGACACTTTTCTCCTTACCATCGGGCATCTTTATGTTCTTACCGCCATCCTTCGAATAACCAGCCACCTCTTGCTGAGCTACCTGCGCCCGTAAGTTAAACGTATAAGACGCGATCAGGTCGAGCGTCGTCCATTCCCGTATCTTGCGCGCAAGGGCAGGGCCCAAGAGAATATTGTCGTCTTGATACTGGCCGGTGTAGTGAACGGTCGCGCCAATATCAAAGCCGGCGAGCCAGGTGTCAGCCGGTCCGTCCCAGAACGCGCTGGCAAAGGCTCGAGTATGCGGCAGCGAGCCGGTTAAGGTCGGTAGAAATACATACGTACCCGAGATCCCAAATCGTTTAGTGTCGGGACTTATCTGAAGCTCGAACCGTGACAGGTAGGTCCCATTGAGGGTAAAGGTAAATCTGCCAAAATCGCCATGACCAAAACTCGAAGAATCGAGGACATAGATCGCTTCGTAGTCGAGACCTTCCACCACGGCGCCGGTGAGGTTTAAGGGTGGATTGATGATCTCTGTGATTGCGCCAGTTGTTGGATCACGAATTACATTGTGAAATAATTTTTCATGAGCGAGAATGAATTGGTCATCTGGCAACGCGGCAATTGATCGAAGGTCAATATGCCAAAAATCAGCGCTCAGGGTAAGACCTCTGATCCAGTTCGGACTGTAAACCGCTCCATAAGACCATTCGTAGGCAACCTCCGGCTTCAGGAGGGGGTTCCCGGGCAAGAGTAACCGAATCGAGGTGCCGTCGGGTGTCATCCCCGTTGGATCGTGAATACGGCCCGGACCAACACCGCCTGCGACGAGGAAAATCTCCGCCCCGGCCGGCGTAAGGTCAGGTAGTGTCGGCGCATGAAACCCTTCGCTATAAGAGCCACGTAAGGTGAGCGCGCCTATCCACTTGGGGTCAAGCGGCTGCCAGCGAACGGAAAATTTCGGCTTCTGCGCGTCAAACTGGGAATGTTCCGCAGGCAAGACGGAAGTCGCAGATGTGTTCTGGCTATACCATTCTTCGCGCTCGGCAATGTCGAACTCGAGACTATATGCTCCTGGCAACTTCCACGCCGGGCTGGTCACCGGAATACGCACTTCCTGATAGGTTCCCCAAACGTCCCGGTTTACCTTTGAGGCTTGGAAGTTAAAGGTACCGATCGCGTCAAAACTGGCGTTCAACGGGTCAGGATCGTTCCTCCACCTCTCCCCGCGATACTCGAGCCCAGCCGCGAAGGAGACCGGCCCGGCGGGAAGATTGAACAGATCGCCATCGAGATGGAAATAGGCCAACGGCAACTCAAACTGGCCGGATTTATGGAGGGTACGGTAGACCCGGCTGATTGCCGCCTGGGTGTTTCTACCTCGGTATCCAAGGAAGGGATTAAACGCTGTGGTCGGGTCCGTATCCAACAGCGCTTCGCGTAAACCCGCCGCGCTTACCGCACCACCAGTGACGGTTTCCTCGTCGTTCCGGGAATAACGGAACCCCAATTCCCAATTCCAATTCTTGAAGTAGTCGCCAAACTCTCCCATCTGACCGCGAACTCCGGCATCAAAGAGAATGTCGTGGAACGTAGTCTTGGCTGTAGCGCCCCCTGTGTCGTTAATGCCGCGGAAACCAACTCCGGTGGTGACAGCCGTTCCGTCGGTCAAATTCGCATCCGCGACGGTGAAAGGATTAAACGGATTTGCAATTGGCACACTGATGCCGCTAGGACTAAAGGGAGCACCGTTCGGTTGCTTGAATGGATCCGGGGAAAACCCAGTAGCCGCTCCGGCTAAATCAAAAAATGAACGGGTATATTTGAAGTCGGCAAACGCCGTTAAGTACTTGTCACAAATTTCGCGCGTAAAAGAGCCATAGAAACTCTGGCGATCCGCCGCTGGCATCGACGGCGTCACAGCCGCGAAGTTATAAAGCGCAAAGTTCCCGTCCGGGTAAGGGACGTTGTTGGTATAGTAAGGTGAAGTTGAGACGTTCGGGGCTGAATGCGGCGGCGGAGAGTTCCCACTAAAAAACAACTTCGGGATCAACCGAAAGCCTAATGGAGCCGCGGGGTTGCCTAACTGGCCGATGAAGCCGGGGAGATCCACACTGCGATTATCAAATCCGCCCCACGCAAGTTGGTTCGCGTTACTGGTAATGTTGCGGTCGCGACCGTAGATGGCGGCCCGATCGTAGGCATCGGCAATGATCACGATATCGGTCTTGTCGTCCGCCGTTCCGGTAATCATCCACGTCTCGAGCTCGCGCCCGTCATTGGAGGAGCCCAGGTTTGTATTGCCAATACTGCTTCCAATCTCCGAACCACGGAATTTGTGTTTCAAAAAGATATTGAACACACCGGTCACCGCATCGCTGCCATAAATGGCCGAGGCGCCATCCTTCAGGATGTCGATATGATCAATCATTGGGAAAGGAATGAGATTGATGTCCACTCCCGCGACGCCGGGCGAGGCACCTGCGCCGACCCCGCCGCCGCTACCAATTATTGCAGCGCGCTTTCCATCAATGAGAACCAGAGTTTCTTTGGGCAATAAGCCGCGCAGATTGGGTATGACGCTGCCATCCCCGCCACTAACGCCATTGGCGTTCTGGTTAATGGTCGAGCCCATCTGCTGCGGCAGCTTGATCAGCAAATCGGTTGCGTTGCGCGCGCCTAATTTTTCGATGTCTTCTGGGCGATAGGTATCCACAGGGTTCGGCCCTACTTCTTCGGCGGTTGGAATATTTGAGCCGGTAACAATTACTGGTTCCACAACGCCCTCCGTGGAAATTCCAGGTGTCGGCGAAGCATTCTGTGCGGAAACCGAGCAGGCGAGTAAAGCAAACAATCCGCCAACAGAAGCAGATACGAAGTGCGGTCGTTCGAGTCGCAGAATCGGATTTCTGGGCATTAGCTGACAGCCGTTGGCCAACGATGCCGCCGCTCGTAGAGCGGTAGCAAGCTAATTTGTAGCATTCCGCCTTATACGACCCCTTCTCCGGCGCCTTACGCTATTGGATAATCTGCGTCAGCTTCTACCGCTTGGGTCGTGCCTTTGCGACTCCGCTTGGATCCTATTTAGCGTGCCGCTTCCTTTGGTGCCAGTGAGGCGGCGATTTTCTCGAAGCGCGGATCGCCGCGCAACGGATCCCACAGCGGGCTCAAGCGCAAGTTGCCATAAGTGTGCTCGCCCGGAGTTCTGGTGAAGTCTTCAAGTTGCCCGAGCGCCAATTCGCGTTCGCCTGTCCAGGTACAGATGATGGCAAAGCACATCATTGCGTATGGCTCAGTATTTTCTTTGAAGCTGAGTCCCACGGCGGCTGTCATTACCGGAGCCGCGCCTGCCAGTTCCAGCGCGCGGCGGCCCTCGTTCAGTGCCTCTTCTTTTCTTCCCAAGCCTGCATCGATTAACCCGAGCTCAGAAAGTAGAACTATACTATCAGGGTGATCGCGGATCTCTTCCTCCTGTTGTGCGCGTGCCGTCATGAAAGCAGCGCGTGCAGAAGTTTCGTCGCCTTTCAAACGAGCGACTACACCCACCCAAAAGTCGCGCCCAAGTTTAGGAAGGCTCCATGATGGGTCGAGCGAATTCTTCTGGTCAAGCACCGCTGCAGCGCGGTCGGCGGCGTCCCAGTCGCGATCGTACAAAGCAAGATTGTAGCGCTGACCCGCCACAAATGGATCTTTCTCTGACCCAGGTTCATTGGTCAGGATTTTTTCAATTTCAGCGCGCCAGGGCCCTGTGTCCGCTCGCCGGTATACTTCGACGGAGGTGCGAAGAATCCGCCCTTCCCTGCTTGGATGAAGCGCAACGATGCGATCCATAATTTTCGCGTGCTCGTCATAGTCGTGCAACTCTAAGTAGGTCGACCCGAGGTTAATCAGGTAAGAAAGGTTTCGAGGATCGAGCTCACATGCGCGTTCGAGATTGTGTATGGCGTCAGCCCAGCGACGCTGACAGCGGTCCATCGAGCCAGCTAACTGGTAAACTTGCGCGTTATTGGGTAAACTCTGTTGCGCAAGAGCAAGTTCGGCACGGGCGCGGTCATAATCCAAATAGCCCTCAAAAAGATGCCACGCCAGCGCCACGTGCGCTTCCCCCGAATCCGGCCTCAACCGAAATGCAGAATCGATGGCCGACTTTGCCAGGGCCAAGCTCGCGGCGGTGTTTCCAATCGCGGCGGTGTTTCCAACCAAGTCGTGCGCAAAGGCTAGCTGGCAATACGCGAGAAAGAAGTTAGGATCACGAGCGACTGCCTTATTAAGGAGGTCCACGGCCTCGGAAAGGCTCTTCTCCAGATCATTAACCGGGCCTTCGGGCACCTGGACATTGTAAATCATGGAGATAGCTCGGACATAAAATTCATAGGCGACTAAGTCCTTAGTTGGTTGTTCTTCAACAGACGCCTTTTCACTGGCTGACAGCTTGGCGTGAAGGCGCTCGGCAACTTTTTGCGCAATCTCAGCTTGAATTGCGAATAAATCGTTCAGGTCGCGGTCGTATTCCTCAGCCCAAACGTGGGTGTCGGTGCGCGTGTCGATTAACTGCGCATTCAAGTGAATCCGATCACCGCTCCTACGCGCGCTTCCCTCGAGCACGTGCGATACGCGAAGCGCATCGCCGATCTGGCGCACATTGCGTTTGCCGCGGTATTCCATCACGCTGTTGCGGCTGATGACTTTGAGATCGGCGATCTTGGCCAGCTTGGTCAAAATGTCATCCTGCACACCATCGGCGAACGCCGCGTGTTCCTTCTCGTCGCCTAGGTTTTCAAACGGCAGAACGGCGATTCCGGTTGTTACTGGTTGCCGGATAAATTCACTCTTCCAAGTGATCCAGGCGGCGGCCGCAGCCAAAGCAACCAGAGATGCCGCCAAAAGCGCGCTGGTTGGATTGCGCCGCACCCATTTCGTCCCTCTCGCGAAAATTCCAGTATGTCGGGCCTGGATCGGTTCATGTTTTAGCCACCGTTCTAGATCTTCGGCCAGCGCAAGAGCGGAAGGGTACCGCCGCTTGGGATCTTTCTCGAGGCATTTGAGGCAGATCGTGCTGAGATCGCGATCGATTCTCGGATTTAAAAGTCGCGGTTGTTTCGGCTCAGTATCCAAGAGTAGCTTGATCGTCTCGTAAGTTGCTCCACCCGCAAACGGCGGCTGACCAGTTAGAAGCTGGTAAAGCACTGCGCCAAGTGCATAAACATCTGTAACGCTACTGATAGCCGCGTTGTGTCCCATCGCTTGTTCCGGCGCCATGTAACTGGGCGTGCCAAGAACGTCCAGCGTATGCGTGACACTGCTTTCAGATTCAACCAGTCGCGCAAGGCCAAAATCCGTCAGATGAGGTTCGCCATTTGCATCAAGCAGAATGTTTCCCGGTTTGATGTCGCGATGAAGAATGCCGTGTTCGTGCGCGTAATGCACAGTGCGCGCTACCTTCGCGATCAATTCCACCGCCCGCCGAATCGGCATCGGCTCGCGCCTGGCCACGTCGTCGAGTTGTCCGCCTTCGACGAACTTCATGCTGAAGTAGCACGAGCCGTCGCGCTCGCCGACTTCGTGGATCGGAACAATACCGGGATGCTCCAAACGCGCGGCAGCCTCTGCTTCAAGGCGAAAACGTTTCAGGTGCGCTTTGCTCGCCCACTGACCAAGGCGAATGACTTTTAAGGCGACTGTGCGATTGAGACTTTTCTGCCGCGCACGAAACACGACGCCCTGACCCCCGCGACCAACTTCTTCCAGCAATTCGTAATCGTCCAACTCTCCCAGCAATTCGACCGCGCGCGTTGCTTTTGGGGACGCGGGCTTATCCGCATGGCCGGGGTCATCCGCCTTCGCCGAGGCTTCGGCGGACGAGTCGCCCCCGGCTACAGCGGCCGGCAAAGTGCCGATCGCGGCTTCCAGGACGCAGCCGGTACAAAGTCCTTCGGGTGCATCGGAAAAGATTTTCGCGCCGCAATTGCGGCAAATTCTGATTACTCTAATCATTACCGGAATGTCGCCTGCGCACTCCCCCTCTTGTACTTTGCAAATTTCCGCCATACGTTACGCAGATACGAATTTCACGAATTTACACGAACTCAGACGCGAAGTGCCTGAATTCGCCCCGATCGAGACGAATTTTAGCAATTTGCACCAATTGCCCCAAGCCTTCGAAGCCTTCGTGATAATTCGTGTAATTGGTGTCTCCTAAAAAGTCGTGTAATTCGTGTCGAGCCTTCGTGTAATTCATGTCTACGCTCGGACTACCGCGATGAGATGGCGCAACTCGTCTTCGATATCGCCGGGCGTCGCAACTGTGTGAGCAATTTCCTCTCGCAATAATGATTGGTAGCGCTGCCGAAATCGGTAAAACGCCTGGCGAACCGCATTTTCAGTCATGCCCAATTGCGCAGCAACATCCTTCTGAGAGGGTGCGTCTGGTTCGCCCGGCAGCAATTCCTTTAGCGAATCAAACAAAGCGGCGTTGCCTGCCTTCCGATATTCATCTTTTAACAGGTTGAGCACGCGTTCCAGCACCGTCGAAGCCCAGCGGCGTTCGTAAATCAGCTCGGCAGTCACTGGGTCCGCTGGTTCCATCTCGACCCGCTGGTCGGCCCGCAGTTCTTCCAGCGGGATGAGCCGCTGCCCTTTTCCTCGCTTAATCGCCATTCCGCGACGCCGTTCGTCGGCCAGAAAATATTTCAGCGCTCCAAGCAGGTAAGAACGAAGTCGCCCCTGTTCCTTGCGGACAGCGTCCAGATTTCTGTGCTCCAATAACGACGCAAAAAAACCCTGAGTAAGGTCCTCTGCGTCCGTTGGCCCAACGCCTTGTCGCCTGACGAAGCTATAAATGGGCCGCCAATACGTGCGGCAAAGCTTTTCAAGCGCTTCTTGTGCGGCGGGCGAGTCATCCTGCGCGGTCAACACCACGCTCCAATGCGTGGTGGCAAATGCGGCCGCGTCGTGGTGCGCGCTTCCGCCAAGCCCAGTCAGTGACGTTACCTGATCATCAGCAGGCACGTTGCCATCCAAGTGAAAAACCGCGCGAAAATCAAGCCTGCCTTGTTTCAGGTAGCGGCTGCTCTTGTCATCGTGAATGAGTGCGTGAATCTTATCGCTCCGTGGCT
>Ga0193751_1002715_pt1 | contig 10659 bp, 12 predicted proteins | sample L1c2metaG_FD_143050 | JGI IMG/M metagenome (GOLD analysis project Ga0193751, IMG submission 143050) | Soil microbial communities from a riparian zone of the East river system, Colorado, United States - L1c2 | ecosystem: Environmental > Terrestrial > Soil > Riparian zone | place: USA: East River...
CGTCGGACCTCGCACCCGCGTGATCGAGCTGAAGGGGCGCATGCTCCTCCCCGCGTTTCACGATTCACACGTACACCCGGTTACCGCCGGCATGCGCCTGAGCGAGTGCGGGCTCGACGACCTCACGACGCCAGCCGAGATCGCCGACTCGATCGCGAGGTGCGCGAAGGCGCATCCGAGCGACGCGTGGTTCCTCGGCCACGGGTGGCAGCTCCCCGTCTTTCCTCATGCGAATCCCGGCCGCGCGCTGCTCGACAGGCTCATCCCCGATCGTCCGGCGTACGTGCGAGCGGCCGACGGACATTCCGCGTGGGTGAACTCGCGCGCCCTCGCGCTCGCGCACGTGACCGCGCGCACACCAGACCCGCCCGACGGCCGTATCGAGCGTGACGCGGCAGGAAATCCGTCCGGCACGCTGCGCGAAGGGGCGGCGGATCTCATCGAGAAACTCCTCCCGCGCGTCACGGCCGAGCGACGCGTGGAAGGTCTCGTGCGCGCGATTCGATACGCGAACTCGCTGGGCATCGTCGAGCTGCAGGAGGCGAGCGCCGACAGCGACATTCTCGTCGCCTACCAGACGCTCGACAGGCGCGATTCGCTGAATGCGCGCGTGGTGGCATCGATTTACGTCGATCCAGCCGCCGGCGTGTCGCAGCTCCCGCGCATGATTCGCCTGGCGTGATCGAGTCGCACACGGCCGCGCTCCTCGAGCCCTATCTGGGTACGCACGATCGCGGCCCCGCGAACCTGACTCCCGCGGGCTTCGACTCCCTCGCGATCGCGCTCGACAAGAACGGCTTTCAGATCCACGTGCACGCCATAGGCGACCGCGCAGTGCGCATGGCGCTCGATGCGATCGAGGCGGCGCAGCGCGCGAATGGCGCGCACGATGCGCGCGACCACATCGCGCATCTCGAGATGATCGACACGCTCGACCTGCCTCGTTTCAAATCGCTCGGCGTGTTCGCGAACTTCCAGGCGCTGTGGGCGTTCCGCGATAGCTACATCAGGGAGCTGACCGAGCCCGTGCTCGGCCCCGAGCGCTCGAGCCGACTCTACCCCCTCGGCAGCGTCGTTGCGGCCGGCGGTACGATCGTTGGTGGAAGTGACTGGGGTGTGTCATCGCTCAATCCGCTCGAAGCAATACAGGTGGGCGTCACGCGCTGCGATCCGGCGGCCGTGTCGTGTAGCGCATGGCTGCCCCGCGAGCGTGTTTCCCTCGACCGCATGATCGCCGCGTACACGATCCAGGGAGCGCGGCTCGCCTTCGACGAGAAGATCTCCGGCTCGATCACCACGGGCAAGGCAGCGGACCTGGTGGTGCTCGATCGCGATCTGTTCGCGATCAAGCCCGACCAGATATCGAAGGCTCACGTGCTGCTCACCCTCCTCGACGGACACGACGTCTATCGCGATGCAAGCTTCCGCTGAAGCGGTGAGGAGCGACCCGTACGCGGCGCTGCGCTATTCGGACTACCGCTACTTCCTCGCGGGGCGGCTGGCGGCGAGCATGGGCTCGCAGATGATCGATGTCGCCATCGGATGGGAGCTCTACGAGCGCACGGGTCGCGTGGGGCTCGTCCAGGTGGTCCCGATCATCCTGCTCGCGCTCCCCGCCGGCCACGTGGCCGATCGCTTCGATCGGAAACGCGTCGCGCTGTTGTCCCTGCTCGTCCTCATCGCCGCCTCGCTCGCCCTCGCGGCGATCTCGTTTACCGTCGCGCCGATTCCACTCATCTATCTCACGTTGTTCGTCATCGGCGTCGCGCTCGCCTTTCATCGCCCCGCCATTGCCGCGCTGCTCCCACAGCTCGTGCCCGCGGACAGGTTCGCGAACGCGGTGACGTGGAACAGCGTGGGCTGGCAGCTCGCGAGCGTGGTCGGGCCCGCGCTCGGCGGCTTGATCATCGCCTGGCGGCACCATGCGGGGATCGTCTACGTCATCGACGCGGCGCTCATGATGGTATTCGTCATCTGCCTCACGCAGATTCGCGGACGACAGGTGGCGCGCGCGCGCAAGGCGGTGACGATGCAGACGCTCCTCGGCGGCGTGCGCTTCGTGTGGCACACGAAGGTGATTCTCGCCGCGATCACGCTCGATTTGTTCGCCGTGCTCTTCGGCGGCGCGACGACGCTGCTCCCCGTGTTCGCGAAGGATATTCTGCACGTGGGCGCCGAGGGCTTTGGCTGGCTGCGCGCGGCGCCATCGATCGGGGCGGTGCTCGTCGCCATTCTCCTGCTGGGCCGGCCACCCATGCGTCGCGCGGGGCGATCGTTGCTGATAGCGGTCGCGGGCTTCGGCATCGCAACGATCGTCTTCGGGCTTTCGCGCTCCTTCCCGCTCTCGCTCGTGATGCTGGTGCTGGCGGGCGGATTGGATATGATCAGTGTCGTGGTGCGGCAAACGCTCGTGCAGCTCCGCACTCCCGATGAGATGCGCGGACGGGTATCCGCCGTGAATAGCGTGTTCATCGATACATCGAATGAGCTTGGCGGATTCGAGTCGGGCGCAAGCGCAGCGCTGCTCGGTCCGGTGGTATCCGTGGTGGGCGGCGGCATCGTGACGGTGCTCGTGGTGAGCGCCGTCGCGATTGCGTGGCCCGAGCTGCGCAGCATGCGAGGGCTCGCCGAGGATCTTCCGAAATCATCTTCACCAGTCGAGGAACCATGAAATTCATCTTGCGCATGGTGGTGACCGCGATCGCTCTTTGGGCCGCGACGCGACTCGTCTCGGGAATCACCTTCCAGGGCAACTGGCTCGGCCTCGCCGGAGTTGCGCTCGTGTTCGGCGTGCTGAATTCCTTTGTGCGACCAGTGCTGACCTTTCTTGCATTTCCGCTTTTGATCCTCACCCTCGGCCTCTTCACCTTCGTGCTGAACGCGGTGATGCTGCTGCTCACGAGCGCTGTCGCCTCGAAATTCGGCATCGACTTTCACGTGGCCGGCTTCCGCGCCGCGTTTTGGGGTGCAATCGTCGTCGGGATCGTGAGCTTTCTGCTCTCGATGTTCGTGCCGGACGAAGAACGGGAAATCGCGCGCGGCTGACCGTGTGGGGCGCGTGGCTCACTACGTGCGTTTACGCGATTCATGACAACCAGGCTGGACGACCAGGACCGCCGCGCGACCGAGCGACCGGGCAGCTCCGGGAAGAAAAAAAGCGGCCGCGGCATCAGCAACTTCCTCGGCGAGCTCGGCCCCGGGCTCGTCACCGGAGCCGCGGACGACGATCCATCGGGCATCTCCACCTACTCGCAGGCTGGCGCCGCCTTCGGCTACGGTCTGCTGTGGACGGCGCTCCTGAGCTTTCCGCTCATGGTCGCGGTGCAGCTCATGTGCGCGCGGCTCGGCCTCGTGACGAGGCGTGGGCTCGCGTCCGTTCTGCGAAAGTACTATCCGCCGTGGCTGCTCTGGTTCGCGTGCATCCTGCTATTGGTCGGGAACACGATCAATATCGCGGCGGATCTCTCGGGAATGGCTGCCGGCGCCGAGCTGCTGACTCACATCAAGCGCGGCTACTTCGTGCCGGTGTTCGCGGTCGTCATTCTGCTCTTTCTCATGTTCGGCTCGTACGCGGTGCTCCTGAGGATCTTCAAATGGCTTACGCTCATACTCTTCGCATACGTCATCGCGGCGTTCCTCGCGAAGCCCGCCTGGAGCGACGTGCTGAAGGGATCGCTGCTTCCTGAGATCACGTTCACGAAGGAGTACCTCTTTACCTTCGTCGCCATCCTCGGGACGACCATCAGTCCCTATCTCTTTTTCTGGCAGGCGGCGCAGGAGGTCGAGGCGGACGAGGCGCTGCACCACGAGCTGGGCGATCGGCCGCGCCGCGCCCTCGAGCGCGAGCTTCGCAGCGCGCGGACGGACGTTGTGACGGGAATGCTCGTCTCGAACGTCGTGATGTATTTCATCATCCTGACGGCGGGGGCGACCCTGCACATGCACGGGCAGACCAACGTGCAGACCGCGGCCGAGGCGGCGAAGGCGCTCGAGCCCGTGGCGGGGAAGGCAGCCGCGTTTCTCTTCACGCTCGGCCTCGTGGGTACCGGTCTCCTCGGAGTTCCCGTGCTCGCGGGCTCCGCAGCATACGCGGTGGCGGAAGGTGCAGGATGGCAGCGCGGCATGGATGCGCTGCCACACCAGGCGCGCAACTTCTACATGGTGATCGCGGCCTCGATGCTGATCGGAGTGGGGCTGACGTTCACACCTATCGATCCGATCAGTCTGCTGCTCTGGTCGGCCGTGATCAATGGCCTCCTCGCACCGCCGCTCATCATCATCGTGATGGTGATCTGCAACAACAAGAAAGTGATGGGAAGCTTTCGCAACGGCATGTCGCTCAACGCGTTCGGCGGGCTCGCGGGGGTGATCATGCTGGGCTCCGCGCTGGCGCTCATCGGGAGCTGGTTTGGCTTGATCAGATAGCGGCGCGCAGCGCGCGCACCGCGATTCCGCCGTTCTTGGTGGTCAGAATCTTGTCCATCGTGCCGCCGATCTGGCTGTCGAGTCGCGGATCGGCGGATAGCACCGTCAGCCGCCAGCCCGGAAAGCGCTCGCGAACGATGGTCCCGAGCTGCGCATAAAGATTTCGCAGCGCGTCGCGGTCGCCCACGCGCACACCGTAGGGCGGATTCGTGACGATCGCTCCCGCCGCAACCCCAGCGGGCGGCGCGATGCGCGAGATGACCTTCTCCTCGAACGAGATGTCCGCCGCCACGCCCGCGCGCGCGGCATTCTCGCGCGATGCGGCGATCGCGCCGGCGTCGCGATCGGAGCCGAAGATGGGCGCGGGAGCGGCGGGGAGAATCTGCGCGCGGGCTTCGTCCACCACCTTCTTCCATGTCGGCTCGTGAAAGCCCGGCCACTTCATGAATGCGAACGTGCGCGACAACCCCGGCGGGATGCGGCGCGCGATCAGCGCGGCCTCGATCGGAATCGTCCCGGCACCGCAGAGCGGATCGACCAGCGGCGTGTCCCGATCCCATCCACTCGCGAGCAGCAGCGCGGCTCCCAGCGTCTCGCGCAGCGGAGCCTTCGCAGTCGCGAGCCGGTAGCCCCGGCGATGGAGGAGCGCCCCCGAGCTGTCGATGCTCACCGTGCACTGATCGCGAAAGAGGCGAACGATGACGAGCGGCGTGTCGCCGGACTCGTCGTCATCCTCTCCGCCACTCGTCACCGTGGGCGCGATGCCGGTCGACTTCTCCATCGCTTCGGCGATGCGCTGCGCGACTGCGCCCGTGTGGTAGAGTCGCGACTTGCTCGTGGACACGCGGAGGCGCACCTCCTGCCCGCCGTCGATGAAGCGGCTCCACGCGAGCGTTCGCGCGTGGCGCTCGAGCTCATCGAACAGGCGCGCGTGGAAATCGCCGACGCGCGCGATCACACGCGTCGCGGTGCGCAACCAGAGGTTCGCGCGAAAGAGGGCGCTCGATCCACCGGAGAACGCGACGCCGCCTATGTCGCGCTTGCCGACCTCGAGTCCGAGCGATCGCATCTCCGCCTCGAGCACGTCCTCGAGCCCTGGCGCGCAGATCGCGAACAGCTCGAAGCGTTCGGCCCGCGGCGCGGGCTTCGATGGGGCACCGCGGGGCGCGCCGCGCGGCGCGCGCGCCCGCGACTTAGCGGCCACCGGTTTTCCCGAGCAGTGGCAGCTCGAGGCTCTGCCAGAGATACCATGACCCTACCGAGCGATACGGTGCCCAGGCCTTCGCGAGCGCCTGCATGCGCTTGGCCGTCGGATCCTTGCGCAATTTGTACGCGCGACGGAAGGCATTGCGGATGCCGAGATCGAGCACCGGCAGAATGTCCGGGCGGCCGAGCCTGAACATCAGGAACATCTGCGCGGTCCAGACGCCGATCCCCTTCACGCGCGTGAGTGCTTCGATGACCTCGTCGTCGGTCATCTCGTGCAGCTTCGCCATCGGGAGCTCGCCGTCCTGCACGTGGCGCGCGAGGTCGCGAATGTAGACGATCTTCTGTCGAGAGAGCCCTGCTGCGCGCAGCGCCGGATCATCCAGCGCGAGCCAGTGCTCGGGTTGCGGATTTGCAACTCCCACCAGCGCGATCAGGCGCCCGTGAATCGTCGACGCCGCCGACGTCGACAGCTGCTGCGACACGATCGAGCGCACGAGCGCGTCGAGATGCGAGCCGTACGCGCGACTTCCGAACCGGTTCGGCCCCACGCGCTCGATGATGCTCGCGAGCACCGGGTCCGCGCGCTCCAGATGGCGCACGGCCGCGCGTTGCCACAGCGCGTGCGGCACGAGCGCGCTTTTGCGAGAGCCTTTTGCCTTGGTCACGCGCGAAACTTACCGCATCGGTGACGTCTTCGTCTGGCGCAAGCCGCCACGCACGTTCATCCTACGATGATGCGCAAGCTCATCGCCTATTTTCTGCGCGGGCTCGTGATCACCGCGCCCGTCGCCGTCACGCTCTGGGTGTGCTGGACTCTCTTTCAGCGCATCGATGGGCTGCTTGCCCTGCCGATTCCGGGCGCGGGATTCATCGTCACGATCGTCGCGATCACGCTCGTGGGAGCAGTCGGGTCATCGCTCGTGACGGCGGGGCTCGTGTCAGTCATCGAGAGCAGTATCGAGAAGCTGCCCTTCGTGCGCCTCGTCTACTCGTCGACGCGCGATCTGCTCAACGCATTCGTGGGAGAGAAGCGGCGCTTCGACATTCCCGTCACCGTGACGCTCGTTCCCGGCAGCGGAGTGAAGATGATCGGCTTCGTCACGCGCGAATCACTCGACATCTTCGGCATTCCGGGATACGTCGCGGTCTATGTCCCGCAGGCGTACGCCTTTGCCGGACACCTGTTGCTCGTCCCCGCGCTCCAGGTCGAGCCGCTGGCGGGCGAGAGCGCGGACCTCATGGCGTTCGTGGTGTCCGGCGGCGTCGCCGATGGCGCGCGGCGCGATTCGCGTCCGGTCAGGGCCGAACCAGGCTAGGCCGCCGGCAGCGGCGCAACCGCGCCTCCGAGCTCGCGCGACATGACCTCCAGATCGAAGCCCTCTTTCCGAATGCGCAGGTCGTAGTAGAGCAGCGTCGAAACGACGGCGAGCAGCGGATAGATCGGGATGATCAGAATCGCGCTCAGAATTCCCGTGAGCGTGTTGGATAACAGCATCGCGCCGATCAGGTTGGCAATCACCGCGATCACCAGGTAGAGCAACCACGCGAGGCCGAGCGAAAGGAAAATGTGCCACGCGCTGTCCTTCGAGAGCTGCCACGTGCGAGAGAGGGCGGAGATCGGCCCCAAGTTCTCGAGCAACACTGCGTTCGCCACCGCGAACGTGCGCAAGGCAACGTAAATCGTCCACCACAGCACGAACGGCACGAGCAGGACGAAAACGAGAGTGAGTCCCGCACTCGACTTTCCGAGCGCCATCGTCGGAATGACAATGGCCGCGATCATCCCCAGCGCGACGAAGATCATGAAGATCAAGGCGTATCGCAGCAGAACCGCGCCGATCACGGAGAAGAGCCTGTTTGCTCCGGTCGTGAGTGCGCGCGCCAGATCGACTTTCCCCTCCAGGTAGCCTTCGGAGGCGGCGACGATGAGCACCGCGTCCGCGATCGCGATGCAAAATGCGCTCAAGGCAATCGCGCCGAACGCCGCGCCGCGATTCGAAATCAACGTGGTTGGGTCGCTCAGTTTGTCCCGCATGATGATGCGCAGGAACACGCCCGGCGCCATCGCGATGGCGCTCACCGTGAGCAGCTGCGGGTAGAAGCGCCGCAACAGCTGAAAGCTGGCGTCGACCAGCTCGGTGGCGCGGCGCGAACGGATCTCGAAGGCAGCCAGAAAGCCTCAATGGGAGAGAGAAAGATCGTCTCCGCGTCCGCCGGAGCCCGTCCACATTGGGTGCGGCGCGGGGCGGACGCAAGACGTCCGCTCCCGCTGCCCCCGGCGGCTAGGCCAACGCCGCGTCCAGATCGATCTTCACGTTCCCCTTCAGCGCCTTCGACACGGGGCATCCGTCTTTTGTCGCCTGCGCGATCTTCACGAAAGCGTCGTTCGAGATCCCCGGGACGGTCGCCCGCACGACGAGCTTCATCGTCGTGATCGCGAACCCATCCGGCACCTTGTCGATGGTGCATGCGGCCTTCGTCTCGATCTTCGTCGGCGGCGATCCCGCCTGCTCGAGTCCCACGCTCAACGCCATGCTGAAGCAGGCAGCCTCGGCCGCCGCCAGCAGCTCCTCGGGATTCGTCCCCGGCTCCTCGCCAAAGCGCGTCCCGAACGAGTAGGTGCCACCGATTTTCCCGCTCGCGCCGGAAAAGCTTCCCTTTCCCTTTTGCAGGCCGCCTTCCCAGACGGCCGATGCGTTACGTGTCGGCATGCTCTGCTCCGGATTGAATGACGCGCCCATTCGTCCCCGCGCGTTGTGAAGGCTAGCCGCGAGCATTCCCTCGGCCAACGCCCGCTCCCCGCACACATCGAGCCCGGTTAGTCTTCACCATGACCGACGAACACGCCTCGCTCCCCGTTCCGCCGAGCATCGATCGTGTGCTGAAGCAATTTCGCACATTCGGGCGTGAGGAGAAAATGCAGGCGCTTCTCTCGTACGCGAAGAGACTCGAGCCGCTGCCCGAGCGATACGAGGCGATCGACCGGACGAACTTCATCATCCCCGAATGCCAGACTCGCGTCGACATCTTTCCCGAGTATCGCGACGGCAAGCTCCATTTTTTCGCCGACGTGAACATTCGCCAGTCGCCGACGATCGCCGCCTTTCTCTCGATCCTGTTCACTGCCATCAACGATCAGCCGCCGGCTACCACGCTCGCCATCCCGCCCGATTTCGTTCGCACCATGATGGAGAACATCGGGCTCGGCGCGCGCGAGACCGGACTCACGGCGATGGTCGCGCGCGTCAAGAGCTACGCCGCCAACGCCGACCGCTTCGCCGCGTGACACGACCTTACTTCCCCCATCGGTGACCAGCATGGCGACTCGACCGCAGAACTTTGAGAACCACACGCGCTACTTCCCGCGCTTCCATTTCATGGCGGCGCCGTTGCTCGCGCTCTTTCTCCTCTATTCGCTCTACGCGCTCGTTCGCGCGCCCTCGCTCGCGACGGCCGCCGGCGTCGTGCTCGCCGCGGGAGTGAACGCGGCCCTCTACGCGACGCGCACGATGATCCTGAGCGTGCAAGACCGCGTGATTCGCCTCGAAATGACGTTGCGCCTCGAGCGCCTCCTTGGCGCCGCGGCCGCGGCAGATGCGCTCGCGAGCCTGACCGTGGGCAAGTTGGTCGCGCTGCGCTTCGCGTCGGACGCCGAGCTCCCCGCTCTCATCACACGCGTGCGCTCCAACGAGCTCGCGACAGGCCGCGAAGTGAAACGAGCCATCCGCGAGTGGCAGCCCGACCACCTGCGCGCGTGAGCTTCGCCAGCGAGGCCGAGCTGGAGGAGGCACTCTCCGCGCCGTCGCCCGCTCTGCTCGACGCGCTGCGTACCACGCCGGGCGACATTCTCGTCCTCGGCGCGGCGGGAAAAATGGGACCCACGCTCGCGCGCATGGCGAGGCGCGCCGTCGATGCGCTGGGGCGCCGCGATCGCGTAATCGCGGCGTCGCGCTTCTCGTCCGCGAAGGCGGAACAGTCGCTGCGCGCCGCGGGGATCGAGACCATCAAGTGCAATCTGCTCGACCGCGCGGCCGTCACCGCGCTTCCCGATGCGCCGAACGTGATCTTCATGGCGGGCCAGAAGTTCGGCACGCGCGACGCGCCCTCGTCCACGTGGGCGATGAACGTGGTGCTCCCGTCGATCGCGGCCGAGCGCTATGAGACATCCAGGATCGTCGCGTTCTCGACCGGAAACGTCTACGCACTGAGCCCGGTACGCGACGGCGGCTCGCGCGAGGGCGACGCGCCGGCGCCCGTCGGCGAATACGCCATGAGCTGTCTCGGGCGCGAGCGCGTATTCGAGGATGCGGCTGCGCGACGCGAGACGCAGGTCGCCATCGTGCGCCTCAACTACGCGGTCGACCTCCGGTACGGCGTGCTCGTCGACATCGCGTCGCGCGTCCTGCGCGGCGATCCCGTCGACCTGCGAATGGGCCACGTCAACGTCATCTGGCAGGGCGACGCGAATGACTGGGCGCTCCGATGCCTCGCGCACGCGAGCGCGACGCGTCCCTTCATCGTGAACGTCACCGGCCGTGAGACGCTTGCCGTGCGCGAGATCGCCGCCCTCTTCGGGGCGATGTTCGGTCGCGCTCCCATCTTTACCGGAGCCGAGGCGCCCGACGCGCTGCTCAGCAACGCAACGCTCGCGCATTCGCTGTTCGGCCCACCGTCGGTGTCGACCGCCACGCTGCTCGAATGGGTCGCGAGCTGGCTGCTGGCGGGACATCCACTGCTCGGCAAGCCGACCCACTTCGAAGAGCGCACGGGCGCGTTCTGAGCGTGACCGACATCCGGAGCCACCTCGCGCGCGGGCAGGTGATTCCCGCGCACCCGCTCGCCCTCACCGCCGCGCGCACGCTCGACGAGCGTCACCAGCGCGCACTCACGCGCTACTACGTGGCTGCGGGCGCGGGCGGGATCGCAGTGGGCGTGCACACCACGCAGTTCCAGATTCGCGATCGAAAGCACGGGCTTCTCGCACCGGTGCTCGCTCTCGCCGCGGAGACCGCCGCGGCGTCGCTG
>Ga0193751_1002716_pt1 | contig 10659 bp, 5 predicted proteins | sample L1c2metaG_FD_143050 | JGI IMG/M metagenome (GOLD analysis project Ga0193751, IMG submission 143050) | Soil microbial communities from a riparian zone of the East river system, Colorado, United States - L1c2 | ecosystem: Environmental > Terrestrial > Soil > Riparian zone | place: USA: East River...
ACCGGGCGGGGGGGAGGTGACCCTATACGGAAACCTCGACGTTTCGTTCGATGAGACGACCAAGGGCCTGAAAAGTGATTATGGAGCCAATGGCGGCATGCCGGTCGGAAAACTAGGCTGGCAGCCGTCGATCGCAACCAACTTGTCGTACATCGGGCTGCGCGGCGATCATCCCATTCAACCGAATCTCGATTTTGTCTGGCAGCTCGAGGCAGGCGTCGACATCTCCGCAACGCCGGGAACCAAGAACACGAACTCGAACACCAGCGATGCCGTCAATGGCGCGCTATTTTCGCGGAACAGCTTTATCGGGATGTCCGGGCAGAGCTGGGGCGCGGTCATGATCGGCAAGTCGGAAACACCCTACAAGACTTCCACGGATCGGCTGAATCCATTCTCCGGGATGCTTGGCGACTACCGCGTCATTATCGGCAATACCGGCGGCGACAATCGGGTCGAATTCGGCTTGCGTGCGCCTCATGCCATCTGGTACGAATCTCCGAACTGGAACGGTGTCTCGTTCAAGGCGATGTACGGACCCGGGCAAAACCGCTCCGATGACAGCAGTCTCGTTGCTTCTGCGGAGCCGGATTGCGCGGGTGGAAACATCCCCGGAAGCGGCGCGCTCCCTCCGTCGTGCAACGACGGCTCGTTTGGAAATCTGTACAGCGTCAATGTCGCTTATCTGCAGGGCCCGCTATACCTAACCGCCGCTTACGAAATGCATAGGAACGTCAATCGCACGAGCGATCTGCCGAATCTCGATCCCCGGGACGTCGGCGACGAAAGCGCGTACAAGATCGGCGGGCAATACACGTTTCCTTCCAAAACCACGGTGAACGCGCTTTGGGAAAGGACGAAGAGAAAGGTTCCTTCGGATCTCGAGTTCCAGAATGAGCGAACTCGCAACAATGCGACATGGCTGGCTTTGACGCAGGTGCTGACCGAAGCGGACAACATCAGCTTCGGTTGGGCGCACGCGGGCAAGACTCCGGGCGACCCCGGCCAGCACAACACGCCTGGCGGGGCAAATCCCGACAACTCGGCCAATATGCTCACGGCTGCCTGGAGGCATGCGCTGGACAAGTCGACTACCCTGTATGCCGACTATGCGACAACGCGCAACCACGCCGACGCGCACTACGATCTCGGCGCGGGGGGCCACGGCGTCACCACCGACTGTCACGATTCCAGCGTGCTCGCTGCGTTCGATCCCACGACGGGAGCCGTCACAGGCGACGGGCCGCACTGCTTCGCAGGCGGCAAGCTGCAGGGCTTTTCGGTCGGCCTGAAGTGGGTTTTCTAGAAACTCGCGTCGACCAGCGCCTTGAAAAAAGCCCGCTTTGGCGGGCTTTTTTTGCACTTGTTTTCTCCATGCGTCATGCCGCTTGCGCGACATCTGCAGGAAGAGCAGAGGTAGATAAGGTAATATCCGCGCGGTCGGCTAAGTTTTCAAAATCCGGTCATTTTGAGGGGCTAATGTAGGTATGTGATGGTTGTCAGTCTATATCCTACACAAGTCATGTAAAAAAATCCGACGTCTAAATCCGAATCCGGCCGATTTACATCATTGGGATTTTTGGACAAAATAGCCTGCTTTTCCGACTTGTCTCCCACGACCAACATCCAGGCGGTTTCGATGCATCTCTTTCGCCCCGATCTCGATGATACCCGGTGGTCGCCGCGATTAATACGACTGTCCCTTCGTCTCATACGCCCTCGACAGCAACGGCGCTTGGTGATGTGTGGAGGCGTGCTTGCATAGGCTCGTGCGCGAAAGCATTCGTGGCGTCGGGGTCTTTCAGCTGGCGGTGGAACTCGGCTGGGTGACCGCCGCGATCGTTCTGGCGGGAATCCTTGGCAATCCGCATTGGACGCCGTCCTGGAAAACGCTCACATCGGCCATTTCGTTCGTTTTGCTGCTGCTCTGCTTTAACACGGCATTCGGCTTCTACCGCCGCGGACGCCGCATACCCTGGCATGAGCACATTCCCCGAGCGGTACTGCTGCTCTGTGTCGAGTTTCCCCTCGCCTACATCGGTGCCAAGGTGCTGTTGGGGGGCGGTTTCTTTCCACAGGGAATCGGCTTCGCAGTGCTCTACGCGATTTGCGCGCTCACGGTATTGCGGCACCTCGGCGAGTGGCTGCTCGCTCGCGCGCTCCTGCCGCGCCGCGTTCTCGTGCTCGGAACGGGCCCGGAAGCGCGCTCCGTGGAAACATCGATCGCAGCGACCGATCCACGCGGCCTCGATCTCATCGGCTTTTGTGCGCTCGGCCACGAGAAGGAAATCGCCGTCGCGGCCAATCGCATCGTTGCGACCAGTGCATCGATCAGAGAAGCGGTCAAGCGCCGCAACATCGATGAAATCGTCGTTGCGGTCGCGGAGCAGCGCGGGGGCGTGCTGCCCATGGACGCGTTATTGGATTGCCGGCTCCAGGGAATCCGGGTCACCGACCTGTCTCGCTTTTTCGAGCGTGTTCACGGCCGGGTACCGATCGCACCGCTCAAGGCGAGCTGGCTGATCTTCGGCCAAGGCTTTCGCCAGCACCGCTGGCGACAAGCGATCAAGCGTTGCTTCGATGTCGTCGTCGTCGCGGGCTTGCTCATTTCAGCGCTTCCGATCATCGCCGTGGCGACATTGGGAATTCTTGTCAGCTCGGGCATGCCGGTGATCTACCGGCAGGAGCGCGTGGGCTATCGCGGTCGAACGTTCACGCTGCTCAAGTTCCGCAGCATGGCTCGTGATGCCGAACGCGACGGCGTCGCATGCTGGGCGACGGTCGGCGATTCGCGAATCACCCGCTTCGGACGATTCATTCGCGAGACACGCATCGACGAGCTTCCGCAGCTCATTAATGTGCTCAAAGGCGAGATGAGCCTGGTTGGGCCGCGACCCGAGCGACCGAGCTTTGTCGCGGAGTTGACCAGGAAAATCCCCTTCTATGCGGTTCGACACTGCGTTCGCCCCGGGATCACCGGCTGGGCGCAAGTGCGGTATAGCTATGGTGCGACGGTGGAGGAGTCGGTCAAAAAACTCGAGTACGACATCTACTACGTGAAGAACAACTCTCTCCTGCTCGACCTTGCCATAATGTTCAAGACCGTGCGCGTAGTCCTCCTCGGCGAAGGCGCCCGATAGCTTTCGCAACGCCAGGATGCGCAAAGACCTCTACCCGTTTTCAATTACTCCGAGCGATGCGGCGCCGCGTGCGCGCTCGACGCGAACGTTCTCCGCCACAACCGGGGGAGTCGCTTTCGATCGCGCTGCTCCGCCGGCGCTCGCAAACGAAGCCGGCGTTCCACCTGCGCAGCGGTCGCTCGGGTCGACTGACCCGGTGGCTCACGTGGACACTGCGCAAGGCTAAGCGCCGCAGCGCCTTCAGGCGTTGTTTCGCTGTGCCATCTTCGCAAGCACGATAGCCAGCGCCGCGCTTCCGAGCGTGCGCACCAGCCCTGGGTGTTGCGAGTAGAACTGGCTCACCTTGTCGACGATTCCCGGATTGGCCTCCTCCGCCTTGGTTGCGATGTCCTGGACCTGGTCCGGCCTGAGCGCACTAGCCTGATCGGGAGTGATTTGCGGGCTTGCGCCGGCGCTGGGTGCAAACATATCGTGAAGGGGGCCGCTGGCGATCGCTGCGAGGACGCCCGGACCGAGCGAGCCGAGCATCTGATTGAGCAAGCCAGCCCGCTGCTGCGGATCCGAGTTGCCGAAGAGTTGGCCGACCATTTGCCCGAAAGGCGGCGTTTCGTCCGCACGAAACGCGTCGGCCAACCCCTCGCTGAGAACGTGCGGTGGCGCGGATTGCGCCACCTGTTCAAAATGACGAGCCGCCTCGGGCGGCGCCGTACCTGGCTGGTGATCCACATATTGGCTGAGGACATCCAGGAAGCTCATGGCGATTCCTTTTATATTGCGTTCGGATCAGGGGCCGTTACTTGACGTCATGCGGCCGGAATTCTCAGCGATTGGCCCGGATAAATCCTGTCCGGGTTGCTGAGCATCGGGCGGTTCGCCTCGAAGATCTTGCTGTATTGATTGGCGTCGCCGTATATTTCCTTGGAAATTTTTGACAATGTGTCGCCACTCTTGACCGTATAGAACTTCGACTGCGGACCGCTTTGTTCCACGCTCATTTTGTCGTCGACGTGTGCCACGCTGGAAACATTACCCGCGCAGAGGATGATCTTCTCCTTCATGGCCTGGTCGGCGGCGACACCGTAAACGATTGCCGTCTCGGTCGCGCCGTCGTAGGTGACCGTAAGGCCCGTCGCGTCGAGCTTCTGCGACTTGATGTAATTGAGAATTGCGTCGCCGGCGGCGTCGTTCATCGCCTTGGCCTTGTCGGTTGAAGGTGCATTCTGCGCCGCCTGCTGGCCCGGGCCGGAGGCGCCGGTGCGGCCGAACAGTTTCTCCCCCGCCTCTTTCATGAAATCAAAAATTGCCATGTCGTTCTCCTTCACAGTGGTTGGATGGCTCAAGGCCGACGTGCCCCGAGCGCCTAATGCCGCGTCAGCCTGCGTTGTCGCTTCGCGGTCTTCGATTTGAAGCGAGCGCCGGCGATTACGCCTATTACCGCAGCGCCGGCAAAAATGCTGAGCAGCGTCTTCGACGAGAATATGCCGTTCCGCAGCTCCAAGCGTAGAAGCAGGATAGTTACGCGACGATCAGACGAAATGTTCCGGTTGGGCTCGAGTGGGCACAATCGGTGTTTGTCTGAATCCTTTGTAGGACTAACGCCGGGAAGTAGTCCCCCGGATCGCCTTTTCTGCGCGCGCAGCGCTTGCATGCCTGGTAGTCCTTCAAGCGGTGAAGACGAACGCCTATTCGCTCCGGTCGTCCCGCAAGCTTCGCTCCGAATGGATTTCCACGGTCTTAGGTACGCTAATTGCGATACTAGAGGCTCAAGCACTCCAAGGCGACGCGATGGCCTGAATGCCATGCGCGCGGCGTCACTCGCTGACGTCAAGCGTCAAAGCGTCGCCTTTTTCGAGGTAAAGTTTATGGAAGCAACGATGAACCCGATGCTATCGCAAGCCGACAAAAGTGAGCTGCCGCGCGCTTTGCGCAACATCCGGTCGTCTACAACACCGCCACACGGCCGCGCGGGATCGGCTGCGCGACGCGCGGGCTCGTTTAGAGGAACGAAATGCCGCGTGCGAGCAGCAGCATGAACGTTTTACACTTGAAGCATCGCGATGCCCTTGTCCTGGGCATCGCCATGTTTCTCGGCGTCTTCGCGCTCGATCGGTTGACTTCCGACGAATTCTCGCTCACCGCTTTTTATTTGTTGCCGGTGCTGTTGATCAGTTGGAATTGCGGACGGAGCTGGGGGCTGGCTTTCGCGATATTGTCGGTCGCTGCGCAATCGGGCCAGACGCCGCTCAATGCAAGCCAGTACACCAAGGCGGTATATCTCTACATCGCCTATGCCAACGAGTTCCTCGAGTACGTAATCATGGTTATGCTGACCGGCGTGCTGCGAAGGATCTACGAGCAGGAGAGATTCACGGCGCGTATCGATCCGTTGACGGGCGCTCGCAACCGCAAGGGATTCCAGGAGGCGCTGGCGACCGAGGTCGCGCGCCACCAGCGCAAGGGCGTGGGATTCTGCCTTGCCTACATCGACTGCGACGACTTCAAACAGGTCAACGACAAGTTTGGGCATGCCGAAGGCGACCGCCTGCTCCAGGCGATCGCCAGCGTTTCAGTCGAAACGCTACGCCGCAGCGATACGATCGGTAGGCTCGGCGGCGACGAGTTCGCGGTCATACTGCCCGAAACCGAGCAGCGCGATGCCTTGTTCGTGATCGATAAGCTTCAGCACAAGCTGCGCGCCATTACCCGCTTGCGGCACTGGCAGGTGAGCTTCAGCATCGGTGTCGCAGTATTCCATACCATTCCCGGCTCGGCAACGCTGGCCATGGAATTCGCCGACCGCCTGATGTATGCCGCGAAAAAACAAGGTAAAGGCGTCACTGTGTGGAATGTCTTCGGAGACGACAAGATTGCCCCGGTGGTGTGGCACATCGGTGTGGCCGGCTCGCGCCCCGGCCGACGCGCGCCTGCCGCGTCTCCCGTCAGTCCGCTGCGCACGACTTAGCGCTGAAGCAGGTTGCGGCTACTTAGAGGATTTTTGCGCCGGAAATCGAACGACGTTTTCAGGCGCGCCGCTCTGCCGGCTTAGACGCAACGATGCCAGCAGCTCGGTAAGGACGCCGGGATCGATCGGCTTGACGATGTGATGGTCGAAGCCGGCGTTCCTCGAGCGCACGCGATGCTCGTCCTGGCTGTAGCCTGACACTGCGACCATCAACGGCCGGCAGTTCGAAGCGTCGCGACGAATGCGTTCCGCGACTTGGTAGCCATCCATGCCCGGAAGACCGATGTCGAGAAGCACGGCATCAGGCTGCAATCGCTGAATGCTTTCCAGCGCCCCCTTTCCATCGTACGCAAGCTGGACGTCATATCCGGCCATGCGAAGCAACACCGCGGTGCTGTCCGCGACATCGCGATTGTCGTCGACGATAAGAACGCAAAAATCGGATGCGACGGTTTTGGCCATGCTATTGCCCGCACCGGCGCCCGTGGACGCAAGCGAGTCCGAGGCCGCGGCCGGCAGACGCACGGTGAACTCGCTTCCCTGATCCTTGCCTCCGCTGTATGCCGACACGGCTCCTCCCTGCATTTCGACGAGCCTTTTGACGAGCGTCAAGCCGATTCCCAGTCCACCCTGCGAGCGATCCAAGGTGTGATCGACCTGCGTGAAGAGGTCGAAGATGCTCGACAGCGATTCCTTGGGTATGCCTATGCCGGAATCGCGCACCCGGAAGATCACCTGCTCGCCTTCTTGCGTCGCCGTCAGCGAGATCTGGCCTTTCCTGTCGGTATATTTGGCGGCGTTGTTGATGAGGTTCGCCAGTATTTGGGCGAGCCGGGCAAAATCGGCGTTGACGCGAGTCGACTTGCGCGGCATCAAAAGCGTCAATGTGTGCTCGTGCGCGTCGACGAAAGGCCGGCTGGTCTCCACCGCGGCGGAGACAACTTCCGTGACGTCGACCGATTCGATCTTGAGGTCGATCTTGCCCTGGGTGATTCGGGACACGTCCAGGAGGTCGTCGACGAGGCGCACGAGCTGCTTGAGCTGGCGGCTGATGACGTCCTTCGCCCAAGTCACCTTTTCGGGCCCGGCGTCGCCTTTTTGCAGCACGTGTACTGCATTGGTGATCGGCGCAAGGGGATTGCGAAGCTCGTGCGAGAGCATCGCCAGGAACTCGTTCTTCCGCCGATCCTGCTCGTGCATCTTTCGATACAGCGATGCGTTGTCGAGCGCGACCGTGGCACGACTTGCGAGATCGGTGACAACCGACAGCAAATCGGGATCGAATCCCCTTCCCGATGGACCCATGCCCAGCGACAGCACGCCGAGGGTGCGTCCGCGGGCGAGCAAAGGCAACACGACCAGGGTATCTATTTTCGTCCCGCGAGGAAGTTCGACCCGCTCGCTGGTCGACGATCCGGCCAATCGTCCCGAGGGCGCTGACGAACCGGCATCGAAGCAGGTTTCGCCCGCGCCGCTGCTCATCACCCGACCGACCGTCTGCCGCAGCCAGTCATTGTCGATCTGCGTCATGGTCTCTGTACACAGCCGGCGCTCGGGCGGCGGGCCTGCCCAGGCGAGCTGGGTGCCCTCCTTGATGCCTTCCTCTCCCGGCAGCGTGAGTGCGCAAACGTCGGCGATAAAAGGCACGACAAGCCGAAGCAGCTCGTGTGCGGTAGCCTCGAAGTCGAGCGATCCGGACAGCGCAACGCTCGCCCGCGCCAGAAACGCAGAGCGCTGCGTCGCGCGCTCTGCGGCGGCTCTTGCCGCGCGCTCTTCGGCAAGCGAGATATGTTCCTCGGCCTGGCGTTTCGCCTGCTGCGCGAGGAGATAAAGATCAACGAAGACCTTGACTTTGGTGCGCAGTATCTCGGGCACCACCGGCGAGATCATGTAATCCACCGCCCCCAACGAGTAGCCCTTGCTGGTGCGGACCTCGTCGGTGTAATCGGCGGTGATGAAAATGATGGGGACGTGCTTGGATTTAGCGCGCCTGCGTATGAGCGCCGCCGTCTCCAGACCGTCAAGCCCCGGCATGTTGACGTCCAGCAGGATCACCGCGAAGTCCCGGCGCAGGACATGCTTCAGCGCTTCTTCGCCGGACGTCGCGGTGACGAGATTCTGGCCGAGATCTTCCAGAATGGCCCGGAAGACGATGTGCTTATCCGGCCGATCGTCGACCACGAGGATATTGGCCTTGCCGATGGCGTCTAACATGGCGCAGTCCTCATCCGTGTGGACACTCAGACCTTAGCGCCGCAACCACGCGCGAAGCACTCCGACGATCAAGCCAGTGTCGACCGGCTTGGACAAATAATCCCACGCGCCCGCCTCCAGGCATTTCTCACGATCGCCCTTCATCGCCTTCGCGGTGACCGCGATGATCGGCAGATCCCTGCACGCTCTTAGCTTGCGAATTTCGCGGATGGTATCGATGCCGTCGTGCTCCGGCATCATGATGTCTATCAGCAAGACATCGATGTCGGGCTGCGTCTGCAGATATCGGACGGCGTCGCGCCCGTTGTCATGCGAAACGACGATCATGCTCTGATCCTCGAGCAGCGATGACAGCGCGAAAATGTTTCGTATGTCGTCGTCTACGATCATCACCCGCTTGTCCTTGAGCACGTCGATCGAATCGTGCAACCCACGCATCACTGCACGATGGGCCTCGGGGATCTTCGCCGCGTCGCGATGAAGGAAGAAACTGGCCTGATCGAGCAGGCGCTCGGGCGAGCGTACCTCGCGCACAATCGGGTTTCTGGCGAGGCTGCGCCATCCGTTCAGCCCCTGGGTCTCATTGGCGGCGCCGTAAACAATGATCGGCAGGCAGTCGAGTGATGGCTCGCCGTCCGGCTCGTCGTGTTCTACGGCGTTCCAGGTCGCGAGGTTGGCGTCGAGGATTACACAGTCGGCGCCATAGCGGGCAATCATTTCCTGCGCGCTCTTTCGATCTCCTGCGGTGAAGATCCGGAGATCGTCAGCGGCGAGATACTGCGCCAGGTGGTCCCGGGTAGCCGCGTCCGCCGAGGCGATCAAGACATTCCTTTCCGCGCGGTGCATGAATCCGTTGAGGTTGTCGAGAAGGCCGTCGAGTACTTCCTTGCTCTGGATCGGCTTGGACACGAACGCGTATGCACCCGCATTCAAGGCCTGCTCGCGAGATTCGTCGGTGGAAATGACTGCGACAGGGATATGTCGCGTCGCTGCGTCGTTCTTGATGCGATGCAGCACTCGCCATCCATTGATGTCAGGAAGGAAAAGATCGAGCGTTATCGCCGCCGGCTTGAACTGCATCGCGAGCGCAAGCGCCCCGACGCCTTGCGATGTCACGATGCCCTTGAATCCCTTTTCACGAGCGGCATCGAGAAGAAACCGCGCGAAAGCGAGATCGTTTTCGACGATCAGGATCACATTTTCGTCCAAGCCGACCGCGTCTCGATCATCTCCCACTTCGTTGACCAGCGGTCCCGCCGAGGGCAGCGATTCGTCCCGCGCGCGGTCGACTGCGAGCGAAGACTCGCCGCCGGCGCTCTCGCGTTTGCCCGGAAAGATATCGCCGCCAGAAGGCGCCGACCTGGCATAGGTTTCGCGTGCCGTCCGCGCTCCCGTGCTTTTTCGCGTCGGGCGCGGCGCGGTGTAGATCTGCGGCAGATACAGCGTGAACGTGCTGCCGACGCGCGGCGCGCTGACCAGGCGGATCTCACCGGCGAGCAGACGCGCCAGCTCGCGGCTGATCGCCAATCCCAGCCCCGTACCGCCGTACTTGCGATTGGTGCTGCCGTCGGCTTGCTGAAATGCCTCGAAAATGATCTGCTGCTTGTCCGAGGAAATCCCGATGCCGGTGTCCATCACCGAGAAGGCGATGACGTCCGATGCGCGATTCAAATGCTCGTTGTCCGGGTTCCAGCCGCTCTTGGCCGAATCGATGGCCAGCGTAACGTGACCCTCGTGCGTGAACTTGAACGAGTTGGACAGGAGATTCTTCAGCACTTGCTGCAGACGCTTGACGTCGGCAAACATCGTCTTCGGCAATTGGGGATCCAGGCGTATGTAGAAGTCGACGTTCTTCGCTTCCGCGACGTGCCGGAAAGTGCGCTCGACGTAACGTCGCAAGTCCTCGAGCGACAGATCGCTCGGGTCGACCACGACGGTGCCCGACTCGATCTTCGACAGATCGAGAATGTCGTTGATGAGCATGAGCAGGTCGTTCCCGGAAGCGTGGATCGTCTTGGAGAACTCGACCTGTCTTGCCGAGAGATTGCCCTCGGCGTTCCTGCATAGCTGATCGGAAAGGATCAGCAAGCTGTTGAGCGGAGTTCGCAGCTCGTGCGACATGTTGGCGAGGAATTCCGACTTGTACTTCGAGGTAAGCGCAAGCTGGTCCGCCTTTTCCTCGAGCGCCTTGCGCGCCTGCTCGACTTCCTGGTTCTTGCGTTCGACTTCCTGGTTCTGGTGCGCGAGCAAGCCCGCCTTGTCCTCCAGCGCCTGGTTGGTCTGCTGCAGCTCCTGCTGCCGGCTTTGCAGCTCCTGCGCAAGCGATTGCGACTGCGTCAGGAG